>Ga0182744_1001502_pt1 | contig 20295 bp, 19 predicted proteins | sample eDN3rd30CKraftMG_FD_128525 | JGI IMG/M metagenome (GOLD analysis project Ga0182744, IMG submission 128525) | Enriched Miracle-Growth compost microbial communities from Emeryville, California, USA - eDNA 3rd pass 30_C Kraft MG (version 2) (version 2) ...
CATTCCGACAGCTCCCCCCTCCTTTTGCTGTACCTTGTCTGAATGCCTCGCTCTTTCGGACATCACTTGCTTTCCTTCGCTGATTCTTGTCTGAATGCCACCCTCATTCGGACAGCTCCCCTCTCTTTTTGATGCACCTTGTCTTAATCCATAACTGATTCAGACACAACTAATTGTTCTATCCATTGATTGTCACAATAAGGGATACTTAAAAAAAAGAGTCCGATTCATTTTCCTGAATCGGACTCTCCTAAAATTGTGTTATTTAAATGAAATTTCCACCGTATATCCCAGGTTGCCGAAAAATTCTTTAAGAACCTTTTCTGCGTTCTTTTCCGCTGTTTGCAGGAGACCAATTGCTTTTGATTCTGCCAGGATTTCATCTTGCGCTTCTGCTGCAAGGTTAAACCCTTCATCCCACTTCGTTTCGCTCCGGAATAATCCTTCATCTGAGAAGGCTTTTACCTGATCCATCTGAATAGCGGGGTCTTGAATAAATGAGGCATGAGGAAGGATAATTTTCATTCGTCTTTCTTTTTCATCTATCTTCATATCTTCTGATTTTACTGCTTTGAGGTTAACTCCCGCAACCACGGTAGCTGGAACAACTAGTAATAATTCGCGTTTGGTGCCGGGCACATCAATTGAAATATCCTTGCCAAATAATCGATTATCCTCTTGTTCCATGATGACCTTCACATGAGCTTCTGCTGTAGCAAGGACAGCCAAGTCCTGTACCTGTTCTACAAAAGTTGTACTTTCTTTATTGAAAGTGCTCCCTGTAAATACCCAGGCACCTGTAAGGAAGAGCGCCAGTAATATAAGGATAATAAACATATTCTTTAGACCTAGTACTCTTTTAATTGATTTCCATGAAAGAGTAGAAGCCTTATATCTATTTTCAACTGTGTAGGCGGCCGCTGTTTCTTCCATACCTGCATTAATTTCTTTTCGTACATCTTCCATTTTACCCATAAAGTAAATCCCTCCTGAGATTACTATTTTACTATTTTTTCAAGAAGACTGTCACATCCAGCTTCTGTAAAAGAAGGATTTTTATATGAAAGATAGAATAATATAAATTCTAATCTTGTATTTGGAGGTAGAACTTAGTGGTATTCAATAATAATATATCTACAAAAGCAAAACTTCGGGAGCTTAGGTTACCTGAAGATTATGCCCACATAGCTAAACTGTTTAACTCTATTGAACCTGGTTCTACAACACTTGAAGCTCTTGAAAATGAAGATCGGCATATTCCTGCACTTTCAAGTCTGACATTAAATGAAAATGGGCAGCTGACTGGTTTTGGCAGAATGAGAGTGGCGGCCGAAAATAGTGATGGTCAAATAATTGGCTATGGCGCTTCTTGGCGGGCCCCATGGAGTGATCCAGGTGAACTTGCCAGTACTTTTTGCGTTCATCCAGATTTTCAAAGACATGGTGTTGGATCATCCATTCTTTCACATATCGAACATTGGGCAGCCGATCATAAAGCTTCCGTTCTCCTTTCTGAGGTAAAAGACTGGATACCAGGCTCCCTTCCCTTCGCACAGAAACATGGTTTTATACTGGATGCCCATGTCTTCGAGCTTATATTAAATCTAAATCAGTTGGATTTAAAGAAAACAGAGGAAACAATACATAGGTTAAAAAACTCTGGGATTACATTTCTCACTTTGGCTGATATTCCTGGACAGGTTTCAGAAAAAAAACTTTATGATTTATATGTAGAAACATCCAAAGACAATCCTGGACAATTTGGAAGCCTGCCTGATTTTGCACAATGGCGAAAAGAGGCACTGCCAGAAGGGGCTTCGCAGGAAAAATGGGTATTTATTGCACTTGATGGGGATGATTTCATTGGAGTGTCAACCCTATTTAGTACAGAGGAAACCGGTGTCATGTATACAGATTATACCGGGGTGAAATCAAACTATCGTGGACGCGGAATCGCTAAAGCATTGAAACTCCTTTCGATGCAAACAGCTGTTAACGAAGGGACTCATACCATGACCACTGATACCGAGGAAGGCAATACTGCTATGCAAAAACTAAACAAAGGTTTAGGCTACCAACCAGGTAAAGGTCACTATCGTATTCTTAAAAAATTGGAGGATTAATCATGGAAAAATTACAATTTTTATATAAGCTGAACCTTATTCCTTCACTTTTAGATGAAACAAACTGGACAGAAAGAGAAGAAGGTATTGTCCAGCATCATTTTGAAGTGCTTCAAGGATTGCTGAAGGAAGGAAAACTTATCCTAGCGGGCAGAACATTGAATATGGACCCGTCAGGAATGGGTATTGTTATCCTTGAAGTAAACTCCGAGGATGAAGCTAGAAAGATTATGGAAAATGATCCAGCTGTAAAAGAAGGAATCATGGAAGCTGCACTGTTCCCTTATCGAGTGGCGTTAATAAGAGAGTAATCAAAGACTAGGCTAAAGCCTAGTCTTTTTAGATTTTAGGATAATAGGGTTCATATCTTGGATTTGTATAATACGGCGGCCTCGGGCCTATTTTTGGCATTTTAAAAGGTTTAGAATTGGAGTTATATTGGATTTCTTCCTTTTCATTCGAATCATTCATCACTAATAGTTTTACTTCCCGACTTACCCTATAAATGTGCAAGCTCTTCTCCTCCTTATGGTTTTTCCTTCACTCTATTCATTCCTCCAAAGGGATGTGATAGACCATGCACCGCATTTGCCCATGTGACATACATTAAACCCAAAATGGTTTTTTCTAGGAGGTTCCTCCCGTGTCACAAGATAACCAGAATCAGCCGTCCAATCACGAGTACCCTATGTATCCCCATTATGGAAAGGTTACACGCTACGAAGATATTCCGCTCACCGTTCCTGAGCAGCGTCAGCTTCGCCAGCCTGGCGTGGAAAAATTGATGGTACCAAGACCCATTATTGAAAATCCGAATTATATAGGAAGCGGAAAACTGTTAGGAAAGGCTGCACTCATCACAGGAGGTGACAGCGGGATAGGCGCCGCCGCCGCGATTGCTTTTGCAAAAGAAGGTGCAGATGTAGCGATTTCCTATTTAGATGAACATGAAGATGCACACAGGACGAAGAATCGTATTGAAGAGCTTGGACAGAAGTGCTTACTTTTACCAGGCGACTTACGAAGTAAACAACAATGTATTGATATTGTGGAAAAAACTGTTCATAGCTTTGGGAAACTAGATATTCTTTGCAATCATGTTGGGATCCAATTTCAGCAATTAAGCTTGTTGGACATAACTGACGAACAGTTTGATGATACCTTCAAGGTCAATGTTTACTCTCATTTCTACACCACCCGAGCAGCACTACGCCACTTAAAAGCAGGCAACTCCATCATTAATACAGCTTCGGTTGTCGCTTATTACGGAAATGAGCAATTGATCGATTATTCTGCTTCGAAAGCCGCTAATGTAGGCTTTACACGAGCACTGGCAAATAATTTAGTCGACAAAGGGATTCGGGTAAATGCGGTTGCACCTGGACGTGTATGGACCCCTCTCATTCCATCAAGCTTTTCAGCTGATCAGATTCCACTTGCGGGAAATCCGATGCAGCGTCAAGGCCAGCCTTTTGAATTGGCCCCTGCTTATGTATATCTTGCTTCCGATGATTCTAGGTTTATGACTGGCCAGACAATACATGTTAACGGCGGACAAATTACCTCTTCATAAATATAAAAATAAAAAGACTAGGAGAAAACCCTAGTCTTTATTCTGGAATAATAGTCCAATCACTCCGCCAATAATACTTGGGAGCAGCCAGCCTAATCCATTTGTATAGAGAGGTATAAAATTGAATGCTGACGATATAAGTTCTATCTCAATACCCGCTGTGGTTAATCCATCATAGATACTTACAATTCCAGCACCTATTACTGCCCCTATATAAACTGCCCTTGAGACCGCAATATAGGAGTGCAATAAGGATAGGAGCACTAGGATAATCGCAATTGGGTAAATAGTAATTAAGAGTGGGATAGAAACTGAAATCAATTGACTTAATCCTAAATTCGCCATTGTAAAACTAAATAGACAGAGAAGGGTAACAACCAGAGGATAGGAAAGCCTAGTAAAGCGCTGGCTTAGATACTCACTACATGCCGCAACCAAACCAACTGAAGTGGTTAAACATGCTCCGGTAATGACCAATGCTAAAAGGATGGACCCGAATGGCCCAAATAAATGTGAAGTAATAGCTGAGAGAATCTCTCCCCCATTATCCTGCAGGCCAACTTCCTCAACACTCGTCGCACCGAGAAATGATAGTGATATATAGACAAAAGATAAACCTAAGCCGGCAAAAATTCCCGCTTTAATCGTGTATGATCGTACGTTTGATTCTTTTTTTATTCCCATATCATGAACTCGATTAATTACCACGACTCCAAATACCAGAGCAGCGATTGCATCCATCGTTAAGTATCCTTCAACAAAACCGCCGAAAAATGCTCCATCCTTGTATTTTCCTATCGCCTCGCCGATAGAACCTATTGGTGAAATAAATCCCCTAATCGAAATAACGACAATTAACAATAAAAGTAAGGGAGTAAGAACTTTTCCTACACGATCTACGAGCTTTGCTGGATTAAGTGCAAGCCAAAACGTGATGAGAAAAAATACGAGAGTTGAAATAAATAACCCGATACTGCTTTCACTTTCTAAGAATGGCGCAACACCAATCTCATAGGTTACAGTACCGGTTCTAGGTATCCCGAAAAATGGACCAATGGTTAAATAAATAATAACAGGAAAAATCCTAGCAAATGTGGGATGTACTCTATTAGATAGGTCATTCAAGTCCCCGCCTGACCTCGCAATTGTAAAAACAGCCAATACCGGTAATCCAACTCCAGTTACTAGAAATCCAAAAATAGCTGGCAAAAGGGACTCTCCTGCCTGCTGCCCAAGTAAAGGCGGAAAGATTATATTTCCAGCACCTAAAAATAAGGCAAACATAAAAAAGCCTAGTGCAATAATTTCTTTAAATGGTAATTTCCGCTCCATGAAAACCCTCCACTGATTGTATAAAAGGAAATGTTTATCCAAATTTAACAAATAATATCAAATAAATAATAATTTTTTGAAAAAAAGTGTTTTTTAAGTAAATCCCTAAATGATTAACTATATTAATATACAAAATTTCATACCAAACTGCAAAGAATTTTTAAAATAGTTTTTCTATTAGGCAGGAACGCAGATACCGCCGGTAATTCATTTAACATAGATTTATCCAAAGCAGCTCTAGTATATTTCATTTGACACAGAGATAAATTTTTAGCCAAGTATGATGAAAAATCTACTATTCTAATAAAGGGATTACTCTACATAATATTGAAATATAGAAATATGAATGGAGGGCGGCTTATTATGAAAAAAAGTAGACTATTGTTTGGAATCATTGGCGGATTGGTTTTAATCTTTATTATTGTAACCGTTTTCAATGCAATTGTCATCAAATCGAAACAACCTTCCCCTAATCCTTCTGATGTGGTTATTAACGAGGGAAAAGCGGTTGAGCATTTATCTAAAGCCATTACGTATAAAACAGTATCCTATCAGGATCGAAGTAAATTTGACTTTACAGAATTTGAGAAATTTATTACTTTCCTGGCTGAGAGTTACCCAAGTGTTCACAACGAGCTTGAATTAGAAAAAATAAATAAATATGCTCTCATTTTTAAATGGAAAGGTTCAGATTCCAGTAAAAACCCGATTGGTTTTACCAGTCATTACGATGTTGTTCCTGTATTAGAAGGTACAGAAGGAAATTGGGAACAGCCTCCTTTCAGTGGAACCGTGGAAAACGGAAAAATATGGGGCCGGGGGACATTGGATGACAAAATTGGGGTAATCGGAATTTTAGAAGCAGTAGAGTTTTTAGTCAATGACGGTTTTAAGCCGGAAAGGGATGTTTATATAATGTTTGGTTTTGATGAAGAAATTGGCGGAGATGAAGGAGCCCTCTCAATCGTAAATACCCTTAAAGATCGAGGAGTCACATTTGACTTTGTATTAGACGAAGGTGGAGCGATTGTTGAAAACATGGTTCCAGGTGTCAATCAGCCAGTAGGTGTTGTCGGTATATCCGAGAAAGGTTCTGCCACGGCTGAATTATCAATCGAAGGAAGCGGAGGTCATTCCTCTCAACCAAAAGACCATACCAATATTGGCAGAATTGCAAGCGCCATTGCTAAACTGGAGGATACACAATTTAAAGGCGACCTACGTGGTCCTGGTGAAGACTTATTTGAATATGTTGCACCAGAAATGAGCTTTGCCATGAAATACGTTTTTGCAAATAAAATCATCTTCGAGCCCGTTATTGAACAAATTTTGTTACAGAAGCCAGCAACAGCCGCGCTAATTAGAACCACTATCGCCCCAACCATTTTCAACGCTGGTGAGCAATATAATGCTTTACCTGAGAAAGCAACAGCTTTTATTAATCATCGCCTTATGCCTGGTGATTCTTTAGAAGACGTCAAAACCTTTATTGAGGATACAATCGAGGATGATGAAATTAACGTTACGATTACCGGAAGTGAAGCCTCAAAGGTTTCTTCTATTAATGGATGGGAGTTTAAATCGATTCAGCAAGCTGCAAGAAATGTATATAACGATGCTGTTATCGCGCCATACCTCATGTTTGCTGGTTCAGACGCAAAGCATTATGATAGTATTTCTAAAAATACCTACCGATTCTTACCTGTTCAAATTGCTTCGGAGGACCTAAACAGAATGCATGGAACAAACGAACATATCAGTAAAGACAATTTTATACAGGCAATTAAATTCTATGCTGAAATTATTAAAGAATCGAATCAATAAAAAGAAAGAGACACCAGATTTAGTATCTAGTGTCTCTTCCTTTTATCTTGATAACAATGCTAAAATAGTATCTAATAAAACATTAACTCCCTTTTCGCATTCTTCCCACGTGGTCAATTCTTCTTCACAATGGCTCTTACCATTAAAGCTTGGGACAAATAACATGGCAGAAGGAACCATGCTGGCAATAAATTGAGCGTCGTGTCCTGCACCCGAGACCATTCTTTTATTGCTATACCCTAGTGACTGTGCTGATTTTTCTAATTGGTTTACGATCTCCGCATTAAACCAAACGGTATCCCGCTCCCATAACTTCGTTGTTTTTACTTCACAGCCCTCGTTTAAACCCTGGTTTGGAAGCTTTTCAACGAAATCTTTAAAGGTTTTTACAATCTCAGGATTTTTGTGTCTAGCTTCTAAAGAAAAAACGACCTTGTTTGGAATTACAGTATGAATACTTGGATATACGTTTACCCTGCCAATCGTATAGACGAGTTCTTCATCTAATGCTCCCAAAACCCTGCGAATTTCGTTAATTAAGTTATTGGCTGCAAAAAGAGCATCTTTCCTCATATTCATCGGCGTCGTTCCGGCGTGGTCAGATTCCCCTGTTATTTCAATATCATAGCATGCCATACCGACTACACATTCCACAACACCAATGGAAAGGGCCTCTTTTTCAAGAATCGGTCCTTGTTCAATATGCAATTCTAAGAAAGCAGTCCCCTCTTTTAAACGGTTTGCTGCTTCCCCATCGTAGCCAATTGATCGGAGTGCTTCTTCAAAAGTGATTCCCACAGCGTCTTTCTTTTTCACCATCACATTCTTATCAAACTTACCTGATAAGACACCTGAAGCCATCATGGAAGGTTCAAATCTTGCCCCTTCCTCATTTGTAAAATTAACAATCGTGACTGGAACACGTGGTTTAATCTTATTTTCCACAAGTGTTCTTACGACTTCTAAACCAGCTAATACCCCCAGTACACCATCAAACCTGCCGCCTTTTTTAACCGAATCGAGGTGGGATCCAATTAATATTGGCGATTTACTTTCCACGCCTTCTAGTGTTGCATACATGCAGCCCATATCATCCACTTTTACACATAAGCCTAATTCCTCACAGCATGATTGAAAAAAATCCCTGGCTAACCGATCTTCCTCCGATAACGAAAGCCGGGTTACACCATTGTTTTCAGTTCTGCCGAAGTTTGCAAATCGTTCAAGCTCATTTTTTAGCCGTTCTCCATTAATTAAAAGCTTTTGCCGCTGCATATACATCTCTCCTTTTAAATGGTGTAGTCATGGAGTCTTGTATTATATTTATGTAAATTTTCAGTTAATATTAATTATACCGTTTCAAAAAGGACTGTCATTAGACAAAGTATCAATTTATTTTACTTCATTGTTTTATCGTTTGTGACGAAGTGTAAATAAATGTTACCCTTTTTGTAAAACCTATGTTCGAATATATACTAGAAGTCTTATGGAGGTGTGGTTATGTCAGAATTAGAACCATTTGAGTACCAAACGGGTGCACCTATACTTGATTATGATATTATTGATATTAAGAACACCGCAAATGGGTTTGAGGTCCTGCTGGATATTAATTTAGACAGCGGCTACTCCTTGTCAAGAACAACCCTAGAGATTACGCACGAAGATTTACAAGGTTATGATACAAACGAAATAGAAGAGGGCATTAAATATGCGTTAGGTTTTTTTGGGACAGAGACTCAATAACCTTTCTATAAAAAGTCCTTTCTTCAAACATGATGGAGTGGTAAGATGCCCAAGGCAAAAGCGAAAAGTGGAATAGGCAGAGGAACAGGTAAAAAGGGCTGGAATCGTTGGCAGGCCGGTGCTAAAAAAGCAAAAAGTGCTAAACCGTATGTCAGTAAAGGTACTAAACATGCAGAGGCTCCGAAAAGCACTGATAAAGGTACAAGTGATACTTCAGGTACCTAGTCCTTTGAAATAGTTCTTGGAATTACTATTAATCAAACGTTTGATTAGTTTAGCAACTGATTTAATCAAACGTTTGATTAGTTATTTATGTCAGTTTAATTGTATATTTTTGTGTATTTATCTCGTTAGATGTAAAAACCCTTTCAACATAGTAAATTTCTTTTTCTTCCATTAATAAAATCGTTGAACTCCTTGTACCATAATCTCCACTCTTGATAAACACCGGCGAAAGCATTCTTTCCCATTCTAAAGAAACCCCAGTTTGAGGCAGTTTTTCATCTGGAGCCTGATCTGCTTTTTGAAGTAGTGTTAAAAGGGGCTCTATATAATCTTCATGCTCAGAATTTAAAATGGCAGCTAGCCCTTCCTTGCCAGCTTGTACTTTCGGCCATGCGGTATTGAGTAAATGATTGCTGACACCATAAATTCCCGGTGTGACTTTTATTAATTCCTGCCCAACATTGGAATAATAATAGAGTTCATCACCATCACCGGCAAGCAGGTTATAGCCAGGATACATTTCTTTATTATTAACAAGACTCTGCATATACTCCCTTATGTCTCCATTGTACTGCAAAGCATCTGCGACAAGTTCCCCTCGGGATCGTTTCCCTTCCGTAACTTCTTTAGGATTACGATAATTCGTCAATGCGGCAAACCGACCCGATTTAGTAATTCCCATCCACGTACCCATTTTTTCTAAATCTCGTCCTGCAAGGATTTCAGGAACGTCCTCCCAGTAATGAACAGGGGCAGTCGGTCTTTGGTAAAACTCATCTCGATTTGCTGCAACCATCAACTTGTATTGGGGATGTACCTGATAAGCAAACAAGATTAAACACATCTTTATCACAACCCTTTAAACGACAGTTTCTTCTAGTTTATCTTATTCCCGTTACAGAATGAAGCTTTAGCAATTGTTAAGAACAATATGCTACTATTTTGGTGAGGTGAGATGATGGCCAATATTAAGGATATAGCAAAGATGGCTGGAGTTTCGGTAGCAACAGTCTCTCGTGTATTAAATAATCATCCCTATGTTAGTGAGGAAAAAAAGAATGCCGTTAAGAGTGCAATCGAAAAAAGTAATTATCAGCAAAATATTAATGCTGTTCACTTAAGTAAAGGTAAAACATATCTTATCGGGGTTGTAGTCCCATTTACAAATCATCCTTATTTTGCCTTATTAGTTGAAGGAATTGCGAATGAAGCTGTAAAAAATAATTACAATTTAGTTCTAATCCAAACGAATTACGAGTTACAAAGAGAGCTCGAAGCATTAATGATGTTAAAACATAAGCAGATTGATGGATTAATAATATGTTCAAGAATTTGCAGCTGGGACCTGCTGGGTGAGTTTAACTCCTTTGGTCCAATTATTTTATGCGAAGACACACGTGGTAAACAAATTTCTTCCACCTATATCGACCATTACAAAGTCTTTTTAAAAGCTTTGGAGTATTTACAAGCTAAGGGTTATCAAAAAATTGGTTATTGTATTGGAAGAAGCTCAGGTTCTAATAGTCAGCAAAGAGAATTGGCTTACAAAGATTTTCTTATTAAAAACAATAAACCATTTGATCACAATTATATTTTCTATGACTGCTATCATTTCGAAGACGGAGAACGGGTAGTACAACGTTTAATAAACATGGAGAATCCACCTTCCGCTCTATTGGTAACTAGTGACCAAGTTGCAGCTGGAATATTAATCTGCTGTAAGGAACAAAACATTGCTGTACCTGATGAGCTTGCGATAATTGGTTTCGATAATCAACCAATAGCAAAGATAATGAACATTACCACACTTGAAATCCCATTAATTGAAGTGGGAAAAAGGCTGTTTCTTCAAGCCCTTGATAACTCAAAAAATACCCAGGATGAAGTAAAAGTTAGTTTAATCGAACGGCTGACCGTTTAAATTTTAAAAGAACCTCCATAAACTCTTGACCTGAAACGCGTTTCATACAATAAGCTGTGTATGTAAGAAAATACAGCGACAAGTCGGCGTGATCCGAAAAGTGGAGCGTAACGACGCGCTGTGTTTATAAAGGGGAGGTTAGACCTTTGGAGAAACCAATCGTATTTTTTGATATCGATGGAACCTTATTGAATGAGGAAAAACAAATTCCAGAATCAACGAAAATAGCAGTTCGTTCCCTGCAAGCTAAAGGAATTCATACGGTCATTGCCACTGGTCGTGTACCAAGTATGTTTTATTGGATTCGTAAGGAATTAAATATTGACTCGTATGTCTCTATGAATGGTCAATATGTAATCTTTGAAGGACAAGAAGTTTACTCAAATCCAATGGATTCTGAAACTCTTCAAAAGCTATCAACGATGACAGCATCTAATGGTCATGCCCTAGCCTACTGCAGTCATGCTGGAATTAAAGTAAGTGAAAGAAAACATCCTTTTATTGAAGCAAGTTTTGATACTTTACTGGAGCCATATCCTGAAGTAGATCAGGATTTTTTCAAACACTCCCCTATCTATCAAGGGCACCTCTATTGTGATCATAAATATGAACAATTATATAAGAACAGTTTCCCTGATTTTAGTTTTGTTAAATGGCATGAATTTGCTTATGATATTCTTCCTCAAGGAGCCTCCAAAGCGATTGGTATACAGAAACTGCTTGAGATACTAGGTATAAATAATACCAATTGTTTTGCATTCGGAGACGGGTTAAATGACTTAGAAATGCTAGCGGCTGCAGGAACCGGAATAGCCATGGGCAATGCAGTAGCTGAAGCCAAGGCAGCAGCAGATTTAATCACAACTTCATCTTCTAATAATGGAATTTCTAATGGTCTTAAGATGGTTGGACTTTTATAACAAAGAAAGGGCATTCCATTGGAGGAATGCCCTTTATCCTTATTTTTTCTTAGCATGCTTACGCATATCAAAAGCAACGGCAACAATGATGATAGCGCCTTTTACGATGAATTGAATGTACGGACTTACACCGAGGAAGGCTAAGCCGTAGTTAATAACTTGGAATATAAGAACCCCTGTTATTACTCCCGGAACTGTTCCAATACCGCCGGATAGTGATACACCGCCGACCACGCAGGCTGCTATGGCATCAAGCTCATACATATTCCCAGTATTATTGGTTGCACTGCCCACACGACCTGCTTCTAAAGTACCTGAAAAACCATATAAAAGGCCTGCAATCATATAAATGATGATGATATTTTTAGCAACGTTTACGCCGGAAACCTTTGCTGCTTCAGCATTTCCTCCGATTGCGTACATATTCTTTCCAAGCTGTGTTTTATTCCAAACCACCCAAATGATGATGGAAAATACGATTGCATACAAAATCAGATAAGGGAACTCATACCCACCTAATTTTATACCCTTTTGAGCAAAGGTGGTAAAGCTTTCACTTAATCCTCCGATTGGCTGCGCACCATATGGCGGGCGGTCAAAGTAGATGGAAGTGACTCCGTATACACCAATCATCATACCTAGAGTTGCGATAAATGGCGGTACGTGAAACTTTGATACGATAAATCCATTTAAAGTCCCAAATAGTCCTGTTACAGCCATTGCAATTAATATAGGAATAACCAAAGGCAATTCCGGAAGATTTGGATACATTTTATAAGCATAATCACCCGCTTGGAGCAGAGAAGCTGAAACTACTGCTGCAAGCCCGACCATCCGCCCCGCAGATAAGTCTGTACCGCCTAATATCAGGATACCTGCAATCCCAAGGGCAATAATAATCCTTGAGGATGACTGACTTAGGATATTGATTAAGTTAGTCATTGACAAAAAGTCAGGAGATGCAATGACAATCCCTATAACAAGTAGAATTAAAAATACATAAATAACATTATCAAACAGCCATTTTACAACATTAGACTTTTTTGTGGCCTCAGTATTCATTTTGCTTCTCCTCCTAATACAACGCTGCCAGCCGCATAATTTCTTCTTGCGTGGTTGTTTTTGTTTCTACAATTCCGGCTGCTTTCCCATTACTCATTACTAGAATTCTATCTGTTACCCCAAGAAGCTCAGGCATTTCTGAAGAAATCATGATAATACCTTTTCCTTGGGCTGCTAATTCATTGATTAGCTGGTAAATCTCAAATTTCGCACCAACGTCAATCCCCCTTGTTGGTTCATCCAACAACAGCACTTCCGGTTTTGTCAGCAGCCAGCGACCTATAATTACCTTCTGCTGGTTCCCGCCCGATAGACTTCCGATTGGGGTTTTCTGCGATGGGGTCTTAACTTTCATTGAATCGATTACCCATTTTGTATCATCATGGACCTTACTTTCTGATAGAAACAGCCCTTTTCGATACTGAGGCAGGTTGGCAATAATTGAGTTAAAGCTAATGCTAAGCTGAGGATAAATACCCGTTGTTCTTCTTTCTTCCGTCACGAGTGCAAAACCATTTTTTATCGCATGCTGCGGCGAGTGATTATAAACGACCTTTCCATTTAACTCAATACTTCCTGATTTCAGTCCTCTGATACCGAAAATTGCCTCCATAACCTCTGTACGCTTGGAGCCTACAAGACCTGCAACACCTAATATTTCTCCTTTTCTCAACTCGAAGTTAATATTAGAAAATGAACCTTCTGTTTCAGCCGTTAAATCCTTAACTCTAAGTATTACATCTCCAGGTTGATTGATTTTTTCGGGAAACCGCTGTGATAAGTCACGGCCAACCATTAGCTTAATGATTTCATCCGTCGTTAATTCCTTCGCACTTTTGGTAGCAATATACTGACCATCACGCATAATCGTAACATCGTCTGATATTTTTAAAATTTCTTCCATTTTGTGCGAGATATAGATAATCGCTACGTTATCACTTTGCAGTTTTCTAATAATGGTAAATAAATGATTTACTTCTTTTTCCGTTAGAGAGGATGTCGGTTCGTCCATCACGATGAGTTTTGAATGATATGATACAGCTTTTGCAATTTCCACCATTTGCATCTCTGAGACTGACAAGCTTCCTACTTTGCTGCGCGGGTCAATCTTGATATCGAGGCTTTTAAAAATGGCTGCCGTATCGTCATACATCTTCTTTTCATCAATAAAGATCCCTTTTTTCGGATACCTTCCGAGCCAAATATTGTCCATTACATTTTGCTGACGAACTTGGTTCAGTTCCTGGTGGACCATTGAAACTCCGTTTTCGAGTGCCTGCTTGGAATTCGCAAATGAGACCTCTTTCCCATCTAACAGGATTTTTCCTTCATCCATTGAATAGATTCCGAACAAGCACTTCATTAAGGTTGATTTTCCAGCACCATTTTCTCCCATTAAGGCATGTACGGTCCCCGCCTTCACTTTCAGGGAAACATTATTAAGCGCGATGACCCCAGGAAATCTTTTTGTTAAATTAATCATTTCAAGTAAATTGGTTGAACTTGCCTCTGACATGCTTAAACCTCCTTGCCTAACCATCTAGCGTGCTTTTTATATTGAAAAAATTTATATTTCATCAGTCCTGTCTCAAAGTAATTCTTGAAACATTGCCCCGAACGAAGGAAAAGAATTGTCCTTTTCCTTCGTTCGAGGAGCGCCATAGAGGCTGCCCTCGGACTTGGCGCTTATGCTTTTCTACTGTCTAGCTCCAGCGCCTGTGCAAGGCGCTTCCGCTTTTCTACTTATAAGCGTCTTTACCTACTTGGATATTTTCCTTTGTGATTTCAACATAAGGAACACGTACTGCTTTTTTATCGTCTAACTTCCACTCTGTTCCTTCTAATACGTCTTTGCCATTTGCAGCATTAGCAGCCAGCAGCACCGTTGCTGCACCTTGGTTTTTCGCATCATTTAGAACCGTTCCAACCATTTTTCCTTTTTCAATCATTTCTAGTGCTTCCGGAATCGCGTCTACACCTACAACTGGCATAAACTTATCACCTGAGAAGTACCCAGCTTTTTCAAGAGATGCAATCGCACCTAATGCCATACCGTCATTATTAGCAATAACAAATTCAATATTTTCATTGTATTTTGCAAGCCATGCGTCCATTTTTTCTGTTGCCTTCATTGCATCCCACATACCAGTATCTAAAGCAAGTTCATCCACTTGAATTCCTTTTTCTTTAACCGTATCCACTACAAACTTTGTACGAGCTTCTGCGTCAGGATGTCCTGGCTCACCTTTTAAAAGAACATATTGAAGCTTGCCATCACCATTTTTATCCCAAGCATCTTTATTTGCTTCCCATGCCTTAGCGATCAATTCACCTTGGATTACTCCTGATTCAGATGAAGTTGTTCCAACATAGTAAGCTTTTTCGTATCCTTCTAAAACACTTGCATCCGGCTCTTTGTTAAAGAAGATAACTGGAATATCCTTTACTTTTGCTTTATCAATAATCGTTTGTGCAGCCTTAGGGTCTACTAGGTTGATAGCCAGCGATTTTGCTCCTTTAGCGATCAGCGTGTCTACTTGTTCAACCTGCTTGGCTTGGTCATTTTGAGAGTCATTCAGCATTAAGTTAACCTTTCCATCTGCTGCGGTCTCCATGGCACGACGAACATAGGACATAAAGTTGTCATCGAATTTATAAATCGTTGCACCTACTGCTGGAAGGTCGCCGTCCTTGCCTTTTCCAGAATCAGTTGAACTTTTTTCTGTACCGCCGCATCCAGTTGCTAATAGAATACTAGACGCAACTGTTAATGAAAGAATGAACCCTTTTTTCTTTTTACCCATGTTATCCTTCTCCTTTTGCTAAGTAGTAAAGGCTCTGGTAAACTCGTTTTACCTTTACCTCATTGAAAGCCCTTACACATATAGTAGCACCGTGAGATTCCGTTCAATAGTTGTAACCTATAGCACTAATTTGCGATTACCTAGATTTTTTTGTTACCACAAAAAAGACCGATTCATAACGAATCAGTCTTACTAATTAGAATTCTATTAACATACCATTTCCCTGCGAAACTCAGTCGGAGATAATCCTGTTTGTTTTTTAAACACACGGCTGAAATAATTAGGATCCTTATAGCCGACAGAATAGCATATTTCCTTTAAACTCTTAGAAGCATCAACCATTTGTAGTTTTGCCTGCTTGATTCTAATTTCGGTTACGTAATCGATAAACGTCATTCCAAATCGATCTTTAAATAATTTACTGAGATAAAATGGACTTAACTCCACATATTCTGCTACATGTTCTAAAGTAATGCTGTCAGCATAATGATTTTCAATATACTCCTTTGCTCTATGAAGCATTCCCTTGGCGTGATTGTTTCGCCAAAGCTGTACGTGCTTCACGACTGACAGCAAATTCGCTTTACCTTTTTCTAAGATAATGTTAAGATCCGCTGGCTCATCAATCGTCAAGGACCCTTCAAAGTGTATCCCTAAATCATGCATCATTCGTGAAAGGAGAATAAAAAATTCATCAAGTGATTTTTTCACTGCTGTAGCTTTTAATCCTTTGTTATCCGTTAGTTTAGAAACAAAAGAATCAAAGATAAACATGACTTGATTTATATCTCCCTGTCGAATACTATCTAGCAGCTTTTTCTCTATTTCAAGCACATCCGAAATCGAAGGCAGCTCAGCCGTCCCTTGTTTACTGCTAAATAAGTACTTTCGATTCTGAGTTTTTAAAAGCTGCTGCAGCGCAACGGCTGCTTCATGATAAGATTTATTAAGTTCATGACCATGACTGTATGGAAGTCCTACTGCAATTCTTAAATCTGCGTTCATTTGTTTTTTATGAAATGAACTAAATAGACTGTCGATGACTGCCTGAGCACTTGTTTTAAACTGTACTTTTTCTGGCTGCTGCTGGCAAAGAAATAGAACAGGTACTTGAAAATCTGTCATTGGACCTATCATAATTTCTTCCTTTTTGACTACAGTTTTCAATGCATCCTTAAGCCAAAGGTAAAAGCTTTGCTTTTCTTCCGAGGGAAAAACTCCCGTTTCCTTGGGCAAGAGGGAGAACAACATAATATAACCTGACGTAATTTCTGTTCCTAACAGCTGGCTCCATTCATCAAACGAAATATCCTGGACTTGGTTTAAGATCAGTGAAGATACCCACTCTTTTTGTGCAATGGAAACAGCACGATCTAGATTCTCCCTTAAGCTCTGTTTTTCTTCCATAGACTTGCGTTCTTCTAAGATTTCAGCAGAAACACGCTTCAAACTCTCAAGTATATCCAGTTTTCTGCTAGGCTTTAAGATATATTCTTTTACTCCCTGCTGCATAACTTCCTTAGCATATTCAAAGGTATTAAAAGCTGAAACCATAATAAATCGAATACACTGATTGCTTCTTTTGATTTCCTTGACAGCTTGAACACCATCTATTCCAGGCATTTTTATATCCATGAAGATGATATCTGGCTGAAGTTCTCCTGCCATTTCAATGGCCTTTCTTCCGTTAGGTGCCTCACCAATAACCATTACGTTTTCGGAAGAGCCGTTTATGATCTTCGTCAATGCCTTTCGTTCTAAAACCTCATCATCCACAATTAGAATTTTCAACAATCGCTCTTCCTCCTTTTACAACGTTTGGAATGGTCAGTGTAAATATAGTCCCTTTTCTTACTTCTGATTGTATTTCAATAATGTCTTTTTGATTGTAAAAAAGCTGAAGTCTGCGAATTACATTTTTTACTCCGATACCAGTCGAATGACCTCTTGTTTGATTAGCAGGTTCGTATTCTTCTGTCATTTCAGTACCGCTTATATAGTTTTGTAACCTACTTTTAGTGCCTTCATCCATTCCGTCCCCATTATCCACTATTTCCACATTAATTCTGTCATTACTTTTGTAGATACGAAGCCGGATTTCAGCATTTTCCTCATACGATTCAACACCATGTATGAATGCATTTTCTACTAGCGGCTGAAGTGTTAAACTAGGAATCTCTATATCCAAACAAGCCTCATCTATTTCCGTAATGAACTGAATCCGATCTCCAAATCTTGTTTGTTGAATAAAAAAGTACTCTTTCACAATGGATACTTCGTCCCTTAGAGTGGCAGCTTTATTTAAATCACCGCCTAGGTTATATCTCAGCAGGGCAGCAACAGATTCAATTAATCTAGAAGTATGCTCGGCATCCTCAAGATAAGCCATCTTTGAAACCGTATTCAAAGTATTAAATAGGAAATGTGGATTAATTTGGTTTTGAAGACTTCTTAACTCTAACTCTTTTAAGAGCTTATCAAGCTCCGATTTCTGCTTAATCTCTGTTACCAATTGTCTAAGATTTGAACGCATTTGGTTAAAAGTTTCGGTTAATAGCTTTAGTTCATCCTTAGTGGTTATTTTTATATCATCACCAGATAGATTACCTTTTGAGATTTGCCGTGCCGCCTGTGATAATAGTGTAATTGGTTTTGTGATACCGCCCGAGATCCAAAGTGCAATCAATGTACTAAGAAAAAAGGCAGATGAGAAAAGGGAAAATGATAATAATTTATAATAATGATTTTGCCTTTCCATTTGATCATAGAAGTTTTGATAGTCTGTCAGTTTATTATTTAGAAGCGCAAGTGTACTTTCCTGAAGAAACCCAGCTATTTTCAATGCTTCATTTAAATGGTTGGAATAATCGTTAATATTGTCTTTATGGAAAGCTTCTATCGTTGCGTCGCATTCTTCCAGGAAGCTGTTTATCATATTTTGATAGTTAATGACGGCCATATCACTCGATCTCATTTCTTTATTAAACAGCCATTGGTCATTCAGGAGCTTAGATTTTTCAAGATTATACTCTTTTAAATAGGAGCCTTCTTTATCTAGCAAATATCCCTGCAAATTTTCTGTTATTAACGTAGTTCTTTGTGAGATATCGTTTAACATCAAGAACCGCTCGAAACTATCATCGTATTCATTAATTAGGTTCTCACTGCTATTATAAAAAAGGACACCAACAGATGTTAACAACACGACAAGGACAATGAAATAGAGTAATAATTTTGATCGAATTCGAAATAACATGTCAGTATTCCTCCCCTGTGGACTTTGGAATCTCTGACAGTTTTTCGTCTTTCATAATCACAGTATTTGTATGATTGACGGGAGGAACCTTCTTGCCTTTTATGAGATCCATCATCATAATTACCGATCTATAGCCCATTTCAAAAGGTTCCTGGACCACTGTTGCTTTAATTGTACCTTTTTTAATGTACTTCAGTGTCTCAGGCAGACTATCAAATCCAATAATATAAACTTGATCACGCTCTCTGAACTTCTCTACTACTTGGGCAATTCCAATTGCATCGAGGGCGCTTGTCCCATAGAAGGCATTTACTTCGGGGTAATCACTTAATATTTGATAAGCCTTTTCAGCCGCTCGTACCCGACTAATCTCAGATTCTTCTACCGTAACAATCGATATTCCCGCTTCAGATTCTACAGCGTCTCGAAAACCCTGAACGCGTTGCTGCTGATGGTTCGCATAGAAACTGCCTGTAATAATAGCAACCTTCGCCTGGCCATTGGTATCCTCAATTAATGTCTTACCTGCCAAAAATCCAGAGTAATAATTATCAGTTCCAATATATGCTATCCGGTTACTATTGGCCGCATCTGTATCAATGGTGATGACAGGGAGTTTTTCTACGACTCTATTAATTAACGGGGTAAATTGCTCATCACTCAACCCCTGTGTAATAATACCATCCACTTTAGATGCCAGCGACATTTCAATCGTCTTTAAATGTTCATCGATATTCGCCTGCTTCGGTCCTGCATACTCCAAAAAAACACCATGTTCCGCTGCAGCTTTCTTTGCCCCTTCTTCCACCATCCGCCAATAATCATTGTCGAGCTCCTCAGGAACAAGCACAAAATGATAATTATACTTTTCAACAGTTTTAGCCTCTGCAGGCAAATCATGGCTGACAACCTTATAGCCATAAAACACAGAAAACGCACAGCTCACAATAAAAAGCAAAACACCGGCACCATACGCAGCCTTCGTCAATCTGCTCATATAACAACTCCCATACATCACCAATCTAAATAAAAATATTATACGAAATATACCAAAAATCGACAATGCCAAATGGTGACAGGCACCAGGATTGTTACTCTAATCCACAACCCTTACCTTTTTCGGTCACAATCAGAGCTTGATTGTTACCCAATTTCTTAATCCTTTTCTCTTTCAGGCACAATCCGAGCTTTATTTTACCCAAATTCCTAATTCTCCACTGTTTCGGGCACAATCAGAACCTGATTGTTACCCAATTTTTAATCCTCCACTGTTTCAGGCACAATTAAAGTGTTACCTCTATAGATAGCAAAAAAAGAAGCATCCTTTGAAAGGATACTCCTCTTATTATTTCATTCTCCCCTTTTAGGCGCTGCTGTCTCGTATGATGAGCTGGGTGGAGATGATTATTTTTTTTGCTGTTTTTCTGCCTTCGATTTTTTCTGACAGGGTGTTGACGGCTGTTTCACCCATTAGTTCTGTGAAGACTTTTATGGTACTTAATGATGGATAGA
>Ga0182744_1001503_pt1 | contig 20295 bp, 20 predicted proteins | sample eDN3rd30CKraftMG_FD_128525 | JGI IMG/M metagenome (GOLD analysis project Ga0182744, IMG submission 128525) | Enriched Miracle-Growth compost microbial communities from Emeryville, California, USA - eDNA 3rd pass 30_C Kraft MG (version 2) (version 2) ...
ACCGACATCATCTCGATGTTCCTGCTCGCGGTGCCGATGCTCGCGCTCTACTTCGCCGCCGCGGGCATCGCGCTCATCAACGACCGGCGCCGCGCGAAGAAGGAGGCCGCGTTCCTCGCCGAGGAGGGCATCGGCGACAGCGCGGATCTCGACGACGACACCGCGGAGATTAGGGAGTCCTCCTGATCCCCGCGGGGACGCCGCTGCCTAGTCTGGTCGCATGAGAACGACGGGCTGCCATCTGACCGTCTACGACCTGGACCTGCGGGACGAGATCCGTCCCATCGATCTCGCCTACCGGAAGCTCCTCGCCGCATCGGGCTGGGAGTGGGTGAAGGGGCTCGACATCTGGCAGGACCCCGACGAGGTCCCGGGGATCTACATCTCGATCCACCCGGGCACGAAGACGATCGGCTTCGCCGTGACCGACTTCCGCTGAGGCTCGGGGACGGCACAGGCCCAGCGAGTAGGCTCGCGGCATGCCCGAGCCGTCCGCTGCGGAGCGGTTCGCCGCCGCGAAGCGACGCACCCGGACACCCCTGCTGAACGCGTTCCGCGAGCGCCTCGGCTTCGACCTCGATCCCTTCCAGATCGCGGCCTGCGAGTCCCTCGAGGCCGGGCGCAGCGTGCTCGTCGCCGCGCCCACGGGAGCCGGCAAGACGATCGTCGCGGAGTTCGCGATCTTCCGCGCGATGCAGGGCGCCGACGACAAGGTGTTCTACACGACCCCCATGAAGGCGCTGTCGAACCAGAAGTACACGGAGCTCGTCGAGACCTACGGCGCCGCCTCGGTCGGCCTGCTGACCGGCGACACGAACGTCAACTCCGGCGCCCGCATCGTGGTCATGACGACCGAGGTGCTGCGCAACATGCTCTACGCCGACTCGGACCTCCTGCGCGGCCTCGCCTGCGTCGTCATGGACGAGGTGCACTACCTCGCCGACCGCGCCCGCGGGGCGGTCTGGGAGGAGGTCATCATCCACCTGCCCGCCGAGGTGCGGATGGTCTCGCTCTCGGCCACGGTCTCGAACGCGGAGGAGTTCGGCGACTGGCTGCTCGCGGTCCGCGGCGACACCGACGTCGTCGTCTCGGAGGACCGGCCGGTCCCGCTCGACCAGCACGTCCTCGTGCGCCACCGGCTCATCGACCTCTTCGAGGACCCCGCCGCGGTCGCCGCGGGCCGCGCCGCGCGCGTCAACCCCGAGCTCGTCGAGGCCGCGCGCGGCGGCACGCGGCGGGTCGGGCCGCACAGCCGCTACGACCGGGGGAGGGGTGACCGGCGCCGGCCCGGCCCGGGCGCGGGGCGGCTCGACGACCGCGTGCCGCGTCCCGAGGTGGTCCGCATCCTCGGCGAGCGCAACCTGCTGCCCGCGATCGTCTTCGTCTTCAGCCGTGCGGGCTGCGAGCAGGCCGTCCAGCAGCTCGTGCGCGACGGCGTCCGCCTCACGAGCGCGCAGGAGCGCGAGGAGATCCGCGAGATCGCCGAGGAGCGCTGCCGGAGCCTGCCCGACGAGGATCTCGGCGTGCTCGGCTACTGGGACTGGGTGTCCGCCCTCGAGCGCGGTGTCGCGGCCCACCACGCGGGCCTCCTGCCGGCGTTCAAGGAGGTCGTCGAGACGCTCTACCAGCGCAAGCTGCTCAAGGTCGTCTACGCGACCGAGACGCTCGCGCTCGGCATCAACATGCCGGCCCGCACGGTCGTCCTGGAGTCGCTCGAGAAGTTCAACGGCGAGGCGCGGGTCCCGATCACCCCGGGGGAGTACACGCAGCTCACGGGCCGCGCCGGACGCCGCGGGATCGACGTCGAGGGGCACTCGGTCGTCACCTGGCAGCCCGGTGTCGACCCCGCGGCGGTCGCCTCGCTCGCCTCGCGCCGCACCTATCCGCTCAACTCGTCCTTCCGCCCGACCTACAACATGGCCGCGAACCTCGTCGACCAGTTCGGCCGCGAGCGCGCCCGAGAGATCCTCCAGTCGTCGTTCGCGCAGTTCCAGGCCGATCGCGCGGTCGTCGACCTCGCCCGCCGGGTCCGCGCGCAGCAGGAGTCGATCGCCGGCTACGCGGCGTCGATGGAATGCCATCTCGGCGACTTCCGCGAGTACTCCGGCATCCGCCGCGAGCTCAGCGACCTCGAGCGCAAGAAGGTCGAGCAGAACGCGTCCCGCGCCGAGCGCGACAAGCGCCAGCGCCGGCTCGACGACCTGCGGCAGCAGCTGCGGCGCCACCCGTGCCACGCCTGCCCCGACCGCGAGGCGCACGCGCGCTGGTCCGAGCGCTACTGGCAGCTGAAGAAGGCGACCGACCAGCTGCAGCGCCAGATCGAGAGCCGCACGGGCGCCGTCGCCCGGGTCTTCGACCGGGTCACGGAGGTCCTCCTCGAGCTGCGGTACGCCGTGCCGGTCCCTGAGCGAGCCGGAGGCGAGTCGAAGGGGGCCGACCTCGAGCTCACTCCCGACGGCCGGCGCCTCAAGCGGATCTACGGAGAACGCGATCTCCTCGTCGCCGAGAGCCTGCGGCTGCGGCTGTGGGACGCGCTCGATCCCGCGGGACTCGCCGCGATGGCGACCGTGCTCGTCTACGAGCCGCGCCGCGAGGGCGGCAGCGAGTACGGCATGCGGCTGCCGGGCGGCCGCGCGCTCGCGGAGGCGATCGACCGGACGACGGACCGCTGGGCGCAGCTCGACGACGTCGAGCGCTCGCACCGGCTCGACGGCAGCGGACCGCTCAGCATCGCGCTCGTGCCCGCGATGCACCGCTGGGCCAGGGGCGGCACGCTCGATGCCGTGCTGCGCGAGACAGATCTCGCACCGGGCGACTTCGTGCGCTGGGCGCGCCAGACGATCGACCTCCTCGACCAGGTCGGGAAGGTCGCGGACGGCTCCGTGGCCCGTACCGCGCGTCAGGCGGTCGACGCGATCCGCAGGGGGGTGGTCGCGAGTGTCGACTTCTGATGCCGACCGGTCCCTGAGCGCCCTTCGACTCGCTTCGCTCGCTCAGGAACCGCGCCGCAGCGAGTCGAAGGGCCTCCTGCCCTGGTGGGCGGCCCTGCTGCTCGCCGCGGCGGGCGGCTGGGTCACCGACCTCGCCTATCCGGACCTCGGCTGGTGGCCGTTCGTCTTCCCCGGCATCGCGATGGCGCTCGTCGCGCTCATCGGGCGCGGCTTCTGGATGGGCGCGCTCATCGGCCTGGCCTACGAGAGCGTGTTCTACCTCGTGCACATCCAGTGGGCCTCGCAGTGGGTGGGCCCGGTCCCCATGATCGGGCTCTCGCTCACGGGCGGCTTCTTCTTCGCGATCGGGGCGGGCCTCATCGCGCTCGCGTATCGGTGGCTGCCGCGGGCCTGGCCGGTCCGCTGGCCCTCGGCGGTGCTGCGCCTCGTCGTGCTGCCGATCGCGGTCGCGGGGCTGTGGACGTTGCGGGAGGCGGTCTTCAGCGTCTGGCCCTACGGCGGCTTCGCGTGGGGGCGCATCGGCCACTCGCAGATCGACTCGCCGCTGTCCGAGCTGTACTCGTGGGTCGGGATCTCCGGCATGACCTTCCTCGTCGTCTGGCTCGTCGCCCTCGTCGTCGAGGCCTTCCGCGCCCGCGGGGTCGCGATCTGGCTGCGCGCGGCGGTGCCGGCCGGGCTCGCCGCGCTGCTCGCGTTCTGGCCGGCCTGGCAGGTCGCCCAGACCGGCTCGATGCGGATCGCGCTCGTCCAGGGCAACGGGCCGGCTGGCTACTTCGACGAGCGAAGCGCCGGCGACCTGCTCGCCGCGCAGGTCGAGGCGACGCAGCCGCTCTTCGCCGGCGTCGCGGCGGGGGACCACGTCGACCTCGTGCTCTGGCCCGAGGGCGGCAGCGACTGGGATCCCCAGGCCGACGCGTACACGGCGGCCGCCTGGGACTACGTCAGCACGGAGATGGAGGCGCCGCTCCTCGGCCAGGCGATCACCGACCGGGACGGCACGTACTACAACACCGCGATCCTCTGGGAGGGCGGCGAGGCGCTCGACACCTACGACAAGCGCCATCCGGTCGTCTGGGGCGAGTACATCCCGGACCGCGAGTTCTTCGAGCTCATCGTGCCCGAGCTCACGAAGATGATCGGGCGGGAGTACGCGTTCGGGACGACGGACGCCGTCATGGACATCCCGACCCGGGACGGCATCGTGCGGGCCGCGATCAACATCTGCTACGACATCGTCGACGACGCGCTGCTGCGCGAGTCGGTGCTCGACGGCGGCCGGATCATCCTCGCGACGTCGAACAACGCCGACTTCGGCCGCACCGACGAGAGCGCGCAGCAGCTCGAGTTCGCGCGGATCCGCGCCGCGGAGCTCGGCCGCAGCGTCGTCAACGTCTCGACCGTCGGGATCAGCGCCGTGATCGGCGTCGACGGCCGGGTCGTCGAGTCGCTGCCTTGGTACGAGGCGGGGACCATCGTCGCGGACGTGCCGCTCTACGACGGCATCACGCCCGCGGCCGCCTCCGGCCGCCTGATCGAGATCGTCCTGGCGAGCCTCGGGGGAGCGCTGCTCCTCACGGCGGGAGTCGTGCTGCTCGTGCGGCGACGAGCGGGCTAAGCCGTCTTGCGGCCCTGCCCGCGCTGGGCGCGCATGATCTCGAGGCGCTCCGCGAGGAGCTCCTCGAGCTCGGGGATCGAGCGGCGCTCGAGCAGCATGTCCCAGTGCGTGCGCTGCGCGCGCTCCTCGGCCTGCTCCTCCTCGACGAGATTGCCGGCGGCGTCGAGCAGCACGCCGGTCTGGTTCGTGCGCGGGTTCTCCCAGCGGGCCGGCACCTCGGCGTCCTCGGCGAACACGACATCGAAGGTCGTGCCGTCCTCGGATCGGTAGGTCGCGGTAACGCGGTCGACGAAGTCGACGCCCTCCTCCGACTGGAAGCTCTGCGCGCCGAGGCGCATGCCTCGCAGGCTGCGGTCTGCCATTCTGTGGCCTCTTTCCCTCAAGGGACTCGGGATGGTCCGGGTTGTGCCCGGGTACCGCCCGATACAACGCTCAGAGGGTATCGCCGTTAGCTGTGCGAACGGCGAGATCGGCGCGATCGGTCACGATGCCGTCGACGCCGAGCGCGAACAGCTCGCGCATCCGCGCGGGGTCGTTGACCGTCCACACGTGCACCTCGACGCCCGCGGCCTGGAATCCGCGGATCGCGCGGCGCGTCACGGTCGACAGGCCGAGCGCCCGCTCGGGGATCTGCACTGCGTTAAGGCCCCGCAGCGCGCGCCGGACGCCCGGGCCGAAGCCGGCTTTGCCGGCGAGCAGCGCGGCGAGGAACGCCCCTGCCGAGGCGGAGGTCGCGACGTGCGGCAGGAGCGCGACGGCCGCGCGCCGCCGGGCGCCGGAGAACGACGTGATGAGGACGCGGTCGATCGCGTTCGCCCGCCGCACGGCCTCGGCGGTCGGCGCGACGGCGCGCGGATCCTTGACGTCGATGTTGAACCGCGTCTCCGGGAAGCCGTCGAGCACCTCCGCGAGCGGCACGAGGCCCTGGTCGTGCCCGAGGTCGATGCGGGCGAGCTGCGCCGCCGTGAGCTCGCCGATCCGCTCGGGGCGGCCTGCGACGCGGGCGAGCTCGCGATCATGGGCGATGATCGAGACGCCGTCCGAGCTCGCGTGCACATCGGTCTCGATGTGCCAGGCGCCCGCCTCGATCGCACGGGCGAACGCGAGCGGCGTGTTCTCCGGGGCCTCGATCGCGAGCCCGCGGTGCGCGAGCACGCGCGGCCGGGGCGGATCGAAGTACCGGGTCACTTGGGGGGAGCGGTGAATCCGCGGCCGATGGTCTTGAGCGCGTCGGTGAGCTCGCTCGGGATGACCCAGAGCTTGTTCGAGTCGCCCTCGGCGAGCTTGGGGAGCGTCTGCAGGTACTGGTACGCGAGCAGCTTCTCGTCGGGATCGCCCGCGTGGATCGCGCCGAAGACCGTCTGGATCGCCTCCGCCTCGCCCTTCGCGCGCAGCACCGCGGCCTGCGCCTCGCCCTCGGCCTCGAGGATCGCGGCCTGGCGCTTGCCCTCGGCCTCGAGGATCTGCGACTGCTTGGTGCCCTCGGCGGTCAGGATCACCGCGCGCCGATCGCGTTCCGCGCGCATCTGCTGCTCCATCGAGGACTGGATCGACTGCGGCGGGTCGATCGCCTTGAGCTCGACCCGGCCGACGCGGATGCCCCACTTGCCGGTCGCCTCGTCGAGGACCGCGCGCAGCTGGCCGTTGATGTTGTCGCGGCTCGTGAGCACCTCCTCGAGGTCGAGGCCGCCGACGACGTTGCGCAGCGTCGTCGTCGTGAGCTGCTCGACCGCCGAGAGGTAGTTGGCGATCTCGTAGGTCGCGGCGCGCGCGTCGGTGACCTGGAAGTAGATGACGGTGTCGATCGAGACGACGAGGTTGTCCTCCGTGATGACCGGCTGCGGCGGGAAGGAGACGACCTGCTCGCGCATGTCGACGAGCGGGCGCAGGCGGTCGATGAACGGCACGAGCATGTTGAGCCCGGGGGAGAGGGTCTTCTGGTAGCGCCCGAGCCGCTCGACGACCCCCGCGTAGGCCTGCGGGATGATCCGGATCGCCTTGAAGATCGTCGTGATGACGAAGATCGCGAGCACGACGAGCAGCGCGATGATGAACACCTGGCCGATGACGTCCCCGAGGGGCTTGCTGAAGTCGAACATCAGGACTTCCCTTCCTCGCTTGCGGTCGGACTCGCGACGACGACCGTCGCGCCCCTCACCTCGAGCACGACGATCGGATCGCCGAGCGCGGCGTGCGCGCCCGGTGCGAGGCGCGCCGACCAGGTCTCGCCGTTCTCGAGCTTGACCTCGCCGAGGTCCTCGACGAACGCGCCGGTGACCCGGCCGCGCTGCGACGCGATCGCGTCGACGTTGTGGCGCGTCGTGTCCTGGTGCTTGCGCAGCGCGCGCAGCAGCAGCGGACGGATCGTGAAGAGCAGCAGCCCCGAGATGACGGCGGCCAGCGCGATCTGCAACCACCAGGGGCCGCCGAGGAGCGTCGTGCCGAGCCCGCCGAGGAGGGTCCCCGTCGCGATCATCGCGAAGGTGAACTCGAGCGTGACGAGCTCGATGATCACGCAGACGATCGCGATGCAGAGCCAGATGAGCCACGTCCACTGGGTCAGGTCCACTGCCGGCCTCCCTCCTGCTCCGAGCCTATCCGCGCGCTGGGCTAGGGTCGACGTCGTGACCGAACCACTCGCTCCAGGATCGCTCGCCGGGCGGCGCGCACTCGTCACCGGCTCCTCCCGCGGCATCGGCGCGGATACCGCGAGACTCCTCGCCGAGGCGGGCGCCGAGGTCATCGTCAACTACCGCAGCAAGGCGCCGCGCGCCGAGAAGCTCGTCGCCGAGATCGTCGCCGCCGGGGGAGCGGCCCGGGCCCTCGGGGCCGACCTCACCGATGCCGAGTCGGTCGCCGCGTTCGCCGCCGACGTCGCAGCAGGCGGGCCGCTCGACATCCTCGTGCTCAATGCCTCTGGCGGCATGGAAGCCGGCATGGGGGAGGACTACGCGATGCGGCTCAACCGCGACGCGCAGGTCGGCCTCCTCTCGGCGATGCGCCCGCTGCTCGGCGCCGGCAGCCGCGTCGTCTTCGTCACGAGCCACCAGGCGCACTTCATCCGCACGACGCCGACGATGCCGGAGTACGAGCCGGTCGCGCTGTCCAAGCGCGCGGGGGAGGACGCCCTGCGCGCGCTCATCCCGGAGCTCGACGCGGCCGGCATCGGCTTCGTCGTCGTCTCCGGCGACATGATCGAGGGCACCATCACCGCGACGCTGCTCGAACGCGCGAACCCCGGCGCGATCGCCTCGCGCCGCGAGTCGGCCGGCCGGCTCTACAACGTCGGCGAGTTCGCGCGCGAGGTCGCGCTCGCCGCCGTCCAGCCGATCCCCGACGACCACACGCGGTACGTCGGCGACACCGGCGACTTCACGGGCTGAGCCGGAGCGCGGTGGGCGACGGGAGCACGCGCTACGCGAGCCGGATCCTGCTCTTCGAGCCGACCGGCCGCGTGCTGCTGTTCCTCGAGGAGTTCCCGGACCTGCCGGGGCGCGCGAAGTGGATCACGCCGGGCGGCGGCGCGGAGCCCGGCGAGACGCCCCACGAGACGGCCGTCCGAGAGCTCCACGAGGAGACCGGCCTGATCGTCGCCGATCTCGGGCCGATCGTGCATTCCTATGGATTTCCCGTGAGCCGCGCCGACGCGAGGCACTCGTTCTCGCACTGGGATTTCTTCGTGCACGCGGTCGACGCGCCGTTCGAGCCGTCGCACGAGTTCTGGACCGCCGAGGAGCGTCAGACCGTCAAGGACGTCGACTGGTGGTCGGCGGACGAGCTCCGGGAGCTGCAGCAGGGATACGCGCCGTTCGACCTCGTCGATCTCGTCGAGCGCTTCCGGCCGCGCCTTCCTGCCTGATTGGCCGATAATCAATATTATGTCAGATTGAAGACGCGGTCAGCCCCTGCACCGCTCGCCCGGTCCCGTGCGGGACAATGGACGGTGCCCTCCGACGACCTCCCCGCCTCCGGCGGCTTCGAGCCCAGCGGCATCGACCCCGCCGACCTCGAGGCGACGCTGCGAGTGCTCGCGGCGCTCGATCGCATCGACCACGAGCACCCCGACTTCCAGGCGGTCCGACGGGCCACCGGACGGATGTTCAAGGCGGTCAAGCGCGAGCGCAAGCTGCAGACCCGCGCGCGGATCCGCGAGAACGACCTCGCCGTGGTCGCCGCGACCGCGACCGGCGCCCCCGATCGCATCGACGACGAGACCCGCGGCATCCCGCTCGCCGCGACGACCTCGCTGCCGACCGCGGGCGTCCTCATGAAGGCGCGCGCCTGCTACATCTGCAAGCAGGACTACACCCTCGTCGACGCGTTCTACCACCAGCTCTGCCCGAGCTGCGCCGCGATGAGCCACGCCAAGCGCGACGCCCGCACGGACCTGAGCGGCAAGCGCGCGCTCCTGACCGGCGGCCGGGCGAAGATCGGGATGTACATCGCGCTGCGGCTGCTGCGGGACGGCGCCCACACGACCATCACGACCCGCTTCCCGCGCGACGCCGTGCGCCGCTTCACCTCGCTGCCCGACTCCCCCGAGTGGCTCGACCGGCTGCGCATCGTCGGGATCGACCTGCGCGACCCCGCCCAGGTCATCGCGCTCGCCGAATCGGTCGCCGCGCAGGGACCGCTCGACATCCTGATCAACAACGCGGCGCAGACCGTGCGCCGCTCCCCCGGCGCCTACCAGCCGCTCGTCGACGCCGAGCTCGCGCCGCTCCCGGACGGCCCGCTGCCCGAGCTCCAGACCTTCGGCCACACGAACGACGCGCACCCGCAGGCGCTCGCGCGCTCCGTCGACGCGCATCCCATCCTCGCCGCGGCCGCCGCGCGCGCGGACGAGCTCACGCAGCAGGCGCTCGCCGCGGGATCGTCCTCCCTCGACCGCCTCGCGGCCGGCACCGCGATCGACGCGGGCGGTCTCGTCCCCGACCTCGCCGAGGTCAACTCCTGGACGCAGGGCGTCGACGCGGTCGAGCCGCTCGAGCTGCTCGAGGTGCAGCTCGCGAACGAGACGGCGCCGTTCATCCTCATCTCGAAGCTGCGCGCCTCGCTCGCCGCCTCCCCCGCCCGGCGCACCTACATCGTCAACGTCAGCGCGATGGAGGGCGTCTTCGGCCGCGGCTACAAGGGGCCGGGGCATCCCCACACGAACATGGCCAAGGCCGCGGTGAACATGCTGACGCGCACGAGCGCGCGCGAGCTCTTCGAGACCGACCGGATCCTCATGACGAGCGTCGACACGGGCTGGATCACCGACGAGCGTCCGCACCCGACGAAGGTGCGGCTCGCCGAGGAGGGCTTCCACGCGCCCCTCGACCTCGTCGACGGCGCGGCCCGGGTCTACGACCCCGTCGTGCGCGGCGAGGCCGGCGAGGACCTCTTCGGCGTCTTCCTCAAGGACTACTCCCCCGGCTCCTGGTGATCCGGGCGCGGCGGGCAGTGCAGGATCGTCCGGCCGCCCGGGCCGCTGCGGTCGAGGCGGTGCTCCGTCATCGGTCCCCCGCACAGCGGGCACCGCTGCTCCTCGGGCGCGAGCTGGGGTCGCTCCTCCCCCACGATGCCGACCTGCGCGGACCCCTCGAAGAAGAAGAAGAACCGGTTCCACGCGGCCCAGAACCCCGGGACTCCGTCCCACGGGGACGGGACCGAGCTCTTCCATAGTTTGCCCACGAAGTAATCATATCGCCTATCCTTGGTTCGTGCACGAAGAGACACCTGACCCGCTCGAGCTCGACCGCCAGGTCTGCTTCGCGCTCGCGGTCGCGAGCCGCAGCGTCATCGGCTTCTACCGCCCGGTCCTCGAGCCCCTCGGCCTCACCCACCCCCAGTACCTCGTCATGCTCGCGCTCTGGGAGCGCTCGCCGATCCGATTCGGCGAGCTCGCCGCCCGGCTCTGCCTCGACCTCGCGACGCTCTCCCCCCTCGTCCGCCGGCTCGAGGCCGCCGGCCTCGTGCAGCGCCGCAGGGGCGAGGAGGACGCCCGGGTCGTCGAGCTCGAGCCGACCGAGGCGGGTCGGGCCCTGCGCGAGCGCGCCGTCGAGGTGCCCGTGCGCATCGTCGAGCGCCTCGGCATGCCGCTCGATCGCCTCGAGGCGCTCCGCGACGAGCTCACCGCGCTCATCGGCGCGGTCACCGCCGCCGAACGCCGCGGAGTGGACGCGAAGGGCGCCTGAGGCGCTCGCCGGAGGACCATTCGCGTCCATTCCGCCCCGGCTCGGGGCCCCGGAGCGGCCGTAGGCTGTTGGTTCCATGAGCGCGATCCTGCACGCCGTCGATCTCGCGGCCGGCCACGGGGCGCGCACGCTCTTCGCCGGCCTCGACCTCGTCGTCGCGCCCGGGGACGTCATCGGGCTCGTCGGGGCGAACGGCGCGGGCAAGTCGACGCTGCTGCGCCTCCTCGCGGGCGAGCTCGAGCCCGAGCAGGGCTCGGTCGTGCTCAGCCCGCCGGGCGCGACCGTCGGCCACCTCCCCCAGGAGCCCGACCGGATCGAGGGCGAGACGGTCCTCGGCTTCCTCGGACGGCGCACGGGCGTCACGGCGGCGCAGCAGGCGATGGACGCCGCCGCCGAGGCCCTCGCCGCAGGCGATGCGGGCGCGGACGACGCCTACGCCGACGCCCTCGAGCGCTGGCTCGCGCTCGGCGGCGCCGATCTCGACGAGCGAGCCGCCGAGGTCGCCGCTGGCATCGGGCTCGGCGTCGATCTCGCGAGCGCCATGACCGCGCTCTCGGGCGGCCAGGCGGCCCGCGCGGGACTCGCCGCGCTCCTGCTGTCGCGCTACGACGTGCTCCTCCTCGACGAGCCGACGAACGACCTCGACCTCGACGGCCTCGAGCGGCTCGAGCGCTTCGTCCGGGAGCTGCGCTCCCCCGTCGTGATCGTGAGCCACGACCGCGAGTTCCTCGCTCGCACGGTCACGACCGTCGTCGAGCTCGATCGCGCGCAGCAGCACGTCGGCGTCTACTCGGGGGGCTACGAGAGCTACCTGGCCGAACGCGAGGTCGCGAGGCGTCACGCGCGCGAGGCCTACGAGGAGTTCGACGAGAAGCGCTCGCAGCTGCGCGATCGCATGGTCACCCAGCGAAACTGGGCGAGCCAGGGCGTGCGCAACGCCCGGAAGAAGCAGAACGACGAGCGCGACAAGTTCGTCAAGAACTACGCGAAGGACTCCGCCGAGAAGCAGGCGGCGAAGGTGCGCCAGAGCGAGCGGGCGATCGAGCGACTCGAACGCGAGGCCGTCGAGGAGCCGCGCAAGGAGTGGGAGCTGCGGATGACGATCGCCGCCGCGCCGCGGAGCGGCTCGGTCGTCGCGTCGATGTCGGGCGCGGTCGTGCGCCGCGGCGGATTCGAGCTCGGGCCCGTCACCGCGCAGGTCGACTGGGCCGACCGGATCGCGATCACCGGACCGAACGGCTCGGGCAAGACGACCCTGCTCGGCGCGCTGCTCGGCCGCATCCCGGTCGACGAGGGCAGCGCCGGCCTCGGCTCGGGGGTGCGCGTCGGGGAGGTCGACCAGGCGCGGGGCCTCTTCCTCGGCCCGCAGCCGCTCGCGCGGGCCTTCGGCGAGGCCGTGCCCGACTGGGCGGAGGCAGAGGTGCGCACGCTGCTCGCGAAGTTCGGCCTCGGCGGCGAGGCGGCGACCCGACCCGCCGACTCGCTCTCGCCGGGCGAGCGCACCCGCGCCGCACTCGCCCTGCTGCAGGCGCGCGGCACGAACCTGCTCGTGCTCGACGAGCCGACGAACCACCTCGACCTGCCGGCGATCGAGCAGCTCGAGCAGGCGATCGAGAGCTTCCCCGGCACGGTCCTGCTCATCACCCACGATCGGCGGATGCTCGATACAGTGCGGGTGACACGGCGCTGGAGCATCGACGACGGGCGCCTGAAGGAGACGTGACCATGGAGCGCGACTGCGTCATCGCGGGCGGCGGCCCGGCCGGGATGGTACTCGGGCTGCTCCTCGCCCGGCGCGGTCTGCGCGTGACGGTGCTCGAGAAGCACGCCGACTTCTTCCGCGACTTCCGCGGCGACACGATCCACCCCTCGACGCTGACGGTGCTCGGCGAGCTCGGGCTGCGCGACGCGTTCCTGCGTCTGCCGGTCCACCGCGTCGAGCGCCTCGACGTCGTCGTCAACGGGCGCCGGCTGTCACCCGTCGACTTCCGGCTGCTGGCGGCGCCCGACGACTTCCTCGTGCTCGCACCCCAGTGGGATCTGCTGAACTTCATCGCCCAGGCGAGCCGCGAGCTCCCCGGATACGAGCTGCGGATGTCGACGAGCGCGACGGGGCTCATCGTCGAGGACGGCGTCGTGGTCGGCGTGACGGCGAGCGGGCCGGACGGCGAGACCGAGCTCCGCGCCCCGCTCACGGTCGCCGCCGACGGGCGCCACTCGACGCTGCGCCCGGCCGCCGGCTTCGAGCCGATCGAGTGGGGCGTGCCGATCGACGTGCTCTGGTTCGACCTGCCGGCGCCCGAGGGACCCGTGCCGGAGACGCTCTTCTGCCTCGGCGCGAGCGGCTTCGCGCTGACGATCCCCCGCGGCGACCACTGGCAGGGCGGCTACGTCATCCCCAAGGGCGGGTTCGAGACCCTGCGCGCGCAGGGTCTTGCTGAGTTCCACCGCCGCTTCGCGGCGACCGCGCCGTTCGCCGCCTCCCTCATCGGGGCCGTCGACGACTGGGACAAGGTCAAGCTGCTCTCCGTCCAGATCGATCACCTCGCGCAGTGGCATCGGCCGGGCTTCGTCGCGATCGGCGACGCGGCGCACGCGATGAGCCCCGTCGGCGGCGTCGGCGTCAACTACGCGATCCAGGACGCCGTCGCACTCGCGAACGCGATCGCGGCGCCCCTCGGCCGCGGCGAGGACCTCACGGGCCCGCTGACCGCGTTCCAGGTCAGGCGGGAGCGTCCGGTCAGGTCGATGCAGCGCATCCAGCGCTTCATCCACGACCGGATGGGCCGCGCCGCGAAGCGGCAGCGCTCGCCCGTCCCCGGGGTGGCGCTCGGCCTCGTGCGGGCACTGCTGCCACTGCTGCGGCGGCGCTTCACCCGGCTCGTCGGCCTCGGCCTGCTGCCCGAGCACGTGCAGGATTGAGGCGTGAGCGCCGACGCCGAGCCCGCCCCGCCCCTGTCCGGACCGGACCGGCGCGGGCGCTCCCGCGCGGGGATCGCCTGGATCGTCGTCCTCGCGGTGCTGCTCGCGGGCGCCCTCGCCGGCGGCGGCTTCCTCTATCTCGAGCTGCAGCGGCTCCAGGCGGCGAACGACGAGTCGCAGCGCATCAACGAGGAGCAGCAGCGGTTCATCGAGGAGCAGGGCGAGATGCTCGACGAGAAGGAGACCTTCGGCCAGGCGATGGAGGACGTCATGGCGAAGGCCCGGACGCTCGACGGCGCGCCGATCGGGGATGTCGTCGCGCTCGACGAGCTCGAGGCGATCGCCCGCGACGCCTGGGACCAGCGCCGCTCACCCGCCTCGGTCGCCGCGCTCACCGCCTCGGTGCGCGAGCGCGGCGACGCGCTCCAGGCCGTCATCGACGCGGCATCCGCCCAGCGCGGGTCGAACGGCTCCGGCACGCTCGGCGAGGCGATCATCGACGAGCTCGGCGCCGGCCTCGTGCGCGTCGTCTACGACGACCCCGCGGCGCTGTGCGGCGGCGATCCGATCGGCTGCGTGTCGAGCGAGGACCCGACGCTCATCCACTTCGATCCGAGCGACTTCGACGCCGAGTACTTCGACGACGCGCTGCGCACCCTCGTCGCCTACCACGAGTTCGCGCACGTGCTCCAGTTCACGAATCCCGGCCCCACCGAGACCGCGGCGAGCGCCTTCGGCGAGGACTGGGAGTTCATGGCGGACTGCTACGCGCTGACCCTCACTGACAGCTGGTCGCTCGACCGCCGCGTCTGGCGCGACGCCACCTCCTACTGGGACGTCTCGGTCGGCTACGGGCGGGTCTGCGACGAGGGCCAGCGCGCGATCATCCGCAGCTGGCTCGGCGAGATCGGCTTCCACTACCGCCCCGTCTCGCAGGAGGCCGCCGCATGATCCCAGACCGCACGACCGCCGACCACGTCCTCTCGATCGACCAGGGCACGACCTCGACCCGCGCGATCGTCTTCGACCGCACGGGCACCCCGGTCGCGACCGGTCAGCTCGAGCACCGGCAGATCTTCCCCGAGGCCGGCTGGGTCGAGCACGACGCCCTCGAAATCCTCGCGAACACGCGCGAGTGCATCACCACCGCCCTCGCCCGGGCGGGCGTCTCGGCATCCCGGGTCGCCGCGGTCGGGATCACGAACCAGCGCGAGACGACGGTCCTGTGGGATCGGGCGACCGGCCGGCCGCTCGCGAACGCGATCGTGTGGCAGGACACCCGCACCCAGGCGCTCGTCGACGCGGTCGCCGACGGCGACACCGAGCGCTTCCGCGCCAAGACCGGGCTGCCGCTCGCGAGCTACTTCTCCGCGTCGAAGATCCGCTGGCTCCTCGACGCGATCCCCGGCGCCCAGGGCCGGGCCGAGCGCGGCGAGCTCGCCGTCGGCACGATCGACTCCTGGCTGCTCTGGCAGCTCACGGGCGGACCGGCGGGCGGCATCCACGCGACCGACGTGACGAACGCGAGCCGCACGCTGCTCCTCGATCTCGAGGCCCTCGACTGGGACGAGGAGCTGCTCGCCGCCTGGGGCGTCCCCCGGCCGCTGCTGCCGAGCGTGCGCTCGTCGTCGGAGGTCTACGGGCTCGTCGCCGACGGTCCGCTCGCGGGCGTGCCCGTCGCGGGGATCCTCGGCGACCAGCAGGCGGCGACCTTCGGCCAGGCCGCGTTCTCCCCCGGCGAGTCGAAGATGACCTACGGGACGGGCGGCTTCCTCATCATCAACACCGGCGAGGCGCGGATCCACTCCTCGACCGGGCTCATCACGACGGTCGCCTACCGGCTCGGCGACGCGCCCGCGGCCTACGCGCTCGAGGGCTCGATCGCGGTCGCCGGCTCGCTCATCCAGTGGCTGCGCGACAACCTCGGCATCATCGGGTCGTCGGCCGAGGCGGAGACGCTCGCCCTGACCGTCGAGGACTCCGGCGACGTGTACTTCGTGCCGGCGTTCTCCGGGCTGTTCGCCCCGTACTGGCGGCCGGACGCGCGCGGCGCGATCGTGGGCCTCACCCGCTACTCGACGAAGGCGCACATCGCCCGCGCCGCCCTCGAGTCGACCGCGTTCCAGACGCTCGACGTCGTCGAGGCGGCGAGCGAGGACGACGCGGGCCCGCCCTCCGAGCTGCGCGTCGACGGCGGGATGTCCGTCAACGACCGCCTCATGCAGTTCCAGGCGGACCTGCTCGGCGCCCCCATCGTCCGCCCCGCGGTCGTCGAGACGACCGCCCTCGGCGCCGCCTACGCGGCCGGGCTCGCCGTCGGCCTCTGGCGCGACCTCGACGAGCTGCGCGCGAACTGGCGCGCGGGCGCGCGCTTCGTGCCCGAGATGTCCGAGGCGGAACGCGAGCGGCGCGTCGCGCGCTGGCACCGCGCGGTCGAGAAGTCGCTCGACTGGATCGACTGAGCCCTACCGGCCCGATCCCGACGCCCCGCCGCGCGTCGCCGCGATCCAGGCGTCCAGCTTCTCGCCCGCGAGCCCCGAGTCGACGACCCGCTCGGCGACCGCGAGCGCGCCCGCGAGCCGCTCGCGCAGCGGCACGAAGCGGTCCTCGGGGTGGCGCCAGAGGTCGTACGCGACGAGGCCCGCCGCGGCGTTGAGCAGCACGATGTCGCGCGCGGCGCCCGGCTCCCCCGCGAGCACGCCCCTGATGACCGCCGCGTTGTGCACGGGGTCCGCGCCCGCGATCTCGTCGAGCGACGCGCGCGGGATGCCGAGCTCGGCCGGATCGAGGTCGTGCTCCTGGACCGAGCCGGCCGTGACCTCCCAGACGTGCGAGTGACCCGTCGTCGTGAGCTTGTCGATGCCGTCGTCGCCGCGGTAGACGAGCGCGGTCGCGCCGCGGGTCTGGAAGACGCCGACGATGAGCGGCACCCGGGCGAGATCCGCGACGCCGACCGCGGAGGCCTCGGGCCGGGCGGGGTTCGCGAGCGGGCCGAGCACGTTGAACAGCGTCGAGATCCCGATCTCGCTGCGGGTCGGGCCGGCGTGCCGGAAGCCCGGGTGCAGCGTCGCCGCGTTCGCGAAGGTCACGCCGACCTCGGCGAGCACCTCGGCGGTGCGCTCGGGCGAGATCCCGACGTCGATCCCGAGCTCGGTGAGCACGTCGGATGCGCCGGAACGCGATGACGCGGCCCGGTTCCCGTGCTTGACGACCGGCACCCCGGCCGCCGCCGCGATGACCGCCGCCGCCGAGGAGATGTTGAGCACCCCGACCGGGTCGCCCCCCGTCCCGACGATGTCGAGCACCGCGCTCGGCACGTCGAGGGCGGTCGCGTGGGCGAGCGCCGCGTCGCGGAAGCCGACGACCTCGTCGACCGTCTCGCCCTTGATCTTGAGGGCGATGAGCAGCGCGCCGAGCTGCGCCGGGGTCGCCTCACCCGTCATGACCCGGCCCATCGCCCATTCCGCGTCCGCGATGGACAGGTCCTGCCCCGCCGCGAGCGCGTTGAGGAGGGCCGGCCAGGTCGGTTCGCTAGTCATACCCGAAGCCTATTGATGCGAGCCGAAGCGGACATCCCGCCCGGGGTGCGAGCGGCGCTCGCCAAGTCGGCCATAATGGACGGGTGAGCACTGCATCGCTGACGCGCCCCACCCTCAATCGCCCGAACGTGGTGCAGGTCGGCACCATCGTCTGGCTCGGCAGCGAGGTCATGTTCTTCGCCGGCATCTTCGCGGTGTACTTCACACTGCGCGGCGCCGCCCCGGAGCTCTGGGCGACCGAGAGCGCGAAGCTCACGGTGCCCTTCTCCGCGGTCAACACGCTCATCCTCGTGCTCTCCTCGGTCACCTGCCAGTTCGGCGTCTTCGCCGCCGAGCGGCTCCAGGCGCACCGCACGGCCCGCTGGTGGAACTGGTCCAAGTGGGGCGCCGTCGAGTGGTTCTACCTGACGTTCGCGATGGGCGCCGTCTTCGTCGTCGGACAGGTCTACGAGTACGCGCTGCTGACGACCGAGTGGCTCACCATCAACTCGAGCGCCTACGGCACGATCTTCTACTTCTCGACCGGCCTCCACGGCCTCCACGTGACCGCGGGCCTCGTCGCGTTCCTCTTCGTGATCGGGCGGATCTACTCGGTCAAGCGGTTCACGCACCGCGAGGCGACGAGCGCGATCGCGATCTCCTACTACTGGCACTTCGTCGACGTCGTCTGGATCGGCCTCTTCGGTGTCATCTACCTGCTGAAGTGACCGGGCGATGCGCGCAATGACACAGAACGAGACGACGGAGCGGTGACGGACGTGACGAAGCAGCAGCCGAAGCGGCAAAAGCGCGGGCGCAGGCATCCCCTCGCGACGGTGGCGCTGATCGTGCTCGGCCTCGCGGGGACGGGCGGGGCCTACGCGCTCGCGACCATCCCGGCGGGCGCGGAGACGTCAGCGGCGGTCAGCGACGATGTGCTCGCGGAGGGCCAGGCGCTCTTCGCCGCGAACTGCGCGACGTGCCACGGCCTCGCGCTCGAGGGCACCGAGGACGGCCCGACCCTCATCGGCGTCGGCTCGGCCTCGGTCGACTTCCAGGTCGGCACCGGCCGGATGCCGCTCGCGATGTCGGGCCCGCAGGCCGAGGTCAAGCCCGTGCAGTTCACGACGGAGCAGATCCGGGCGCTCGCCGAGTACGTCGCCTCGGTCTCCCCCGGCCCGGCGATCCCCGACGACGAGTACCTCACCGGCGAAGGCGACCTCGCGATCGGCGGCGAGCTGTTCCGCATCAACTGCGCGATGTGCCACAACGTGGCGGGCGCGGGCGGCGCGCTCACCGAGGGCAAGTACGCGCCCCCGATCATGGGCGTGAGCGCCGCGCACATCTACGAGGCGATGCTCACCGGCCCGCAGAACATGCCGGTGTTCAACGACGACAACATCTCGCCCGAGGACAAGGCGAACATCATCGCCTACCTCAAGTACCTCGAGACGACCCCGTCGGTCGGCGGCGCGACCCTCGGCTCGCTCGGGCCGGTCTCCGAGGGGCTCTTCGTCTGGATCGGCGCGCTCGGCCTCATCGTCGGCATCACCATCTGGCTCACGGCGAAGTCGAACTGAGGGGGCGGACATGACTGAACAGCACGAACACGCTGCCATCTCGGACGGTGCGCACCAGGACGGCCCGACGCCCTCCTCGGGCATCGCGGTCATCGCCAAGGACGCCGTCCCGAACCCCGGCTTCCCGCCGGAGCGGCCCCGCGTCACCGACCTCGACCCGAAGGCCGAGAAGGCGCAGGAGCGGCGCATCATCGCGCTCTTCTTCGTCTCGATCATCGGCAGCATCGCGGCGATCGTCCTCTACATCGTCTTCCCGATCATCCCGGGCGACATGCACTCCGTGCGCAACAACACGATGTTCGTCGGCGCGGCGATCGCCCTCGCCCTGCTCGCCGTCGGCGTCGGCGTCGTGCACTGGTCGAAGGCGCTCATGCACGGCCACGACCTCGTCGAGGAGCGCCACGAGACGCGGGGCTCGGAGCCGACGCGGCAGCGCGCGGCGGAGATCTTCACGGAGGCGAACGAAGAGTCGGGATTCACCCGTCGTCGCCTGCTGCGCAACACGCTCATCACCGCCGCGGTCGTCTCGCCGCTGCCGGGGGTCGTCCTGCTGCGCGACCTCGCCCCGATGGCCGACCCCGTGCCGCTCCTCAAGCACACCATGTGGGAGAAGGGCATGCGGCTCACCCGCGACCCCTCGGGCACGCCGATCCGCGCCGCGGACGTGACGCTCGGCTCCGCCTTCCACGTCATCCCCGAGGGGCTCAACGAGCTCCCGCACGGCAAGCTCGAGGAGAAGGCCAAGGCGGCCGTCCTCCTCATGCGGCTCAAGCCCGAGGACCTGCACATCACGCCGGGCCGCGAGACCTGGAGCTTCGACGGCATCGTCGCCTACTCCAAGATCTGCACCCACGTCGGCTGCCCCGTCGCGCTCTACGAGCAGCAGACCCACCACCTGCTGTGCCCGTGCCACCAGTCGCAGTTCGACATCACGCATGAGGCGCGCGTCATCTTCGGCCCCGCCAAGCGCGCGCTGCCGCAGCTGCCGATCGCCGTCGACGAGGAGGGCTACCTCGTCGCGCAGAGCGACTTCACCGAGCCCGTCGGCCCGAGCTTCTGGGAGCGTGTCCTTTGACGAGCACCGCAACGCCGCCCGTGGGCGCGCCGCAGACACCCGATGAACCGGGCAAGGGGATGCGCTTCGTCAACTGGGCGTCGAACTACATCGACGAGCGCACGAGCGTCTCGGGCTTCGTCAAGTTCATCGGGCGCAAGATCTTCCCGAACCACTGGTCGTTCATGCTCGGCGAGGTCGCGCTCTACAGCTTCGTCGTCATCCTGCTGTCGGGCACCTTCCTGACGCTGTTCTTCCAGGCCGCGATGACCCCGGTCCACTACGACGGCTCCTACGCGCCGCTCAAGGGCGTGGAGATGTCGGCGGCGATGGCCTCGACGCTCGACATCTCGTTCGACATCCGCGGCGGCCTGCTCATGCGCCAGGTCCACCACTGGGCCGCGCTCGTCTTCGTCGCCTCCATCGGCCTGCACATGCTCCGGATCTTCTTCACCGGCGCCTTCCGCAAGCCGCGC
>Ga0182744_1001505_pt1 | contig 20273 bp, 16 predicted proteins | sample eDN3rd30CKraftMG_FD_128525 | JGI IMG/M metagenome (GOLD analysis project Ga0182744, IMG submission 128525) | Enriched Miracle-Growth compost microbial communities from Emeryville, California, USA - eDNA 3rd pass 30_C Kraft MG (version 2) (version 2) ...
AACTTGATCATGTCCCAGGCGGGGATCTTCGCTTCGCCGTAGGCGGGATGCGGCGCGCGCGCATAGGGCAGGTCGTAGACCGCGTCCATCTCGTCTGAGGTCAGCGGGATGGGTGGCGGGTTCAGCCACAGGTCGCGGTCGCCATGGCGCTGGACGAGCGGCCGCGCATTGCCGGGGTTGGCCTCCCGGTGCAGCACGCGCGAGGCGCGCGCATAGGCCTCGCGATCTTTCTCGACCTGCTCATAGGCCGGCAGGCGGATCACGACGTCGCCGGGGCGGCGGCTGGCGCCCTCGTCGGCGGAGTCGAGATCGTCGGCGTGCAGCTCCGTATAATTTTCCGGCACGGGGCGGAACAGCGCGAGGCCGCGGACAGTGTCCAGATCGCGGGGCGTCTCGCCGGCGGCGAGCCGGTTCGCCACCTCGACGACAGCGCGTTCCGCATTGCCGTAGATCAGCAGGTCCGCCTTGGCGTCCGCCAGGATGGAGCGGCGCACCTTGTCGGACCAGTAATCGTAATGCGCGATGCGGCGCAGCGAGGCCTCGATGCCGCCGAGCACGACGGGCACGTTCTTGTAGGCCTCGCGGCAGCGCTGCGAGTAGACGATGGTGCAGCGATCGGGCCGCTTGCCGCCCTCGCCACCCGCCGTATAGGCGTCGTCATGGCGCAGCTTGTGGTCCGACGTGTAGCGGTTGACCATCGAGTCCATGTTGCCGCCGGTGACGCCGAAGAACAGCGTCGGCCGGCCCAGCGCCTTGAACGGCTCCGCCGACTGCCAATCCGGCTGCGAGATGATGCCTACCCGGAAACCCTGCGCCTCGAGCAGCCTGCCGATGATCGCCATGCCGAAGCTCGGATGATCCACATAGGCATCGCCCGTCACCAGCACGATGTCGCACGCATCCCAGCCCAGCGCCGTCATCTCGGCGCGGCTCATCGGCAGGAACGGGGCCGCCTTTCCGGACCGCGACGGGCGGCCGAACAGGGGAGTCGTGGCCTTGGGGGCGTCGGCGAGGGTCTGCATGGCTGGTCGTATAGGCTGGCGGGGCTGTGAATTCAACTAAAGCGAAATTGAGGCCTTAGAAGGATGCGTCGGCGCCAGCGAAGGGAGAAATAGCGCAGCCGAAGAGAGTTAGACCCTGTATTCAAAGGAAATTGATCGGCTCCGCGAAAAGATGTCTCGCCAAAGGAGGGCAGTCAGCTATTCATCGCCGGGATTTCTTTGAGTCGCGTCGCTCGAACGCGATGGCCGTCGAGACAGGTTGGCAGCCCGATGCAAAAACTTCGCAGCGATTGTGCTGCTGCAGAAAACTCAAGCGCCCAAGTTGACAGCGCCCAAGTTGACAGCGCCCAAGTCGACGGTCGTCCCGTCCGTCGAGGCCTGGTGTTCGCGACCGTCGCATTGACATTGCTCATGATGTCCGTGGATTCGACAATTGTCGCCACGGCTTTGCCCGCCTTGCAGGATGGATTGCATACATCCATTAATCTGGCCGGCTGGACAATGACTGCTTACTCTTTCGGTTTTGTCTTGATGCTGCCTCTCAGTGGCAAGCTCAGCGAGCAGTACGGCCGCCGGCGGGTCTTTCTGGGATCGGTGGTTGCGTTTACCGCAGCATCGCTATGCTGCGGACTGTGTACCAATATTTATTGGCTGATTGCGTTTCGGGCGATTCAGGCAGCGGGTGGTGCAGGCTTCACGCCGTCTGCGACAGGCATCGTCGTCGCGTATTTTGGCGACACGCGCGATCGCGCGATCGGGCTCTTCGGAAGCATTTTTCCGATTGGTTCGATGATAGGCCCTATATTCGGTGGTCTCTTCGTTTCGTACTGGAGTTGGCGCGGCATCTTCTTCGTCAATGTGCCCATAGGTGTGGCGATTTATCTGGCCGCGCTTCGCTTTGTGCCTCGTGACCCGCCGCGTAAAAGCGACACTCCTAAAAAAATAGATATTGCAGGCATGACATTGCTCGGGGTCGGTCTGATCGGCGGCATGCTGGCGGCAAGCCATGCGGGCGGAAAAGATGCGCTCGCCTCGTCGGCCGCTCTGTTGGTCATCGCGATTGTCGCCGTGTTCTTCTTCTTCCGCCACATCCACCGTTCATCGAATCCATTCATTTCGCCACGTTTGATCAATCTGCCAGGCTTCGGAACCATCAATCTGGTCAATGGGCTCTATGCCGGCTCGACTGCTGGCCTTATGGCGCTGGTTCCACTCTATGCGGCCAACCGCTACGGCATAAGTGCCCTGGAAGCTGGGACGATACTCACGGGCGAGGCCGCGATTTCCCTCCTGCTTTCTGTGCTGTGTTCGTTTGCACTGCGCCGTACCGGCTATCGCTTGCCGCTCTACTGCGGCGGTATTTCAATTGCCATTGGAATTCTTTTGCTTGCGCTCGCGCCGATTGCGGGCATGTCCCCCTATGTGTGGCTTAGCGTAGCCGCCGTGATCGTTGGCATGGGTTTCGGTGCTATCAATCCTGCCAGCCGCAACGCTGGCCTTCAGCTTGCACCAGATAGTTCATCCTCCCTTGCCGCGCTGCGCTCGATGTGCATGCAGATCGGAACCATCGTCACGGTATCGCTCGCCACGGCAATTCTCGATCGCGCCGAACATCCCGCAGTCGCGCAGGTTTGGATCTATCTTGCAGCGGCCGTCGTGTTCACCGTTTCGCTACCACTCATCGCCCGTGTCCCGGAGCATCGCGGCGCGTGGTAATCACGCGCGGCAATCACGATTGAGTTGCGCGGGCCAGCGCCTTGAAGGGATTCGAACCCCTGGCCTCTGCCTTGGGAGGGCAGAGGCTCTTCCGGTAGAGCAGGGCTGCTATGCTTCTGCGTACGTGCATGGCCCATTCACTCACGCTTGAACCACGCCCAACTGGCCTGGAGCGAGATATTGCCCTATTAATGCTGCCAGTGCTCGCTCAGAAGGGCGGGCGTATTTCATAACATTTTGCAGCACGAAACGCGCTTTCAAGCCGGACGCGTCACGCTCCCGCGTTGACGTTCTGATCGGGAATTAGAAACTTATGTCTCAGGCAGTTACTTCAAACAGCCATCTGCGCTCGCCGGTGGCCCTGTCAGGGCGCGAGCTTGTGCGCGTGATGATCGGCGTGATGCTCTGCATCCTCCTCGCCGCGCTCGATCAGACAGTCGTCATTCCGGCACTTCCATCGATCGGGAATGAGCTCAACGCGTTCAGCGGTCTGTCCTGGATCGTGGCGGCCTACCTCATCACGTCGACGATCAGCACGCCGATCTACAGCAAGCTGTCGGATATCTATGGGCGCAAGCGCTTGCTCTTGATCTGCATAACGCTGTTTGTCGCATCCTCGATATTATGTGCCATGGCGCAATCGCTTCCCCAGTTGATCTGGTTTCGCGCGCTGCAAGGGCTGACGGGCGGCGGCTTGATGGCTCTCACCCAATCCGCCCTGGCGGATGTGATGTCTCCCCGGGAACGCGGGCGCTATCAGGCCTGGATCTCGGGCGTCTGGGCGGCTGCTTCGGTTGGCGGCCCCATCCTGGGCGGCATGATCGCGGGAGGCCTGTCCTGGCGCTGGATCTTCTGGATCAACCTGCCGCTGGGAGTTGCTGCCATATGGGCCTGCCAGAACGGCCTGCGGCGCTTGCCTCAACCCAAGCGGTCCGGCAGGGCGAGCCTCGATTATGTCGGCATGCTTCTGCTGTCGGGCTCACTGTCGCTGATCCTTCTGGCGCTCGGATGGGGTGGCGCGACCTATGCCTGGGCGTCGTATGAAATCATCGGTCTGTTCTGTGTCGGTTTCCTTCTGTTGTTCCTGCTGGTCTTCAACGAGCTATACGTCCGCGATCCGCTGCTGCCGCCGCGGGTCTTTTCCAACATCAGCTACGTTGCCAACATTTCCATCTCGACGATTACGGCAGTCATGATGTTCATCTGCCTGTACACGATCCCGCTCCACTTCCAGCTCGCGCGCGGCGTGACGACTGCCGAGTCGGGGATATTCCTCGCCCCCTATATGTTGGCCGGGGCGATCGGGAGCATTTTCGGGAGCCGCTATTCGCGTCTCCACGGCACGATGCGCGGGGAGATGCGCGTCGGGACATCTCTTGGCATTGTCGGGCTTGTCATTCTGGCGATCTTGCCGCTCGACGCGCCGAATTGGCAGTTGATCGCAGCGATGTCTGTTGCAGGCGCAGGCGCCGGTGCTTCCAACATCGGCACGATGTTGCTGGCCCAGAGCTCGCTTTCATTGCGGGATATCGGTGCGGGCACCGGTGCTCTTATCGTCTTACGCGCGGTCGGGGGCGCGACCGGATCAAGCCTCGCCGGCGCGATCATTGCGGCGGGTGTACATGTCTCAAGGGCAGGAGGAGACCCAGCGGGCGTGCCGGATGCCCTGTCGCAGCACTCCTATTTCGCCACGGCCTATCTCGTTGCCGCCGCTCTCGCCGCGGTCAATTTCATCATCACGCTGCTTATGCCGGATACCAAACTTCGTGGAACGGCGGAGACCACTCCCATGCCGGAATAGACGACCGTTCCGCTCGATGAGCTCGTGATCGTCGCATCGCCATTCAAGACGTCGCCGCCAGGTATTGCTTCACCGTCGCTTCGACTGTGGGGAAAAATCGGTTCTCGCCCATCCTGGAATACAGGCCAAATCTCTTTAGCTTGTCTTTGACCGGATCTTTCATCTCGGCGAAACCGAACGCGATGCCTCTGTCTCGCAGGGCATCGTCCATTTCAGCCAGGACATCAGCCGCGGTGACGTCGACGCTGGTCACCGGCTCGGCCGCAACGATCAGCCAACGCACGGGTGTCGGCGAAGCTGCTATCGCCTCCAGGGCGCGTTCCCTGAAGAATTCGGCATTGGCGAAGAACAGCGGCGCATCCCAGCGGAACAGCACCAGACCCGGTATCTGCTCAGCGTCGGGATAGCGTGTGATGTCGTGGTAACCCTCGACGCCTTTGGCATGCCCCAGGATCGCGGAATGCGGACGCCAGCCGTCCCAGAGGAACTCGATGACGGCGATCACCACAGCGAGCCAGATGCCCTGGATTGCGCCGAGCAAGACGACCCCGACAGAGCAGACAATGGAAAGCCAGAATTCCCATTGCTGGATACGATAGATCCGCCGCAGATCGGCAACTTCGATCAATGCAATGGCCGCTGTGATGACGATGGCGGCGAGGGCGCTGATTGGAAGGTATTCGAGCAGGTTGGGCGCCACCAGTAACAGCAGGACGAGCACCAGCGCGCCGACGACCCCGGTCAACTGCGTTCGCGCGCCGGCTGCTTCGGCCACGGGAGTGCGGGATGAACTGCCGCTGATCGGGAAGCCCTGGAAAAACCCGGCAGCGAGATTGGTTGCGCCCAGCCCCACCATTTCCTGGTTGGGGTCGACATGATTTCCCATGCGGGCGGCATAGGTACGCGACAGGACGCTAGTGTCGGCGAAGGATACAAGAGCGACGGCGACACCTCCGATGACGACCGGCAAAATATCGTCATAGGTGATCCAGGGAAGGCTGAATGCGGGCAAGCCGCGCGGCAAGGACCCGAGGACCGCCACATTCGCGCGAGCCGCGAGATCCAGCCCTCCGACAACGACGGTCGCGCCGACAACCGCGATCAACAGGCCAGGCACGCGCTTGTTGCGTTTGAGCAGCAGGATGGCAAGCAGCGTGCCTACGCCCACCGCGAACGTCGTCCAGTTCGTTCGGCCGTCCAGGATCGCCGCACCCGTGGCCCAAAGACTCTTCAGCGGCCCATCGCTTTCGATCGAGATTCCGAAAAACTGGGGCAACTGGCTGATCAGAACCGTCAGCGCGATTCCGTTCATATAGCCGTAGCGGATCGGCTTGGAGAGAAGTTCGGTCACGAAGCCGAGGCGCACAATACCGGCCAGCACGCACACGATCCCCGAGACGACCGCCATCATGGCCGCAAGGTGGACCGCCCGTTCGGGATTGCCGCCCGATAGCGGAAGCACGACGCCGAGAATGATGGTGGCGAGCGAAGAATCTGGCGCCATGACCAGAATGCGGCTCGGCCCGAACAGTGCATAGACCAGCAGGGGAATGATGGTGGCGTACAGACCGTTGATTCCCGGCAGGCCGGAGGCCACAGCATAGGCGATGCCGACAGGCATCAGCATTGTCGCCAGGACGAGGCCGGCCCCAATGTCCTGCCTCAACCATGCTGCGTCGTACCGGGACAGCACCTTCAACCCCGGCAATTTCCCGATCCACTCAGCAAGACAGGACATCGTCGCCACCTTTTCGAATAATCCGGCCAACGCCATCGACAAGGTGCCGGTTCAATTGCGGATTGCTCAGCGAGTCAACGCGGACGGCCTTTGCTCCTTCCAGAATTGGCTTGTGGTCGACAAGTTGCAAGCGGCGCGTCATTGCGCCGCCATGTCTTCATTGCTCTGATGCCGGATAGTCAGGCCCTACTTTTCGGTGCCGAGCAGATTGCGCGCGCGCCGCACGATGGGGTCCGGCGAGGCATAGAGACGCTCGACGAGCGCCTGAACCTGTGCGCCGGTCAGGGGGCTCATTTCGAGCTTCTGCTTTTGCGCTTCGGCGATGAGCTCCGGGTCTTTCATCGACGCGTCGAACGCGGCGCGCAGCAACGTCACGCGTTCGGCCGGAACGCCGGCCGGCACGAAGAAGGGCCTGCCCATCTGATATTTGTCGAAGATGACTTGAACCGCCCGGCGGTCGTCCTCGTTCTTCAGCAGCTCGGAAAGAAGCGGCACATCCGGCAGATCGGCATGGCGTGCGCGACCGATCTGCAGCAGCACGGGAATCTCCTTCGCCTCATGCAGGTTGGGGCGCAAGGTGATGACGGTCCCGTAGGCCATCGCCGAACCGTCGATTTCGCCACGCTCCAGCGCGAGAAGCTGGGGCGCCGTTCCCGAATAGCCGGTGATGAGCTTGATCTTCGTATCGAGCAGCCGGTTCATGATCGCGACGATCAGCGACCCGTCCGTGTTCGGGCCGGAGGTGCCGATCACGAATTCCTTCGTCAGCATGTCCTGCGTCGTGCGCACCTTGCTCTTGTGCCAGCCGAGCACGACAAACGTGTCCTGTGCGACGGTGCCGAGCCAGTTGAGTTTCGTCGCGTCGAAATTGGCGGTTTTGCCGCCCGGCGACAGAAGATGCAGGAGCCGTTCGAATGCGACGCTCGATTGCGGCGCACCGATGGAGGTTCCGTCTTTCGCACCCGTGTTCGACAACGCATTGGCCATCGTGATGCTGCCGGCGCCCGGCTGGTTCTGCGTGATGACAGTCGGATGACCGGGGATGTACTTGCTGATATGACGGGCGACGAGCCTCGCATAGGCATCGTAGCCGGAGCCCGCATCGGAGCCGACGACAACGGTCAATGTGCGTCCGCGATAGAAGTCTCCGCCTTGCTGGGATGCGGCCGGTGTGCTCGTGGCAACAGCCGCAAACAACAGCACGCCGACGCTCCCTTTGGCGACGCGGGTCGCCAGGACTGCGCGCGTGAAAGGCGAAACCAATCCCGCTCCCATCGTGTTCCTCCCAAGCTTCATCACGGATTTTCTGGTGTTCTATGAAACCGCCTCACTTGATGGCCGTCTTCGCTCTCTCCACCGCTGCATGCGGCGTGCGGTAGATGTCGGCGATGACCTCCTGCACCTGAGCGCCAGTCATGGGTTGCAGATCGAGATCCAATCTTTTCGCGAAGGCCCGGAAATCGGGATCCTGCATCGTCTTGTCGAAGCCGGCGCGAAGCGCGGCGACGATGTCGGGCGGCACCCCGGGCGGGGCGGCATAGGGGCGCCCTGAGGCCTGCGCGCCAAGCAGCAGTTTCAGCGCTGCTTTGTCTTCATCCGATTTCGCCTTAGCCAGGATCAGCGGAACGTCGGGCAGTTCCGGGTGCCTCTTGACGGCGAATTGGACGGGAATCACGATCTTCTTGTCCCTCAGGAGATCGGTGGCGGTGCTTTTGAGACTCGCCCAGTTATCTCCGCAATTGCCGGTGACTTCGCCGCGCTCCATCGCCAGGCGCACCTCGGCGGTGCCCTTATAGCCCGAGACGATGCTGACTTTGGCGCCGAACATGTTCTTGAGAATGGCGGCGTGTTGATACAGCGCGGCGGCCGGGCCGGTGCTGCCGAAGCTGATCGGCTTGTCGGACAGAAGGTCATCCCATGTCGTCACGCCGGATTGCGCCCAGGTGATGCAGACATTGGTCGAATCGACCAGGCTGCCGATCCAGTTGAGCTTCTTCACGTCGTAGCGCGCGTTGTTCGTGTCCAGCAGCGGCGCGGTGATCAATTGCGGGTCAAAGGTTCCTATCGAAAGGCCGTCGTTCTTCGCTACCGTCGCGATGTGATTGAGGACCGTGAGGCTGCCCGCGCCCGGCATGTTGCGGGCCACCACCGCAGGCTGGCCCGGCAGGTTCCTGCCGTAGAATTGCGCGAAGGCGCGGGCATACGCGTCATGTCCGCCACCGGGGCCGAAGCCGATCAGAATCTCGATCGTTCTGCCGGAGAAGTCCGCCGCCTGTGGCGCCGTCGCCGCGCACAGGAGCGCGAAAGACGCGGCGAACGCGCGCCAGAGAACCGAACCTCGCATGTCAGCGTCTCCCGTACTTTTTTATTTGAATGCCAGCGCTCGTTCAGGCGCCGGCCCGCATTGTGGCTTATTTCTCGCGATCCACAATTCTTGAAATTTGTGACACCTGAAAAGCCAGCCGCTTTTTGCCCTCAGTGAAGAGAAATGACCCGGTTTCCCCGCCCCGCGGCGATTTCGCGACCAGTGCGCGCGAGATTGGAAGCCGGTAGCTGCGAAAATCAGATTATCTATGGAGTGATGGCGCACCCGAAGGGATTCGAACCCCTGGCCTCTGCCTTCGGAGGGCAGCGCTCTATCCAGCTGAGCTACGGGTGCTTGCGCGGCTTGCGCGTAACGGTGGCAGGAATGTACTGAACCGGTGGTTCCGTCAAGCCGGTTTGCGCGAGAATTGTGCGCAGGCGGTGCCGGTCGCTCGAAAATCTCGCGGCAATTCAACGGTCTGGCGATGGCGGATGGGAATGGCGACCATTCGGCCGGCGGCGTCGTTGACAGGGGGAAGCCGTCGCGCGCATCATCGCCACAGCTAAGATAAATCTTCAAAAATCAGGGTGGATTCGCATGGAATGGCATTTTCGCTGCCTCGGCAGCGTCGGCGGACGCATTGGCGCGGGTGCGCTGATTCTGGCGTTTGGCGTGAAGGCGGGGTTCGCGGCCGAGGGCGAGGATTTTTTCAAGGGCAAGACGATCTCCGTCATCACCAGCACCGGGGCGGGCGGGGGCTATGATCTCGCGGCGCGGCTGATCGCCCAGTACATGCCGAAATACATTCCCGGCAAGCCGGTCTTCGTGGTGCGCAACATGCCCGGCGGCGGCCATACGCGCGCGACCAATTACATCTATGCCCAGGCCCCGAAGGATGGCACCACCATCGGCACCGTCTCCAACATCATCCCCATGCATCAGGTCGTCGACGGCAAGGGCGTGCTGTATGACGCGCGCAAGCTCGCCTGGATCGGCTCGACCGGCATCACCAATATGACCATTGCCATATGGCGTGCGGCGGGCGTGAATTCGATCGGGGATGCCTACAAGCGCGAGGTGACCTTGGGCGCCACCGGTGTCGGCTCCGGCACGTTCATCTATCCCAATGTGATGAACCATGTGCTCGGCACGAAATTCAAGATCGTGCCGGGCTACCAGAGCAGCGCCGAGATCGATCTCGCCACCGTGCGCGGCGAGGTCTCGGGCCGTGGCGGCGGCAGCTATTCGAGCTATCAGCTGGAACATCCCGACTGGCTGCGTGATGGCAAGATCGTCTTCGTCGCGCAGATCGGCATCGATCCGGACAAGAGCCTTGCCAAAGTGCCCCTGCTGCAGGATCTGGCCAAAACCGATGAGCAGCGCCGCATCCTGCGCTTCATCTCCTCGCAGGTGAAAGTCGGCCGGCCGTTCATCGCGCCGCCGGAGGTTCCGGTGGACCGCCTCGCCACGTTCCGTCGTGCCTTCGATGCGACTATGGCGGACGAGGCGTTTTTGGCGGAAGCGCGCAAGGGGCAGCTCGAACTGGCGCCGCTCAATGGCGAGGACCTGACGACGATTGTGAAGGAGATCGTCGACACGCCGCCTGAGCTTGTGGCGAAGGCGCGCGCGGCCATCGAGCCGCCGCAGGGCGTGAAGGGCGCAGCCGCGGAGTAGGGTGAGCCACCCTCATCCGACCCTTGCTGCGCAAGGGCCACCTTCTCCCGCAAGCGGGAGAAGGATTCCGCGCTCTTGTTACTTATACGGCCCAAGCGCCTTCGCTGCGCGTTCGGCGAAGGAATTGTCGACGATCTTGTTGAGGTCGACCTTGCCTTCGATCAGGCCTTGCGACGCATAGAAGTCGAGGTCTTTCTGCAGGCTCTTCTGGTTGACGGTGCCGTCCACATCCATGCCCGTCGGCGTCATCTTGCGCAGCGTGTCGGCGTTCTTCACCGGCGTGTACTGAATGAGGATCTGCACGACGTCGTCAGCGGTTTCGCCGGCAAGCTTACCGTCCTTCAAAGCTTTGTTGTAATAGCGGATGCCGCGCAGATAGGCGCGCATGAAACGATCGGCCGTGTCCTTCTTGGCGGCGAACGCTTCCGAGTACTGGAGGACGGCGATCTGATGATAAGGGTCGGCCTGATCATCGCGCAGGATTTCCACGGCTGCGCCCGATGCAATGGCTGCCGTTGTCGACGGCTCGACGGTGAGGCCGGCGTCGACGGATTTGTTGCCGAGCGCCAGCACGTGATCGGGGAAGTTCAGGTTCAGCGTTTCGACGTCCGAATATTTCAGGCCGACAGACGTCAATATGGTGTTGAGCGTCGAGGTGTTGCTGACACCCGGCGCGTTCATGGCGATCTTCATGCCCTTCAGGTCCTTGAGGTCCTTGAAGCGGCCGCTGTCGACGAGATCCTTGCGGACGAGCAGTTTCGTCGAGCTGTAGCCCGGCGCCGAGCTGGCCTTGTCGGCGACGATCTTGATGTTGATGCCGCGTGCGATGGCATTGTAGAGCCCGGCCGAGGCGGAGCCGGCGCCGACATCGAGCTGGCCCGAGCCCATGGGCGCCACCATGTTGGCGCCGGAGCGGAACTCCGTCATGGTGACGGCAAGCCCCTCGTCTTTGAAATAGCCCTTCTTGTCGGCGATGAAGAGGGGAGCATCGCTGACAGCGCCCAATGTGCCGACGCTGACCGGCGTCTGCGCAAGGGCCGGCATGGCGGCGGCGCAGAGGCCAGCAAATGTCCAGGCAAAAATGGTACGCTTCATAACGAATTCCTCCCGATATTGATTTTTCTCAGGCCCCCGATGGGCATGGTCGCTGGAATAGGCTAAATCGAACCGGTTGAACAGTGGCGGAAAAGCGCGGGAAGCAATGGCAACAGCGACCACGACGGAAATTCGTCCCGGTGAAAGTACGGTCGACCTGCCGGCTCACACCGATCAGGCCGTGTACTTCATCGGCACGATCCGCACGCCCTGGCGCAGCCGCAAGGAATGCCCGCGCAAGGGTGACCTTGATGGTCCCGTCTGTACGATCGAGATCGCCGCGCCCTGGCGCGAGGCCCTGCAAGGTGTCAGCGGCCACACGCATCTGCAGATTCTCTACTGGATGCACGAGGCGCGGCGCGATCTCGTGCTGCAGAGCCCGAAGTGGAACGGTGAGGCGACCGGCACATTTTCGCTGCGCTCGCCCAACCGGCCCAATCCCATCGCCTCATCGCTGGTTGTCATCGAAGCCGTGGAGGCAGAGCGGATTCTCGTTCGCGGTCTCGATTGTATCGACGGTACGCCGCTCATCGACGTGAAGCCCGAGAGCTGCCCGGAATGGCCCGCAAAAGGTGGCGCAGCTTGACGACACGTCTGACGATCAGGATCGATTTCGATCAGCAGCGCCAGCTCGGCCACGGCAAGATCAGACTGCTGGAGCTGATCGTCACACACGGGTCGATCTCCTCGGCGGCGCGCGCGATGAAAATGTCCTATCGCCGCGCCTGGCTGCTGATGGATGAGGTGAACAACATGTTCGCCTCACCCGTGTTTGAAACGCAGCTCGGCGGCAAGGGCGGCGGCAATGCGCGCCTCACCGAATTCGGCCGCAAGCTGATCGAGCTGTACCGGTCGGTGGAGAAGGATACGGAGCAGCGTTTTGCGGATGAGATTGCCGGGCTTGAGCGGGCGCTGAAGCCGGTTGTGGCTGAGAAGTAATGCCACCCTCATCCGACCCTTGCTGCGCAAGGGCCACCTTCTCCCGCCAGCGGGAGAAGGGCCGCAGTTGAATCCTTCTCCCGTTTACGGGAGAAGGTGGCCTCTGCGTAGCAGAGGTCGGATGAGGGCTAGGCGCGAGCTCTTCTCTCGATCTTCTCGATCCGCCCCTGCCGCATGCTGACGATTTCATCGCCCAGCCGTTCCGCCTCGTCCGAAGAATGCGTCACATAGACGATGGGGATGCGATACCTGTCGCGGACGCTCTCGATATAGGGCAGCACGTCTTCGCGCCGCGCTTCGTCGAGGGCGGCAAGCGGTTCGTCCATCAACAGCAGCGATGGCGCGGCGAGCAGGGCGCGTGCGAGCGCGCAGCGCTGGCGCTCGCCGCCGGACAGATTGCGCGGCGAGCGGTCGAGCAGGTGGCCGATGTCGAGCAGTTCGACGATGTCGTCGAGCTGCGGGCCGGGGCCATTGCCGCGGCGGAACCAGCGGCTGAACTTCAGATTGCTGCGCACCGACAGATGCGGCAGCAGCCGCCCCTCCTGGAAGACATAGCCGATGCGGCGCAGATGCGGTTTGACGAAGAGGTTGCGACCTGAATCGAACCAGACCTCGTCGCCGAATGTCACCCTTCCGCTGCGCGGCCACGTCAGCCCGGCGATTACATTCAGCAGCGTCGATTTGCCCGAACCCGAGGGTCCGACGAGAACGCTCAAAGGTCCATCGAGTTTTGCCTCGACGTCGAGAGTGAAATCGCCGAGCGTCGAATGGACAGTAATATCCAGACTCATGCGCGGCCCGCTCCGCTGGCGACCTTGCGGGCGAAATATTCCGACAGCGCCAGCGCGCCGGCGGCGATCACGATGGCGATCAGGGTCAGGCGCAGGGTCGTCGCATCGGCGCCGGGCGTCTGCGTCGACGAATAGATGGCCGATGCGATGGTCTGCGTTTCGCCGGGAATATTGGAGACGAAGGTGATCGTGGCGCCGAATTCACCCAGCGCCTTGGCGAAGCCGATGACCGCGCCGGCAAGCACACCAGGCAGGGCCAGCGGCAGGGTCACCGTCAGAAAAACGAAAATCGGCGCCGCGCCCAGGGTCGCCGCCGCATCCTCCAGTTTCCGGTCGACGGATTCGAGCGAAAGCCGGATGGCGCGCACCGTGAGCGGGAACGACATGACAGCGGCCGCCAGCGCCGCGCCGGTCCAGCGAAACGACAGGACCACGCCGCAACAGGCCTCCAGCGCCTCGCCGAAGGGGCCGCGCCGGCCAAAGCCGATCAGCAGCAGATAGCCGGTGACGACGGGCGGCATGACCAGGGGCAGGTGAACGATGATATTGAGCAGCGACTTGCCCGGGAATTGCCGTCGCGCCAGCAGCCAGGCGACGAAGATCGCCAGCGGCAGGCTGGCCAGAATGGCGATGGACGCTATTTTGAGGCTGAGTAGGATGGCTGTGGTTTCGTCTGGCGAAAGATACGGCAAAAGGCGGCCCCGCGGCTGACTCTGAAAAGGTACGGCTTTGCGTTATATATCATAGGATATAGCGCTGAAACCCGCCAACCCGTTTGATTTCGCCGAAAATTGCTCTCTTCCCTTGAGCCATGCAATTGGCACTGGGCGTTCGCGGGTCTATCAGATGGCCGGGAGCCAATTGGAATCGCGCCGGGGACGCTCCGGCGCGGCAAAGGATCGTTTCGTTGAGTTCGACAACCCAGTCACCGGAGGACATTTCAGGCGCATTTCCCGCTGACACGCGCGGCATGTTCTTGCGGGTTTTCCCCTCCATCATGCTGCCGATGTTCCTGGCCATCGCGGACCAGACCATCGTGGCGACAGCCCTGCCGGCCATCGCGGGCTCCCTCGGCGATGTCGACCGCATTTCCTGGATCATCGTCAGCTATCTCATCGCCTCCACCATCGCGGCGCCTCTTTACGGCTATCTGGGCGACCGCTTCGGCCGCCGCAAACTCATGTTCTTCGCTCTGGCTATTTACATGGCCGGTGCCATCCTCAATTCGCTGGCGCCATCCGTGACGATGCTCGCCTTGTCGCGCTTCGTGCAGGGCATGGGCGGCGGCGGCTTGATGAGCATGTCGCAGGCGCTGATCGGCGAAGTCGTGCCGCCGCGTCAGCGCGGCAAATATCAGGGCTATCTCGCCGCCATCTCGGTCAGCGCCACCGCCTTCGGGCCGCTGATGGGCGCGTACATGACGCTGAACTTCGGCTGGCGCTCCGTGTTCTTCATGAACATCCCGGCGGCGCTGGTCGCCGTGCTGCTGATCATGCGCCTGCAGGCGCGGCCCGGCTCCAAGGGCGAATGGAATTTCGACTTTGCCGGCCTTCTGTTCTTCGCCGGTTTCATCGTGCCGACATTGCTCGCCTTGCAGAACATCCGCCAGTTCAACATGGCGATCATGCCGATGATCGGCGCCCTCATCGCCATCGCCATCATCGCTCTGGTTCTGCTGATCCGCCAGGAGAAGCGCACGCCATCGCCGCTGCTGCCGATCGATCTCATGCGCCAGCGCGGTGTTTGGATGGCGCAGTTGATGGGCGTCTCCCATGGCGCGGTGCTGACGTCCTTCGTCGCCTTCATGCCGCTCTATCTGCACATCATGGACATTGCGCCGGTGCAGAAGATCGGCTGGGTGCTGCTGACCTGCACGGCCTCCATCGCCACCGCCTCGATGCTGACGGGCCGTTTCATCACCCGCACCGGCATGACCATGATCGTGCCGTCCTTCGGCCTGGTGCTGGGCGCAGCCAGCATGGTGAATTTCGCGTTCAATTCAGCGCATATGACGCTCACGCAGGTGATCATCGCGGTCAGCATCACCGCGCTTGGTCTTGGCACGGTGATGAGCGTCGTTCAGGTGACGATCCAGACCATCGCCGGCCGCCGCAAGCTCGGCGCCGCGGCAGGCTCGACGCAACTGGCGCGGACGGTCGGCGCCGCTGTGGGTACGGCGTTGTTCGCGACGGTGCTGTTCGCCTCGCTCGGCGTCGCCGATCCGGAAGCGACGAGCATGTTCGCGAAGATTCTCGAACAGGGCCCGGCGACGCTCGATGCGCTGACGCCGGAGCGGCGCGTGATCGTCATGGGCGAAATCGCCTGGGCCTTTCACAACGCCTATCTGATGCTCGCCTGCATCAGCGCCTGCGGCGCGGTGCTGGCCTGGCTCAATCCGTCGCGGAAAGTGTGAAGCAGGTCTCTAGGGTATTGTGTCATTCCCGACGCCTGCGCAGCGAGCGGGGATCCAGACCTGAACGTGCAACATCAACCCGGTTGCAAGACCTGGTTTCCCGCTCGCGCCTGCGGCGCGTCGGGAATGACAGAGATGGCCTCAATTCGCCATCAAAACCGGCAGCTTCCCCTTCGCCAGGATATGCGCCGTCGCGCCGCCGAAAATCATCTGCCGCAGGCGGCTTTGCGTGTAGGCGCCCTTGATCAGAAAATCGCCGCCAAGCTTTTCCGTCTCTTCGAGAATGGCGTCGCCGGAACTCTTGCCGCCTGGCTTGGTGACGGCTTCGACATTGATGCCGTGTTTGGCGAGCATTTCCGCGGCCTGGTCGCCCGAGGGACCGTCGACCACGAAGTTCTCGATGGTCAGGACAACGACCTTCTTGGCTTTTTTCAGGAACGGCATGGCGAAGGCGGTGGCCCGCGCCGTTTCCGTGCTCTGGTTCCAAGAGATGACGATCGTGTCACCGAACTGTTTCGGCGCTTCCGGCGGCGCCAGCAGGATTGGCCGGCCGCTCTCGAACATGGCGGCCTCGGCCGTCGTCATGCGCGGATCGCCGCGCTCCGCGCCTGGCCGCCCAAGCACCGTGATGTCGAAGACGCGGCCATAGCTCGCGACCTGGCTGTCGCCCAGCGATTGGTCGCCGGACCACAACTGGCTCGGCCCATTCACGCCGGCTGAATAGACAGGAATGGCATTGGTTGCCATGAACGCATCGAACCGGCGATGCGCCTCATCCGCCAGTTCCTTCCAGGAGTTCTGGTCGGTGATCGTCCAGCTCACCGGCATGTCGAAAGCCACAAGATCGGGCAGGTCGGGCCCAAGCGGCGTTCCCTCGATATAACTGTCGAACTTGCGCGCCGTCAGCAGTGCCGTCTGCAGGACCGACTCGATGGTCGAGTGCAACTCGACCGGCACGAGAATGTTTTTCATGTACTTCCCCTTCCGTCGCGCGCGAACAACTCCCAATTGTCCGGCGCGACGTGCAGTCTACACCTCGTGACCGATCTGCAAAAGAGGAAGCGGCACCGCGCAGCGAGATCCGACAAGGGTATGGAAACTAGAATGAAAGTCGAATGCGAGGGATTTGGGCCGCGCTGACGAGCGCCAGCAGTACCATCTGCCACAGCCCCGTTCGCAGTCTAGCCGGCCGAGCTTCTGTCCTTCAGGAAACGCGAAAACGCCGCCAGCGAAACATCGGAGACATGGTGCTCCATGCCTTCCGCATCATCTTCCGCTGCTTCCAACGGCACGCCGAGCGCAACCAGCACATCGACGAGCAGGCGATGACGCGCGCGCACGCGGCTGGCAAGCTGATGACCGGCCTCCGTGAGGAAGACGCCGCGATAGGGCTTCGCGGTCGCCAGTCCCTCGCGCTTCAGGCGCGAGATCGATTTGATGGCAGTGGCATGCGACACGCCGAGACGGCGCGCGACATCCGTCGGCCGCGCCTCGCCATGGTTGGCGAGCAGATCGGCAATCAATTCCACATAATCTTCCATCAGCGCTGTCGACTGCGCCGTGCGGGTCTTTCCAAAGCGGCTCGCCTGCGTTTTTTCCGCAGGGAGCGCGGCAGGCGCCGCCGCTGAAAGAGCCTTGCCCTTCAAAGCCATAATGATCTCCGGCCATACCCCCGTGCTGGCCTGGGGTGAAACAACAGCCGATCCGGCTCCTGCGTCAAGATTCGCGGCCACCCTTCAATATGACGCGTCTCAGGTCAAGACGCGGGGCGAAGCGCTCAACAAGCGGGAGTGCCGGCCTTGCGCTGCCGGTGCAGAAAGGTAAGCTAGGCTTCAATAGAATTAGAAAAGAACCAGGAGGAAACAGATGAATTTCAGCGCCACGACCGCTGCGGATATTCTTGCGTCGAAATCGGCCTCGGCCATGCCGTCCGATCAGGTGTTCGCCAATACCGAGACTCGCAACTACTTTCAGGCGATCGACAATCTCATCAAGGTCTTCGCCTTCCGGCCGGGCGACGAGGTGCTGTTCCTCACCGATCCCTTGCTCGACCGGCGCGTGGTCGATGCCCTATCCGGCATCGCCAATTCGCGTGGCGTGCAGCCGCGCGAATTCATGGCGCCGACGACGCAGGTTCCCTCCTGTCCGCCGGAAGCACGCGCCCTGATCGAGAAGGCCACCTTCGTCATTTCGAGCTGGTTCTGCTCGGTCAATGATCCCTTCTTCATGAAGCTGCGCAGCGAGCAGGGCCAGCGCTGGGTCAAGATCACCTACTTCCGCAATCTCGATCTGCTGCACACGCCGCAGGCGCGCTTCCCTGTCGATCTTGTCGGCGAGATCATTCGCGCCACGGCGCGCCAGTATCCCACCGACGGCGATTTCGACATGACGTTCTCCTGCCCGCGCGGCAGCGATCTCTCCATCAAGTTCACGCCCGACATGGTGAAGAACCTGCACGCCAACAACCGCTGGATGGGCCAGGACAAGGCGGAGCAGCCGGGGTGCTATGTGCATTTCATGCCGACGCATGGCCCCAACATCTATGACCGCAATTGCTTCAAATACGATGCCAACCGTCACGGCGAGATGCAGGGCGTCATTTTCCCGCAATGGGCGATCGGCTTCAAGAAGCCGTTCGAGGAAAGCATCGCCATCGAATACAAGGACGATGTGGTCGTCAAAGTGACCGGCAAGTCTCTCGATGCTGAGGTGCTGCGCGACATGCTGGTCGGCGTCAACGCCAGCCTGCATGAGCTGGGCTGCGGCTTCAATCCGAAGTATCCGCGCTACAAGATCTATCCGGCGGGCTCCAACGCGCCGGGCGCGCTGCACTTCGGCACCGACAGCAACCGGCCGAGCGAATTCATGCAGCGCAGCGTGCCGCGCTGGGAGGAGCCGCATACCCATCAGGATTGCGTGGTGCTCGACATGACGGTGAAGGTCGGCAAGACGACCCTGATCGACAACGGCTTCCTCACCTCGCTGCGCGATCCGAAAGTGATCGAGGCTGCGTCAAAATACGGCGACCCGAAGGAGTTGCTGGAGACGTTCGTCGACTGAACTGCGGAACCCACAGCAAGAGGGAGAATGCGATGGGTGGGCGTCTTCTCATACTGGCTTTGACTGGCGCGCTTGCCGCTGCGTTCGCGTCGCCGGCGAGCGCTCAGTTCTACAAGGACAAGACGCTGTCGCTCTTGATCAACTACGGCATCGGCGGCAACGCCGATACCGAGGCGAGGGTCTATCAGCGCTATCTGCCGAAGTACATCGCCGGCCATCCTTCCGTCATCATCCAGAACGCGCCGGGCGCCGGCGGACTGAAGGCGATGAACATGCTGGGGCTCGACATCGGCTCGCGCGCCGATGGCCTGACCGCCGGTTACTTCACCATCAGCGCCACCTCGATCATGGTCGGCGATCCGGCTCTTAAGGTCACCCTCGATGATTTCGCCATCGTCTCGGGTGCGCGTGGCTGGAATGTCGTCTATGCGCGCAAGGACATGCCCCCGGGCTTAAGCAAGCCCGCCGATATCGCCAAAGCGACGAAGGTGTTCATCGGCGGCTACAGCCGCGCCTCCTCCCATGACACGCGGTTGAGGCTGGCCATGGAAGTGTTCGGTGTGCCCTACACCGCGGTCGTCGGCTTTCCGGCGACGGCGGACGTCAACAAGGCGATGATACAGAACGAGATCAACCTCTCGGGCAGTTCGCTGCCCGGCTACCAGACGCAGGTCATCCCCAACATCATCAATCCGGGCATCGGCCTCGTGCTGTTCCATTACCCGATCATCGGCGGCGATGGCCGGCCCACGGGCAATCCCTCGCTGGAGGCGCAGGGCATCCGCACCCTGGACAAGGTCTACGAGGAGGCGTTCGGCAAACCGCCGTCCGGGCCGAAATTCGAGGCCCTGCTGATGATGAACGACATCGGCACCCAGTTGCAGCGGGCGATTCTGCTGCCGAAAAACACCCCGGAAGAAGCGGTGCGGGCCCTGCGCGAAGCCATGCGCGGCGTCGCCAGTGACGAGGGATTCCGTGCCGATTACGAGAAAGTGACGGGCGAAAAGCCGGACATCGTCTTCGCCAACGAACTCGAGCCTCTGTTCGAGAGGCTGCGCAAGATGGACCCGAAGATCATCCAGGTCCTGAAAGAGTCGATCGACGGCAAATAGAGCGTTTTCGAGCGAAGTGGACGCCGGTTCGCGTGAAGAAAACGCGTCAAAACAAAAAGCAAGAGCTTCGGTTCTGATTCTATCAGAACCGAAAATGCTCTGCGCACTGGCAATGGACCGTCCCGATCCGCTAAAAGACAGGAATGATGCCCCCCAAGGCGGGGCGACCTGTTGAAGTCCGGAGCCTGTCCATGAACGAAGTTTTTCTCTGCGAAGGCGTGCGCACGGCTGTCGGACGCTACGGCGGCGCGCTCTCCTCGGTGCGGCCTGACGATCTGCTGGCCCAGGCCCTGCGCGCCCTCCTGGCCAAGGTTCCCGGCTTGCCGGTGACCGCCGTCGAGGAAGTCTTCGCCGGCTGCGCCAATCAGTCGGGCGAAGACAACCGTAACGTCGCGCGCATGTCGCTGCTGCTGGCGGGCATTCCGCTGGAAGTGCCCGGCGTCACGCTCAATCGCCTCTGCGGCTCCGGCCTCGACGCCGTGGGCTCGGCCGCACGCGCCATTCGCGCCGGCGAGATGGAAGTCGCCATTGCCAGCGGCGTCGAGAGCATGTCGCGCGCGCCCTTCGTCATGGGCAAGGCGACCGAGCCGTTCCAGCGCAATCCCGAATTGTTCGACACCACGCTCGG
>Ga0182744_1001506_pt1 | contig 20272 bp, 14 predicted proteins | sample eDN3rd30CKraftMG_FD_128525 | JGI IMG/M metagenome (GOLD analysis project Ga0182744, IMG submission 128525) | Enriched Miracle-Growth compost microbial communities from Emeryville, California, USA - eDNA 3rd pass 30_C Kraft MG (version 2) (version 2) ...
CGGCATCGAGGTACCCGTCAGCGGCGTGGCCGTGCAGGCCGACGGTCGCATCGTGATCGGCGGCAACTTCAATATCACCGGCAGCCAGCCACGATTCAGCATGGCGCGCCTGAGCACGCCCGACGCAGCCGTGCAATCGCTGACCCTCGATGGCGACGTGGTGCGCTGGCGCCGATCCGGCGTGGGCCCGGAGTTGAGCCTGCCGCCCATGCTACAGGTGTCGAGCGACGGCTGGACCTTCGTCGATTCGGCGCCATTCGCGCGCACGGCCGATGGCTGGGTCGCGCCGGCACCCGCGATGACGTTCGGCCAGACGCGCTGGCTGCGCGCCATCGGCCGCGTCACCAGCGGTTACCGCAACGCATCGACGGGCCTGATCGCAAGCACGCTCATGGCGCACCGCGGTGACCACATCTTCACCGACGGCTTCGACTAGCGCTTGCCCCGACTCCGCCGCGGCCGCGCCGGTCGGCGCGCCACGGCGGGAGCCCATTCCCCTTCGCCGCATCCGGAGATCCGCCATGTCCATTCGCTTTCCCGCCCGCGCCGCCTCGCGCGCCTGCGTGCGCCACTTGCTCGCAACCGCGCTGACGGTTCTCCCGGCGGCTTGCCTGGCGGCGTCGGACGTGCCGATTGCCGATCCCGGTTTCGGCGGCAGCGGCGACGGCATCGCGCGCGTGCCGTTCGACATCGTGGCCAATGGCAACGATGTCGCGTCGGCCGCGGTCGTCGCCGACGGCAAACTGGTGCTGGCCGGCACGGCGCAGGTCGGCGCGGATTCGTACGACATTGCCTTCACTCGCCTCGGCGCCGACGGCCAGCCGGATCCGGATTTCGGCGGGGGCGGTCGCGTGCTGGGTGGACTCGCGCCGGTCGGTTACGTCACCGATCTGAAGCGGACCGCCGACGGACACCTGCTGTACGTGGCGGCGACTCCCCCGCTTACCTCAGCCATCGTCGGACGCCTCAACGGCGACGGCACACCCGACACCAGCTTCAACGTCAGCGGTCACCGGTTTCTCAGCCCGGGTTTTTTCGCCGACGACGGCGCGTTCGTCGCGCTGCTCCGCGCCGTCGCGTTGGCGGACGGGAAAATGCTCCTGATCGGCTTTGTGGCCCCGTCCCCGGATCAATATTGCGTGGCCGTGGCGCGCCTCGCCGCCAGCGGCGGCACCGACACGAGCTTCGGCGCCGGTCGCGGCAGCATTTGCATTGCTCCGAGCCTGTCCGGTATCGAGAGTGTGGCGCAGGCGGCCGACGCGACCGTGCTCGACGACGGGCGCATCCTGATTGCCGGAACCGCCCGGCATCCGGGTGGTTCCGGCCTGGACATGAGCGTGACCCGGCTGCTGCCGGACGGCGAACTCGATACGAGCTTCGGGCCCGGCCACGACGGCTGGGCTTACGTCGGCTTCGATCAGGGCGGAGACCAGACCGACGCGGCCTGGGCGCTGGCGGTCGACTCTGCCGATCGCATCGTGATTGCCGGAATCGCCCAGCAACCGTCGGGCTACGACATCGGCGTCGCGCGTCTTCTGCCCTCGGGCGAAACGGACCCGACGTTCGGTCTCGACGGACGCAGGCAGCTTGGACTGGATCTGAGCAACCTCGCTTCCGGATACCACGCCTACGCGCTGTCCGGTGGCCGCGTCCTCATCGGCGGCGGCGCCACGTTCGCGGGGGAAAGCGACTCGACGGGACTGGCGGCCATGCTCACGCCCGGCGGACAGCTCGATCCCCGCTTCGGCGACGGCGGCCTGTTCCGCCAGGCCGCAGCCGGCGCGCCGACATCGGCGGTCGTCGATACCCAGAACGTGATGCTGGACGGCGACCACCTCTACATGGTCGGCGGCAACAGGAACACCACCAGCGATCGCTCCGATTTCGCCGCGACGCGCGTCGTGCTGCCGCTGTTCCGCGATGGCTTCGACTGACGCCATGCCCCGACGCCCGCCGCGGATGGCGTCCCGTGGCGCGAGCCATTCGCTTCACCGAACCAAGAGGTATGCCATGTCCATTCGTTTTTTGGCCCACGCCTGCATGCGCCGCTCGCTGGCGATCGCGCTGCCGATTTTCCCGGCGGTCTGCCTCGCGGCGGCGGGCGTGCCGATTGCCGACCCCGGTTTCGGCGGCAACGGCGACGGCATCGCGCGCGTGCCGTTCGACGCCGTGGCCAACGGCAGCGATGTGGCGTCGGCCGCGGTGGTCGCGGACGGCAAGCTGGTACTGGCCGGCGCGGCGCAGGTCGGCACGGATTCGTACGACATTGCCTTCGCGCGCCTCGATGCGGATGGCCAGCTGGACACGGATTTCGGCGATGGCGGTCGCGTGCTGGCGGGACTGGCGCCGATCTATCGCCATTCCGTTTTCGATCTCGCGCGGACGATCGACGGGCATCTGCTCTACGTGGCGCGAACGTCGGAACCCGGCGCGGTGGCGGTCGTCGGGCGGCGCAACGCCGACGGCACGGCCGACGCGACCTTCGGCGGCAGCGGCCATCGCTTTCTCGGCGCGGATTTCTTCGTCGACGGCGGCACCGACATCGAGCTGAGCCGGGTCGTTCCCCGTGTGGACGGAAAAATCCTCGTGTTCGGTATCGCCGGCGTATCGACGACCGGACAAGCTTGCCAGGCCGTCGCACGATTGCTCGCGAGCGGCGCCACCGACACGGGCTTCGGCGGTGGCCGCGGAAACGTCTGCGTGGCGCCTGTGCTGGCGGTCGGCGCCGACGCCGCCTACGCGAGCGACGGGATCGTTCTTGCGGACGGACGCATCCTGCTCGCCGGATTCGCCCGGCATGCCGGCGGCTCCGGTTTCGACATGAGCGTGACGCGCCTGCTGCCCGATGGCGAACTCGATACCGACTTCGGACCCGGCCATGACGGTTTCGCCTACGTCGGCTTCGATCAGGGCGGGACGCTGGCCGACGCAGCCTATGCGCTGGCGATCGATGCTTCCGGCCGCGTCGTGATCGCCGGATTCGTCGAGCAGCAGGCGGGCTGGAACATCGGCGTCGCCCGCCTCTTGCCGACGGGCGACGTGGATCCGTCATTCGGTCTGGATGGACGCCGCCAGTTCGATTTCGGTTTCGGCGGCGTTACCCCGCTCAGCGCCCGCGTGCTGACCGATGGCCGCATCCTCGTCGGCGGGCAGTTTTACGACAACGCCGCGGGCCTGGCGCTGATGCTCACGCCCGACGGACAGCTCGATCCCCGCTTCGGCGACAGCGGCCTGTTCCGCCAGGCCGCCGCCGGCGCGCCGCCATCGGCGGTCGTCGCGACCCAGAGCGTGAGGCTGGACGGCGACTACCTCTACATGGTCGGCAGCAACAGGGATACCGCCGGCGACGACTTCGATTTCGCCGCGACGCGCGTCGTGCTGCCGCTGTTCCGCGATGGCTTCGACTGACGCCGCACTCCATCTGTCGCCGCTGCCGAAACGCGGTGGCGCCGCCCGACCCATTTCGCCGAATCGAGAGCAAACCATGTCCTTTCGCTGCCGCGCATTCCTCGCCACCGCCCTGCGCATCTGCGCGGGCGCGGCCTCCTTGCTGGCGCTGCCCGCGCACGCGCAAAACATCGACGACGGCTACGCGCCTGCGCTCGACGGCAAGGTGACGCACGTCCTCGTGCAAGCCGACGGCGGCGCGCTGATCGCCGGCGAGTTCACGCAGGTCGACGGCCGTGCCTGCCATCGCGTGTGCCGCCTGCGGCCCGACGGCAGCGTGGATGCCGCGTTCGCCGACCCGGACATCGACGGCACGGTGTACGCGATGGCCGTGCAGCCGGACGGCCGCATCGTCATCGGCGGCGGGTTCTCCACGGTCGACGGGCAGGCGCGCGGCCATCTCGCACGCCTGCAGGCCGACGGCCACCTCGACGAGAGCTTCGCCGATCCCACCGTCGACAACGCGGTCGAGGCGCTGCTGCCGCGCGCCGACGGCAAGCTGCTGGTCGGCGGCCGCTTCAACAGGATCGCCGGGCAATGGCAAAGCCGGGTGGCGCTGCTCAACGGCGACGGCAGCCTCGATGCGAGCTTCGTCGAAGCGCGCATCGACCAGAACGTCACCGCGATGGCGCTGCAGGCCGACGGCCGCATCCTCGTCTCCGGCAACTTCACACAGGTCAGCGAGGAGCCGCGCCACTACCTCGCGCGGCTGCGCGCCGACGGCAGTCTCGACGAAAGCTTCGCCGATCCCGCGCTCGACCAGGAGGTCACCGCCATGCTGCGGCTGCCCGACGGCAAGATGCTCGTCGGCGGCTACTTCACGACGTTCCGCGGCCAGCCGCGCAACCACCTGCTGCGCCTCGACGCGGACGGCAGCCTCGACATGGATTTCGTCCCCGACGACAAACAGCGCGGGATCCTGTCCATGGCCGTGCAGGCCGACGGCAAGGTCCTGCTCGGCGGCGGCACCTTCGGGGTCGGCTTCGGTTACCGCGTGGGAATGGTGCGCATGAACACGGACGGCAGCATCGACGAAGCCTTCCTCGACGCCAACGTGAGCGGCCCGATGGGCGGCAGCGTCGCCGCGCTGGGCGTGCAGGCCGACGGCAGCATCCTCATCGGCGGCACGTTCGCCACGGTGCGCGGCCAGGCGCGCAGCTACCTCGCGCGGCTCGGCACGTCCGGCCGTCTCGACGCGACCGTCACCGACGACGCCGGCAGCGACGACTGGATCTATGCGCTGGCGATGCTGCCCGACGGCCGCATGCTTGTCGGTGGCGGCTTCACGATGGCCGGCAGCCTGACGTATCGCGGCGTGGCGCGCTTCACCGCCGACGGCAGGATCGACAACACGTTCGCCGACCCGGGCATTGCCGGAACGGTCTTCTCGCTGATCGTGCAGCCGGACGGCAAGCTGCTGGCCGGCGGCGATTTCGCCCTGATCGGCTCCACGCGCGTGCGCCATTCCGTGCTGCGGATCGACGCCGACGGCAGTGTCGACGACGCCTTCGTCGATACCGAAGCGAACGGCTGGATCGGCACGATGGCGCTGCAGGCCGACGGCCGCGTCATCGTCGCCGGCGACTTCGATTCGATCGGCGCACAGGCGCGCAACGGGATCGCGCGGCTGCACGCCGACGGCACGCTCGACGACAGCTTCGCCGACCCGGACGCGGACGGCCTGCCGTTGGCGTTGGCCGTGCTGCCCGACGGCAAGGTGCTGGTGGCGGGCACGTTCACCACGATCGGCGGACAGACGCGCCACCACATCGCGCGGCTCAACGCCGACGGCAGCCTCGACGGAAGCTTCGTCGACAGCGGCGCGGACGGCAGCATCAACGCGCTGCTGGTGCGGCCGGACGGCACACTGCTCGTCGCCGGCGACTTCACCGCGATCGGCGGCGAGGTGCGCCATCACGTCGCGCGGCTCGACGCGGACGGCCACCTCGACGCGGATTTCACCGACATCGGCGCGGACGGCCCCGTCGACAACCTCGCCCTGCGCGCCGACGGCAAGCTGTTCGTCGGCGGCGGCTTCGAGACGATCGGCGGACAGGGCCGCCACCACCTCGCGCGCCTGAACGCCGACGGCAGCCTCGATGCGGATTTCGCCGACCTCGGCAGCGACGGCTGGATCGGCGGGCTGGCCGTGCAGGCCGACGGCAAGCTCGTCATCGGCGGCAGCTTCACCACGTTCGGCGGCCGCGCGCGCAACAACCTCGCGCGCCTGTCGCTGCCCGAAGCCGCGCTGCAATCGCTCGACGCGGAGGCGGGCACGGCGATCTGGCATCGCGCCGGCAGCGCGCCGGAACTGGCCGCGCCGCCGTTCCTGGCCCGTTCGACCGACGGCATCGCCTACGACGCACCCGGCCCGATGACGCGCGTCGCCGACGGCTGGCGGCTCGACGGCGTCGCGCTGCCCGCGAACGGTTTCGCCTGGCTGCGCGTCGACGGCGTCCTGTCCGGTGGCGCGGGCGCCAACTCGCGCGGCGTCGTCGATGGCGTGCGCCAGCTCTGGCGCAACGACCGCGTCTTCGCCGACGGCTTCGAACAAGCCATTCCTCCATCACGAGGCACGCCATGAACCTTCGCGCTTTCATTGCAATCCTTCGCGTGGCGGCGATCCTGCTCGCGGCGCTGTCGGCATCGCCCGCGCGGGCGCAGAACGCCGACGACGGCTATGTGCCTGCGGTCGACGGTTCGGTGCTCGCCATCGCCGTGCAGGCCGACGGCAAGGCGCTGATCGGCGGCGATTTCAGCCTGGTCGACGGCCATGCGTGCAGCCACGTCTGCCGCTTGCGCGCCGACGGCCGCGTGGATGCGTCGTTCGTCGTGCCGGCCATCAACGGCGCGGTGAAGGCGATCGCGGTGCAGGCCGACGGCCGCGTGCTGGTCGGCGGCAGCTTCACCCAGGTGGGCAGCGCCGCACGCGGCCACCTTGCCCGGCTCAACGGCAACGGCAGCCTCGACACCGGCTTCGCCGATCCCGCCGCGGACGACTGGGTCACGGCGCTGGTCGTGCAGCCCGATGGCCGCATCCTTGCCGGCGGCTGGTTCACCGCCATCGGCGGCGAGATGCGCGCCTACGTGGCGCGCCTCAACGCCAACGGCAGCCTCGACATGCATTTCATCCACGCCGGCGTCGACGCCACGGTCAATGCGCTGGCGCTGCAGGCGGACGGCAAGGTGCTGATCGGCGGCAGCTTCGCCTCGGTCGGCGCGCAGACGCGCAACGGCGTGGCGCGCTTGCGCGCCGATGGCCGCCTCGATACCGGTTTCGCCAATCCCGGCGTGGTCGGCACGGTCAATGCGCTGGTCGCGCTGGCGGACGGCAAGGTGCTGATCGGCGGCAACTTCGCCACCGTCGGCGCGCAGACGCGCAAGGGCGCGGCACGGCTCACTGCCCGCGGCAACCTCGACACCAGCCTCGGCAACCTCAACGCCGACGGCCTGGTCACCGCGATGGTGCAGCAGGCGGACGGCACGGTGCTGGTCGGCGGCGGTTTTACCTCGATCGGCGGCTTCCCGCGCCAGCGCATCGCGCGACTGCGCGCGGACCACACCCTCGACGCGGGTTTCATCGACCCAGGCGCCGACAGCGTGGTCAACGCGCTGGCCGTGCAGCCGGACGGAAAACTGCTCGCCGGCGGCCTGTTCGCGATGGTCGGCGGCAAGGCGCACCACGCGCTGGCGCGGCTGTATCCCGACGGTCGCAGTGACGACAGGCTGGCGGACATCGCCGCAGGCCAGGCGGCGAGCGCCATCGCGACGATCCACTCGATCGCGACACAGCCCGGCGGCCTGATCGTCATCGGCGGCGACTTCACTTCGATCGCCGGACAGGCGCGCCGCAACCTGGCGCGCCTGAACGTGGACGGCAGCCTCGGCGCTTTTCCCGACACCCACGTGGACGACGCCATATGGGCCGTGGCCACGCGTGCCGACGGCGGGATCGTCATCGCCGGCGACTTCACTTCCGTCGCCGGGCAGGCGCGCAAGGGCGTGGCGCGCCTGTACGGCAACGGCGCCGTCGACACCACCTTCCACGATCCCGACGTGAATGGCAGCGTGCACTACGCGATCGAGCAGGCCGACGGCAAGCTCGTGATCGGCGGCAGCTTCTCCGCCATCGGCGGCGTGACACGCAAGGTCGTGGCGCGCCTGCGTGCAGACGGCGGCCTGGATACCGGTTTCGTTCCCCCGGACATGGGATATCCCCCGCAGGCGTTGGCGCTGCAGGCGGACGGCAAGGTCGTGATCGGCGGCCGGTTCACCGTGACCAGTGGCGGCGTGACACGCCAGAACCTTGCGCGCCTGAACACCGACGGCAGCCTCGACACCTCGTTCGCCGATGTCGCCCTGGACGGCCAGCTGGCCAGCCTGCTCGTGCAGCCGGACGGCAAGCTGCTGGTCAGCGGCGAATTCACTTCCATCGGTGGCCATGCGCGCTGGTTGATCGCGCGGTTGAACGCGAACGGCAGCCTCGACACCACGTTCGCGGGTCTGGACGACAGCCACGAGAGCGCCGCGCGGGGCCTGCTGCTGCAAGCCGACGGCAAGATCCTGTTCAACACCGGCAACCGGATCATGCGTCTGAACGCCAATGGCAGCGTCGACGCCGATTTCGTCGATGTCCAGACGGGCGGCGACTCGATCGCCGCATTGACCGTGCAGCCGGACGGCAAGCTGCTGCTCGGCGGCAGCTTCGCCAGCCTGGGCGGACAGGTCCGCTCGAAGCTGGCACGGGTGTCGCTGCCCGACGCCGCACTGCAATCGCTGCTCCTCGACGGCAACACCGTCAGCTGGCGCCGCGACGGCGCCGGGCCGGAGCTGGCCGCACCACCGGTCCTGTACTTCTCGTTCAACGGCATCGATTACAGCGCGCTCGGCCCGATGACGCGCGTCGCCGGCGGCTGGCAGCGCAGCGGTGTATCGACGCCCATCGAAGACGCCTGCTACCTGCGCGCGGTCGGCAAGGTGGGCATCGCCGGCGACGTCAGCGCCTCGCACGGCCTGATCGACAGCGTGCGCTGGTGCTGGCGCAACGACCGCCTGTTCGCCGACGGCTTCGACTAGCGCCCGCGTCCGCTCCGCCGTGGCCGCCTGCGCAGGCAGGGGGTCGCGACAGAGACTTCCCTCCGCTTCGCAAACCCGGGAGACATGTCATGACGATGTTTTTTGCCACTCACACCGATGACGTCGTGCGGGACGGCGACGACCTCACGCCCTCCACACCGCCCGTTGCGCAGCCGAGCGGGCCGGCTGCGAATGCAAGCGCATCCATGCACCGATCCAGCTTCCCCGGCACGACGATGAAGATCGTCGCGTCTGCACGCCTCGCCGCAGCACTCGCGGCCGGCGTTCTCGCCTCGGGCGGTCACGCGCTGGCGCAGACCTGCGCCGCGCCGGCGCAGCTCAGCGCGAATACCGTTTACATATTCGACACCTGTCAAGGCGAGACGCAACTCCAGCTCGCCTGCGGCGTCTTCCCGCTGGGCGGACCGGCGACTGTCGCCAGTCTGGATCTGCCGTATCCGGCCGGCGAAATCTCGATTCAGTCGCAGTGGGGCGGCTTCACGCCCGACGCGTTCCTGCTGCGCGAGAATTGCAACGGTTTCGCGCCGTGCAGCGCCGCCGCCTGGATCGACCCCATCGGTTCGATCGACCTGTCCAGCGTCGAGTCGGGCCGATATTTCCTGGTCGTCGCCGCGGATGCGACGTCGACCATCGCTTGCGGCCCCGTCACCATTACCGTGTTCCTCGCGCCCGAGCAGGAAGCGCTCCAACTCGATGGCGTCTTCCGCAGCGGCATCGCGCCGATCTGGCGGCCATGATGCAAGCTTGTCCGCATCATCGCTGCGGGTGCATCCCCGTCCTTGCGCCACCGGCTCGCGCGCGATTTGCGCCACCTCGCGTTCCGCGCGATCCTGCCGCCCACGCGCCGCGCGTCCGTGCCGCGGCGACCTGGGGAGCTGCCATGCACGACGCGATGCCCGATGCCGGGCAAGCGGGCGCGCCGCGATCCACCGACGCGATGTTCGACGCCGTCTACGCGCGGCTGAAGGCGATGGCCGGCACGCAGCTCGCGCGCGGCCCGCGCGGCGCGACGCTGGACACGACCATGCTCGTGCACGAGTTGTACCTGCGCCTGAACGCGAAACGCGAACTCGTCTTCGAGCACGACGCGCAGTTCTTCGCCTACGCGGCGCGGGCGATGCGCCACCTGCTGTGCGACCGCGCGCGCGACCACCTGCGCCTGTGCGCCGGCGGCGATTGGCTGCGCGTGACGCTGACCGGCAGCGACGACGCGCTCGCCTTCGACGCCGCCGGCCAGGCGCTTGCGCTCGACGCCGCGCTCGACCGCCTCGCCGTAGCCGACGCGCGCGCCGCGCGCGTGGTCGAGTTGCGCTACTTCGCCGGCCTGACCCTGGACCAGACCGCCGAGATCCTCGGCATGGCCCGGCGCACGGTCGACCGCGACTGGCGTTTCGCGCGCGCCTTCCTCAAGAGCGAAATCGAATAACCCCGCACGTCGCAATCCGTGCCGTTACGGCGTTTTGCGATGGATGCGATCACGGGAGCGCACTATGACGAACGCGACGACGCTGCGCGAGTGGTTCGACGAGGCGCTGCAACACGCACCGGCCGAGCGCGCCGCATTCATCGCGAGCTGCGCCGATGCGAACCTGCGCGGGCAACTCGAACGCATGCTCGACGCCGACGGACGCGACGGCGACCTGGCCGGCGGCAATGCGCAGGCCGTCGCAGGCCGCCTCCGCGAAAGCGACTGGTCGCACCAGTTGCCGCCGGGCACGCGCATCGGTCCGTTCGAACTGCTCGCCGTGCTCGGCGAGGGCGGTTCCTCGACGGTGTTCCGCGCCGTGCGCCAGTTCGAAGACGTGCGGCAGGAGGTCGCGCTCAAGCTGCTGCGGCGCGGACTCTACACGCCCGACGCGCAGCGCCAGTTCCGACGCGAGCGCCTGGCGCTGGCGCAGTTGCAGCATCCCGGCATCGCCCACCTCATCGAAGGCGGCGTCACCGACACGGGCCTGGCCTACATCGCGCTCGAGCTCGTCGACGGCCGGCCGATCAGCGACTACGCGCGCGAACGCCAGCTCGGGTTGTCGGCGCGGCTGGCGCTGTTCCTGCAAGTCTGCCGTGCGGTCGAAGCCGCGCACCGCGCGCTGATCGTGCATCGCGACTTGAAACCCTCGAACGTACTCGTCACCGCGGACGGCGAGGTCAAGCTGCTCGACTTCGGCATCGCCAAACTGCTCGAAGGCGAGGACGAAACGCAGACGCGCCTGCCCGCGTTCACGCCCGCCTACGCCGCGCCGGAACAGAAACGCGGCGGCCCGATCACCACCGCGACCGACGTCTACGCGCTCGGCGTGCTGCTCGGCGAACTCATGACCGGCGCGCGCCTGCACGGCGGCCACACGCCGTCGCACGAAGTCGGCGAAAGCGTCGAACCCGGCGTGCTGCCGGCCGCGCCGCAAGCCACGCGGCGCCTGTTGCGCGGCGATATCGACACCATCGTCATGAAAGCGCTGGACGAGGATCCCGCGCGCCGCTATGCCTCGGCCGGCGCCTTCGCCGACGACGTCGAACGCCTGCGCGACGGCCGCCCGGTTGCGGCGCATCCGCCGTCGCGCTGGTACCGCGCGCGCAAGTTCATGGCCCGCCATCGCGGCGGCGTGGCGAGCACCTGCGCATTCCTGCTGGCCGTGCTCGCCGCGCTCGGCGTGGCGCTGTGGCAGGCGGGCGTCGCACGGCAGGAAGCGCTGCGCGCCAATACCGTGCGCGATTTCGTGCTCGGCGTGTTCGGCGCCGCGCGCGCGCAGTTGCCGCGTGAACACCGGCCCACGCCCGAACAACTCGTCGACGCCGCGCAGCGCCGGCTCGACGCGGCATCGCTCGACGACCTCACGCGCGCCCAAGTGCTGCTCACGCTCGGCGAAGTCAGCCTGTCGGTGTCCGACCACGCGCGTGCCGAAACGCAACTCGCGCAAGCCGCCGAATCGGCCCTGCGCGGCGGCGACGCCGACGGCGCGCGCCACGCGCGCCTGCTGCGCGCCAGCGCCGTGCAACGGGCCGGCCACAACCGCGAGGCGCTCGATGCGGCGCAGGCGGAATTGCCCGCGTTGCGCGCGCAACCGTCGCCGCTGCTGCCGCTCGCGCTCGACGTCGCGGCGACTGCGGAAATGGCGCTCGGCGCGAGCGCGGATTCGCTCGGCCATCGCGAAGAAGCCATCGCCGCCGCCACCGCGCTGGACGGCGCGACGAGCGAGGCCGCGCTGCGCGCCCAGCTCGAACTGGGCAACGCGCTCGTCGAAGCGCAGCAATACCCGCGCGCGATCGCCCAGCTCGAACCATGGCTGTCGCGCTGGCGCGATGCCGGCATGGAGGAAGACAGCGACTACCTCGCCGCGCTCGGCAGCCTCGCCACCGCCGCCGACGGCAACGGCGACACCGCCAAGAGCGAGGCGCGGCTGCGCGAACTGCTCGCGCTCAAGCAGCGCATCCATGCCGAGCCAAACGATTCGATCGCCGACACGCTGCGCGATCTCGCCCTGCTCGTCGGCCGCGACGTGGCGCGCAGCGCCGAAGCCGACGCGCTGCTCGAGCGCGCGCTGGCGATGCAGCGGGCGATCTTCGGCACCGACCACGAGGAAATCGCCAAGACCCACGACGCACGCGGCGAACTGTTCGTCGTGCGCCAGCGCCTGCCCGAAGCCGAGGCGGCTTATCGCGAAGCGCTCGCCGTGTGTGCGCGCGCCGCGATCAGGAGCGAGGTCTGCCCGCGCGCCCGCAACAACCTCGGCATGGCGCTGTATCGCCAGCTCAAGTTCGACGCAGCGGAAGCCGAAATGCGCCAGGCGCTGGCCGAGCGCCGCGCGCTGTTCGGCGACGACCATCCGACCGTGGCGTTTTCGCTGAGCACGCTGGCCAACGTCGCCATGGCGCGCGGAAAGGAAGGCGCGCCCGCGGCGATCGACCTCGCCGCGCAAGCGCTGGGCGTGCTCGAGCGCAGCGGCCGCGCGGCGTCGCGTGAAGCGGTGTTGATCCGCTACACCTACGCCGCCGCGCTGTGGCGCGCCGACCGCAACGCCGAGGCCCTGGCCGAGATCGACCGCGTCTTGCAGGGCTGGCAACGCGTCGCGCCGGAAGCCAGGACACGCCGCGTGTCGATGCTCGTGCAGAAGGCGCAGATCCTCGACGATCTCGGCCGCAAGGAGGATTCGCGCCTCGCGGCCGAGCAGGCGATCGCGCTCGGCCTGCCCGGCGACGTGCTGCAACCGCTGACCCGCAAGCTGCTACGCCAACTCAGCGGCCGCGACGACGTCTATCCCGAGCCGGCCGCCGCTGTGAAATAACCGGCAGCAAGCCCATGTTGCCGGCGGCGCATCCGCAACGCGCCTGTCGCACTCCCGCCCGAAACGGCGTTCCGCGCAACCACCCCATCTGGGCGGCAACCACCGATGCAGACGAGGCCGACATGGACAACCGATCGACATTCCCCCTCGCATGGCCGGTCGCCGCGAAACGCGCATGCGCTGCAGCGCCCGGCGCCGCGCCGCGTTCGCGACCGCTCGCCTTCGCACTCGCGATCGCGCTCGGCAGCGCGGGCGGAACGGCTGCCGCGACACCGGCGCCGATGCCGAACGCCACCTTCGCAGGCCATGCCGGCGACGTCGCGGCGCCGCCGCGGACGCAAGGCGCCCTCCTGTGGCCGGTCGAAAATTGCAACGACGCCGGCACCGGAAGCCTGCGCTACGTCGCCGCGCACGCGGCCGACGGCGACGGCATCGATCTTTCCTCGCTGACCTGCAGCACGATTTCGGTAACGTCCGGCGCAATCACGCTCGGCGACGTCGACCTCGCCGGCCCCGGCGCGGACGCGCTCACGATCGACGGCGCCGGCAACCAGGGTCGCCGCATCTTCGACCACGTCGGCCACGGCGGCAGCCTGACCATCCGCGATGTCACCGTGCACGGCGCCAAGTACGAGTCCGACGCGGGAAAGGGCGGCGCCTGCCTGCGCTCGGACGACGGCCAGTTGCACGTCTACGACTCGGTGTTCGACGGCTGCCTCGCCTTTGCGCCGACCGGCACGAGCGGCGCCGTGCGCGGCGGGGCGATCGCCGCCTACGGCAGCTATGTCACGCTGTCCCACGTCACGCTCAGCAACAACCAAGCGCGCTCCGCCAACGGCGACGCGCTCGGCGGCGCGCTGTACGTCTCCGGCAGGACCCTGATCAGCCGCAGCACGATCTCGAACAATTCGGCCACCGCGGCCGGCAGCGCGGCGGTCAGGCGCGGCGGCGGCGTTTTCGCACATGACTCGGCGGTGTTCTGGTACAGCACCCTCGACGGCAATCTTTCCCAAGGCATCGGCGGGGGCGCTCTCGTCGAGGGCGGCGCCGGCTTGATGTTCTCGACGGTGTCGAACAACACGGCCAGCGGCGGCGGCTCCGGCATCGCCGTTCTCGGTGCACGCGGTTCCAGCAGCGCGTTTGCCGATGTCTTCGCGAGCACGATCTCCGGCAACGTGACCGAAGCGTCCACGCAATCGGGAACCGGCGCGCTGTACGCGAACACCGAAGTCACCACGATCCTCGGCAGCACGATCGCCGGCAATGTCGAGTGGAACGTCCAAGGCATCGCGTGGGGCGCCGGCATCCTGTTCGGGCCGGCGGCCGGAAGCGGCGTGACCATGGTCAGCACGATCGTGCACGGCAACCGCCTGCGCGATACCACCGTCGGCACGGACATCGGCGGCCCGCTCGGCGCCACGCTCGCCGGCGATCACAACCTGATCGGATCAGCCCTGGTCTACCTGCCGGCCGACACGATCCGCTCCAGCGACCCATTGCTCGGCCCGCTGCAGGACAACGGCGGCCCGACCTTGACGCGCATGCCCGCCACCGACAGCCCCGTGATCGATAGCGGCAACGCGCAAAGCCAGGTGTACGACCAGCGCGAATATCCGCGCGTGGTCGGCCTCGCGGCCGACATCGGCGCCGTCGAGGTGCAATCGACGGACGTGATCTTCGCCGACGACTTCGACGGCTGAGGGCATCGACCCGCGCTGCGGCGACGGCAGTCGACTCCACGTCCGCGATCGCGGACTACGACATCGAGCGCTGCACCGCGCCGCCGCGCGGGGACTTGACCGCGTTCTTCGACGGCAAATTCCGCCGCACGCGACACCGCCGTTGCGGACCGCTGCGCAACCACGCGCGCCTCTCCCCGCGAGCCGTCCGCGTCAAAAGGACGCGGCTTGCCACCCGGCAATCACTCCGCCTTCTTCGCCCGGAACGGAAAGCCCTGTTGCGCGATCCAGCCGTCCGGCATGTAGTCGCCGACGACGCCGTATTTTTCCGGCAGCGGCTTGTGCGCGGGCACTTTCACGGCGGTGCCGAAAAGATGGTCGAGGAAGGAATAGTGCGCGGCGTAGTTGCGATCGATCGCTTCGTCGTCTGACGAGTGGTGCCAGTGGTGGAAGTCTGGCGTCACGATCAGGTATTTCAGCGGCCCCCACGGCAGGTGCACGTTGGCGTGGTTGAGCACGGCCTGGAAGCCGACGATGAGGATGTAGGCGTTGATGACGCCTTCGCTGAAACCGATCACGAACAGCGGCGCGAGCACGCACACGCGCGTGAACACGATTTCGAGCACGTGCTGGCGCGAGCCGGCGAGCCAGTCCATCGTCTTCGCGCTGTGGTGCACGGCGTGGAAGCGCCACAGGAACGGGATCTCGTGGTACGCGCGATGCGTCCAGTACTGCGCGAGGTCGGCGACGAGGATGCACAGCAGCAGTTGCGGCACGAACCGGATCGTCTGCACGGCGAGCTGGAAATCGTGGCCGACGAGCCAGCCGAAGCCGTGGTGGATCGTGAAGTTCACGCTGAGCAGGATCAGGCCGACGAGGAAATGGTTGACCGCGAAATGCTTGAGGTCGGTCTGCCATTCGCGGCGGAACACGGACTGGTTCCGGTATAGCGGAAACATCTTCTCGATCGCGACGAAGACCAGCGTCGAGCCGAGCAGGTCGAGGATGAACCAGTCCAGGCCGATGTATGGCGTATGGTCGGGAAAATCGCCGACCGGCACGCGCGAGCCGCCGAACGCAACCGCGGCGATGACCAGCGCGAACGCGAACAGGTTGAGGTTGCGCCGCACGCCGAGCACGAGGTTCGCGAGCGACAGGCCGCCGGCGACGATGAGCGCCGCGAACATCGCGTGACGCAGGACGTCCACCGAGTATTGGTGGCGCAGCTCCGGCGTGGTCAGGTACTCGGGGTAGTGGAACGCGAGCACGCCGAGCAGGCACAGGACGCCGAGCGCGAGCGCGAGGATCGTCGCGATCAGCCCCTGGCCGAACTTGAGCTCGCCACTCGAATGCAGCAGCGCCTCCGCATCCGCGGCCGTGGCGCGCACGACTTCGGCGTTCGCCCTGAGCGCGTCGCCAAACTGGTATCGCGTGCGGCTGACCGATGGGTTGGGCATGGAAGATCCTTGCAGGGGTTTTTCGAGGGAAGCCGGCGACGTCACCGGCGCGACGCGAACGCGCGATTCGCGAGCGCGATGGGCAGGCCGAACAGGAACATGTGCGAGAGCAGGTCGTAAAGCGCGCCGGGCATCGTGAATTTCACCGGGAACGGATACGCGGACAGCGGCAGCACGACGAGGCGCATCGCGAGGAAGACGACGATGCCGAAAGCGGGCCCGGACAGCCACGGTCTTGCACGCGGCGCGCGGAAGCGGCCGGCGATCATCGCGAACAGGGCGGCCCAGAGCAGCGACAACCCGAAGTGGAACAGCGCGCCGCACGCCGCGCCCGCGGCGCCCATGTCCAGCGCCGACTTGCCCAACGCGCCGCTGGCGACGATCTGCAGCAGTCGCGGCGGCGCAACGCCGTTGCTGGCGGCGGACACGAGCGCGAAAGCGAGATCAAGCGCGCCGCCGAGCAGGCCGCCGATGACGATGGCTTTGGTCCAGCCCTGCATTCCCGATCCTCCACATCACGCTCTCATTGCGGCCGCTGGCGCGCGATGGGCGGGCGGACGGTGGACGATGATGATCGGCGCTGGCGCGGCCTTTCGCAATCCGCGCAGCGATGCGCCGGCCCATTGCCAAGCGGCAGCCTGCCGGGTGCGATGTCCCGTTGGCAGCGCCGACCTACCCAGGCGTTCGCTGCGCCTGCGCCAAGCCGGACAACGACCAGCCATTGCGCGGACGCGTGCCCGACGGGTCATTGCAGCCCTTTCCGGGAGTCGTCGGCCCGCTTCGGAGGTGCTTCGGGAATACCTCATCGCAGCGCCATGGCCACGGCCGGTCGTGCCGCAGTCGCTCACTTTCCGGAACGGCGCCGACGCACTTCGCCGAGCATGTCGCGCACGGCGTCGACGATGGCGTCGGGACGATCCAGGTACATGAGGTGCGAGGAATGCGTGACGGTAACGATCCTGCTGCGCGTGGACAGCGCCGCAAGCCGACGGTAGCTCGCCGCCCAGGCGTCATCCATCATCTTGCGCAGGTCGGCAGGCAGGTAGGCATTGCTGCCGTCGGCGGCGAGGATCGTCAGCGGCAGCGCGCCGTAGCTGCGCTGCGTTGCGCGCAGTCCCGCGGGCGTCGCGCCGACCCAGCTTTCCTTTTCGGCGATCAACGCCTGCCAGTAGCGGGGCTTGGCCATGTTCGCGCGAACCGACGCATACAGCTTGTCGCTGAATTCCGGCGGCTTGGGCGGGATTCCCTTGCAGGCTTTGGACGACGTCTTGCCCGCGGGATCGAGCAGACCGGCCCGCGCAGCTTCCGCGCAAGCACGGTAAGGCCCGTATTGGAGATCCTCGCGATTCATGCGGTTCTGCAGCGCATCCGCGGCAGGCTCGTGCAGGTCGAAGTCATAGGCGGGATAGTCGACGACGACGATGCCGGCGACCTCGTCGCGGTGCAGGTTCGCGTAGATCCGCGCGATCACGCTGCCGAGCGAATGACCGACGAGCACGAGCGGCGTGCGCAGCTTGGCCGCGCGCACGAGCGCGTGCAGGTCGTCGGCTTCGGCACGGCCGTCACGCGGCAACGGGCCGGCGTCGCTGAAGGCGAAGCCGGCGCGGTCGTACGAGCACACGCGCGTCATGCGCGCGATCGCAGGCTGCACCTTGCGCCACGCCAGCGAGGTTTCGCCGAGGCCGATGTCGAGAATGACGGTCGGCGCGCCGTGTCCGCTGCAACGCAGGTTGAGACGGCGGCCGCCGATGTCGACGAGTTGACCCGGCCGGCTGTAGCTATCCAGCGTCTTGTCCACCCCGGCAGCGCCGGCCGGTGCGACGCCTGCAACGAGCAGGGCGAGCGCAGCGAGCAACACCGGCCATGCGGATTTGTGAATGCAGCAGTTCATGTGGATGCAGTCGCTCTTGCGGAAGTCGTCGTACCGGCAACCGGCTCGGCGGCGAACGACGCAGCCGGGGCATGACCTCGGTGCGGCTTGTCGTGCCCGCTCGGATACGGCACGTAGTCGGGCCCGAACGCAACATCGCCGGGGCGCCAGCCGGCGCGTGACCAGACGGCGCCCCAGAAGCGGCGGAACGCGCCCCACTGCATCGCGACGAGGCCGCGCTCGTTGTCGATGTCGACCATCGGATCGAGCACGCCGGTCGCGCGCACGGGTTCGCCGTAGAGCGAAGTCCGGAACAGCACGTCCCATACCGACAGCACCTGGCCGAAGTTGCAGTTGTGCAGGCCCGGCCGCGCCTCGTCGACGATCATGTGGTGCAGGCGATGGAATTTCGGATCGACGAAGACGCGCTCGAAGACGCGGCCGAAACCGAAGCGCACGTTCGCGTGCGAGAAGTTCTGCACGAGCTCGCCGATGAACAGCAGCAGCGCGAACTGGTCCGGCTCGATGCCGACGAACAGCGCGACCGTCGCCAGCACCATCGACTGCAAAAAGCCGTCGACGTAGCTGCCGCGGTCGTTGCTCCAGCAACTCATCTGGCGCTGGCTGTGGTGCATGCTGTGCAGCGCCCACCACCACGGCATCCAGTGCTGCATGCGGTGCATCCAGTAGTACGTGAAGTCGAACAGCACGTAGTAGACGCCGAACGTCAGGTATGGGTGCGACTGCAACCACGGAATCCATGCGACGAGCCCGCTCGGGCCGGTGTCCGCCGCCGCGCCGCCATCGCCGAGCCAGTGCGCGAGCGGCGTCAGGAAGAAATACGCGAACAGCGGATTGAGGCCGAACAGCATGACCAGCGTGTAGGTGCGGTCGATGCGCGCATGGCGGCGGTCGGTCCATTTTTCCGCGGGCGCAAACGACTCCAGCGGGCGGAAGATGCCGCCGATGATCAGCACCTGCGCGAAGGCGATGAGCAGCGCTTCAGCGACGTCGCGCGGATCGCCGAAGGTTTGCGTCAGGTGGAAGTACGACAGCAGCGGCGACACCGCATGGCTGTCGAAGCCGTCGACGAGCCGGGACCAGAATTCGTGCATCCGCGCATTCTAGCCTCGGCACGCCTCGCCACGCGGACATGTACGCCGACTGTACCTTCCGACGCGGATTCACCGCGCGTAAAGGCCGCGCCTTCGAACCTGCCTGCTCGTTCCCGAGCGGAGGTTGCACATGAACCGATTTCTCCCGAGCGCCGCGTCCGTCGCCGCTTTCTGCCTGCTCGCCGCATGCGGCCAGACGCCCGACGACCATGCGCAGGACGTCGCCAAGGCGCAGCAGCAGGCCGACGAGACGATCGCCAAGGCGCGCGCCAAGGCCGCCGAAACGCACGCGAAGACGCAGGCCGAACTCGACGCGGCGCGCATGCAGGCACAGGCCGATGTCGCAAAGGCCAACGCCGAGGCCGGCGAAAAGATCAACGATGCCAGCGCCGAGGCGGGCAAGGTCGAGCAGGACGCCGACCGCAAGGTGGCCGACGTGCAGTCGAACGCGCTGCAGGACGAGGCACAGGCGCGCTACGACCTCGCGGTGTCGCGTGCCGATGCCGACTACAAGGTGGCGACGGAAAAGTGCGAAGCGCTCGATGCCGGCCAGGACGCGTGCAAGGCCGCAGCGAAGGCCGACGCCGAGACCGTCAAGCAGCGCGCGCGCCTCGAACTCGACAACGCGAAGGCCGCGGCGAACGGCGGGCATTGAGAAAGGAAGCGGGCCTTGCCGTCATCCCGGCGCAGGCCGGGATCCATCTTGATCTTGTGGAAGAAAAAGCAAAATGGATCCCGGCCTGCGCCGGGATGACGAGTGTCAGAAACTCCAGCGGGCATTCCTGAACCACGCGTCTCGCTATGCCGTCGGCGGCGCGCCGAGGAAATCGAGCTTGCCGATCTCCACGCCGTTGTGGCGCAGGATCGCGTAGGCGGTCGTCACGTGGAACCAGAAGTTCGGCATCGCGAAATGCAGCAGGTAGGGCATGCCGCGCAGTTTCAGGTCGCCGCTGCGCTGCGGCACCGTGACCTCGCGATCCTCGCTGCCGTCGATCTGCGCGGGCTCGAACGTGGCGAGGTAGTCGAGCGTCAGCGCGATGCGCTTTCGCAGGTCGTCGAACGACGCTTCGTTGTCGGGCACGGGCGGACGCTCGAGCCCGGCCAGGCGCGCCGTGGCGCCGCGCGCGTGATCGGTCGCGATCTGGATCTGCCGCGACAGCGGCAGCATGTCCGGCGCGAGGCGCGCGTTGACGAGAATCGCTGGATCGAACTTCTTCGCCTCGGCGTGCGCGGCGCCCTTGGCGAGGATCGCGGCGAGGTTGGTGAGCGCGCGCTGGAACACCGGCACGCTCGCTTCGTACATGGAAATCTGCATCGACAAGTCCTC
>Ga0182744_1001508_pt1 | contig 20243 bp, 17 predicted proteins | sample eDN3rd30CKraftMG_FD_128525 | JGI IMG/M metagenome (GOLD analysis project Ga0182744, IMG submission 128525) | Enriched Miracle-Growth compost microbial communities from Emeryville, California, USA - eDNA 3rd pass 30_C Kraft MG (version 2) (version 2) ...
CGTTCCACTGCGCGTTGATGCAGCCGGCCGCCGATGCGATGGCGGACGCGCTCGGCGCGATTGCGATTGCCGCGCCGGCGGTTCCGGTCGTCGCCAATGTCGTCGCCGGACCGGTATCCGATCCCGCGGAGATCCGGCGCAGGCTTATCGAGCAGGTGACGGGCACCGTGCGCTGGCGCGAGTGCGTCGGCTTCATGGCCGGGCAGGGCGTCACCACGTTCTATGAAATCGGCGCGGGAAAAGTGTTGAGCGGCCTGGTACGGCGCATCGCCGAGGGCGCAGTCGGGATCGCCGTCGGAACACCGCAGGACATTGAAACCTTCAAGGCTTCACGTAATTGAAATATCGCGTTAATTTCGATTAATGACCGGGTTCCGCACCGCCTTGTGGGTTCCCTCCGGTGTGCTGGCAAAGGTAAATGAAGTATGATACCCGAGCGAGGCTTGGGCAGGGCGACGGGGCTGATGCGGTTGCATTTGGCGCTCGGCTGCACCACAACCCACCGCATCAAAGACGGGACTATCAAGACCACTACCGATCACGACCGAACTGCGGCGAAGTCGCGGGCCAGGTCCCGGCCAGAAGGTCCGGCCAACAAGCACGGGGTTTGAAAGATGAGTGAAATCGGCGAGCGCGTTAAGAAGATCGTCGTGGAGCATCTCGGCGTCGAGCCGGAGAAGGTGACGGAGTCCGCGAGCTTCATCGACGACCTCGGTGCCGACAGCCTCGATACGGTCGAGCTGGTGATGGCCTTCGAGGAGGAGTTCGGGTGCGAGATCCCGGACGACGCCGCCGAGACGATCCTGACCGTGGGGGACGCGGTCAAGTTCCTGGAGAAGAACGCCAAGGGCTGAGGCCCTTGTTGCGGCTCGCCGGGCTGGGGCCGGTCGGGCGCGGGAAACTGCTTCGGGCGCAGCATGGCTGCGCCCGAGCCGGTTAAGCGGGCGGCGAATTAAGCGGGCGGCGAAGCGGTCCGCGGCCTCCGCAAGGTTCGGCGTGTGCCGGGTTTGCAACGCGGCGTGTTCCTGCCGTGCGTAGGTGCCAGGGTTGTGCCGCGCATGGCAGCCCAGGCCCGAGGCGTGCGTTGCAGCCCGGTTGATGGTTTTTCTGCGCCCCGGTAAAAAATGAACGCGGAATCCGGCTCCCGGCAGGAGGCGGCCCAAGGAAATGGAAGCATGAGGCGCGTCGTCGTTACCGGATTGGGCATGGTCACGCCGCTCGGCTGCGGCGTCGAGCCGACATGGAAGCGCATCCTCGCCGGCGAGAGCGGCGCTCGCAAGGTCGAGCACTTCGACGTATCGGACCTGCCCGCCAGGATCGCGATGCAGATTCCGCGCGGCGACGGCACCAACGGCACCTACAATCCCGATCAGTGGATGGAGCCGAAGGAGCAGCGCAAGGTCGACGAGTTCATCGTTTACGCGATGTGCGCGGCGCGGCAGGCGCTCGAGGACGCCGGCTGGAAACCGACGACCCGGGAAGAACAAACCCGCACCGGCGTGATGATCGGCTCCGGCATCGGCGGCATCGCCGGCATCGCCGAGACGGCGCTCGTACTGCAGGAGAAGGGGCCGCGGCGCGTGTCGCCGTTCTTCATTCCCGGTCGCCTCATCAATCTCGCCTCCGGCTATGTCTCCATCGAGCACGGCCTCAAGGGACCAAATCATGCGGTCGTCACCGCCTGCTCGACCGGCGCGCATGCCATCGGCGATGCGGCGCGGCTGATCGCGCTCGACGATGCCGACGTGATGCTGGCGGGCGGCACGGAATCTCCGATCAACCGCATCAGCATGGCGGGTTTCGCCGCCTGCCGCGCGCTCTCGACCGCCTATAACGACACGCCCGAGAAAGCATCGCGGCCTTACGACATGGCGCGCGACGGTTTCGTCATGGGCGAGGGCTCCGGCGTGGTGGTCCTCGAGGAGCTGGAGCACGCCAAGGCGCGCGGCGCGAAAATCTACGGCGAGATCGTCGGCTACGGCCTGTCCGGCGACGCGCATCACATTACCGCCCCCTCGGAAGACGGCGACGGCGCATTCCGCTGCATGACGGCGGCGCTCAAGCGTGCCGGCATCACGCCTTCCGAGATCGACTACATCAACGCGCACGGGACCTCGACGATGGCCGACACCATCGAGCTCGGCGCGGTCGAGCGGGTGGTGGGGAACGCGGCGGCCCGCATCTCGATGTCGTCCACGAAATCGGAGATCGGCCATCTGCTCGGGGCGGCCGGGGCGGTCGAGGCGATCTTCTGCCTCCTGGCGATGCGCGATCAGGTCGCGCCGCCGACGATCAACCTCGAAAATCCGCAGGCCCAGACGGCGATCGATCTCGTGCCCAATCACGCGCGCAAGCGGGAGATCAACGTCACGCTGTCGAACTCGTTCGGTTTCGGCGGCACCAATGCGACGCTGGTGTTCAGGCGCGTGGCCTGACGCGCCGCATTTTCCACACGCGCGTTCTCCACATTTCGCCGCATTCGCCGATAACTTCCTTCGGCGGCGAGGCCGGTGTATCGTTCCGGCGCGGGTCGGATTTGACAAGGCTCTCGAATGTTCTGGCGGCGAAAGCGCTCATCCGATTCACAGGTCCCGCCCGGGCAGCATCCCGGCGACGCCATGCCTGAGATGGAAGCGCGCGGCACGCCGGGCGGATCGCCCGAACCGGCGGCGAAGCCCGCCCGGATCACGCCGAAGTCGCCGCGCGTCGCGCTGGAACCCGAGCGCGTGCGCGCGCCGCGCTCGAGCAGCGCCAAGCATCCCATGGTGGTGGCGGGCAGCGCGTTCTTCACGATCCTGGTGGTGCTGGCGATCGGCATCGGCGGCGCGGTGCTGGTCGGCAAGGAAATGCTCGGCCGGCCCGGTCCGCTGGCGCAGGACAAGATCGTCAACATTCCCCGCTTCGGTATCCGCGATGTCGCGGAAACGCTCGAGCGTGAGAAGGTCATCGACCAGCCGTGGATTTTCGTGGCGGCCGCGCTCGTGCAGAAATCGCGCGGCGATCTCAAGGCCGGCGAATATCAGTTCGCCAGGGGCGCGAGCATCCAGGACGTCATCAATACGATCATCGAGGGCAAGGTCGTCCAGCATACGCTGACCGTGCCGGAGGGCCTGACCTCCGAGCAGATCGTGCAGCGTCTGCTGGAGAACGATGCGCTTGCCGGCAACATCCGCGAAATTCCGCGCGAGGGCACGCTGCTGCCGGAGACCTATCGCTTCACGCGCAACACGCCGCGCGAGCAGATGATCCAGCGCATGCAGCAGGCGCAGCGCCGGCTGGTGCAGGAGATATGGGACCGCCGCGCGGCCGACCTTCCGCTGAAGACGCCGGAAGAACTGGTGACGCTTGCCTCCATCGTCGAAAAGGAAACCGGCAAGCCCGACGAGCGCGCGCGCGTGGCCGCGGTGTTCGTCAACCGGCTCAAGCAGCACATCAAGCTGCAGTCCGATCCGACGATCATCTATGGCCTCGTCGGCGGGAAGGGCACGCTCGGCCGCCCCATCCTCCGCAGCGAGATCACCCAGCCGACGCCCTACAACACTTATACGATCCCGGCGCTGCCGCCCGGTCCGATCGCCAATCCGGGCCGCGCCGCGATCGAGGCGACCGCCAATCCGGCGCGTACCCGCGAAATCTACTTCGTCGCCGACGGTTCCGGCGGGCATGCGTTCTCCGAGACGCTCGACCAGCACCGCAAGAATGTCGCCAACCTGCGCGCGCTGGAGCGGCAGCCGGCGACCGATGCCGCGCCCGTCGTCGAAGAAGTGGAGGCAGCTCCTCCCAAGCCGGCGACGCGCGGCACCACCGGGTCGGCCGCTCCCAAGCCTGCGGCCGGGCCGGCGTCGACGACGCCGGCGCTGACGGCTCCGCGGCTGCGGACCCAGCCGGCGCAATAGTGACGATCGCGTCGGCGCTCATATAAACTCGCCCGGCGTTCCCGTCCCGATTCGCGCAGAGAGCGATATGACCCTATCGAGCATGACCGGCTTTGCCCGCAGCCAGGGCGTGTCGGGCCCGTATGCGTGGGCGTGGGAAATCAAGTCGGTCAATGCCAAGGGGCTCGACCTGCGTCTGCGCATCCCGCCGGGCTTCGATGCGATCGAGCAGCCGGCGCGCGCCAGGGCGGCGGAAACCTTCGCGCGCGGCACGCTGCAGGCTTCGCTCTCCGTCGAGCGGGAAGGGGCCGTACCGACGGTGCGGGTCAACGCGCCGGTGCTCGAAGCGGTGCTTGCGACGCTCAAGCAGCTTTCCGGACAGATCGAGGCGGAGCCGCCGCGGCTCGACGGCATCCTTGCGATCCGCGGCGTGATCGATCTCGTGGAGGCAGAGGAACGCGAGGAGGACAAGCGCGCGGCCGAAGTCGGCGTGCTGGCGGGTTTCGAGGCGGCGCTCAAAAGCCTGCTCACCATGCGCAAGCATGAAGGCGCGGCATTGGGAAAGGTTCTCAACGGACGGCTGGACGAGATCGCCGCGCTCGCGGCGCGGGCCGATGCCGCTCCCGGCCGCAAGCCGGAGGCGGTGAAGAGCCGCCTCGCCGAGCAGATCGCATTGCTGGCCGAGAACGCGCGCTTCGATGCCGACCGGCTGCATCAGGAGGCGCTGCTGCTGGCGGCGAAGGCCGACATCCGCGAGGAACTCGACCGGCTCAACGCGCATGTGGCGCAAGCGCGCTCGCTGCTCGCCGCCGGCGGCGCGATCGGGCGCAAGCTCGACTTTCTCTCGCAGGAGCTCAACCGCGAATCCAATACGCTGTGCGCGAAATCCAACGACGTGGAACTCACCAACATCGGCCTTGAGCTCAAGACCGTCGTCGAGCAGTTCCGCGAGCAAGTGCAGAACCTGGAATGACGGCGATGGCGGATGCGAACGGCACCAGGGTCGAGCGGCGCGGGCTGATGCTCGTCCTGTCCTCGCCCTCCGGCGCCGGCAAGACGACGCTGTCGCGCATGCTGCTCGAGGAGAAGCAGGCGGAGCTTTCGGTGTCGGTGACGACGCGCGCGCAGCGTCCCGGCGAGGTCGACGGCCAGCACTATCATTTCATCGACAAGGCGAGGTTCGATGAGATGGTGAGAAACGGCGAGCTGCTCGAATGGGCGACCGTGTTCGGCAACAGTTACGGCACGCCGCGCAAGCCTGTCGAGGAGGCGCTGCGAGCGGGCCGGGACGTGCTGTTCGACCTCGATTGGCAGGGTACCCAGCAGATGCGCCAGCGCGCGCCGAAGGATCTCGTGAGCATTTTCATCCTGCCGCCCTCGGTGCCCGAGCTGGAGCGCCGGCTGCATACCCGCGCGCAGGACGACGAGGCGACGATCAAGAGCCGCATGGCGAAGGCGGGTGACGAGATGAGCCACTGGCCGGAATACGACTACATCGTCGTGAACTGCGATCTCGCGCACAGCCTGAACGAGATCCGCTCGATCCTCGCCGCCGAGCGGCTGCGGCGCGAGCGGCAGGTCGGCTTGGTCGAGTTCGTCCGCGGCCTGCAGGCGCAGCTCTGATTTCCGCCACGATCACGCCGCGCCGCCGAGATAGGCGCTGACGACCGATGCATCGTGCATCAGATCCTCGGCGCGGCCTTCGCCGCCGATCCGCCCGTTCTCGAGCATGTAGCCGTAGGCCGCGATCTTCAGGCTCTGGCGCGCGTTCTGCTCGACCAGCAGGATGCCGACGCCGGCCTGCGCGATCTTCGTCAGCGAACGGAACAGGTCCTTCGTCAGCACCGGCGAGAGGCCGAGCGAGGGCTCGTCGAGCATCAGGATTTCCGGATTCGACATCAGCGCGCGGCCGATTGCCACCATCTGCTGCTCGCCGCCCGACATCGTCCGCACGATCTGTCCGCGCCGCTCGGCGAGGCGGGGGAACAGGGCATGGACGTTGCGCAGGGTTTCGGTTTCGCGGCCGCGGGCGCGCCGGGCAAACGCGCCGAGCTGCAGGTTCTCCGCCACCGTGAGATCGGCGAAAATGCCCCGGCCTTCCGGCACCAGCGCGATTCCCAGTTCGACGATCTGGTGCGGCCGCATCCCGGTGAGACGGTGTCCGTTCATCACGATGTCCGAGCCCGGCTCGGTTTTCACCAGGCCGGCGATCGCCTTGAGCAGGCTCGATTTGCCGGCGCCGTTGGCGCCGAGGATGACGCTGATCTCGCCCTTGGCGATGCGCGCGGACACGCCGTGCAGCGCTTCATGCAGCTTGTAGCGCACGCCGACGTTGCCGAGCTCAAGCATCGTCGTCCCCGAGATAGGCTTCGATGACCTCGGGAGCCGACAGCACGTCGGTCACGCTGCCTTCCTTTATCTTCCGCCCGGAATTGAGCACGATGCAGCGCGCGCAGAGCGTGCGGATCGCATCCATGACATGCTCGACCATGATGATCGTGCGGCCCTGGCGGTTGATGCGCTCGATCAGTTCGATGCCGATCCGAAGCTCGCTCGGATTGAGTCCCGCCAGCCATTCGTCGAGCAGCAGTATCTTCGGATCGGCGGCGAGCGCGCGCGCGAGCTCGATCCGCTTCTGGTCGATATAGGTCATATCGGCGACCGCGATATGCTCCCGGCCGGTCAGCCCGACCAGCGCGAGAAGCTCGCGCGCGAGTTTGCGCGCGGGGGCGCCCCACAGCCGCCGGCCGCCGACCGCGGCGCCCGCCAGCACGTTCTGCTCGGCGTCCATCGAGGGGAGCACGCGCACGAGCTGGAACGTCCGCGCGACGCCGCGCCGCGCGATCTGATAGGCGGGGAGTCCTGAAATCCGGCTCCCGGACAGGGCGATCTCGCCCGCGTCCGGCTTGAGCGCGCCCGAGATCAGGTTGAGCATCGTGGTCTTGCCCGACCCGTTCGGACCGATCAGCCCCAGGAGCTCGCCCTCGCGGACCTCGAAATCCACGTCGTTGACGGCGACGAGGCCGCCGAATGCCTTGCGTATCCGCGTGGCGGTGAGGGCTGCGCTCATGGGCGCTCTCCGGCCGCTGCGGCCTTGTCGTGTTCCTGCGGGTGCCGCATGCGCGCCCATAGCTGTTCGAGCCGCCCGGTCAGTCCCTGCGGCAGCAGATAGACGATGATCAGGAAGGCGATGCCGATGACGATCGAGCTGTCGTTCGGGAAATAGACGGAAACGAGGTCCATCAGGATCGTGAACGGGATGACGCCGATCAGCGGCCCCCAGAAGCGCCGCGTTCCGCCCAGTAGCGCCATGATGACGACCAGGAAGGAGATCATCGGATTGAAGGCCGACGGCGGCTCGACATAGGAATAGCGCGGCGCGAGCATGGCGCCCGCCATGCCGATGAAGGCGCCCGAGATCATGAACAGCACGATCTTCATGCGTGCCGTATCGATGCCGACGTGGCGCGCGACCTCCTCGTCCTCGCCGATGACCTCGAGCGCGAAGCCGAGGCGCGAGCGGGTGATGAGCCAGCCGGTGAGGAAGATCGCCGCGGTGAGCCCCAGCAGCATCCAGTAGATGTGCGCTTCGGTGAAATCGGTGAATACGTAAAGTCCGGTGGACTTGCCGAACTTCGTCTGCACCCGCGTCACGATCTGGCGGATCAGCTCGGTGAGGCCGAGCGTGAAAATCACGAAATAAATGCCGGAGATGCGCAGGGTGGCGGCGCCGACGAGGCCGGCCATGGCGGCCGCGACGATGCCGCCGGCCACGACCAGCAGCGGGAACGGCAGCGCGTCGATGCCGAGCGCCACCGTATAGGTGCCGAGACCGGAGAAGGCGGCGGTGGCGAGCGAGATGTAATGGGTCGGCCCGGAGAACAGCGTCCAGGCGGTGCACAGCGCGGCGTACAGGACGATGTTGAGCGATATCGTCAGATAGTAGCCGTTGTCGAACAGCGGCAGCGTCGCCAGCGCTGCGAGAACGGCGATGCCGGCGACGGCGAGGCGGATTTCGGAGGGCGACATGCGCATCATGAGCGTCGCGTCCCGAAAATGCCCTGCGGCCGGAACAGCAGCACCAGGGTGAACAGGGCGTAGGTCGAGGCCAGGGTCAGCCCGGGATCGACCAGGCTCGCGATGGCGGTTTCCGTGACGCCGAGGATGACCGCCGCGATGGCCGCGCCGCGGACATCGCCGACGCCGCCCATGATGACGATGATGAGCGCCTTGATCGTGAAGACCACGCCCATCGAGGCATCGAAAGTATAGAAGGTCGATAGCAGGGTGCCGCCGCAGGCGGTGATCGCTCCGCCGAGCGCGAACGCAAGCCCGGCCATGCGCGCGACGTCGATTCCGACGAGATGCGCCGAATGCGGATTGCCGGCGACCGCACGCATGGCCGTGCCGTAGCGGGTGCGATAGAGAAAGACATAAAGCGCCGCGGCGATAAGGAGGGCAGCGAGGAACGCGACGACGCGGTTAAGCCCGTACTGGCTGCCGAACAGCTCGAACCGCTCGGCGAGGAACGTGTAGGACATGTAGGCGCCGCCGAAGGTGCGCAGCAGCAGCCCCTGAACGAGGAACAGCAATCCGAACGTCGCAAGGATCGTGTCCACCTCCAGCATGGCTTCGTCCTTGGCACGATTGACGAGCGGCTGCAGCAGGAAGAGATAGATCGCCCAGTTGGCGACGAAGGCGAGCGGGGCGATGACCGCCAGCCCCCAGAACGGATTGACCGCATAGGCGGTGAACAGCCAGAACGCGAGGAAGCACGCCGCCAGGAACGTCTCGCCGGTGGCGAGATTCATGATCCGCGCGACGCCGTATTGCAGGGTCAGGCCGAGCGCGATGAGCGCATAGGTGCCGCCCAGCAGCACGCCGGTAACAATGATTTCCATCGCTGGTCCGCTCCGGAGCTTCCCGGCGCGGCTGTGGCCGCGCCGGGAAGGCAGGCCGGCTTTCTCAGTTCCAGGCCGGTTTGCGGATCGGCTTGCGCGCGCCGTCGAGGCCCTTGGAGGCGATGCCGTAGAACGCACCGTCCTGCCACTGGCCGACGGTCCAGATCGTGTGATTGACGTTGTCGGCCAGCGAAATCTCGCCCATCACGGTCTTGAACGGGCGCTTGTTGATTTCCTTGACGACAGCGGCGCGATCCTTGGTACCCGCGCGCTCGATGGCCTGACCGAGGATTTCGAGCCCGGCGTAGGTCACGGGGCTTGCCCAGTAGTCGGCTTCCGCTCCGGTGACTTCCTTGTGCTCGCGTTGATATTCCTGGATATCCTTCGAGTCGCCGTTGATGCCGCCGGTGCCCATGATGCCGTTCGCGGCCGCGCCGAAGCGCTTGGCGTAGCCGGGGAAGGCCGTGCCGACGCCGACGTAGAAAACGCCTACGTCGAGCTTCTGGATCTGCGCCTGCTCGGTGAGCGCGAAGGTATCCGGCGGATAGGACAGCGCCACGAAGGCGTCGGGCTTGGCGGCCTTGGCCTGGCTGATGATCGGCGCGACGTCCTGCGTGCCGAGCGGGTAGGAGGACTCATACACGAGCTCGAATCCGGCCTTGAGCAGCGCCGGCTTGGCGGCGCCCAGGAGTTCGAGGCCGAATGCGTCCGTCACGTTGACCAGCGCGACGCGCTTGCCGATGAAGCCGGCGTCGCGTGCCTTGGTCAGCGCGTCGGCAATCCCTTCCGCCTGATCGCGCGACGAGCCGAGCAGATAGAAGGAGTTCGGCCAGCGCTTGGCGAACTCCTCCACCTTGTCAGAAGCCGCGCTGCCGGTGATCTGCGGATAGCCGTGACGGGCGATCACCGGTGCTGCCGCGACGTTGAGACCGGTCGAGTAGGGCGAGACGATGAAGTCGACCTTGTCGACGGTCGCGAGACGCTGGATGTTCTTGACGGCTTCCTCGCCGTTGGTCTTGTCGTCGAGCTCGATGAGCTCGAGCTTCATGGTCTTGTCGCCGACCTTGAGCCCGCCGCGCGCGTTGACCTTGTGAATCCACAGCTTCACGTTGGGCCAGTGCGTGACCGCGGCAGCGCCGGCGAGCGGACCGGTCTTGGGCGCGCTGGCGCCGACCTTGAGTGTCTCTTGAGCAGCCGCCAGGCCGGCCGTCACGGCCAGCACGGCGGCGGATGCCGTCGATATCAGAAATGTACGCCTGAACATGTCTCCCCCCTTTGAATGGTGCGATATCTCACACCTTTTTCGCGGCCGGTTGAACATCGGTTGCAATTGGGTTCCGGATGCCTTCGGCATCGCGATCACCGCCGTGTTCCCGCAGATATAGCGGTTAGCACTTTGCCGCCCGGCTGTATCGCGGCACCCCGTCGCGCCTTATCAAATGGCCTTGAGGATTTGCGTCGTCCGCAATGGACCGCGAAAAGCGGCGATGATGGCCTATAACTGAAGCATCTTATTGCACGCCAAAGCGCGAGCCTGGCCCACGCCATGAAGCCGGCGCTCCATAAAAAACGGCGTACGTGCCGCCTGACCGCCAGGCGGCTTGCCAGGCGATCCGGACGGGCCTCCTATCCGAGGAAGCGTCCGGTCCGGAAATCCATGAACGCCTGATGGATTTCCTGCTCGGTGTTCATCACGAACGGGCCGCCGAAGGCGACCGGCTCCTGGATCGGCGGGCCGGCGAACAGCAGCAGCCGCAACGGCTCGTCCGCGGCGATGGTGAAAGTGTCGGTGCCTTCGCCCAGCGTCGGCTCGAACCAGCCAACTTGGCCGGCCGACACCGGCGTGCCGCCCGCGCCCATGCGACCGCTGCCGTTGAGCACATAGACGAAGCCGCGATACATCGACGGAACATCCTGGAACAGCAGCTTGCCCGGCTCGACGCGCACGTCGAGCAGCATCATCGGCCAGTCGCTGCCGTGTTTCTGTTCGACCACCCCCGACCGCCCCGCGTAAACCCGCACTTCGAAGCCGTCGCCCGTGCGCACGGGCACGTCGGCGGCGGTCTGGTTGACGTAGCGCGCCGGCATCATCTTCATCTTCGCCGGCAGGTTGAGCCAGAGCTGGAGCGTATGCGCCATCTCGTTCTCGTGCGGCATTTCGGAGTGCAGGACGCCCCGGCCGGCGGTCATCCACTGGACGTCGCCCTGCCGCAGCACGCCGTGGCCGCCGGTGTGGTCGGCGTGCTCCAGCGCGCCCTCGAGCACGAAGGTCACGGTTTGCATGCCCCGGTGCGGATGGGTCTCGAAGCCGCGCGGAGCCGCGAACCAGTCCTCCGACAGCATCAGGAACGGCGTCGTCGCGGCATAATCGCCGGCCTGAACGACGATCTGCTTGTCGTGCACCTGCTCCGAGGGGCCGCGTCGGGTAACGCCATGAATGCGAACGATTTCTTTTTCCATTATCTCCAACTCCGGTCGCTCTCTTATATAGAGCGGCGCCGGCGGGATGAACCCGCCCGGACTTATCCGGATTATGCCGTCAGGCGGCGGTGCCGTCCCCGGCGAGCGCATTGGCGAGCGCCACGAACCCTTCGACCGGGATTTCCTCGGCCCGGGCGGTTGGCGGGATGCCGGCGGTGGCGAGGGCCGGCAACGGGTCGGCGATCAGCGAGCGCAGGCTCTGCCGCAGCATCTTGCGGCGCTGGCCGAAAGCCGCTTCGGTGACGCGCTCCAGCAGCCGCCGGTCACACGGCAGCGGCGTGGGACGTGGCACCAGCCGCACCACGGAGGACGTGACCTTCGGCGGTGGGACGAAGGCCGTGGGCGCGATGTCGAACAGGATCCTGGTCTCGCAGCGCCAGTTCGCCAGCACGCCAAGGCGGCCATAGGCCTTCGAGCCGGGCGGGGCGACGATCCGCTCCGCGACCTCGCGCTGGAACATCAGCACCATCGCGTCATACCACGGCGGCCAGGGCTCGGCGGTGAGCCAGCCGATCAACAGCGCGGTAGCAATATTGTAGGGCAGGTTGGCGACGATGCGGACGGGACCGTCGCCGTCGGGACGCAGATCGCGCGTAAGCGCGTCGCCCTCGACGATGTCCAGCCGGCCGGGGTAACGCGCCGCGATCTCCCCGAGCGCCGCGACGGCGCGCGCATCGCGCTCGATGGCGATCACCTTGCGGGCGCCGCTGGAAAGCAGCGCGCGGGTCAGTCCGCCGGGACCCGGCCCAACCTCGACGACGGTCACGCCGTCGAGTGGGCCGGCGGCGCGGGCGATCCGGCCGGTCAGGTTGAGGTCGAGCAGGAAATTCTGGCCGAGCGACTTCTTGGCCGACAATTCATGACGGCGGATCACGTCTCGCAGCGGCGGCAGGTCGTCGATCGCGCTCATCTCGCCCCAGCGAGTGCTGGAGCGTCGTGCTGCGCGAGCCGGGCTGCGAGCCGGATCGCGGCGATCAGGCTCGATGCGTCGGCCTTGCCCGTCCCGGCGATATCGAACGCGGTGCCGTGATCGGGCGAAGTGCGCACGAACGGCAGGCCGAGCGTGACGTTGACGCCGTGGTCGAACGCCAGCGTCTTGATCGGGATCAGCGCCTGATCGTGATACATGCACAGCGCGGCGTCGTAGGTCGCGCGCGCCGCGGCGTGGAACATCGTGTCCGCCGGCAGCGGTCCGCGAATGTCGATGCCTTCGGCGGCGAGCATGCGCACCGCGGGCGCGACGATGTCGCGGTCTTCGGTGCCGATCGTGCCGTCCTCGCCGGCGTGCGGATTGAGTCCCGCGACGGTGAGGCGAGGGCGCGCGATGCCAAACCGCGCGCGAAGGTCGTGCGCCACGATCCGTCCGGTCCGGACGATCAGGTCCGTGCTCAGGGCGACCGGCGCCTGGGTGAGCGGGATGTGGATCGTGACCGGCACGACGGCGAGCTCCGGAGACCACAGCATCATCACCGGCTGCACCGGCCGGCCGGTTCGCTCGGTCGCGAGCCTGGCCAGATACTCGGTGTGCCCGGGGTCGGAAAAGCCGGCGCGATAAAGCACGCTTTTGGCGATCGGGCAGGTGACGATGCCGGCCGCCTCGCCGGCGAGCACGTCCGCGACCGCGCGGTCGATGGCGTTGATGGCGGCAGGGGCGCTGCTGGCGTCCGGCGCGCCGGGCTTGGCGGTGACAGCCACGCCGCAGTCGACCACCGGCAGCGCCTGGGTGAAAATCGCGGCGGCGCGTTCCGGCGTTGCGCCGGCAACGGCAATCGGTGTGCCGATCTGCCGCGCCCGCTGCTCGAGAAACGCGGGATCGCTGATGAGATAGAATGGCGGCAGCTTCAGTTCCGCGCGGCGCAGCCAGGCCGAGATCGCGATATCAGGTCCGATCCCGGCGGGTTCACCGCCGGTTATCGCCAGCGGTCCTGGCATTGTATCCGTCCCTGTACTCGATCATCGCCTGCTTGCGCAGTTCGGCCAGATAGCGCGCCGACAGCGATTTGAACTGCTCCGAGAACATTTCGTTCTGCACCTCGCGCTTGGCGGCGGAGCCGACCTTGGTCGCCTGCCGCTTGCAGAGCGCGAACACCTGGATGCCCTGCGGCGTCACCTCGGGTTCGGTGAGATGACCGACCTCGACCTTGTCGAGAATCTCGCGCAGCGCCGGAGCGAGGTCGGCGGATGTCTTCACGATCTGTGTGCGCACGGCGACGTTGCGCAGGCTGCGCGCCACGGGCAATCCGCTTTCGCAACTGGTAAAGCGCGCGCGCAACGCCTCGGCGTCCCGCCGGCGCGCGCTGACGGCGTCTCCACCCGCTCCGCGCGGTACGACGAACAGGATCGGCTGAAGCGTGTATTCCACGCCGTTCGTCTCCTTGGCATCGCGGTTCTGCAGCGCGGAGTTGATCTCTTTTTCGTTGATCTGCAGGCTCGCCTGGAATTTGCCGCGGACAAGCTGCTGCCAGATCGTCTCGGCGCGGATGCGGTCGCGCAGCGTGTAGGCGGAGACTCCGTCCTTGGCGAGCACCTGCGTCAACTGCTGCGCATTCATATGCATGCGGCCGGCCATCTCGCCCATCGCCTGATCGATTTCGAGCTCCGTCATATCGAGATGGTAGCGCTTGCCCGCGTCCACCTTGATCTTCTCGTCGATAAGTTCCTGGAGGACCTGCTGCGCCGGCGGAACCTTGCGCGTCGTCAGCGCCGTGAGCTTGGAGCGCTGCTGGATATCGTAGGTGGTTATCGGCTGGCCGTTGACGATCACCGCGACCTGCTGGGCGCGCGCCTGCGGCGCAGCCACCGTCGCGAATGCGACAGCAAGCACCACGGCGGCCGCAGCGGTTGCCGCCTTGTCCGGGAGAGGGTGCGTTCCGGTCGTTCGGTGTCTCATTTGCGCATCCAACTTACGGCCGATTTCGGCGCTGTCGTGGCAATATCGCCGGTACTGTCTGCGGTTGCTGCCCTCCGGTCCCGCGCGCCGGCGCGACCCCTGCGACGTCCGGTGTGGAAAATCCGGCTATTGGGCGCCACCGCCGCCGAGCGTCCGCAGGCTGATCTGCAGCATGACGCTTTGATTGGTTTCCACGTTGCCGTTGTAGTTGTAGTCGATAATGTAGTTTACCGACATGATAAAGCAATCATCGATGTAGCCCAGCCCGGCGCGGAATTGATTGATCTTTTCCGCATTGATGTCGTAGCGCGTGGCGCCGCTCACCACCCAATTGGTCGTCATCTTCAGCGCGGCGGATGTCAGCACGCCCTCGCGGCGCTTGAGGAAGCCGAGCTCGGGCTGCGCATCGTAATTGCCGTAAAGTGCGGACACGTTCCAGCGGTCGAAGTTCGCCTGGCCTTCGATTTCGAGACGCCGCAGCGTGAAATCGTGCTCGTCGAACCGGAAGCGCGAGATCATGTTGTAGATCTTGTTCGGCTGATAGGAAGCGCGCGCGACATAGTCCGACTGGCGCTTGTCGAGGCCGCTCTCGATCCCGGTGTGGGTGACGTCGGCAACCGCGAACGAGTTCATGCCGAACAACTGATAGGATTGCCCGAACATCACGTTGAAGGCGCCGCCGCGATTGAACTGCGCGGTATATTGCCCGCCGTAGTTGGCGCGTCCGCCGCCTTCCTGACGGTCCCAGCCCGAGAACTTGTCGACCTTGAACAGGTTGGTGTCGTCGAACACGAGGCTCTGCGCATCCTCGTTCGGCAGCTTGCCGATGTTCTGCTCGTCCGGGCGCAGGATGATCTGCGCGATCGGTTCGATCGTCTGCGTTCCCCATGACTGCGCGCCGATGAAGGGATAGCGATATTCGAGGCCGACCGTCGGCATCACGCGGCCGACCTGGTTCTCACCGGCCGGCAGGAAGTTGGTGACGCCGGGCTGGTTGTCGATGTTGACGTTCGCGATGTCGCCGCGGATCGACGCGAACGGTTTCCAAACCTGGCCAATCGGGTCGATGATCTGGCGCTGCCAGTGGGTTTCGGCTGAGAGACGATTGTAGCTGCCGGGAATACCGCGCAGCAGACAGTTGGCGGAGTTCTTGACGGCCGGGTCGGCGGTCGAGGGCCCGCAGCTTCCGTTGACATAGGCCGACTGGCTGATGGGATCGAACTGCGCGCTCTGCCGGGAAAGGCTGGTGAAGTTGACGCTGTAGCCCAGTTCGCCGCCGAAGATCGGCGTTCCCAAGGTGCGCGAATAGTCGATCACCGGATGGATGACGGGCAGGGCGCTCTGAATGTCGGATTCGGAGAAGCCGGTGTAGTAGATCGAACGGATGTCGAAATAGCTGCGGTCGCCGCGCCCCGAGAGGAAGAGCTGGGACACGCCTTCGGAAAGACTGGTGCCGAGCGGATCGGGGTTGCGCTGCTGAAGGGTGCGGATGCGGTAGTTCTGGAAGAACGTCGGATCGGAGACGGCGACGGCGTCCCAGCCCCAGGCCCACATCGGCGTGAGATCGAACCGGCCGCTCGATTCGAAGCTGCCGCGCCACTCGCGGTAGCCGGTCGTCGGCACGCCCGAGCCGTTGCGGATGAAGTAGTCGCGGTCAAGCTGGTAGATGCCGGCACCGCGCACCGTCAGCGCGCCGCTTTCGAAGCGCTGGCGATATTCGCCCTGCATCAGCACGCCCTGCTTGGTGGTGATGCGCGGCGAAAGGGTGATGTCCCGGTCGGGAGCGACCGCGATGTAGTAGGGAATCTCGAGGCCGCCGCCATAGACGGAATTCGTCGAGACGATCGGCATCAGCACGCCGGTCTTGCGCTTCACCGTCGGGTCGGGCGCGGAAAGATAAGGGAACCATGCCAGCGGCTTGCCGAAGAACTCGATGCTGGCGTCCTCGAAGTACATCATCTTTTCGGTCTGGTCGTGGATGATGCGCTTCGCCTTGACCTGCCACAGCGGGGGGTTGCGAGGGTCCTCGCGGCAGGCTTCGCAGGCGGTGTAAACGCCGTTCTGCAGGACGGTGAAGTTGCCTTCGGTGCGGTCGGCGCGCGCGGCCGCCATGCGTGTCGCGTCGGGCGTGTCGATGCGCAGCGAGTCGATGAAGCCGTCGCGGAAGTCGTCGGACAGGTCGATGACTTCCCCGTAGCTGGTCTTGCCGTCCGACTCCGTCAACTGGACGTTGCCCTCGGCGTGCAGCCGTTTGGTTTCCTGGTTGTAGATGACCTTGTCGGCCTGCAACGTCGCGCCCGCGTAGTAGATCTGGACGTTTCCGACGGCGGAGACCGTGTGGTTGTTGTTGTCGTAGGTCATCTCGTTGGCGCGCACGAGCATCTTGGCGTCGCCCTTGGCGAGCGACCCCTTGGCGGCCTGCTGCGTGAGCCCGCTCGAGCCGGCGGGCTTGGCGGGACGGACCTGCGAGCGGAAATCGAGAAACTGCTGCTGCGCGCTTGCGGGGCGGAGGCCGGCAACGTTCATGCAGCCGAACGCAAGCAGCGCCGGCAGCGCCAGACGCAGCAGTCTTTCCAGCGGAGTGGCGGTGGTCCGGCGGGCCATCAACCATCCTCCAGGTACAGTAACGCGACAAAGCCCGTCAGCGCGCCGACGAGGACCGGCAGCCATGCCGCCGCCATGGCCGGCATCAGGTCGGCCTTGCTGAGATCCTCGGTGACTTTCGACAGGACATAAAGCAGAAATCCGGCGAGAATGCCGCCCATCACCATTTTCTGCACGCCGCCGAAGCGGAAGAAGCGCAGGCTGACCGACGCCGCGAGCAGCACCATCGCCGTCAGCAGGAAGGGCCGGGCGATCAGCTTCTCATACTGCAGCTTGTAGCGCGCTGCGCTCAGCCCGGCGTGCTCTGCCGCTTCGATGTAGGAGGGCAGTTGCCAGAACGGCACGGACTCCGGCGTGGCGAAGCTCTCGCGTACCTGCGTCGGCGACAGGCTGGTCTTGAGCTGGTAGGAGGCGCGCTCGACCGGCGGCTTGTCGCCGCCGAACACCCGCGCGCCTTCCAGTTCCCAGTAGCCGTCGTGCAAGGTCGCGGCCTTGGCCTCGATCCGCTCCTGGTAGGTGCCGTCGGCGTCGAACGTGAACACCGTGACGCCGCCGAGCCGCATGCCCTGGTCCGCGCTGGTCATGGCGTTCATGACCGACTGCCCGTCGGGACTCTTCTGGCGCAGCCAGAAACCGTTGCCGGTCGCCTGCAGACCGGACTGCGCGCGGCCGCCGAAAATCTGCAGCTCGAGCTGCTTGGAGCGTTCGTTCAGGGAGGCGGCGAGGGGGTTGTAGACCGCGGTCGCGAGGAGGCCGATGAGGACGGCCACGATCAGCGCCGGCGAGAGGAATTGCCATGCCGACATGCCGGCCGAACGCGCGACCACCAGCTCGTTGCGCCGCGAAAGGCTGAGGAAGCTCGACATCGCGCCGATCAGGATCGCGAACGGCATGATGAGCTCGGTGAGTTGCGGCACCCGGTAGAGCGAGGTGCGGGCGACGAGCCACGCCGAGGCGTTCGGCTCGCCCGCGCTTCGCCGCAAGAGCTCGATGTAATCGATCAGCGCGACGAGAATGAAGATGCCGAGAAACACGCCCACGACCGCGCGCAGGAACGCCAATCCGAAGTAGCGGCCAAGCGTATGGTGGGCGACCGGCATCATGCGCTCACGCGGTCGCGATGCGGCGCTGGAAGCGCTCGCTCATGGCGTTGAACCAGGTGACGATCGGCGCCGGGATCTCGATCGCCGTGCCGCTCGAGATCGCGCGTACGCTGGCCCAGATCATGAAGGCCAGCGCGATGTACTGCAGCGACAGCAGAACGGGCGCGAAAATGCCGAACACCATGCTGGCGAAGCCGACGAGGCGCAGCGAGGAGACCGCGAGAATGGTCGCGATCATCGACAGCGTGCGGCTCTGCCGCGTCGTGCGCGGCGCGCCGAGCCAGGCGAACGCGATCATCGTGAAGACGAGCGGATAGAGCGGGGCCACCACGCGATCGTGGAATTCGGCGCGGAACTGGCCGGGATCGCGCAGGTAGGTCGGATCGTCGGCCTTCGGGGACATGAGCTCCCAGAAATACATTTCGCGGACCGACAGATTGGCTGCGGTCTGCGTCTGGCCGGAGAACTGGGAAAGATCGAAAGCGTGGCGGTCGAACTTCACGATGGTCGGGTTCGGATCGTCCGCCTGGCGGCGCTGGAGGCTGCCCCGGGCGAGCAGCAGGAAGGTGCCCTTGTCACTTTCGACGATCTCGCCCTGTTCGGCGAGCAGCGTGATCTCTTCCTTCGGGTTCCGGCGGTCGTCGATGAATAGGCCGATCAGCATGCCGTTCGGCCGCCGCTCCTGCAGGTGGAATACGAGGCCGCGCTCGATCGAGATGAAGCGGCCCGGCTGAACGATGTTGGTAACGAGGTCGGCGCGCACTTCCGCCGCCCATTGCCGCAGCTCGCGCAGGCACTTCGGCGACAGATAGGCCGAAACGAAAGCAACCATCAGCGCAACGACGAGCGCCGCCTCGAAGAAAGGCCGGAACAGCCGCCAGGGCGCCATGCCGGCGGAATTCATGACGATGATCTCGGAATCCGTCGCAAGCTTGCTCAGTACGTGAGACACCGCGATCACCAGCGCGATCGGGGCGATGACGAGCACGAGCTGCGGGATGACGAGGCCGGTGATCCCGATGAACACCAGGATGGTCTGGCCCTGGCTCGTCATCAGGTCGATGTCGCGCAACGCCTGCGTCACCCAGATGATCGACGTCAGACTGACGAGGATCATCAGGAACGCACCGAGCGTCGTGCGAAAAATGTACCGGTCGATCGACCCCATCGGTCCCCGCTACCCCCGGCCGGTGGACACCGGCTACCCCAAGAGGTCAATCACGCGAAACTACCCGAAAATCCCCCCGGATTCGCGGCTGTCCCTTACCGTGCACCATTGATTCACAAAATGGCGTCGAAAGGGCAAAGTTATTGAAATTGAACGTAGAATGGTTAAGGCACTATCACCGCTCCGCGCTTTGAAATCCCTAGGCGCGCGCCCCGTCCCGGGCGATAACTGCGAGCCTTCGCCGGCACCCGCCGACTCCGCACTTTCTGGCCCAGCGCCACGCTTCGGTCAACTACAGGATTGAGGACCCAAATGCCTGATTTCAAGCTCGAATTTGCCGCTTTCGGCGCGCCCTCGCGCGGCATTCTGGCGGTGCTTTGCGACGAGCAGGGCAAGTTCGGCCCGCAAACGCGCCGGATTCTCGGCGGCGCGGCCGACCTTGCCGAGCGGACGGTCGCGGCCGAGCGCTTCAAGGGCAAGCTGGGTTCGACCCTGGAACTGATCGCGCCCGCGGGCCTGCGGGCGTCGCGGCTGCTCGTCGTCGGCTGCGGCAATCCGCGCGATCTGAAGCCCACCGACTTCCTGCGGCTGGGTGGGATCGTCGTGGGCAGAATTCCATCAACGGCGACGGATGCCGTCCTGCTGGCGGAAGGGCCGGAAGGGGCGCTGAAGCCCGACGAGGCAGCCGACGTCGCCCTTGGCGCGCGGCTGCGCGCCTATCGGTTCGACCGCTACAAGACGAAGAAGAAGGAGGATGAAACGCGCGGCCCGCTCAGGCTGACGGTCGGCGTCGCCCATCCCGGCGCGGCGAAGCAGGCGTGGAGCGAGCGCGCCGGAACCGCCGAGGGGGTGATCGTCGCGCGCGACCTCGTCAACGAGCCGCCGAACGTCCTCTATCCGGAAGAGTTCGCGAAGCGCGCTTCCGCGCTGCGCAAGCTCGGCGTCGCCGTGGAAGTGCTCGACGTCAAGGCGATGCAGAAGCTCGGCATGGGAGCGCTGCTCGGCGTTGGACAGGGTTCGGCGCGCGACAGCCGCCTGGTGGTGATGCGGTGGAACGGTGGCAAGCGCGGCGAAAAGCCGGTGGCCTTCATCGGCAAGGGCGTGTGCTTCGATACCGGCGGCATTTCGATCAAGCCGGCGGCGGGCATGGAGGACATGAAGGGTGACATGGCGGGCGCGGCCTGCGTCGTCGGCCTGATGCATGCGCTCGCCGCGCGCAAG
>Ga0182744_1001512_pt1 | contig 20206 bp, 20 predicted proteins | sample eDN3rd30CKraftMG_FD_128525 | JGI IMG/M metagenome (GOLD analysis project Ga0182744, IMG submission 128525) | Enriched Miracle-Growth compost microbial communities from Emeryville, California, USA - eDNA 3rd pass 30_C Kraft MG (version 2) (version 2) ...
CAAAGAGCCGAGTAAAAGACCTGATTTTGTCACGAAAGAACGGCGATTCATAAATCTCCCCACCCGTTAGATCTTGATTAAAGATTCCAGGGAGCTCGCCACGGCGGCGCAAACTCCCATCGCTCTTTTTTCCGGAGGAAGAGTGGCGGACAGCTCCATCAACACGCCCCGTTCATAGTCCGTCGGACTCCGACCGATCAAAGCCATATAAAGCAAATCGAAATTGGTCTCCCCTTGAGGGAAAAGAAGTTGTTTTTGGCTCGGTGAGTTCATGCCCACCGTGCAGGCGTCGATGAAAACCTCCGCCGAGATTTTATATTTCGTCATCCCACAGCTTAAGTTTTGAAGCAGGCCTTGAGCCGGATCCGCATCGCCCAAATCGGTTTTTGATTTCTCGATGCGCATTTCACTGGTTTGCGTGCCGTCGTCCGCAAGGATGGAGATGTCTCCGGAGTTGATTCCCAACAAGGTGGCCAGGCGTTGATGCATGGACTGAGTCCCGATGAATTGACAATCCAGTTTGGTGGAAGAGCCCAGATCCAAAGAGGCGATCCCCCGGGAAGCGCTGTCTTGTGCTTCGAAGGCGATGCCTCCGCAGTTTTGAAACAGCACCGCCACGAAAAACATCCCGGTCAATGTGTATAAAATTTTGACTCTTGTCATGATCCCCTCTTCCCCGTAAAGAGACTTTGCAACTGTAAAGCCAAGTCTCTTGTTTCCCAGTTGTTTACAGGCGTTCACTGTTTTGACAGCTGAAGACTTTCTGGACGTTCATCCGGGGGTTTCTTTCTTTTAAAAAGCGGAACTTCTTTTTCCGATAAGAAAACGTGAAACCGGCCCACATTCTATTGATTTTACTTTTGTTTTCGCGCATCGGAAGTGCCGCCGTTTCCGATTGCATCACTCCGCCCACTTCGGACGATCCGAAAGTCGATCTCAAAAGACGCGAAGACTGCGAAAAAGAAGAACGCCGCCTTGAAGCCATCAGCAAAAACAAAAGCCAAATGGAGGAAACGGCGAAAAAAGGCTGCGCGCCGAATTGTCCGGATGAAAAAAAAGAACAGATTTCCGGTCAGTACGAAATTTTTTGTCAAAGCTATTGTCAGTCCATCGTTCCTGAGCAACTGGCGTCGAACATCTCCTGCACGCCTAAAAAAATGTGTGGCTGGAGTGACGGCGGCGACAGCGACAAATGGAAAAGCCTCGGATACTCCTGCATGCAGGGAGTTCCTGAAGGCGGAAAAAAGTTTTTGCAGGAGTTGGCGGACACCTCCGAGGCCTTGCAGATGGCCCCACGCCGCTTGATGGAAAGCAGCTGGAACTTCGCCAAGAACGTCTGGCATTACGGCTTTCATGACGCCGCCAATATGGAAGTGATCGCCGCCGATGAAAGCGTGCGGGAAAAGATCAAATCCATCAGAGCGCTTCCGACTTATTTTTCCAATCAATATGAGGTGCTTAAATGTTTAAAGCCGGAAGTGGCGGCCAAGTTGGCCTGCAACTTGGGAACCGTGCTCCTTCTCGATGCCGCCTCCGGATATGGAAGCTACAAATTGGCCAGCGCCGCCGCCCGCGCGGAGATGCTGCAAAAAGCCTATGACCTGACCGCCGCCGCGGAAGAAGAAAGCGCTGTCGGGAAAGCCATGCCCTCTGAGCCGACCGCTTCGTCCGTGGCGCTCAACCCGGAAACAGGGCTTCCGGTTTTTCCTAAGCAAGCCTTAGCCAAGGATCTGAAGTCTCTCGAAGATCTCAAGGGAGCCGCCGTTCCCGCGTCCACCGCGGACGAAGGCGCGCAGATGATCCGACGCGCGCAACTCACTTACACCAAGGCCAAGGAAAAAGGCGATCCGCAGATCCAATTCTTGGAACGTGCCGGCTATGACTTCACTCCGGCCAGTGCGAAAACCGTTTCCGCGGAAAAAATCGGAAGCACTTACAATCAGGAAATTTTAAAAATCGCCAAGGAAAAAGGACTGAAGCCTGAAGAGATCCTTCAAGCGGCCAGGCCTTATGAACTTCCCAATGGAAAAAAAGTCCTGATCACCTCCGGAGATCCCATTCCCGAAGGGGCGAAGCCCGCCTCTTTGCGCCTGAGTGACCGCGAATTTTTAGAAATGCTTGGACAAGGAAAATTTCCGATGGGAGAGGGCAAGGCCTACGGCCCCTACCCTCTTTCCTTAAAAGAACATGATGCCGCCCATCTTTCTTCTTTTGAGGAGTATCCGGAAGTCATGCCTGAAATCACCAAAGAGGTGCGCGCCCTGAAAGCACGCGGCGGTTTCGAAAAACACTATAACGTGCCGGACGACGACAACACGGATCCCGTGCGCCTGCGCGTTTTCTCCACCTTGGAGACCAGCTCTTTTTACACTGCCTCCGCACAGAAAAAACTGACCGGCCTTTCCGGTTTAAAAAGCGGACAAATCGCCAAGCCCTCGGACTTGAAAAAAACTTTCGGACAAATGAAGGGGAATGAACTTTCCCAATGGGTGGACCGCGTCTCCCAAGTGCAAAGTGAGGAAATCAAACACTTCGGCGGAGGAGCCCGGGACATCATCCACCGCGAATACGATTCGAACGTTTTGAACATCAGCCGCACTCAGCATGTCACCAGAGAGCTTGAGCGCCTGCAAAAATTGAAACAAACAGATCCGAAAAAATTCGAAGAAGAAGCGCGAAAAACTTTACCGGTGATGGTGTCCACTCAATGGAATTTCTCCCAAATGGATCCGGTGATGATGATCCGCGGCTCCTTCCGCCCCAACTCCACCGAAGGCCTTCGCCTGAAGGAAATCCAATGCGCCTCACCGGGATTGTTCAAGCAAGAAGACCGGGAAATCAAATTGGTGTTCGGGTGTTAATAGGGGGTAGCTGCGGTGAGACGGAGAAAGGGAACTGTTACCTGAATGGTGCGCCCGAGTGGATTCGAACCACTGACCTTTGCCTTCGGAGGGCAACACTCTATCCAGCTGAGCTACGGGTGCACTGTGAGTCAACAGTCTTTAGATCTATAAAACCTCGGGGGCAAAAGCAAGCTTTGCCCCCTTTAAAGGCCTATTCTTGACAGCGGGTGGGCTTAAAAACGGTGCCTGCGGAAATAAGCTTCGCGGTCCCGTCACAGCCTTCGATGTCGGCGCGCACATTCGTGGAGGTGAAGATCAGCTTATCGCTTTTGGTTTCAATCAGGTTCATCGAGCCACCGTCACATTCCACGTAGTAAGTGGTGATGCCGTTGGCAGGTGCTTTATCGCCGGAGGTTCTGAAAGCGCTGACGAGAAGGGTCTTTCCGGTTTCGGTCTCGACGGAAAGCGCGGAAAACTGGGTTCCCTCGCTGTCCACGTCCACGCGCAAATAGGCGCTGACCGCCTGTTCGTATCCGATCACGGCGTCTTGCTGGCCTTCATCGTCCGGAGAGATTTCAGCATGGAGGGTGTCTTCGGCGTCCTCGGCTTGGTAACAGCGGGGCTGGACGGCAAAGGCGGAGGTGCCGGCCGCGAGCAAGGCAAAAAGTAGCAGGGATTTCATAAGATTTTCTCCTTAGTGAGACCCGTTTTCTAAATAAAATCCCTTTCCTTTGCAAGGAGTTCCTCCAAATCGATGGACAAAGATCTCATTATAAGAAATCATTTTTTAAACATGAAAAAATTTTTAACGCTCGGAATCCCCGTTTTGACTCTGTTTGTGGGAGTCTTTTTTTTGAAAAGGCACTTCCCCTCTCCCTTCCCCGCGGAGAAAGAAAAACTTTCCGTGTCCTTCATCAGCTACGTCACCCAAGTCAAAGGTTCCAAAAAAATCCAATTGGTGGAGGTGCGCTCCAACGAAGTGATCGAACGCACCTCCGAATTCAGTTTGTTTTGGGATCAAATTCGCTTACCGGATATCGTCGTCCTGGCGCGGGTTCCGACCTTGTACACCTATTACGTCGATCTCGAAGAACCCTTCACCATCGAGAACTCCGGCACCGAAATCCGGGTCCATGCGCCGCCCCTGCGTTCCGGCACTCCGGCGCCGGACGTCTCCGCCATCTCCTATGAGGTCAAAAAGGGAAGCCTGTTGAGAAGTTCACAAACGGCTTTTCAGGAACTCCAAAAAACCATCACTCCCTTGCTGTGGGAAAGAGCCGAAAGGAATAAGGCTTTGGGTCGGGAGGACGCGCGCAAGCAACTGCAGGAACTGGTTAAATCTTGGATCGGGCAAACAGAGGATCCGTCCGTGGCGGCCCTTCCCCTCCATGTGGTCTTTGAGGATGAGGATCCCGCGTCTTTTCATCCCTAGCCCCTCAGCGGTTGCCTCCAACGGCATTGCGTGCGGTCCACTCCGCAAAGGCGTTCAGAAATTTCTCCATGAACTCCCGCGTGCTTTTGGAACTCAATTTTCCCTGGTCATCAAAAATATCCGAGGCATGGCCGATATAAGCTTCCGGTTGTTGCATGACCGGCACGTTGAGAAAAACCAAAGACTGTCTCAGGTGGTGATTCGCCCCGAAGCCGCCGATGGCCCCCGGGGAAACGCTAACCACGGCGCCCGGCTTTTCATTCCAAACACTCTTGCCGTAAGGACGTGAGCCGACGTCGATGGCATTTTTGAGCACGCCGGGAACGGAGCGGTTGTACTCCGGAGTGACGAACAGCACTCCGTCAAAACCTTGAAGGCGTTGGCGAAATTCTGTCCACTCCGCAGGAGGGCGATTCTCGTCGTCCAAATCCTGATCGTAAAGCGGCAGATCCCCGATCTCGACGATCTCCAAAGACAGCTTGTCGGGCGCAAGATCGATCAAAGCATTGGCCATCTTTCGGTTAAAAGATTCCTTACGTAAGCTTCCCACAAGAACGGCGATTTTTTTCGAGGTCATACCTTCCCCTCCTTTTATCCGGATATTATTCGAACCATTCCATGCGCGGGGGTGGCGGTTGTCAAACGGCCTCTCCGCTGGCCCGTTGGTGAAACACCTGCAAGAATGGCGCGCCCGGAAGGATTCGAACCTCCGACACCTTGGTTCGAAGCCAAGTACTCTATCCAGCTGAGCTACGGGCGCACAAAGAGGGAAATCAGAAGACACCAAGGTGCCATCAAAACATTGCGCGGCGCAACTCAAAAAACAAGCTGGTACCTGAAGAAGCGGTCCTATAAACCCAAAACCGAGGCGTGAGGAGGAAGGCGTATGACTCATACGTCGACGACGAAACAACGAAGGGTTTGGGTTTATAGGACCGCTTCAGATGGTGAAGGATTTGGTGAGGGGGAAGTAGTGGTCCGCGGCTTCTTTCACTTCGGGGGAGGTGGCTTCGGGCCAGGACCAGATTTCCACTTTGCAGCCGCGGGAGCGCAGATACCACATCAGGGGAAGGAAGTCCTTGTCCCCTCCCAAGATGATGGCCACGTCGATCTTGTCCGCCATCGTCACGGCATCGATCACCAAAAAAGTGTCGGCGTTTTTTGACGGACGACGGATTTCACCGCCGAGTTTGCGCCAGAAGTTTTCGAACTCCGAGGAGATTTCCTTATAAATCGGCTTGTAATAAAGAATCCGGATGATTTCCCGGTCCCCCACCTGCTCCAGAATTTTTTTGTAATCCGTGCGGCCTTCGTGGTGTTTTAAACCCGACATTTCGATGTTCTCGGCATCCACGAAAATCGCCACCTTTTGAAACAATAAATCCTTGGTGGACGGCGCCGAAGAAGGCGGGTTTTGCGCCGGGGCGGCTTTTTTCTGAGTTTGGGTCTGAGCTTGTGAAGATGTTTTCTTTGCCATGTGGGTGATTTTCCTCAAAGTCCCGAATCTTGTCGAGAGTCTTTACAGATTTAAATGCGTGGACGAAATCCCCGACTTTTCAGCGGTTGTTTGGGCGCCCAGGCGGCATGGGAATTGGATGGACTAAAGACGGGCCCTGCACACCCAACTCTGCTCGTCGCTCTTTTTGGCAACGCCTCCTGGCGTTGTCAAAAGAGCGGCTCCTTTTTTATTTCGATTTCGAGTGCCGGGCGGTCACCACGGTTTTAATGTTTCCCCGCACGGTAAAATCTCCGACGACCTCGATTTCATGGGGATCCAAAAGCTTGATCAGATCATCGATAATGAAGTTGGTAACGTCCTCGTGGAAGACTTTTTTATTTCTGTAGCCGTTGATGTACAGCTTCAGCGACTTCAGCTCCACGCAAAATTGATCAGGCACATATTTGATGTGGATGGTGGCGAAATCGGGAAATCCCGACCGGGGACAAAGGCAGGTGAATTCCGGGCAGGCAAAGGAGATTTCGTAGCGGCGCACTTGAGTGCGGTTTTCAAAACGCTCCAATTCATTGTTTTCAATGGCAATTTCACCGTAGAGTTTTTCTGACATGGGGACCTCGACTTAAGGTTGATGGACCTCGGCTAACTTACTAAAACCTCTCACCATTTCAAAACGATTCAGCGCCGCGCCAAGACTTGTCTTGCACAGCGTCATTAAGGCACAATAAGAAATGACTCGATGAAACCCAAAGTCCCTTAGGCAAAGGATCTCAAAACGCCATGATTAAAAAAGCTCTTCTGTTTACCGCCCTTTTTTCCCTGACTTCTTTTTTGGGCTGTTCAGAAGCCCGCTTGGATGAGGCCTCAGCCACCTGCCAATCGGCGGATTGGTTTGAAAGAGGACGACAAGACGGATCCACCGGCGAAAATCCCCGTGTCGAAAAATACCGCCAGCAATGCTCCAAAGTCTTCAATGAAGAAACCAAGGGTCTTTACATGGCGGGATTTCATTCCGGCCTGAACGATTATTGTTCTCCGGAAAACGCCTTCAAAGTGGGTGAGATGGGTGGGAGCTCTGAAAACCTCTGTCCCGAAGTGATGAAAGAAGCTTTCCTTAAAGCTTTCAAAAACGGCGCCCACTCCCGCCTCTTGAAAAATCAAAATCAAGAGTTGGCGCAAAAAATCCAAAACCTTTCCAGGAAAGTGGCGTCCCGGGAAATTTCCAGCGTGGACAAACAACCCATTTCCTCCGAGCTGGAAGAACTCAAACGCCAGTACGCGCAAAATCAAAAGCGCCTCTCCCGCATGAACAACTAGAATCCGCCTAGCGAAAAAACCGTTCCGGGTGGTCAAAGCAGCGCAGCAAGTAATTGGCATAAAGCTGCTTTCGCTGCTCTTCACTCATTCCCTTGGACGGGTCCTGCTTCTTGTAAAGTTCAAACAGGCAAAGCGCGCTGGCCACGGACAGATTATAACTTTGGGAAAATCCCACCATGGGAATTTTTATTCTCAAGTCCACGGCCTGCTTCATCTCTTCAGAGATCCCGGTTTTTTCATTTCCGATGACCAAAGCGATGGGTCTTTCCATGGGAACATCCGTTAAATCATGGGTGGCGTCCAAGTCCGTTCCCGCCACCACATAGCCTGCGCTTTTTAATTTTTCGATGCTGTCCGTGAGCCTGTGGCTGACGTTCACATCCAACCACTTTTCCGCCCCACGGGTTACCCGGTTGGCCGCTTTAAATTTGGCCTTCTCGGGCTCGATCAGATGAAAGCGAAAAAAACCCAGGCTCTCCGCCGTTCTCATCACCGCGCTCACATTGCCGCGGTCGTAGATATTTTCAAGCACGGTCACCACTTGAAGAGAGCGTCTCTCGATCACTCTTTTAAGCTTCTCCATCCGCTCGGGCAAAAGCAGCGGTTCCAAGGTCGCGATGATTTGGGAAACGGAGCAAACTTCCCGCCCCACTTGCAACTGGTCGGTCAGATGAATTTTCGACTGAGAGAACACCTCAAAAGAAGATCTTAAATCGTGATCCATTCACTCAGCCGCTGTCTTTGGAATTGAGGGAGGGAAAAACTCGCCCGGTGCACGTCGGCGTTGTAATACTGGAAACTCCCGTTCAGTCCGGGCTCTTTTTCCAAGCCCTCTTCCCTTTCCACGTCCAGATCCAAGACGGGATGATTTTTTCGGGACGCGAAAAAGAAACTCCACAGGCCTCCGGGATAAGTCAGGTTGGAGAAATTGTAAAAGCCCGCGTATTTGAAATGACCGACATTCATCGAGATCAGCTTTTCCTGCATCCCCTTGTCATAAAAGGGCGATTCACCCTGGGCGACCACGATACCGTCCGCTTTCAGACAGCGCCGCACGTCCGCGTAAAATTCCTCCCCGAACAAAGGTGTCGCGGGGCCGATGGGGTCCGTGGAATCGATGATGATCACGTCGAACTTTTCTTCGCATTCTTTCAAGTACTTCACACCGTCTTCGATCAGAAGTTCCAGACGGGGATCTTTAAGACCACGGGTCACTTGGGGAAAATACTCCCGACAGGCTTCCACCACGACTTCGTCGATTTCCACCATCACGCAGCGCTCGACGCCGGGATGTCTTAAAACTTCGCGGGCCGTGCCACCGTCGCCTCCGCCGATGATCAAAATATCCTGGGGACGCGAATGAGTGAACAAGGGCACATGGGCGATCATCTCGTGATAAATCGCCTCGTCCCGATCGGAGATCATGAAAAATCCATCGTGAAGAAGCACCCGTCCGTGATGGGAGGTTTCAAAGATCTCCACCTTTTGAAAAGGACTTTGCTTTTCAAAAATTTTTTCCTTCCGTCCGAATCCGAACCGGTAGGCTCCGTCGGGAGCGGTTTCCATCACGTATTGATCGTCTTTCATTGCAGACCCTCCATCTTGGTGGCCGGAAGATATTCCTCGGCGGTCATGAAGTGGGAAGAATAGGAAACATGATAGCCGGAAGATAAAAACTGTTTATAAAGATTCCTTGAAACATATTGGGGGACGTGCAGATCCGGCACCACTTCGTCCGGGCGAAACCAAATCACATCGAAGGATTCGGGCTGAAAGATCTCCAGAATATGGCTCAGTTGGTGCTTCACCGTTTCGTTGATGTCCATGTTGGTTTCAAAGCTGACGTAAGATCCGGTCTCTTCCGGCGTGACGTGGACGGTGTAATAAAGCGGCCCTTTGAGGGCGTTCAAGGAATAACCTCGGGGCTGGAATAAATAATCATCCGTTTCAAATCCGGGAAAGATCGTGTCGAACTGAAGAAGATCCCTGACCTGTTCGATGGTGTGGCCCGGAGAATTCAAAATCTCCTTGGCGTCGCCTTGAAGGTTGTACATGAGAAGTTCGAAAGTCACGTCGTCCGCGGAGGGCGCATAGTTTTTTTCCAGCTCGAACAACATCAGATGGTGCTCATCCGGCTGCCCGAAGCGGTAAGAGGAGCCTTTTACCGTGGGTTTTAAATACTTCACGTCGCTGAAAAAATTGGTGGTTTGAAAATGCGGGAAGTATTCGTTTTTGCGCTCATAGATCAAAGACAAAATGCTTTCCGCCTTGAAGCGGGAAATAAAGAAATTCACCGCTTTGACCAAAGTGGTGGTCCCGCAAGTGATCATGGTGATGTGGTCTTTCCACACGAAAAGGCTGCTCTCCGACAAAAGATAGGCCGTGCATTCTTCGTTGGAAATCTGCGAAAGAATCTTCGCCCCGGCGTAGGCCACCATTTGGGCCCAAAAATCCTGCGGTTGGTCCATCAGATTGATCCGATCGCAAACCACCATCTCTATCTTCTTTTCAGATCCTTCGAAAAACAACGCGCTCGCCTCCGCCGAAATGAAGCCAAAAAAACCCATGGAACGTAGCATAATGGGTCTTTTTTGACAATCCTTCTCTCATCCCGCTAGCTCTTGGCTTTATGGCCCAGATCTCCGTTCTTATCCCCATCAAAGACCGCTGGCCGCTTCTGTGTGAGCGCGCCCTTCCCTCCGTGGAGGCGCAGACGTTTCAAGACTTCGAGATCCTCGTGATCGACGACGGCTCCAGTGAGCCTCCTCCTCCCGCTTTAAGTAAAAATTCCAGAGTGAAAGTGCTGAAGTCTCAGGGCTGCGGGGTGAGTGCCGCCCGCAACACCGGGCTTCGCGCGTCCACGGCGCCTTTCATCGCCCTGCTCGACTCGGACGACGCTTGGGCTTCGGACAAGCTTTTAAAACAAATAAAGTTTTTAGAGGAGCACCGGGAAATTCCCCTCGTTCACAGCGAGGAAATTTGGATCAGAAACGGCGTGCGCGTGAACCCGATGAAAAAGCATCGCAAGTCCGGAGGAAGAATTTTTGAGCGTTCGACTGAGTTGTGCGTGATCTCGCCCTCGGCCACGATGCTTCGACGCTCTCTTTTGGAGGGAGTCGGAGCTTTCAACGAAGACTTTCCCGTGTGCGAGGACTACGAACTTTGGCTGCGCATCACCTCCCGCTTCGAGGTGGGGTTTATCAATGAACCTTTGACGCTGAAATTCGGTGGGCACGAGGATCAACTTTCCCGCAAATACCACTCGATGGATTTGTGGAGACTGCGCGCTTTGAAGGATCATCTGGAAAATCCCCACTTGTCAGAGGCAGAACGGCTGAAAGTGCGCGCGGAAATTTTAAAAAAGGGAAGAGTTCTTTTAAAGGGATTTGAAAAACATCAAAATTTCACTCACCAAAATGAGGTGGAAGAGCTCTGCCTGCGCGCGGAGGTGGATCAGATTTTATGTCCCGATCCCACCACCTCGTAGCGATCGAACTCGCCAAACAAATCGACGAACTTTTCAAAGAAAGAAGTGCTTAAGGCCAAAGAGCGCTCAATATGCAGATCCGTTTCACGGCGGATATCTTCGAGGTTGTAGCGGTCCTTGAATTTTTCCACCATCTTTTTATTGGCCGCCACCTCCAGCCAGCGGCGCACCATCGCGCGGTCCACTTCCAAATGATACTGAAGTCCGTAAGCGTTTTCCCCAGCGCGAAAGGCCTGGGATTCAAACATCTTTGAGCGCGCCAGATGTTTGACCGAGCGGGGCATTTCAAAAGTGTCTTGATGAAGCTGAAACACCACTTCTTGGTTTTTGAAGTCTTTGAACAATCCGTCCTTTTTTCCCTGAGGCGTCAGCTGAAGACGGCTCCATCCGATTTCCGGCACCGGCGCCTGAAACCCCTTCGCACCCAGCACTTTGGCCAACATTTGCGCCCCCAAACAAATCCCCAAAACCGGAGCGTTCTTTTTCAAAGCCTCTTCGATGCACTTCATTTCCACTCGCAAATGGGGAAATTTACGCGTTTGATACGCGCCCATATAACCCCCCAAAACGATCAAGCCGTCATACTTTTCCATGGAGGGAAGGCTGTCCGGGTGGCGATCGAAGTTCACGTACTTGATGCGAAAGCCCCTCTGCTTAAGAAGCGGATTCAACGTCCCAAGAATTTCGTGCGCCACATGTTGGAAGACGAGAATTTTTCTCATGATTGTTTTTGCAAATGTCCCTGAAATTCGATTTCCAATTTTTCCTGAAGGCCTTGAGGGACCGTCTCCTCACGCATCTTCACATGAATGAGCGGCGGCGACGCCCGGTAGCCGATCTCCACTTGCGAAGGATCCAAAAAATCTTTCAGCACGTTCTCGAAGCGATCCGCCACGTCGGATTCATGCAGGCCCTCAAAAACCCACCGCACCCAAGGACTGAGATCCCCCTTCGGCAGACGGGGCTCGACGACGTCACTCCACATGGGCTTTAACTCCCGAGGGGGTCCGGGAAGAACCACGGCCTTCACACGGCCCTTGGAAACTTCAAAGCCCTGGGCTGAACCCACGGAGTTTTTTAAGATCGTCGCCTCCTGAGGAAAAAAACACTGACGTTTATGGGAGGGACGGCAGATCACTTGGCGCTCCTGCAAACGTTTTTCAAGTTGAGTCCAAATCTCCTCGAAGAATTTCAACTCTTGTCCCGCCCACAAGGCCATCACTTCCCGGGTGAGGTCGTCCTTGGTCGGACCCAATCCCCCCGTCACCACCAAAAGATCGGAAGTCTTTGAAAGATACTCCAAAGCGTCCAGCATCAGCTCCTTTTGATCGGGCACGGTCAGATGGTGCTGAACATCCATCCCCAGGTCTTCCAAACGGGTGGACAGCCACTGCGCGTTGGTGTTCATGATTTCCCCGGTGGTGATTTCCGTTCCTATGGTGAGAAGACTGACTTTCATAAGTTTTGTGCCTTTTCTCCCCTGTTCATTCACGAACAAAAGTGAGAGGGTGAGGTGCGATGCCGAAAAATCAAAAACCTCTTTCTTCCATCAGATCAAAAGGGCTTTCCAGAGGATTATCGCTTCTTAAGGCCTCAATCAAGGCCGGATCCGTGGCGGCAAGGCAGCTGATGACGTCGGATCTCACCACCGAAGAGCGGGCGCGGATGGTTCTCAAACAAGTGAAGGCTTTTACCGAGGAAATCGGACAGCTCAAGGGCAGCGCGATGAAGGTGGGACAGCTTTTTTCCACTTACGGAGAGCACTTTCTTCCGCCGGAAGCCAATAAGGTTTTAAAGACTCTCCAACAAAAATCGCCGCCGGTGGCCTGGCCGGTCATCGAGAAGCAACTGCGGGCGGAGCTTGGGGAAAAAATGCGGGAGCTCGCTATCGAGGAAACTCCTTTGGCTTCCGCCTCCATCGGACAAGTGCACCGCGCCCGCGAGATCAAGACCGGCGCTCTTTACGCCGTCAAAGTCCAATACCCCGGCGTGGACAAAGCCATCGATACGGATTTGAAATTGTTCAAATGGCTTTTGGCTTCGATCAATTTGATTCCCAAGGGCGCGCGCATGGACCGCATTTACGAGGAAGTGCGTGAGATGCTGGTTCAAGAAATGGACTACCGGCGCGAACTGGTCTTCACGCGGTTTTTTTATGAGGCGCTTCGGGAGGACCCGCGCTTTGTCGTCCCGCAACCCATCGAGCGCTACTGCACGCAAAAAATCATGGTGACGGAATTTATCGAAGGCGCGCCCGTCGACGGAGACGAGGTGCTCTCTTTGAGTCAAGAGCGGCGCAACCGTCTGGGTTTTCATTATTTGGAACTCTATCTGGATGAACTGGTGCGCTACAAGCGGGTGCAGACGGATCCCCACTTCGGCAACTACCGGGTGAAGATCGACCCACAGGGTGAAAACGACCGCTTGGTGCTGTTTGATTTCGGGGCCATCCGTGAAGTGCCCGATCATTTTTTAATCAATTACAAACGCCTGATGGAAGGCGGTCTTCATCACGACCAAGAATTGATTTTGGAAGCGGGGGAAAATTTAAAACTGGTTCTTCCGGAGGACCCGCCCCTCTTACGCCAAAAATATATCGACCTGTGTTTTTTAATTACGGAACCTTTTCAAGGCGGCGTTTATGACTGGGGACAAAGCGATCTTCCCAAAAGAGTGGCCCTGGCCGGAAAGGACATCGTCTTTAATTTCAAGCTTCGCAGCCCTCCCAAAGAGAGCATTTTTCTGGATCGAAAACTGGGCGGTGTTTTTATTTTTCTCAAAGTGCTTGGATGCAAGTTCCAAGCACGGGATCTTCTTACAGAGAAGATAAGCCCTTGAGATCGCGGGTGATGTTTTTTTGATGGGCCTCGATGGTGCCGCCGCCGATTTCAAGCAGCTTGGCATCTCTCCACAAGCGTTCCACCACATACTCTCCCACATAGCCGTAACCGCCAAGGACTTGAATCGCCCGGTCCGCCACGTTTTTTCCCATGGTGGAGGCGTAAAGTTTCACGCCGTCGCTGTCCAGACGTTGACCGGATTTGTTCAAATCCATCTTGCGGGCGGTGTCGTACACGTAAGCTCGCCCCGCCATGAATTCCGCATAGGAATCCCCGAGCGCTTTTTGGATCTGGCCGAAGTGGCTTAAGGGCTTTCCGAAAGCTTCGCGCTCCCCGGCGTATTTGTTCATGATCTCCAAAGATCTCTTGGCGATCCCCAGGCTCATCGCGGCCAAGGTCAGGCGCTCCAGTTCCAGGTTGCGCATCATGTGCAGCATCGAATCGCCTTCATGCCCCAAAAGATGGGTCGCCGGCACCTGGCAATTTTCAAAAACCAATTCCGCGGTGTTTGACGCTCTCATTCCCAATTTGTCTTTAATTTTCTGCCCCACGGAGAAACCCTTAAAGGACTTTTCCACAAAAAATGTGGATATCTGGGGTCGGCCGTTTTTCTCGCCGGTCTTGGCATAGACGAGCACCCCGTCACCGGGCGTGTTCTGCTCGTCAATTGTCCCATTGGTGATCCACATCTTGCGTCCGCTGAGAATGTACGAATCGCCCTTTTTTTCAGCAGTGGTTTTCATCCCCAAAACATCGGTGCCCACGTGGGGTTCGGACATGGCCATCGAGCCCACCCACTCCCCGGAGCACATCTTCGGCAGCCAGGATTTTTTTTGTTCCTCATTGGCGTTTCTGACCACGTTGTTCACGCACAGCATGGAATGGGCCAGATAAGCCAGGCAAAATCCGGGATCGCTGGCGGCCAGCTCCTCATGGGCGATCACCGCCGCCACCGCGTCCATTCCCGATCCGCCGTATTCTTCCGGAACCGTGATTCCGAGCAGACCCAACTCGCCAAGGCTTTTGAAAAGTTCCAGGTTGAACTTTTCCTCGCGGTCGTATTTGGCGGCCTGCGGTTCGACCTGGGCTTCGACAAAGTCCTTCACCATCGAGCGCAGCATTTTGTGTTCTTCGGTTGGATTATAGAGATCGAATGTATTGAAATTCATCTTACCGAACTTAAAGCAAAGGGGGTTGCAAGACAAGTCCTCTTGGAGAATACTGAGGGCCTTCTATGAACTCACCGATGACGCCCATTTACATGGATCACAACGCCACCACCCCCTTGGATGGACGCGTTTTGGAGGCCATGCTTCCCTATATGAAAGAGCATTTCGGGAATGCCTCTTCAAGTTCCCACGCCTATGGGTGGCGGGCGCAGATGGCCGTGGAAAAAGCCCGGGTGCAGGTTTCAAAGCTTCTTCATTGCAAGCCCCAAGAGGTGATCTTTACCAGCGGCGCCACTGAAAGCAATAACTTAGGGATTGTCGGTTCTCTCTTGAACCTGATGCGCGAGGGTCAAGCGGAGAGGGCCCACTTCATCACCAGCAACTATGAGCACAAAGCGGTTTTGGAAGTGTTCGACCGGTTGAAACTTTTCGGAGCTGAAACCACGGTACTTGCCGTGTCCGCGGAGGGCTTGATCACGCCCGCGCAGATTCAAGCGGCTCTTCAGAAAAACACTCACATGGTCTCCATCATGGGCGCGAACAACGAAGTGGGAAGCATCAATCCCATTGAAGAAATCGCCCGGGTGTGTGAGGCCGCGGGAGTTTTGTTTCACACCGACTGCGCCCAGCTGCTCGGAAAGAAAAATTTGGATTTTTCCACCACGCCTTATTCCATGATGTCTCTTTCCGGGCATAAAATTTACGGCCCCAAGGGAATCGGCGCTTTGATCGTGCGGGAAAACGTGCAGAAAAAAATCTGTCCCTTGTTGGTCGGTGGAGAGCAGGAAAAATACCTCCGCCCCGGAACGTTGAATGTTGCCGGTATTGTTGGCTTGGGCGAAGCCTGTTCACTGATGGAAATAGAAATGGACGAGGACAACGAAAGACTTCATGGTTTTCAAAACCAATTTTTTGCGTGGGCGAAAAAACACGCCGAGGAAGTCCTGATCAACGGCGCTCCCCTGGGCTTTGAGCGCATGAGCAACAACATTAGTCTGTCTTTTAAAACCACCTCCTCCGACCGCCTGCGCACCGCTTTGAGCGGTGTCGCTTATAGTTCAGGTTCGGCTTGCTCCAGCTCCAATCCCAAGCCCTCTCATGTATTGACAGCCCTGGGAAGAGAGGAAAAGCTGGCCCGCCAAACCGTGCGCCTGGGGATGGGCCGCAAAACCACCGAAGCCGAGGTGACGGCCGTCCTCTCGAAATTAGAAAGCCTGTTTTAAGACTTAGCTCCATGTCCCCTAAAAAATAAATGAGATTTTATTCCTCTTTTTTGGTATTATAATAATACCAAAGGAGGCCCGTAATGGATCAGACCAAACTAGCCCTTGCTCTTGATCAACTCGATCGAGAGCTCCTGCGAAGATCTCTCAAGCTAACCATTGTCATCTGCGGGGCCTACGCCATACACCTCCATGGCTTCAATCGGGGGATTTATACTCAAGATGTTGATTCATTAACGAAACTTGAATCACCGGAGATCATGGAGATCATCGGCCAAGTGGGAAAATCTTTAGGAATCGGTCCGCGCTGGCTTAATGACCAGGCTTCAAGTGTCCCCATTCCTCAAGGAGCCTTAGAAAGAGCCAAACCTCTGAGCCGCTGGAGGGCTATTCAAGCTTCTCTTTTGGAGCGAATTGATTTGGTCAAAATGAAAGCTTCGGCTTTTTCTATTAGACGTGAAGAGACCTTAAAAGACTGGGAAGATTTGAAACTCCTAAGTCCCTCCCCAGAAGAAATTGAGGCCGCAATCGATTTTCTGAGAGAAACAAACTCTCCGCCGGATAGCTCTCGAAAAATCCAAGACGAATTTGAGGAAACCATCAATGATCTCAAAAGACTTATTAAATAAGGCCACCGAACAGGACTTCTTAGCCTTATCCAAACACTTTGGCATTGCTATTGATACCATTGGTTTAGATCCAATTCGGCGTTATGCGGATATCGAGGTTTTTTTCCTCGCAAGCACTTATAGCCTTCACTCATCCCGAATCGCTGAGGGCTACTTATGCTGGATGTTGAGATATGGTCATTTCTTGAGTCCCTCTAAAATAAGAAGACTCGTGCGCGCAGGCGTTCCCCACGACAGCAGTGTTCTGGGAGGCATGCTCTTATTTTTGATTCAAAATAATATCCATAAAAAGCAATGGCAGATCTTAAAGCCCTTTGTTCACAAGAGCCGAATCTCCAGATCCTTACTTGATGGGCCGAAGCCAAAAAATCCAGAACCCTCTTTTCTTAAATATAATATCATTGTCCATAATTATGCGCTCAAGCAGGAGAAATTCCTACTCCCATCCTCTTCCACATTTAAAAATTCGATGGAACTTAAAAATAGAGCCCTTTTTGGCTCTAGTGTGCATGCGGATATTGCCAGTTATTTGAAATGGAACCCGGAGGCAACTCCCTATCAAGTCGCAAAAAACACGGGGAATCATAAGGCCCGGATTTTTGAGATTTTTCGGGACGTCAAACTTGCTCTTTAAGACTTAATCACTCCCGGAATGACGGGAAGGCTTAAGGGGGCGGTTTCAAAGCCCGTGGGATTTCCAAAGATTCCGGCCACCGTTCTGGCCACGTCTTCGGGAAAGATCAAGTTCACCGCTTTGGACGGCGGAAGAGTGTTGCCCCGGTAAATTTCCCCGCTGCGATAATCCAAAGGAAGAGCCATGTGTTTGGACATTCCGCCGACGGAAGTCTTTCTTGATAACACCCGGCTTTCCCCGATCACTCGGCCTCTGTTGATTCCCTTTCCGGCAAGAAGAACGGAATTCGTGTAAGGATTGTGGTCTTTTCCTTGAGAAGTGTTCAGCGCCGGAGTGCGGGAAAATTCGCTGATCGCCATGAAGGTCGTGTGATCGAAGAGATTGCTCTCCCCAAAGGGAGTTTCCTTAAAGGCCTTGAAGTATCCGGCGATTTCTTCCCAAACTTCTTTTTGCTGAGCGAGATGGTTTTGAGGATGGGCGGAGTGAGTGTCCAAATTTTTATTGAAATCAATTTGCACGCACTCAAGCACTTTGTCGGCGCAGAGGCGGGCAAGAATTTGGGCTTTGTGAGTCTCGTCAAATGCCTGACGGCCTTGGAAATCATCACGGATGCGGCTTAGAATCGGTTGGGATTTTTTAAAGGCCTTCACTGCTTGGCCGTAATCGCCCGTCAGATCCTCATCAAAAAGAAGACTCAGATCAAGACCATTGGAACTGCCCAGGTAACTGGAAACATCCATCAAGGTCACCAGCCGATTCCCCAATTGAGTAGATCCTCCCAGTACTCCCACGTTAAAAAACGTCGGAGCCTTGAGAGCATAAGCCAACTCCACCGGTAAAAAGGAGCTGAGTCCATCCCCTTTTCCCGAGGACATATAATTTAAATTCGCCTGATGACCGCCGTCTCTACGCATATGAACGCCGTTGATTACGGAAAGGTCGCTCATGTATGGGCCCAAGACCGCCGCGGCCGGCCCCAGCGCCAGTGAATCTTTTCTTAAAATATCCTCCGGTCGGTATTCTAAAAAGACGTCATTTTGATCCGTCCCCTCTCCATGGGTTTTCGGATCCAAAGACAAAGTCACATCCCAACCGTTGGTCACTCGAAAAAGCACGAAAAAGTGAGCCTCTTCAGTTTGAGCCCAGCAACGTCCAAAGGGAGAAGCGGCCACCCCGGCCAAGGCCCCCAATTGCACTCCCGTTTTCAAAAAATCACGGCGTTTCATCGGAAACCTCCCACGGTTAAATATTCTTTCGAAAAAACCAGCTTAGCCGCGCTGAGGTTAAGCACCTTGGTGAAAGCCAATTTTGAAAATTGGGGGAGGTCCATCAGCCGATAAAGCTTCGCATAAACATCCGCTCTTTTTTGGGGACTCTCAATCAACTCCGGTCTTAAAAGATCCACCAATCCGGCAATGATGTTCGCTTTCGCGGAGGTGGGAACCGATTCCCAGGGACCGAAATAGTACTGTTGCATCTCCGGAAAAATCCTCTGAACGGAAATTTCCAGGTCCCCTTGAAACTTTTCTAAGAACTGGGAATAGGAGCTAAAGACCTCAGGATTCAAAACCCTAAAGGCCAAATCCCCCGTCGCGGGAGAAGAAATCCCAATGGGTCTTTGCTTATTCAATTCTCCCAATTCATAAAAATAATTGTACATGGAATCACTTTGCAGCCGATTCAGTTGCTGGCTTAAACTTCGTACAAAGTCAAAACCGTTCAAATACCTCGCATAGGTATAACCGAACTGAGTTTTCCCGATGAGAAGGTCCTGATTGATTTCCTGAGGGATCAACTTTCTTCCCAAATCCCGATCCACCGTGGCCACGCCCTTGTCGTCCGCGGCGCCGTATTTGATCCAAGCCCGCAAGGCCTCTCTTTGTTCCGCCGTCAATTTCCAGTTCGCCCTTTGCGGAGGCATTTTCGCCTGAGTGCCGTCGCCGTTTAAATCAAGCATCTTGACGATCTTGCCGATCCATTCCTGATGCTCTTTTTGATCCCCCGCGAATCCAATGGGAAGTTGGTTGAACGAGGGAATATAAAATTCGTTGTCATGACATTTCGTACAGCGATCGAGGATGGGCTTCACATTGGCAAAGCGGATTTCCTCGCTTTCTCTCAGTAACGGAGGATGAGCGAATTCCGGGCGCGCGATCATATATTTCAAAAATTCTTTAGGCCGATGGCCGACCTCTTCAAATTTTTGAGTCAACTCCTTTTCCGCCTGTGCGCTGAGAGGAACATTGGAACCGATGGTCCAATCCCAAAAGTGTCTGACTTGGCAGGAAACATATTCCGGACGTTTTACCATCGCTTGAATCAATTCGGGAAGACTTCGAACATCCACATGAACAAGGTTTCCGTCTTTATCCTTCAGCGCCAAAGCCCCGGGGACTTCTTCGGAATTCAAGCGGCTGCCTGTTCCGCGAAAAGTTTCTCCCGCCGGATCCAGTTTGAAATGACAGGCATTGCAGTCTTTTTGATTTCCGTGGCGCGCATGATCGGACATCTGAGGAGCTTCCTGATTCAGGCCCAAAGATTCATTCAGCAGAGATTGATCCTCTTCCGCGCTGGGCAGAAACACCGGATTCATGTCATCGCATAAAAGAGTGCGGAACAAGGCGGCCGCCCGTTTGCGGTTTTTGTTCAACTTGGTTGTCGGATAACGCTCGAAGAAATCAGAAGTGGTGATCAATCCGGACACTCCCTGATCTATTTTCTTTTCTTGATCCAGAGATTGAACGTAGTCTTTGAGGTCTTTGACGGAGGAGTCGTCGGATCTCCCGCGTCCGGCCTCCTCCGGCAAAAGGCCCGAAAAAAAGTCGCCTTCGTTATAAAGATTAAACGGCGTCTTCTTTCCGACAAAAAGCAAATCCCAGGAAAGATCATTTTGAACGACGTCTTTTACGATCAAATCAAAACTTTCCTGCTGATAAACGGCCAAACTCTCCTTGAGCCGAAACATTTCTCGGACCCGATGAACCATCAGATCCACGAACTCCGGTGATTGAAGGGTTTCCTCTTCAATTTTTTTAAGCTCGTCTTGGGAAGAGGCCGCGCCTTTCAGGCGTTGATGAAGGGTCAAGGGAGCCCGTGCTCCCGTTAAAACAAACTGCATGCGCAAAAGTTCCTGGTGAGCGTCGTCTTCTTGAGCCGCGCTCACAAAGGGGAGGAAA
>Ga0182744_1001515_pt1 | contig 20187 bp, 19 predicted proteins | sample eDN3rd30CKraftMG_FD_128525 | JGI IMG/M metagenome (GOLD analysis project Ga0182744, IMG submission 128525) | Enriched Miracle-Growth compost microbial communities from Emeryville, California, USA - eDNA 3rd pass 30_C Kraft MG (version 2) (version 2) ...
GCACCGATGGTCGAGGCGGGAGAATGGTAACAAAAGTAGCGAAAATCAAACCGCTCATCACTATTAAAGGATGAGGCATATGCAAAAAGGCTCGCGCCGCTCGTATTGAATTGCGCGAGCCGCGGTAACGACTCGGGTAAAAAATTGCATCCTTGCTGAATGGCGACAAAGGGACCGCAAGCAAAACCCGTTCCAGCGGGTAAATGTAGAGAAACACCCACCATCGCGCTGTCTGATTGCCAGTCAAGATTTTGGTTCTGCTATTGGCAGGAAGTGCAGTTCAATGCGGGCGATTAAAAAGGGCCCGCATCGGGGAGGCGTATTTTTGGGCCGCTTGATTGCATAAGTACTGCGAGACAACATTCAGCCTGGCGATGGCCCTCTCTCGAGAAAGGTTGAAAGGGCAATGTAACTGAGCACTGATCGCACGCCTTCGAGGCTTTGAATTTCCATCAAGAAGTTCTCGAGAGATTCCGTGTCCGCTGCCCGAACCTTAACTAGCACGCAACCATCTCCGGCGTCAGTGAGAAGCTCCTCGACTTCATCTCTGTCGGCGAATACCAGCAGATGGCGAGTAGCGTTTGTGGTCGAGGCCGGGGTTAGGTTTCGATGTAACTAAATCCGCGACGCTTGGTATTTCTTATAGCGGCCAGTTCGATTGCAATTTTTTAGGTTGCCGCGGGATCATTTCCGAGTGGAGACGTGCGCTCTATTCTCAACGGCACCGCTTTCCCTCGATAAAGATGCCCGCTGGTTGTATTTCAGGGCTCACACTCCCTCCAGAATGGATACGTAATTGGCGACACCACTGCCGCCCATGTTGAAAATGCCCGCCAGATCGACACTAGGTAATTGCAAGGCCCCGGCTTCGCCCACAAGCTGCTTGGCAGACAAGACATGCATGGAAACGCCAGTTGCGCCAACAGGATGGCCCTTGGCCTTCAACCCGCCTGAACGGTTGACCGGTAGACGGCCATCCGAGGCTGTCCACCCTTCTAGAGCGGCGCGTGCGCCCTCGCCCGGCGAGGCAAGTCCTGCTCTGCCCCTTCCAGACGGTGAATTTCCCGCTTGGAAAGCGGCATGAAATCACTGACATGCACCGCTGAGCGGAACCGAACAGCGCGCATAAAACTGCCTGCGTTATCATCGCTTGTCAGGACCAGTGCCGCGGCTCCATCAGAAATGGGCGAACAATCCGTTCGACGCAGCGGACCCACCACAAGCGGATTCTTGTCGCTGACCGTTCGACAGAAATCATAACCCAGATCCTTACGCATCTGCGCATAGACATTATCGACACCATTGCGATGGTTCTTGGCCGCAATCTGCGCCAATGCATCGGACTGGTCAGCGTAGCGTTGGAAATAAGCCTCGGCAATCCGAGCAAATATGCCTGCAAAACCAGCCTTCATCTCGCTTTCTTCCCTGCGATAGCTCGCGCCAAGCAAAGCGTGGCCAACACTCGCTGTGGTACCACCAGTCATTTTCTCGGCACCGATAACCAGCACTGTTCGGCCCTCGCCGCTGCGGATGAAATTGCGTCCGGCATGAATTGCCGCACTCCCAGATGCGCAGGCGTTTTCACACCGCACCATCGGCCTGTAACGCAGCTCGGGAAGCGATTGCAGAACCAGACTGGCCGGAAAGTCCTGCTTTGCCATGCCATTATTGAACATGCCGATGAAGACGGCATCGACGTCGCTGGGCTCAAGTCCTGCATCCGCAATGGCGGCACCTGCAACATCCGCGATCAACGCTTCCGTATCCTTGCCATCGTGTTTACCGAACGGCGTGTGAGACCAGCCCACAATGAGAGGATCCCTCATTCTCAACTCCTGATGGCGCACCTGTCATGAAGCGCGGCGTTGTACATCCATATCGCGCAATATCGTCTTGACGATTTTGCCGTAGTTGTTCTTGGGCAAAGCGTCGATGAAGATATAATCCTTCGGACGTTTGAACCGTGCGATCCGGTCCAAACACAAATTGTCGAGTTCGACGACCGCCGCTTTGCCGACCACATAAGCAACAACGACTTCGCCCCATTCGGGATCGGGTCGACCGATGACCGACACTTCAGTGACATCTGGATGCACCAACAGCACTTCCTCAATCTCGCGCGGATAGATGTTGCTGCCGCCGGAAATAATGACGTCCTTCGAACGATCCTTCAGTGTTAGATACCCATCTTCGCCAAAGGTACCTATATCTCCGGTGTGCAGCCAGCCATCTTTCAATGTCGCAGCGCTTGCGGTTTCATTCTGCCAATATCCTCTCATGACCGTCGGACCGCGCACCAGAATTTCACCCGAAATGCCCGCAGGCAGTGCATTGCCTTCATCGTCGCAAACCATGACATCGACCATGCCAAACGGCGCGCCGACACAGCCCAATACCGCCCGCCAGTTTGCTCGCGTGCGATCGGCTATCGTCTTGCGATCGAGCACGGTAATGGTCATCGGAGTTTCGCCCTGACCGTAAATCTGGGCAAGGCGCGGCCCAAACGCGTCCAGCGCAGCAATAGCATCCTCGACATACATCGGCCCGCCGCCATAAATAATGGTGCGAAAAGCTGCCGGATCGGCCTTATCCGCTTCGGCAACCATTCGCTTGACCATTGTGGGGGCCGCGAAGAGCGACATCCGCTGCCAGTGTGCAGCCAATTCGAAAACTTCCTGCGCATCGAAGCCACCGGATTCCGGAACGACATTGACACCACCGCGCAATATATGCGCCATCATGTATAGACCTGCGCCATGGCTCATAGGTGCAGCATGCAACGTCGTGTCGCCAACCACGGTCGGATCGACCTCCCCCAGATAGGCATAGGACATGGCAGCCAGATTGGCATGAGAGAGACAGGCTCCTTTGGGCTTGCCCGTCGTCCCACTGGTATAAAACAGCCAAGCCATATCGTCGTCGTTTTGTGACGCAAGCGCCAGCGGGTCCGATTGCAGAAGATTGCGCCAGTCTTGCCCGCCAAGCGCAACCAGATAACGCATTCGCTGCGGTGCAACGACAGCTATTGCCTCAGCAATATCTCTCGATGCGAGCACGACGGACGCGCCGGAGTCATCAATCGCAAATGCAATTTCCTGCGCATGAAGCTTGGCATTGACCGGAACTGCAACAGCCCCAGCCCACCATGTCGCATAAAGCGCGGTGACATAGTCGGCCTCGTTCTTGGCTGCGATGACAACGCGGTCTCCGGGTTGCAGACCAAAGCGCTGCGCCAACCCGCCTGCCAGACGGGCTGATCGTTCAGCCAGCTCACCATAGGTAGCCACTACGCGACGGCCGTAACCCACAGCTGGCAATGCCGGATTTGCCCGTCCATTTCGGGCAAGCCACGATGCCATGTTCATCGCTGCTTTCTCCCTTCCTTCTCTGGCCTTTGCATCTCAGGCATATTCAGGGCGACGTGGTGTGAACACATCGAGATTGAGCACATCCTCATCGCCGATGACCTCCCCCCAGTGAACTACATTTGGTGGAATGACCAGGAGGCCGCCGGGACCGACGATATGTTCTTCCGAACCCACCGTGAAGCGGATGGTTCCGGCAAGTATATAGGCTATCTGCTCATTCTCGTGCGAATGCGGCTTTGGTTCGTGGCCCGGTTTCAGTCGATGGAGCGCGAGCGTGGCGCCGTCACCTGAGAAGGCCTTGCGCTCGACTCCGTCGCGCACGGGCGTCCAGGGAATACTGTTCCAGTCAACTTTATGAATGTTCATCGAAATGTCTCGCTTATTTGAGTTCAACGGGCACTGCCCAGAAGGCCGGAAGGCCGAATGAACAGAAAGAGCAACAGGATCGACAGCGCCGCGACATTCTTGAAACCAGCGCCGAGCGACAGAATGGCAAGGGCCTGAACGAGTCCGAGCATGATACCGCCGAGGAACGCCCCGAACGGGCGGCCGAAACCTCCGATGATCGCAGCAATGAACCCGGATATCGCGAACGGGACGCCCATGTTGAACGCCGTATACTGCGTCGGGGTAACCAGAATCCCGGCCAACGCACCCAGCACTGCGCTGAGCACGAAAGCGCCAGTCAGCATTGCCGATACCGGAATGCCCTGAAGCGCTGCCGCTTCGGCATTGATTGAGCAGGCGCGCATCGCCTTGCCAAGCCGGGTGCGCTTGAAGAACAGGCCAAGCGCTCCAACGATGAGCAAAGAGCCAGCCGTGATCCACAACGACTGGTAGTTGATCGCTACCCCACCCATCATGATCGGGGGCAGATCGAGAAATACCGGCAAGGTCTTTGGCTGGTCGTCGACCGCCAAAAAAGTCAGCCGCTCGATCACGATCTGTGCAGCAAGCGTCGCGAGGATCATTACGAACATCGCAGCGTTGCGCTTCCAGAGAGGGCGCACCACCAGTCGCTCCAGAAGTGCTCCAACGACGGCCACCACCGCTATCGCCAACACAGCTGCCAGAAAATAAGGCAGACGATACTTTTCGAGGAAGATATAGGTAACCATGCCGCCCAGCATCACAAATGCGCCCTGCGCGAAATTGACAATGCCACTTGCATTATAGATGACACAGAAACCAATGCCGATCAGACCATAAACGCAGCCAATGCTGACGCCGCTGATCAGACTTTGAAAAAGCACATCCATCATAAGCTCCTAACCCAGATATGCCGCGATGACGGCCGGGTCTCGGCGCACCGCTTCCGGCGTGCCTTGGGCGATCTTGCGGCCATAGTCGAGCACGACCACTTCGTCGGCTATATCCATGACCAGCTTCATGTCATGTTCGATGAGCAGCACCGCAATTCCGTCGGAGGCAATCATACGCACGGTTTCGGCCAGACGCTCGCTTTCTTCGGCGTTGAGACCAGCCGCCGGTTCATCCAGCAGCAGCACACGCGGACGAGCCGCCATGGCACGGGCGATTTCGAGAAGACGCTGCTGACCATAGGGCAAGGTTGCGGCGGGGCTGTCGGCGACAGACGACAGTCCCACAAGATCGAGAAGCGCCTTCGCCTTCTCCTCCACCTCGCGTTCGGATTGTCGCTGCCAACCGGGGCGCAACAATGCGGCGAATAGGCCGCCTTTCGTCCGCAGGTGGAAACCAACCTTGACGTTTTCCAGTGCGGTCAGATCCTGGAACAGCTTGACGAGCTGGAACGTGCGTACCAACCCCAACCCTGCTCTCGTTTCCGTCCGCAAGTTGGTCACATTCGACCCCAACAAAATGATCTCGCCCTCGCTTGGCGGCATGCTGCCAGCGATGAGATTGAAGAGCGTCGTCTTGCCGGCGCCATTGGGCCCGATGACAGCCGTGACACCCCGTTCCGGAACATCAAATGAAACATTATCGACAGCCGTCAGCCCACCGAACCGGCGCGTGGCGCCACGTACTTGCAGGATAGCGTTCATTGCGCCCTCCCCGAGGTTTTAGACGGCGCCCTGCGCGCATCAAGAGACTTAGCCAACCCGACCAGCCCCTTGGGCGCGTAGATGAGAATGATAATCAGCGTGACGCCGTAGGCCAGGTCCTGACTTTCACTCAAGCCGCGGAATATTTCCGGCAAAAGGCTGACGATAAGCGCTCCGATAATCGGCCCAGCAACAGTGCCCAACCCCCCGATATAGATCATCGTGAAAGCGAGCACGACCATATGGAGGCCGAACACCTCCGGGCTGACAAAGCCAACCACATGGACGAAAAGCGAACCCGCAATCGAAGCCAGAGCTGCGGATAGCAGGAAAGAAAGCAATTTGTACCGCGCCACATTAATACCAAGCGCGTTGGCGGCCTCTTCGCTGCCCGCGACAGCTGCAAATGCTCGCCCCACACGCGATTTGCGAATGCGTGACATGGCGAAAGCGACGAGAATTGTCAGCACCGAAAGCGTCAGCAAAATTTGTCTGTCGCTCGCAGCCTCAAACGATCCAATGCCAAGCGGAGGAATGCCTGAGATTCCGAGATAACCCTGCGTCACAGATTCCCATTCGACCGCGATTTCGTAGACGATCAAGCCGATCGCCAGCGTTGCCATCGCCAGATAGTGGCCCTTGAGACGAAGTGTTGGAAGACCAATGATGCAAGCCGCCACGATAGCAGCGACGAGCCCAAACATCATGGCTGGCAATGGTGCCCATTCATAGGTCGTGGTCAACACTGCCGAGCTGTAGCCGCCAATAGCTGCAAAAGCGCTTTGACCAAAGGAGACCTGAGCCGTCAGTCCCATAAAGACATTGAGACCGGAGACAAAGATCGCATAGATCAGTCCGAAAGCGACGATAGTGGAAAGATAGCCACCGAACATCACAGCGTAGCCGACAATGACCGCCGACAGCACCCAGATACCGGCGGATGCTGTCAACCAGTTTCCAAGAAGACCGCTACCGTTGCCCGTCATTGAAGAATCATGCGAAATAATATTGTGCGAGTTCGTCATGGGATTTTACCTCGCGAGGATCAAGGGTGGCGACGATGCGCCCAAGCGAAAGAAGATAAGCGCGGCAGGCGAGTTTCAGCGCCAGCGGCGCTTTCTGTTCGACGAGGATGACCGGCAAGCCCTCCGCTGCTAATCTGCCGAGAGTTTCAAGAATCTCACCAGTTACACGCGGTGCAAGCCCAAGCGACGGTTCATCGAGAAGCAGCACCTTGGGATCGGCCATCATGGCGCGGCCGACAGCGACCATCTGCTGCTCGCCGCCGGACATGGAGCCAGCAACCTGCGAAAGCCGCTCCTTGATCCTTGGAAACAGATCGAAAACACGAGAATAGCGACGCTGCAACTCCGCTTTGTCGCGCACCCGATAAGCACCAACTTCAAGGTTTTCGAGTACCGTCATAGGACCGAAAATACCGCGCCCCTCCGGCACCAGGACAACACCTTTTGCTGCCGCACCCACGGGGTCACGTCGCCCAAGCGGTGTCCCCATGAACCGGACGTCACCCTCATTGGGGGTGAGACCCATGATTGCCCGCAACAGGGTCGATTTACCCGCACCGTTTGGCCCAAGGACAGCGACCAGTTCGCCACGACCAACGGAAAGATCGGCTGACTTGAGCGCCTGAACATGTCCATAATGCGCTTTCAGTCCGCGGGTTTCGAGCACCGGTGCTGCACGGTGCGGCAGCGCAGGCGTCATTGCGCGATCCTCACCTTGCCATCAATGATCTGGGCAATCACAAAGGGATTGACGGCAATACCCTGATGATTGTCAGCCGCAAAATTATAGGTGCCCGTTGTGCCTTGGAAATTGGTGATCTGCTCAAGATTCTGACGCACAGATGGACCTTCGAAGGACTTACCCTTTTCGATTGCTGCCACCGTAAGCATCACACCGTCCCAGCCACGCGACGCCCAGTTCGGATCGCGATCGGCAAATTTCTTGCGCCACGGATCAAGGAAGGTGCCGATGGCCTGCTTGAGCGGACCGTCCGGATAGGCTTCGAATACCTGCGACGGCGATGCAACGAAGAAGAACCTGTCACCCAGAACCTCAGCGACTGGCTTGAAGACTGCCAGATCTTCCAGACTGGTCAAGAGCAGCATGTTCGAACCAAGCTGCTTCAGGTTCTTGGCTGCCGTCAGTGTGGTGCCGCCGAGGCCTATCTTGATGATCGCACCAGCACCTGCCGCCTGCATCTTGTTCAACTGTACACTGAGATCGGCGTCATCCTGCTTGTAGGCTTCGACGCCCACAACTTCGATGCCGTATTTAGCAGCCGCCTTTTCAGCGACGGTCTTCTGCAACAATGCATAGGGCGTCGGATCATGCAGAACGCCAATCTTGCGGATATCCGTCTTGTCGCGCAGATATTCCAGACGTTTTTCGACTTCGAAACCGGCAGGCGGCAAGGTGGTGAATGCCCACTCGATTTCCTTCGATTGCTTCGGCAAAATGGAGCAAAGGATCATCGGTATTTCGCTACGCGCCGTCATGCTGGCAGCCGCGGCATTACCTGCCGAAACGCAACCGCTGATGAAGATGTTCGCCCCATCCGAACTCATCATCTTGCGGTAGACGGTGACGGCATCCTGTGGTTGCGAGCGATTGTCTTCAACCACGACTTCGAGCTTGCGTCCCAATACGCCGCCCTTGGCATTGACCGTTTCAACCGCTGTTTCAACGCCGTCGCGCCAAGCACGGTCAACAGTTGCGGCATAACCTGTCAGACCCGCCGAAATGCCGATCTTGTATACCTCTTCCGATGCGGCAGGACCTGCAGCGAACGCGCTGAAGACAACCGCTGCGACAGCCATTTTCTTGGATATGTAAGACATGAACTCCTCCCATAAGTTCGTCTGCTATTTCATTCTCTTACCCGTCACGCAGGCTTGCCGAAACCTCCGCCGCCTGGCGTTTCCAGTACCACCCTGTCATTGGGCTGCATGGTGAGTTTCTTTGCTTCGCTGACCGACTTGCCATTGACGAGGAACCGCCCCGCAGCACCGTTGGCCCCGCCACCAAGCCCTTCCGGTCCCTTTTCGAGGCGGCTCGGCACAGCATTCAGAAGCCATGGCACATCGGTGCGCATGTGGAATCCGATGGTCTGGCCATCCCCACCGCGCATACGTCCTGCTCCTCCCGAACCCCGGCGCAGTTCTTTGCGGTCGAAGACGATCGGCATTGCTGCTTCGAGAATTTCTATCGGAACGGCGGCGACGCCGGTCGGATAGCATGTGGCACTGGGTCCGTGCTTTTCGGCGCGCGCGCCCATACCGCCGGAATAATTGAACATCGACGAGGTAAACGCCTGCCCTGCATCGTTGCGGCCCTGGATCTGGATCGTCCAAACGGCACCTGATCCTTCGGCAAGTACCTGGGTTGGAATGACCTGATAGAGCGCCTTCAAAATCGGCATCGGCACATACATACCAACAACGTGGCGCGCATTGACGGGAGCCGGATAGCTGCAATTCACGATGGAACCTTCCGGGGCGCGGATTTCAATCGGCGCCAGTGAACCGGAATTATTCGGAAGTTCGGGATTGAGGCAGCTGCGGATGGCGAAAGTCGAGTAGGCGTGGGTATAGTTCAACACCACATTGATACCCGTCGCCGTCTGCATCGAACTACCGTCGAAATCGACAATGATGCTGCCTGCATCCGGATCAACGGTCACAGCAGTTTTTAGCGTGATAACCTCGCCACCGGGAACATCAAACTGGGAATCGCCGTGATAAGTGCCCCCCTTTAACTTGCGGATAGCCGCGCGGGTGGCTTCTTCGGAACGAGCGATGATTTCATCCGACAACATCTCGATATCATCGACGCCCTGACGCTCGCACAGTGCGATCAGATGCTCGGCGGCAGCCTGACCACTTGAAACCTGTGCGGCCAGATCGCCAAACACGGCATCAGGCGTGCGAACATTACGACGGATCATAGCCTGCAAGACAGGATTCATCACGCCACGCTCATAGAACTTGAGCGGTGGAATCCACAGCCCTTCTTCGTGCACATCGCGGGCGCCAGCGCCGATGCCATAGCCCCCGATATCGGTGTGATGAATGGTCGAGCCGATATAGGCAATAAGGCGCTCACCATTGAAGATCGGCGTCAGGATCGTGATATCGAAGAAATGCCCTGCTGAAAGCCACGGATCGTTCGTGATAAGCACATCGCCCGGTTCGCACCGACCACTGAATTCACGCACCAGATGCTGTCCCGCAAAAGCGAGCGAATTGATATGGCCCGGTGTGCCGGTATTGGCTTGCGCCACCATGCGCCCGCGCTGATCGAACAGCGCGCAGGCCAGATCGCCAGCCTCACGGACGATAGGGCTGAATGCGATACGTTGCAGCGCCTTGGCGCGTTCGGTGACAATTCCGATCAGATTTGACCAGAGAATCTCAAGTTCAATGCCGTCCACGGTTCTTCCTCCCAACCGTTGCGCTGGCTCTGGCGTTGCCCGTCAAGGCCGCCAGAGACCAGAGCGTCATTTCCTCAAGCCTGTGCTGCTTTCCTGGTCGCAACGATGCATCCAAATGCATCAATTGTTGCGACCCAGTGCGGCGGAATGGCTGTCGTGGTTTCGCGTTCCTCGATGATCACCGGGCCATCAACAACCTGCCCAACGGCAAGATCGCTACGCTCGTAAACCACAACCATCTCGCCATCCTGCCAGGCATGGACAGGGCGGAAACCCTTCGGTTCGCCAATTGCGCTGGCCGGTTGACCAGCGGGGTGAAAGTGGATCGCGGGACCGTTGACGGTAATGCGCCAGCTAACGACCTCCACAGGAACGTGTGATGGATTGACCCCATAGAGGGTGCGATAGGCTTCCGAGAATAGTGCCTCAATCGACTGCGTATCGTGTGTCTCGCGCGGATCCTGATCAAACGTAACAGTGACTTCGTGCTGTTGTCCGAAGTAACGCAGATCGGCACCGACGTGAATTTCAACATCGGCAGCTGCGCAACCGGCTTCCATGAGCGCCATGCGGCCCTCTTTTTCCAGTTCGCCCAGGAGCTTTTCCGTACGGTCCCAGTCAATTGCATCGAGCCGCACGAGATCACTGCGAACGAGATCAAGACGCAGCGGCGTCACGAGCGTTCCGAATGCGGAAAGCACACTGGAGCGTGGGGGCACAATCACTGACGCGCTCTGCAAAAGCTCAGCAACGCCGCAGGCGTGCAGCGGACCAGCGCCCCCAAAGGCAAATAATGGCAAACCGCGATAGTCGACGCCCCGATCAGTTGCGTGCGCTCTGGCGGCTGAAGCCATGGCTTCCGTAACCACGCGGTAGATGCCGCGTGACGCCTGAACGGGGGTTGATCCGAGACCGTCGGCAAGCTTTTGCATGGCCTTTTCCGTGGCTAGGCGATCCAACTGCATTTCTCCACCGAGGAAATTCTCTGCATCGATGAGGCCGAGCATCAGATCGGCATCGGTTACAGTCGCATTCGCTCCACCCCGGCCGTAGCACGCGGGGCCCGGATTGGACCCGGCACTTTCCGGACCGACCTTCAGCAGGCCCAGTTCATCGACATGCGCAATGCTGCCGCCACCGGCACCGATTTCAATCAGGTCAATCGAAGGCACAGTGACCGGCAGACCGCTGCCTTCCTTGAAGCGATAGCGACGGTCGACTTCAAACAGACCCGTCACCAGGGGCGTCCGGTTTTCTATCAGACACGCCTTGGCCGTCGTGCCGCCCATGTCGAAGGACATAAGCCGGTCAATGCCGAGCACTTCGGCGTAATGGCAGGCAGCAAGTGCACCAGCGGCAGGCCCGCTCTCGATCATGCGCACTGGGTTGCGCCCTGCAGTCTCCGCGCCGACAACTCCGCCCGAGCTGAGCATGATCAGCGGCGTATTGCCAAATCCCTCATCCCGCAGCCGGTCGCTTAGCCGACGCAGATAGGGCTGCGAGATCGGCATGGTGTAAGCGTTGACGGCGGCCGTTGATGCACGGGGATATTCACGGATCTGCGGAGCGACATCGGACGAGGTGCAGATGAACACATCATTGAGCGACCGCGACAGACGTGCAGCCACATGCGCTTCATTGGCTGCATTGACGAAAGAGTTGAGGAAACAGATGGCAACCGATTGGGCACCGCTCTTGCGAATTTCGGAAGCTAGCGCCTCAATTTCTGCATCGGAGGGCGTTTCGGCAATTGACCCATCGGCAAGCGTGCGCTCCTTGATGCCGAAGGTGAGTTCCGGTGCGACCAGCGGCTCAGGAAACTCGATCTGCGGATCATACATGTCGTAACGATGCTCGTTACGGATCGACAATACATCGCGGAACCCCTCAGTCACGACAAGCGCAGTTGGCGGGCCCTTTCGCTCGATCAGCGCGTTGGTGACCACCGTTGTTGCATGCACGATGACACCATCAATCGCATCGGAAGAAATGCCAGCTTTTTTCAATACAGCATTGACGCCACCGAAGAACCCGCTGAGCAGATCTTCATGCGTAGTCAGGGTCTTGTCGACCGACAGACGACCGTCAGAGTTACGAAGCACGATATCGGTGAAGGTTCCGCCGATATCCACTGCAAGCGAATAAGTCATTGTTGTTCTCTCCATCCCAAACGTTCCGAGATCCGACGCGCCGTCGCAAGGACCTCATTGACCTGTGCGTCTTCCGGTGGGGCACCAATGAATTGCGTCGAGCCAACAATGGCGACGGAACCAGTAATTTCCCCACGGTGATTGAATACGGGGGCCGCTAACGCATTAACCGCAGTCAGAAGCTCATCGGCAGCTATGGCCCAGCCCTTAGCGCGAACTTCTGCAGCTTCTGCCTGCAACCGAGCCGGATCAGTGATCGTCTTCGGCGTCCACACATGCAAAGGCGCAGCCAGGGTCTGGTCCATCAAAGAGGCTGCACCAAAAGCCAGCCAGACCTTGCCATGCGCCGTGGCATGGACGGACAATTCCGTGCCAGGCCGCGTGCCGAATTCTATAACGGTACGTCCGTGCAGCAGGTCCAGCACAACAAGCTTGTTGTCGACCAGACCGCAGATCGTCACCGCTTGGCCGGTGCGTTCGCGCAAAGCCGAAAGCTCGTCGCGCGCTGCCGTCGCCACCTGAAAACGGTTGCGCACCGCCTCGCCCAGCATCAGTAGCTTAATACCCGCTTCATAACGGCTGGTTTCAGGGTCCTGACGCACGAAATCGTGGCGCTGCAGGGTAACGAGATGCCGGTAAACCGTAGCCTTGTTTGCAGAAAACGCCTTCGCGATCTGCGCCAGCGTCATCGGCTGATCTTGCCCCGAAAGGAACTCCAATACGCGCAAGGCCATATCGAGCGTGCTGGTGCCAGCACCAGCCTTCCCGGTTTTGCCGGAAGCCTCATCCATTTTTTCATCCCCAGTCGTTTCAAATAATGAAACGTTGTTTTATTTATTTAAATGATTGATCAAGTCTGCCCCACTGTCAATAGGTTTTGAGTTGCCTTTAAAAAACGAGTAGATACAAAGGAAACAAGCTCGGAAGCTAGTTCTCGGGAGAGTTTTAGTGTGACTAACCTGATCCTCTGATCGAGAGGTATGGTTATGTCTACCTGTCCCCGTATAGGCACGCCGCTAAATTTCGAGATTGCCAGTCAGAATCTGGTTGTCGTCGCGAAACGTTGCCCTGCCCACAGGTGATAAAGGAGCCGTTAAATAATTGAATTTACTTGGTTCCGGCGTAGTATGAATCATAGAACAAAAAGGCTCGCGATCGTTATTGTGCATGGCTTTCCTTGTTTCTGAAAACCGGTTTGCCTACCCTTTTTATTGTTCGTTGCATTCGTTTGAACGCAACAGTGAGGAAACGGTTCCGTTTCCCGGATCATTGTTGCGCTCAACCTGTTTGGCGCTCTTGCGCAGGCAGGCGACGATTGCTGTATCTGGCTAGTCGTCGGCGTTATCAACCTTGCAGCCCATGCCATGGCAGCCGATGTAATTGCCTTGCGGGTCAAAGTTCGGATTAGCGTCCTGGTCAAATTGTAGGCGGTGTCGATCTAGCTTTCTGCGCGGCGATGTTCCTTGCGGTCGCGCTCGCGTTCTTTACACATTAGGCGGTCGCAGCCGGCAACGGCTAGCGGCGCAAGTGCGATCAAGAAATGACTAAGTATCAGCTTTGGCATGGTTGCACTGTTAGAAAATGGTACCTGGCTAGATTTAATCTCGATGGCGAAGCATATAACCAAACGTCCTATTGTCGGTGTCGGATAGGGAGCCATTCCAGGCCGAGAATTCTCATCAACCGATATGACGGCGGGAACGGTGGCATGAAACGCTTCAAGTCAGCACGACGTTTCGCATCCATTCACGGCCCAATCTACACCTTCATCAATTTTCACGCGACCACTTCACCTCTGCTTTCCACCGCGAACTACGCCAAACAGCCAATGTTGTCTGGAGCAATATCGCGCGCCTGTAATCTGACCAATCACAACATCATAGATAAACACGCATCTGGCGGTAGGTAAAGGTTACGCTGACTGCTCTTTAAAGTGACCTTCGCCCGAAGATCGGGGCGGAAAGACTCCAATCTTTCCGCCCTCGCCTCTTCACCTGGCCTCGAAACCTTCGAGCACAAGCTTGCCCTTGGTCTTTCCACTTTCGATCGCGGCATGTGCCTTTTTCAAGTTCGCGGCGTTTATGGGAGAAATCGTCTCTGTCACGGTCGTATAGATCTTCCCCTCGTCGATCAGCCTTGAAACCTCGTTCAGCAGCTTGCCCTGTTCCGCGATATCGGCGGTCTCGAAGATCGAACGCGTGAACATCAACTCCCAATGGATCGATACGGCCTTGCCCTTGAAGCCAAGGACATCGAGGCTGTCCGGGTCGTCGATCAAGCCGAAGCGGCCCTGCGGCGCGATAAGCTCGATAATCTCCTTCAGATGCCGATGGGTCTCGGTCGTGGCGAAGACGAAGGCCGGCGCGCCAATGCCGAGGGCGGCAACCTGTTCAGCAAGCGGCTTGGAGTGGTCGATGACGTGGTGAGCGCCGAGGCTTCTCACCCATTCCTGCGTTTCCGGCCGTGACGCCGTGGCAATGACGGTCACATCGGTAAGCGCTCGTACGAGCTGTATTGCGATCGAGCCAACGCCACCCGCACCGCCGATAATGACGATCGCGTTTGCCGCACCTGGTACGGGCTTACGAATATCCAGCCGGTCAAACAGCATTTCCCAGGCGGTGATGGCCGTCAGCGGCATAGCTGCAGCTTCGGCGTTGGAAAGCGTCTTGGGTTTCTTGCCAACGATACGTTCGTCAACGAGATGAAACTGGCTGTTAGCGCCGGGACGGATCAGGGAGCCGGCGTAAAACACCTCGTCCCCGACCTTGAAGCCTTTCACGTCAGACCCGACTTCGACCACCGTGCCGACGGCATCCCAGCCGAGAACCTTCCATTGCCCCGCTTCCGGATTAGCGTTTTTGCGAACTTTCGTATCGACCGGATTGACCGAAATCGCCTCGACCTCGACGAGAATGTCGCGGCCCCCCGGCGTCGGACGGGGAAGTTCAATATCAAGCAAGGCGTCGTCCCGTTCAATGGCGCCTGCTGCCTTGTAACCGATGGCTTTCATGGTTTCGCTCCTTTGATGAAAGAGGGATTGCTGATTGATATGGATCCAAAATGGTCTATATTCGTAGTAACGCAATACGCACAAAGAACGCACGTAGTATTAAAAAGGATACTGTCATGGCAAAAGCGAGACACTCCCGTTTCGATTGTTCTCCCGGCTGCTCGGTAGAGGCGGCCATCGGCCTCATCGATGGAAAATGGAAGTCGGTGGTCCTTTTCCATCTTCTGTCCGGCACGTTGAGGTTCAACGAACTCCGCAAGCATATCGTCAATGTGACACCACGCATGCTAACCAATCAGTTGCGTGAGCTCGAGGACGACGGCCTGATTGAGCGGAAGGTTTATGCGCAGGTCCCGCCGAAAGTCGAATACAGCCTTTCGGAGCTCGGACGCAGCATGGAGCCGATCCTGCTCGCACTCAAATATTGGGGCGATGCCAATATAAGCCTTTATGGCAAACCGCGCGGCTTTGATCCGCGAGAGGCGAAAGTCACTGAACGTGGCGAAGCCCACGCCTGACGACTCTATGATTCAGATTGTCCGTCAATTACGGACCTAATGCGGAAGTCGATATGCGACGCGTTGGTTTCATTATGGAAGATGGCTTCCAGGTCATGGGCATGGCCGCTCTGACTGCCTTCGAATTCGCCAATGACGCACTTGGCGAAGAGATGTATCGCCTGGCGGTCATGTCTGAAAAGGGCGGCACGATCCGCTCGTCACTCGGTATTCGTATTGAGACCGAACCGCTTGGCGATTTTCCCGATACGCTGATGGTGGTTGGAGAGCTCGTCCCCAAACCTGCTTCAGTGAAACTGCTTGCCTATATCCGTGATGCCGCGATCCAGTCGCGCCGCGTCGCGGGTGTCTGCACCGGAGCCTTCCTTTTGGCCGAAGCAGGCTTACTGAATGGTCGCACTGCGACCACACACTGGGCCCATGCCCGGACGTTGCGAGAGCGTTATCCGGCAATCGCAGTCGACGAGGATAGGATCTTCGTCCATGACGACAACATCTGGACCTCTGCCGGAATGAGTGCGGCCATAGACCTGACGCTCGCCATGATCGAGGACGATCATGGCGCTGAACTTTCGCGCCTTATTGCCCGCAAGATGGTCGTCTACCACCGCCGGCCCGGCGGCCAGTCGCAGTTTTCCGCCTTGCTGGAACTTGAGCCCCGTTCGGATCGGGTCCGACGTGCCCTTGTCTATGCCAAGGAGAACCTTCGCAATCCTCTAACCGTGGAGGAGCTCGCTGAAGCCGCAAGCCTCAGCCCGCGCCAGTTCAGCCGTCTGTTTCGTGACGAGACCGGGCAATCGCCGGCGAAGGCAGTGGAGCGTCTGCGACTGGAGGCAGCCAAGGCCATGCTCGAAGACAGCCGCCACCCGATCGATATCGTGGCAAGGGATACCGGCTTTGTCGACCGGGATCGCATGCGCCGCGCGTTCTTGCGCTCTTTCGGCCAGCCACCGCAAAGCCTTCGGCGCAGCTTGCGGCTGATCGAAGGCGAACGTGCCGAGGAATTTGCCGCCTGAAGTTCCTCAAATTGTCCGATCCGATCATACCATGGGCATAGATTGCCAACAGGGATCGGTCGTGACCATCGATAGCGCGAAGTTACAAGCTTGACGCTCTCCTGCCGCGCATAATTGCAGCGCTTGAAGGAGATCAACTATGTCAGCAATTTCAACACTTTCAGACAATGAAGTAACACCGCATGTGGCAGACGTCTTTGCCACGGCAAAGGAAGCGATGGGCAAAGCTCCAACCCTCTACCGGGTCCTTGCCCACGCACCGGCGGCACTCGACGTTTATACCGGTAGCAAGGGATTTCTCCGTGATGGCGTGCTTTCCGCCGTGGCGCAGGAGCAAATCGCTATCGCAGCCGCAAACGGCTGTGTTTATTGCCTCGCCGCACATACCGGCGGAGCGCGTGCGGCTGGGGTTAGCGCCGAGGATCGCGCCAATGCCCGAAAAGGACGAACGTCCGTTCCGAAGATCCAGGCCATTCTCGAGCTCGCTCTCGCAATCAATGCGACCCCACGGGCAGGGAGCGGCTGCAGCGCTTGAGGCAGCCAGAGCCTATGGCCTGACGGATGCGGATATCCTGGAGACGATCGCTCACGTAGCCGTCAACATCCTCACCAACAGCGTCAACAACACCGTGGGCACGGTGCTTGATTTTCCGAAGGTCGAGCGCGTCGCCTGACACCGGTCCATCCCGATCATGCGAAGCTTATGTCCTAAAATGACGTTTAGTTGTCATTTCAGACATCGAGGCGCTGAGGCATGATCATCCCATTGAAGCACCGCTTCCACCGAAACCCAGATCCAGGAGAGCTTTCATGCAACTCGAGAACAATACGATCTTCATCACTGGCGGCACATCCGGTATCGGCCGCGCACTGGCGGAATCTTTTCACCGCTTCGGTAACAAGGTCATCATTGCCGGCCGTCGCAAGGCGCTGCTCGACGAGGTTACCGCCGCCAACCCCGGCATGGAAGGAATTGAGCTCGACATCGCCGATCCCGCAGATATCGAGCGCGTGGCGGCAAAACTGATCCGCGACTATCCCGCTCTCAATGTCCTCGTCAACAATGCCGGCATCATGCCATTCGACGATGCGGGCGGAAAGATCGATGACGCACAATCGCGGCGGATCATCGACACTAACCTGCTCGGCCCGATCCGTCTCACTTCTGCGCTGATCGATCACCTCAAGGCTCAGGCGAAAGCGACGATCATCCACAACACGTCGGTTTTGGCCTATCTGCCGCTCGCTTCCACCGCGGTCTATTCCGCCACAAAGGCGGCGCTGCATTCCTATGCATTGTCGCAGCGTTTTCAGCTGCGAGGCACCAATGTCAGCGTCCAGGAAATCGCGCCGCCATGGGTCGACACCGATCTGATCAAGAAGAGCGGCGATCCGCGCGCAATGCCGCTCGACATCTTTATCGAGAAGACGATGAAGGGTCTCGGTACCGAAGCCGAGGAGATCTATGTCGAGGAGATCAAGGAGATCCGCGACAATCCCGGCAGCGGCGAGCACGCGCTTTTCAACGCCTTCAACGAATCTCTGGTTAGCAACCCCATCCCCGTCTGACGCAACAGCCTGAGACCCGGTTGCCCGAAAGGCAGCCGGGCCATTCGGCTGGAGGTTACCATGCTACAGAAACATGACCTGAAGTCCGCCATACCTGTAAGCGGCCCAGAATTGCGCCGACCCGAGCCATCCATGTTGCCGGCTTGGTTCCTGGCCCTCGGGACCTTCGCAATAGGCACCGAAGGTTTCATGATCGCCCCATTGTTGCCGACCATCTCAAACGATCTCGGCATGAGCCTGTCGGCGACGGCCATGCTGGTTGTGGTCTTCACCCTGGTACTTGCCCTCAGTTCGCCGATCGCGACGGTTATAACCGGCGGGCTGCGTCGTCGGGACACATTGCTACTTGCCATGACGCTCTTCACGGGCGGCAACCTGATCGCGGCCTTCGCGCCCGGGTTCGGCACGCTGATAGTTGCCCGCATCTTGATGGCGGTCGCCGCCGGTCTCTTTGCGCCGAACGCCAACGCGCTTGCCGGAATGATCGTGCCAACAGAAAAGCGGGGACGCGCGCTCGCCATCGTCAGCGGTGGAATGACGATCGCGATCGCACTTGGCCTGCCGCTTGGTTCGATTATCGGCCATGCATTTGGCTGGCGGTCGACATTTCTCATGGTTGCCGCCATGGGAGCTGCCGCGATTATCGGTATCCTGGCAGGTGTCGGCCGCGACGCCGGTGCTCACATGACTATCGCAAGCCTCGGCGAACGTATTGGCGTGATCTGTCAGGCACCCGTGTTGAAACTGCTGTCGGTGACGCTGTTCTGGTCGATGGGCGCGTATACCGCCTATCCCTATATCGCCCCATACCTCTCGCAGACGCTTGGGTTTGCCGACAGGGGCATTGCGGCAACCGTGACGCTATGGGGCGTATTCGCAGCGCTCGGCGTCTTCACCGGCGGCGCACTGAATGATCGGTTCGGGTCTCTGAAGGTCGCGACGCTCTCGCTTATTGCGCTCGCGCTGTCTTTTGCCGCTTTGGCTGTGGCCACAACACTTCCGGGCATGGGTGCATTTTTGCTGGCACTTCTTGCCGTCGCCGGTTGGGGGTTCAGTGTCTGGTCCTTCTTTCCCGCGCAGATGGCTCGACTGATCGTTGCCGGAGGACAGAGCCACGCCTCGGTCGCACTCTCTCTCAACACATCCACCATGTATCTCGGCTTTTCCATCGGCAGCGCGATCGGCGCCGGGATCATCGCAATTGGCAATGTCTGGATGATCGGCGCTGCGGCTGCCGTGATGGAACTAGTTGCCGTGGCTCTGGATGAAATCTGGAGACGCAGACAATCCTGACGGGAACGACGTGAATTAGAGATGCGCCACCGCAGATGTCTGTGGTGGCGCTGTCAGTAGGGAGATCGCCATCAGCTCGCGTATCCGATGGGATTACGTGAAATCTGTCCAGGCGGCCGAGAGCCGCTGGTCCTCGACCTGGTTCAGCCTCTGGGACAGCGCGGTGGTTATATTGATATAAGCATCGCTACCTAGAACCAGCCGTAGAGCGTCCGTGGGATTGTTGGTCGCTTCGATGATAGCAGCGGCGATCTTTTTAGGGTCTCCCATGGGGTTGCGAGCAGGATCTCGCAGGACCGATCCGAGAGAGGCGATGGGGGTTTGCTCATATCCCGGAGGCGTGTTGGATAGATACTCGGCTGCAGCGCCGCGGAAAGATGTTCGCGGGTTATGTCGCAAATTTATCATCAGGTTAAAAGCGGCATGATCTTCAGACGCAATTATGCTGCAAGCTCCGCAAAGACTTCAAATGACGGGCGGTTGTCATTGGCAAATTGGTTCTTGCGGATCATATGTGCCACTTCGATGCCCGCGATTTTCGCTGAGGCTGAACGAAATGCCTTGAAGCCCAACATGTGTTTGGTAATTCGCTTGATAAACCGGTGATCCTGCTCAAGGATGTTGTTGAGATATTTAACCTGCAGGATTTCACTCATCTTGCTGTGACCGGTGATTTTCAGGATTGTGTTTACAGCTTGTGCTCCGGCCAGATTGGCTCCGCTTTTATCAATGACAATTTTGTCTGGAACACCGTTGGCTGCGATGGCTTTCTTGAAGAAA
>Ga0182744_1001516_pt1 | contig 20181 bp, 18 predicted proteins | sample eDN3rd30CKraftMG_FD_128525 | JGI IMG/M metagenome (GOLD analysis project Ga0182744, IMG submission 128525) | Enriched Miracle-Growth compost microbial communities from Emeryville, California, USA - eDNA 3rd pass 30_C Kraft MG (version 2) (version 2) ...
CATCGATGGATCCGAAGTTTCCCTGACCGTCCACCAGGGGATAGCGCAAGGAAAAATCCTGAGCCATCCGTACGATGGTGTCATAAACGGCCATGTCCCCGTGAGGATGGTATTTACCGATCACATCCCCGACGATACGTGCCGATTTTTTGTAAGGCTTGTTGTGCATGTTTCCCAAATCGTTCATCGCGAACAAAACCCGGCGGTGCACCGGCTTCAATCCGTCCATCACGCTCGGAAGAGCGCGACCCACGATCACACTCATCGAATACTGAAGATAGGCCTCACGCATTTCCTTGTTGATGTCGACATTGGTGATCTGAAGATTTTCATTTTCCATGATTGCTGATTCCTTAAAAAATTAAACGTCCAGCTCTTTCGCCAAAAGAGCGTTATCCTGGATGAACTGCCGACGAGGTTCCACTTGTTCTCCCATGAGGATACTGAAGGTCTCGTCCGCGGCCATGGCGTCGTCGATCGTCACGCGCAGAAGGTTGCGATTTTCCGGATTTAACGTCGTTTCCCACAACTGTTCCGGGTTCATCTCGCCCAATCCCTTATAGCGTTGGATGTAGAGACCCTTTTTCCCCACTTCCATGACTTGCTTATAGAATTCGATGTAGTCATTGAACTCCACGGGCTCTTTCCCTTCCCCGGAAAATTGAATCGGCAAGGTCGCGATCTTTTGAAAACCGTTCCATAAGCCCTTAAGATCCAGCCATTCGGGAGATTCGGAAAGTTTCGTGTTGAAAGCGGAATACATCGTGTAACCGAAGCGCGTGGTCTTAAAAGTGAATTCGTTGGCGTGGTTTTCCGCATCTTTTTCCACAATCAACTCGGTTTCGGTGATGCCTTTTTCGGGAAATTTTTTAACCCACTGAACGAAGCTTTCGTAAACTTCCCGGATCTTGCTTTCACTTTTCAGAATGTCCTTCAAGGAATCCTGTTGGGAGAGAAGATGAATCAGAGAATCCCTATCCGCACGCGCGGCCATATTGTTCAAAAGGTGTTCGTACCTTTGGATGTTCAAAATAAATTTTTTGATTTCCTCTTCGGTCGTTCCGTCCTTCAGATTGGGAATCGCCATTTTTGAAATGCTTTGGTTCAACAGAAATTGGCTGAGGGCCTTTTCATCCTTCAGATAATTTTCCTGTTGGCCTCTTTTCGCGCGGTAAAGGGGCGGTTGAGCGATGTAAACATAACCGCGCTCCACCACTTCGGGAAGCTGACGGTAAAAGAAAGTGAGCAACAGAGTTCTGATGTGGGATCCGTCGACGTCCGCATCCGTCATCACGATGATTTTGTGATAACGGATCTTATCCACGTTCACGTTGTCTTTTCCGATCCCCGTACCCAAGGCGGAGATCATCATGCGGATCTCCTCGTTGGAAAGCATTTTATCGAACCGGGCCTTTTCCACGTTCAGGATTTTACCCCTCAAAGGTAAAACGGCTTGCGTCTTCCGATCCCGAGCCTGCTTTGCGGATCCCCCCGCGGAGTCCCCTTCCACCAGGTAAAGTTCGCAAAAAGAGGGATCCGTCTCCTGACAGTCCGCCATTTTTCCGGGAAGCGATCCTCCATCCAAAGCCGTTTTCCGGCGCGCCAGATCCCGCGCTTTTCTCGCGGCGATCCGCGCCCGCGCAGCCTCCACGCATTTTCCAACGATCGTTTTCGCCGGCGTGGGGTTACGGTCAAACCAATCGGCCAGCTTTTCGTTCACCAAGGATTCAACGATTCCCTTGACCTCGTTGTTGCCGAGCTTTGTTTTCGTCTGGCCCTCAAACTGCGGCTCTCCCACTTTCACGCTGACCACCGCCGCCAGTCCCTCACGGATGTCATCCCCGTCCAGATTGGTCGAAAGATCCTTCAAAAGATTTTTACTGGAAGCATAGGCATTCGCCGTTCGGGTCAGAGCTCCGCGAAAACCGACAAGATGGGTTCCGCCTTCAATCGTGTTGATGTTGTTGCAATAACTGTAAATGGATTCCGTGTAGGAGTCATTCCACTGCATGGCCACTTCCACGTCCACGCCTTCTTTGTTGCCTTGAAAGTAAATCACTTCCGGATGAAGAGCCTTTTTCGATTGGTTCATGAAATTCACGAATTCCATGATCCCCGTCGAAAATTGGAAGTCCTGTTTTTTTCCGGTTCTTAAATCTTGAAGGGAAATGTGGAGACCGGCATTCAAGAAAGCCAATTCACGAAACCGGTTCGCCAAAATACTGAAATCGAATTTGATGGATTCATCTTTGAAAATTTCCCGGTCGGGACGGAAATTCGTCGTCGTTCCCGTTTTATCCGTCGCTCCCAATTTCTCAAGAGAGCCTTGGGGTTTTCCCTTTTCGTAAGTTTGCTTCCACACGAAGCCGTCTCTTTTCACCGTGACCGTGCAGCGAGCCGACAAGGCATTCACGACGGAGGCGCCCACGCCGTGAAGTCCACCGGAAACTTTGTAAGTTCCTTTATCGAACTTGCCGCCCGCATGAAGCACCGTCATGACCACTTCCAAAGCGGACAGCCCGCCTTTATGAGTGCCCACGGGAATGCCGCGGCCATCATCCTCAATGGTGATGGAATCGTCGGCTTCAATGGTGACCAGAATTTTTTTACAGAAACCGGCAAGAGCTTCATCCACGGAATTGTCGACGATTTCATAAACCAAATGGTGAAACCCACGGCTGGTCGTATCGCCGATATACATTCCCGGTCTTTTACGAACGGCCTCCAGGCCTTCTAGAACCTGGATCGAACCCGCATCATAAGAATTTTGAGACTCTTGCACTGTATTACCTCAAAGTTATTTCATGATAGCGCCGTCTCTCACTTCAAAAACGGAGAGCTGGCGACTACCAAAATTCGCGGAAAAAGAAACTTCCGTGGCGGTGAGAAAAATCTGAGAGGGCACCTCTCTTAAGAACTCAACCAGGCGGTCCCGTTTTCGCGCATCCAATTCTGACAAAACGTCGTCTAAGAACAAGAAAGGATACACCTTATAGCGCTCGTAATGAACCATTATTTGCGCCATTTTGAAGGCCAAAACCATGGCCCTTTGCTGACCTTGAGAAGCGTAATACCGGGCGTTCTTGCCTCCTAAATAGAAATTGATATCGTGCTTTTGAGGGCCCACCAAAGATCTGCCGGATTCCAGTTCCGCCGCTCGAAGAAGCTGAGCACGCTGGTGCATGGCGCTAAGAATTTCAGAGCGATCCCACCCCAGTGCTTCCTTACCGGAAATCACATACTCCACAGAAATATCCACATTTTTGTCTCTGGAAATGCGAAAAAACGCCTCTTTCATACAGGGCTGGAGGCTTTTCAACCATTCCACTCTTTTTAGTGCCACTTCCGCCGCCAAAGGAAAATAAATTCCCTCCAAACTTTCCAGAACCTGAAGAGCTTGTCCTCTTTCCTGGTGGCCGAGTTTGTAATCTCTAAGAACCCTGTTACGAGTGCGAAGCACCTTGCGAAAATCTCTTAAGACTTTCACCGAAGAGCGCCCTTCGACTTCCAAAAGATCATCCAAAAGCATCCGCCGCGCTTCCGGTCCGCTCTTGATCGCTAAAAGACTTTCGGGACTGAAAAGCACCAGGGGGAAAAATTCGGCGACTTTAAGAGGAGTGCTTGGTTTGTTGTTCATCAAAAGGCGTTTTTTTTGATTCTCGATCGTCAGAGAAAGATCGAAGAAAATCCCTTGGGCTTCCACTTCCGCCTTGATGGATACCGCCGCACGCTCATCTTCCTGAAGCCGCTCACTGAGAAAAACTCTTTGATCGGTGGGCCGAAAGGAAGTTCCCCTCAGCAGCAGATAAAGCGCTTCAATAAAGTTCGTCTTTCCCTGGGCATTGTCCCCATGAAAAAGAACCACCCCTTCAGGAATTTCCAAATCCAAAGACCGGTAATTCCTGAAGTTTCGAAGGCGAACCTTAGAAAATTGCATCCAAATTAAATTCTCATGGGCATGACGACGCAAGTGTAAGAAGCGTCTTTTTCGGGACGAACCACTCCCGGAGAAAGATGATCGTTGAAATCAATCTCAATGATGTCTTCCTTGATGGCGCCCAAAACATCCAAAATGTATTTCGCGTTGAATCCGATTTTGATGTCTCGACCTTTGTAATCGACTTCGATTTCTTCCTTGGCGTCTCCAAGTTCAGGATTGTTGGAGGCGATCTCCATTTTTCCCGCGGTCAGACTCAAGGTGACTCCTTTGGACTTCGCGTTCGAGAGAAGAGAAACTCTTTTCAAAGAACTCAGCAAAGTTTCCTTCGGAGCTCTCAAAGACTCTTTCAAATTTTGTGGAACAAGCTGTTGATAATTGGGATATTTGCCTTCGATCAAACGAATCAGCAAAAGCGTTTGATCATGGCGAATGATCAACTGCGAACCCTCGATCGCCAATTCGACGGCATCGCTGGTGGAATCCAAAAGTTTCTTAATTTCGTTCAAACCTTTTTTCGGAACGATCACTCCGGAGGTCAGTTCCAATTTGTCCGTGCCTGAAGTCTTCCTGTCGACCATGCTCAAGCGGTGTCCGTCCGTCGCCACCATCCGCAAAACGGAATCCTGCTTGGGCGCTTCCAAAAACACACCGTTTAAGTGGTAGCGGGTCTCGTCACTGGAAACGGAATACAAAGTTTTTTCGATCATCTCGGAAAGAATGTCCGAATCCATTTCGACAAAGTGGTCCGTTTTGAAAGTCGGAAAAACCGGATATTCATCGGGGCTCATTCCGACAAGATTAAAAACGGATTTCTTTTGGGTCACGCGAAGCCAATTGTTTTCTTTCTTTTCCAAAACCACCGGACCTTCAGGAAGCTCCTTGATGATTTCAAAAAGATTCTTTGCGCTTACGGCCACGCGACCGGGATTTGAAACTTTCGAAGGAATCTGATCTTTCAGGCTGACTTCCAGATCTGTGGCAAAAACCTTCAGGGTGTCTCCTTCGGCCTCAAGAAGAATGTTCACCAAGATGGGCATGGTGTTTCTCTTCTCGACGATATTTTGAGACCGACCAAGCAATGTGAGCAGATCTTTTTTTTCAACTTCGAGTTTCACTGAACTTCCCCCTCTTAATAAAGAGCTATAAGTATATATAAATTAGTCGTAGTAGTAGGTCCGTTGATATCCGTAAAATTCTCCTAAACCACTGAAACAGTTCACTTTTTTATGTGGATTATCTTCTGGGAAAACAAGTTCTTTTTTCCTCAAAAATGGGGAGTACTCAAACCCACATTTTTGTTCTCCCTCTTATCCACTACTTCTTCCACAGTCCACATTCACACTCCTGTGATATTGTGGATCCGTGTCTCTAACTCCTCGATAGATCTCTTAATTTCCAAATCTTTAGCCTGTTGACTTTCAATGCGACGCAAAGCGTTTATCACTGTCGTGTGGTCTTTGCCTCCAAAGGCGCGGCCGATATCGATCAATGATTTATCCAAATGCCGCTTCACCAAATACATGGCAATTTGGCGGGCCGTGACCAAAGGTTTCGTTCTGGTTTTACTCTTTAAATCGGGCAGCCGTACTTTAAAGTGATCCGCAGCCAATTTTTGAATGTCTTCAATGGTTAAGGTTCCGGCATCATCATGAGCGGCAAGAACTCTTTTGGCCAAATCCAGATTGATGGGAAGGCCCTGAAGTTCGGAAAACATTTTAACCTTATTGAGATTTCCTTCCAGCTCCCGGATCGAGCGCTTGGAAATGCGGCTGATATAAGACACCACATCCTGGGGAAGGAAGATGTTTTTAGCCTCGGCCTTGTATCTTAAGATGGCCACCCGGGTTTCAATGTCGGGCATTTGAATGTCGGCGACCACCCCCCATTCCAGCCGGGTCCGAATCCGATCCTCCAGGCCTTTGATGTCCTTGGGGAAACGGTCGCTGGCGACGACCACTTGTTGGCCCTTGTCGAAAAAATCGTTCAGCGTGTGGAAGAATTCTTCCTGAACGGCTTCCCCGCGGCTGAGAACCTGCACGTCGTCCATCAATAGAATGTCCGCCTGTTCCCGGTAACGCAGCCGGAATTTATGCATTTCTTTGCGGCGAATGCTGGAAATCCATTCGTTTAAAAACCTCTCCGCGCTGACGTACATCACCCGCTTTTCAGGCTGTTTCGCGCGGATTTGATTCCCCACCGCGGTCAACAAATGGGTTTTCCCCATTCCCGTCGGTCCGCAGATGAAAAGAGGGTTGATGCTCGCTTTGCCGGGGTTTTCGGAAATACTGAAAGAAGCCGCGTGGGCGAACTCATTGTTTCTTCCGACGACAAAGGTGGAAAAGGTGTAATCCGGATTCAACATGTCGCGAGGATACTGGGGAGAGACCTGGTGTTGGGGAGGATCGTAGTGGGGAAGCGGTTCTTCCGTCAGAGAGGAGGAGAACTCCGTCGGGGAGCCGCCCTCGGCGGAAGGTTTTTCGCCAGTCACCATGATTTCCAAAGTAAAAGGATTTTGGTAGATGGCTGAAATTTCGGAGCAAATTCGATCTAAAAGATTCTGTGAAATCCAATACTTATGTAGTTCTGTCGGGACTCCCAGGAAAAAACAGCGGCCGCTTTGGCGGTCTTCGGTTCTCACCAGCTGGGTGGGTTCGAACCACATTTGAAGGGGCTTGTTGTTTTGATTTTTGGCTTTAAGGTTTCCCTTCACCTGATCCCAAAACTTTTCTTCCTGAATAAGCACATTCCCCCCGACGCACAAAAAGACCGGTCCCCAAGGCTTGTGATGATCAAAGTTGGATGGGACCCACTGAAGTGAAAAAGAGCTACCATGGGGTGGTAGATCTTTCAATGCGAGTCTGGTCCTGACGTTAGGCGTTTGTTGACGTGGGGAGTCCCTTATGGTTAATTTCCCCCCACAAGCCTCATAATAGACATATGACGTAAATAGAGGAGTCAGTGATGAAGCGTACCTATCAACCCAGTCGTAAGCGTCGTTCAAAAACCCATGGTTTTCGTTCTCGTATGGCCACTAAAAACGGAAAAAAAGTTTTATCCCGTCGTCGCGCTAAAGGGCGCAAGCGTCTTTCTGTGATTACAGGTGGCAAATAAGACTTCCTGTCTCCCTTTAAAAAAGAAAGGTGATTTCGAAAACTTACGCAATGAGGGACACGTGATTCACGTGACTCATTGGCTGATGGTTGTGACCCGCCCGAACGAGGTGGGTGTGGCCCGAGTGGGGTGGACTCTCCCCCGCTTTGTTGGAAAAGCTGTACTAAGAAACCGTTTGAGAAGGTGGGGCCGAGAGAGAGTGAAGACGTGGGATTTCGGTAAATGGCCGGAATCTTTGGATTTCAACTTTGTTTTTAAGAAAAAGGCGGTCGGGTTTTATCGGGAACTCAGCCGAGAGGATTTTGGAGCAGCATTTTTGCGAGCCTACGAAAAAATTTCCAAAGCAACCTCCTGATGAAACGTCAGCGAGAGGTTTTTTTTCCGGAGTTCTTCTTTTTCTGGTCTCTTTTTATCGCGCTTTTTTAGGCCCTTATTTCGGCGGCAATTGCCGTTTCTATCCCTCTTGTTCTCACTATGCGGTCCATGTCTTGAAAACCCAAAGTCCTTCCCGAGCCGTCTGGTTGATTGGGAAGCGTCTCTTAAAGTGCCATCCTTTTGGAAAATGGGGCTACGATCCGGCGCCCGACACAGCGATGAGAGGAAAATATGAACGATAAACCCACCTTTTTTGATGGAAAAACCCTTGGGGCGATCGCCGTTGTTTTTTTGGTATGGATGGGCTGGCAGTACTATATGCAGAAAAAGTATCCTCATGTTTTTAATGAGGTGAAAAAAGAGGATGTCGTTGCGCCGAAGGAAAAAGAAAAAACTCCGGAACAAACGGCCCCGACTCCTTCTGCGGAGCCGGAAAAACAGGCGGCTCTGGATGCCGGTCCCGCCGTCGTTCAAGCAGTGAAAGAAACGGTTCTTTCTTTTGACTCCCCTCAGTTGAGTTTTGATATTTCTTCTCAGGGAATGGGTTTAAGAAACATTCGTTTGAATAAATACACGGACCGCCAAGGGAATGTGATCCGGTTAGGCACGCCGGACAATAAAACCTCCACGTTTTCGACGGCGCTGATCGGGCAGAAACAGGCGCTGCCTTTTGAGCTGACTAAAATTGATGACCACACGTTTTTGGGACGGGCCCATGTCGGAAACATGGAAATCGTCAAAAAGATCGAAGTGAGTCCTTCCCGCTATGAATTGAAAACCGATATTTCCGTTCAAGGCAAAAACGCTAACTTTTTAGGGGTTGCGACTTCCGTTTATGAAGAAGTCGTTCCCGTGGAAGGACATAGTTTCTTCACTCCGCAGTATGAGCGTCAGGAATTTTACGTGGACGGAAACGACACTTCCGAGCGCGTTCACATCGCCAAAGAGGACCTTTCGAAGTCCTTTTCCAAAGTGCGTTTGGCCTCCGTGGGCAGTCAGTATTTTGCCCAAGCTTTTGTGAACCGGTCGGATATTCTTCCTGAACTGGAAATCGGCGTGGCTCAGAAAACGAAAAGAGCCATGGCCCGCATCATTTATCAGAGCCTTGAGAATTCAAAATATTCCGTCGAGTATTCGACCTTCATGGGTCCTAAGGAAGCCAGCCTTTTGCGGGCCGTGGACAGTGATCTGGACAACGTGATCGACTATGGTTTCTTCAGTTGGATTGCGAAATATCTGTTGGCCTTTTTGAAGGGCATTTACAGTCTGGTCGGCAATTGGGGCGTGGCCATTATTCTACTGACGGCGGCGGTCCGTTTGTTGGTGCTTCCCTTTAACATGATGTCTTACCGCTCGATGAAGGTGATGCAGGTCTTGCAACCGCGCATGAAAGCCATTCGGGAAAAGTATAAAGACGATCAGACCAAGATGAATCAGGAGATCATGGCTCTGATGAAAACCAATAAGGCCAATCCTTTGGGCGGTTGTCTTCCCATGCTTCTTCAGTTCCCGATCTTTTGGGCTCTCTATCAGGTTTTGGGACATTCGATCGAACTTTATCAAGCGCCGTTTGCTTTTTGGATTCATGACTTGAGCGCCAAAGATCCCTATTACGTTCTTCCGGTTTTGATGGGTGCGACGTTGTTTCTGCAGCAGAAAACCACACCCAACGCGATGGATCCGGCGCAGGCGAAAATTCTGATGTTCATGCCTTTGGTTTTTTCATTTTTTATGTTGTCTCTTCCCAGCGGTCTGACTCTCTATATTTTTGTGAGCGGGATCTTTGGGGTGCTTCAACAGCTTTATTTCCTAAAATATAACCAGGTGGCAACACCAGCATAAATCGAAAGAGGAGTCTAAGATGACCGGATTGTTGGGGAAAATTTTTGGCGGCAAGAAAAAGGGCGGCAGTGACGTTGAAACTCTCGTGGACGACGTTTTAAAAGATTTGATGGATCTCACTCATTTGAAGCTGTCCTTTGATTTGGAGAGAAAAGAAGATGAGATCGTGGTGAATTTCTTCGGCGAAGACGAAGAGCTTCTCACCTCTAAGGAAGGCCAACTTTTGGATTCCATGCAGCTTTATATCCGGAGAGTGGTTCAGCATCAGATGCCGGATGAAAAAGTTCACGTGAACTTGGACTGCGCTAACTTCAGAAAAGATGCGGAACAGGCGCTGATCGAGTTGGCTGATAAGCTGAAAGACATCGCTCTCACAAAGGGAAAGCCGGTGTACTTCCGGGCGCTTCCTCCTAAAGACCGCAAAGTGGTTCACCAATATCTGGCGGAAGACGGACGCGTGAAGAGCCGTTCCGTGGGTGACGGTCATTTCAAAAAAATCAAAATTTTTCCGGCTAAAGAACAGAATATGGAGAAAGATGACGGGGCTACTGAGTCAAGATAAAGACACGATCTGCGCCCTGGCCAGTGCTCAAGGGCAAGCGGGGATTTCCGTGGTCCGCGTGAGCGGACCCGAAGCTCTCTTTAAGGTCCGTCCCCTTTGTCCGTTTCTTCCCTCTTCTTTGAATTCTCATCAAGTTTATTACGGAAAACTGACGGATCCCTCCACGGGAAATCCCGTGGATGAAGTGTTGATCACTTATTTCATGGCGGGCCGGAGTTTTACCGGTGAGGAGACCTTGGAGATTTCCCTTCATGGAAATCCCACTCTCGTGAATCAGTGTTTGGAACTTTTGGTTGAAACCGGATGTCGGCCTGCGGAGCGGGGCGAGTTCACTTTTCGCGCTTTTTCAAACGGGCGCATCGACCTGGTTCAGGCGGAAAGCGTTTTGGATTTGATTCAAAGTCAGAGCCGTAAAGCGGCGGCTCTTTCCCTGCGCCAATTGGAAGGACGGTTGTCCGGTCAGATTCGGGAATTGAAAACTTTGGTGACGGGAGTCTTGGCGCACCTGGAAGCGAATATCGACTTTTCCAGTGAGGACATCGAAGTGGCTCAGATGAAAGAACTAAGGGCCCGCACGGAGAGCGCCAGAAATTTAATCCGTGAGCTTTTAAAAAGTCACCGGGCGGGCCGGATTTTAAAGTCCGGCTATCAGGTCGTCTTGATTGGAAGACCTAACGTGGGAAAATCGAGCCTTTTGAATGCCCTTTTGGGGGAAGAAAAAGCGATTGTGACCTCTATTGAAGGAACCACGCGGGATCTTGTGGAGGGCCGCTTTTTTGTGGACGGTTACCAGGTGGATGTGACCGACACGGCAGGGTTGAGAGCGTCTTCCGATGAAATTGAGCGCATCGGCCAAAAGCGCGCGGAAGAAAAAATGGCGGTGGCCGATCTTCATCTTGCCGTGTTTGACTCTTCACAACCTCTTTCGGAGGACGATTCCAACCTTTTGAAAAGACTTGGAAAAGACAGAACTTTGGTCCTTTTGAACAAGGGGGACTTGGTTTCCCAACTAGATCCGAAGCTCTTTGAGGGGTATCCCATCCTTTCTGTGAGTGCGAAGACCAGTTTGGGCCTGGATGTTTTGAAAGGGCTTCTCTTGGAGCGGATCCTCCAGGATCTCCCCTCCGAGGAGTCCGTAGTTTCGCTGAATGCGAGGCATTTTAATCACTTAAGTGAGGCTGAAAAAAAGCTGGGGAACTCTTTGACGCTTATGGTAAAAGACGAAAGCCCAGACCTTATTGCCTTAGATCTGCACCAAGCTCTTCAAGAGATTTATTCCCTCTTGGGCGAGGTTTACGACGATCAGGTGATGGACGCAGTTTTTAATCAGTTCTGTATAGGAAAGTAAAATGAGCCGGACTTTTGACGTGATTGTGGTGGGCGCGGGCCATGCGGGTATTGAGGCCAGCTTGGCGGCGAGTCGGCTTGGTTGCGAGACCTTGCTGATTACCACGGACTTTTCAAAGTCGGGATTTATGAGTTGCAACCCCTCCATCGGCGGTTTGGCCAAAGGCCACATGGTGCGAGAAATCGATGCCTTGGGGGGAGAAATGGGGCTGGCCGCGGATGCCACCTGCCTTCAGTTTAAGAGATTGAATGCCAGTAAAGGGCCGGCGGTCCGGGGCTCCCGCGCTCAATGCGATAAAAGTCTTTACGCCGAATACATGGATGCCCGCCTGCGGGTTCAGGAACACCTGGAATTACGAGAGGGGGAAGTGCGCTCCCTTTTGTTAAAGGGATCCGAATGTGAAGGGGTGAAACTGACGGATGGAAGCGAAATAAAAAGTCGCATGGTCGTTATCACGACGGGAACTTTTTTAAACGGGGTCATGCACATTGGGCTTAAGAGTTTTTCCGGAGGACGGGTTGGCGAAAAGGCGACCACGGGAATTTCCGATCAGTTGGCGGCTTTTGGATTCAAAGTCCAACGCTTGAAAACGGGAACGCCCGCCCGCCTGGAAAAAGACTCCATTGATTGGTCGAAAACCGAAGCTCAAAGAGGCGACGAAAAATTTTATCCTTTCAGTTTTAGAAGTCCGCGGGAATTGAAACTCCCTCAAGTGGAATGTTTCCTGACTTATACGAATGAACGCACGCATGAAATCATTCGTAAAAATTTGCATCAATCTCCGATGTTCCAGGGAGTCATCAAGGGGCTTGGTCCCCGTTACTGTCCGAGCATCGAGGACAAGGTCACGCGCTTTGCGGACCGCGATCGTCATCAAACTTTTTTGGAGCCCGAAGGATTAAGAACGAATTCCATTTACATTCAGGGAATTTCGACGAGTCTTCCGGAAGACGTGCAGTATGAATTTTTGAGGACGATTCCAGGTCTTGAGAATGTAAAATTACTGAAGCCCGGATACGCCGTGGAATACGATTTCGTGGAGCCGACGCAACTGCATCTGACCTTGGAGACCAAGGGAATACAAAATCTTTTCTTGGCGGGACAGATTAACGGGACCAGCGGTTATGAAGAAGCCGGAGCGCAGGGGTTGATTGCCGGTGTGAATGCGGCTTTGAAATGTCAGGGGCACGAAGAATTTATTTTAGGACGTGACCAGGCCTATATGGGAGTTTTGGTCGATGATTTGGTCACTAAAGGCACGAAAGAACCCTATCGGATGATGACATCTCGGGCGGAATTTCGTTTGGTATTAAGAGAAGACAACACCTTGGAAAGACTGTTGCCTTTGGCGGAAAGAAGCGGACTCGTGAAGGGTCCCGCTTTGGAACAAGCGCAGGCTTTGATGGAAAAAAGAAGATCTCTTTTTGAAACGCTTCAGAAGACGAAGCTGGTTCCCAATGAGGAGACTCAGGAAATTTTGCGGTCTATGAATTCGGCAATTTTATTAAAACCTCAGACTGCCGCAGAGATACTGCGCCGCGAGAATATCCATTGTTTAGACCTTATGCGATTTGGAATTTCTGTCGATGAGGATGACATGGTGCATGAGCCGGTGGAAATTGAAGTGAAATACGAAGGTTACATTAAGCGTCAAAATGAGATGGTGGCCCAAGCGCGACGTATGGAATCCTTGGAAATTCCGGGGGATTTGAATTTTCAGCAGGTCCGTGGACTCTCGAATGAAGAGGTCGAAAAGCTGAGAGGAATAAGGCCTCGCTCCTTAGGTCAGGCCAGTCGAGTGAGTGGCGTTAATCCCTCGGCGATTCAGGCCCTATTGATTCATCTCAAGGGAAGAGAGCGAAGATCTCAGGAAAGAGGACAGAAATGAGTGGAGAAGGAAATGTTTTGTGGCGGGTGGACCAATGGTTCCCTCAATTAAAAGAGTCCACTCTTCAAAAATTACATCGTTATCAAGAAGAGCTGATCCGCTATAACACCAAACTGAATTTGATCGGTCGTCAGACGGAAAGAGACTCTGATGAACAACACTTTGCCGATTGTATTTCCGCAGGTCTTTTAGTCTTGGAACATTTGGAGCCGGACTGTTCTTCGATCTGTGATTTGGGATCTGGGAACGGTCTTCCTGGTTTGGTTTTGGGGATTTTGTCGGAAGAGCTCCGCCCCACTTTAAAAGTGCGCTTGGTGGATTCTGATGAGAGAAAGTGTGAGTTTCTCAAGCAAATGGGCTTTTCACTGCCTCTTCCGCAGGTAGAAGTGGTCAATGGCCGCGTAGAAGATCTTAAGGATGTTCCGGCAGCGATCACCCGTGGATATGCTTCCGTCTCCAAGGTTTGCCTGGTGTGTAAGGACGTGTTCAATGTTGGAGGAACGATTTTCCATATGAAGGGCTCTAACTGGGTCAGAGAAGTGGGAGAAATGCCTTCCCAGCTCTGTGCTTTTTGGGCCCCCCAACTTGTTGGTGAGTACACCCTCCCCATTTCTCAAGCCAAACGGGCCATTGTAGGCACTAAAAAATTAAAATAAGAGAAATGTTCCACGTGGAACAGAGATGACTACTCTTCTGCGCCCTCAGCGGGAGCAGCTTTTTCTGCGGCGGGCGCGCGTTTGTCCTCTTTGGGCTTGGTGTGAGCCTGAACAAGGGCATTTTCCCGGATCCGTTTATTGATGAGATAGCTTGAGTACTCATGAGCATCTGGCCACTCAGCCTCTTTTCCCTGCATAAAAGCTTTATGATAGGACAAGCGGGCCTCTACGCGCCGTCGTTCCGCATGAATCTGTAAGTATTCAGAGGCCACGACAAGCGAATCCACCAGCTTTGTGGCTTTCCAGTATTCTTTTTGAGCTTCCTTCAGATCCATGGTCTGAGCGGAGGTAGCTCTCATCTTGTCATAGGCCACTTCTTTGGCCTTTTTTGCGGCTTCAAGCGCCTTTTCTGTGTTTTCTGCTTCTTTTTTGAGGTCTTGATAGATCTGATCCCGCGCTTCGGGCGTGCTGTCTTCCGAGCGGCAACCCATAAGGCTGATAAGAGCGCATCCAATAATGAATAGTCTGAATAATCGGAATTGTTCCACGTGGAACTTTTCGGAAAAAGAAGAGGAAGCCTTTAATTAGAAAAAATACAAATTGGAGCTTGTCACTATTATGGAGGACGTTTAAAACCATGAGATCAGGAGATGTCTATGGCACGAACGATCTGTATTGCGAATCAAAAAGGGGGAGTGGGAAAAACCACAACCACCGTAAATTTGGCAGCAAGTCTTGCTCAATTGGGCCAGAGAGTCCTTATTGTGGACTTAGATCCACAGGGCAACGCGTCAAGTGGGCTGGGAATCAAGCGCCACGAAAACCATGAGAACAACATTTACCAGGTACTCATTGGGGAAAAGACTATCCAAGAGGCTACTCAGAATACTCAAACAGAGAACTTAAAAATTGTGCCAGCCAATCCAGACCTGGTAGGAGCTGAAATCGAGCTTGTTGACATGGCGCATCGTGAATACCGTCTGAAAGAAGCGATCGGCACCGTCACTCAGCTGTATGATTTTGTTTTGATCGATTGTCCTCCGTCTTTAGGCCTGCTGACAGTGAACGCCCTTTCTGCGGCAAACACCTTTTTGGTTCCTCTCCAATGTGAGTACTACGCCCTTGAAGGTCTCAGCCAACTTTTGAATACAGCGGGATTGATCAAGAAAAGTTTAAATCCCGATTTAAAAATTGAAGGCATTGTTTTGACCATGTTCGACCAGCGCAACAACCTCAGCCATCAAGTGGTCTCTGAAATCCGCACCCACTTTGGCGAAAAGGTGTTTCAAGCCGTGATTCCGCGCAATGTGCGCTTGAGCGAAGCGCCCAGCCACGGACAGACCATCATCGAATATGATCAAAAATCTCCCGGCGCCAAAGCCTATATTGATCTGGCCGGTGAACTCCTTGAAAGATCAAAAGAGAAAATTCAGGAAACCCCTCGCAGAGAGCCGGAAGCCCATGTCTAAGATGCCGCAGGAACAAAAATCACCGAAAGCAAAAAAACAGAATTTGGGCCGTGGCCTGGGAAGCCTTCTGGGAGGGGATTCCGGGGCTTTTTCAAAAATCACCGCTGGAAATCCAACGGATCCTTTGGAGAGTTCTTCCAAGTCCGCCCCAACGCCGACGGTGGCGCTGCAACCCCAAGTTCCGCCGGAAAGTCGTATTTGGAACATTCCTATCGAACACATTCGGCCGAACAAAGATCAGCCGCGCAAGCGTTTCGAAAAAGAAGCTTTGGAAGAGTTGGCCGCTTCTATCCGTGAAAAGGGGATCATCCAGCCCCTTCTTTTGAAGAAAATCGGCGCGGACCAGTATGAAATCATCGCAGGAGAGCGTCGGTGGAGAGCGGCTCAAAAAGCGGAACATAAAGAAGTTCCCGCGCTCATCAAAAATTTGGAAGAACAAGAGGTTCTGGAACTTGCCCTCATTGAGAACATTCAAAGAAAAGATCTGAACCCTGTGGAAGAGGCCGAGGCCTACGAGCTGCTGATGAAGAGGTTTCATCTCACTCAACAGGAAATGGCTGACCGGGTGGGAAAAGACCGGGCCACCGTGGCCAATTTGTTGCGTCTTCTCTCTTTGAGTCCCGAGCTGCGCCAAATGGTTCTCAATGGAGAGCTGAGCCAGGGCCAGGCCAAAGTACTGCTTTCTCTCTCGGAGAAGAAAGATCAAATGGAGCTGGCCTTGCGCGTGAAAGCGGAGAATTTGAGTGTGCGCGCTTTGGAAAAACTGGTTCTTCAAAAGAAGCAGCCGCCTAAAACACCGACCCTTGTGGCAACGCCTCAAGTGAAGGCACAAATGGCGCCCCTCAAAGAGGAGCTGCAAAAGCTTTTGGGCTCGCGCGTAGATATTGAATATCGGTCCGGAAAAGGTAAACTGAAACTCTATTTTTATTCGGACGAGCAGTTGAATCAGATCATTGACCGACTGCGTGAATGAGAGAAGGCCCGTGATAGATCATTCCAAAATTACCGCGCTTCTTGAGAGCGGCGCTCAATTTGACGGAAAACTCACTTTTGAGGGGACCGTGCGCATCAGTGGGGCCTTCAAAGGCGAAATTTTTACTAAAGACACGTTGATTGTAGGTCCTGGCGCTTCTGTGGAAGCTCAAATCGAAGCCGAAAACGTGATCATCAGCGGTTCCGTCAAGGGCAACATCTTTGCCCGACAAAAAGTGGTTATGCATCCTCCCGCCCGCTTCCAAGGAACGGTGACCACTCCTTCCTTAAGAATCGATGAAGGCGTCCTCTTCGAGGGGGCCTCATATATGTCTAAGAAATAATTTACATCGCAAGAATTCTCACTTATACAATGCCAACGCATTTGAGTAATACACATTTTTTTGACTTTGACTGAAGGATTGAGATCGATGGACCTCTTTGCCACCTTAGGTTTGGATGCGACGCTTTTCATGCAAATTGGCGTCTTTTTAGTGACGTTCGTCTTTTTAAAATATGTTCTTTTTGATCCTTATTTCGCGGCCTTCCGGGAGCGCGCAAAAAAGACCATCGGCCAGGTGGGCGAGGCGGAAAAGTACATCGAGGACACCCGCATCTTAGAAAAAAAATATTCGGAAGCGGCCATGAAGCTCAACCAAGAATACAAAGCCATTTACGACAAGACCCGTTCTGAAGCCGTTCAAACCTATGAACAAAAAGTGGCTCAGGCGCGTCAAGAGGCAAAAGAGGAAGTGGACAAAACACGGGAGCAGATCGCTCATGCGGCGGATGCGGCCCGGGGCGAGATCAAAAAAGAACTTCCTCAGATCAGCGCGCTGATTTCTTCGCGCCTTCTCGGAAAGGAACTGCACTAATGATGTCTCGTTTGCTGTTTTTTGTTGTTCTCTTGGTCCCCGCTTTTGCAACGGCGGCGGAGGCTGTGGAACATCACAGTGGAGTCCCCTGGAAGACCATCGGCGTTCAATGCTTTAATTTCGCGGTTTTAATGGGCGTTATCTATTATTTCAGTAAAGCGGCGATTGTCGCTCATTTTAAGGATCGCAAAGATTCTTACAAGGAGCTCGTGATCAAAGCGGAAGCGGCAAAAAAAGAAGCGGAAGCCAGCCACCGTGAGGCGGCCACCCGTTTGACCCGTCTTGAAGAGTCCGCGAAAGAGAACGTCCAAAAAGCAAAAACGGAAGCGGAAATTTTGCGGTCCCGTCTGGTGAAGGAAGCGGAAGAGCTGACCGAAAAATTGAAAAAAGAAGCCAAAAATGCGGCGCAAATTGAAATCGAAAAAGCCAAAAATGAAATTCAAACTTTCGCTCTTCAACAAGCTCTCTCGGAAGCTGAGAAAAAACTGAGTCAAGAATCTTCCACCGTGGATCAGTCCCGGCTTCAGTCGGAGTTCATTGAAAAAATTCAGGCGGTCACTCAATGAAAAACGGACAAATCGCTCTTAGATACGCCAAGGCTCTTTATGAATTGGCCAAAGACCAGAAAAATCAAAGCCTTGTTTTCTCTGAAATAAAGGCTTTGGAAAAAGACGTTTTTTCCGTCAAGGAATTCAACGAGTTCATGAAGTCGCCCCTCATCAAGCCGCAGGAAAAAGAAAAAGCTTTGGGCGAAGCCCTGTCCGAGTCTTCCGTTTCCGAAACGGTTAAAACATTTTGTTTTCTTTTGGCGAAAAAAGAGCGTCTCGGTCTTTTTTCGGCCATCGTGGACGCTTATCAAAAAATTTCCGACGAAGAATCCGGCGTGATCCGTGGAGTGGTCAGGGCTCCGCAAATGTTGGGCGGCGAAGAACAAAAAGCCATCCGTGACCGGGTTCAAAGCGTGACCCAGAAAAAACCTGAACTGACTTTTGAAGTGGATCCGGAACTCATCGGTGGCCTCAAAGCCCAAGTGGGCAGTTACACTTTTGATGATTCCCTTGCCGGGCATTTAAGAAGAATGAAAGAGCAATTGAACAGGAGTGCACAGTAAATGGAAATGACGATCAGAGCAGACGAAATCAGCCGCGTCCTTAAAGAGCAGATTAAAAATTACAACAAATCCATCGAAGTCAGTGAGACCGGAAGCGTTCTCTCTGTGGGTGACGGTGTGGCCAGGATCTACGGTCTTGAAAATGCCATGGCCGGGGAACTTGTTGAATTCCCCAATCAGATTTTCGGAATGGTTTTGAACTTGGAAGCCGATTCCGTGGGTGTTGTTATTTTCGGTAACGACCAGGACATCCAAGAGGGCGATACGGTTAAAAGAACGCAAAAAATCGTTCAGGTTCCCGTGGGTGAAGCTCTTCTCGGACGTGTTGTGAACGTGTTGGGCCAACCGATTGATGGTTTGGGCCCCATTGCCGCGAAAGAAAACCGCCTGGTGGAAATGAAAGCCCCCGGAATCATGCCCCGTCAATCGGTGAACGAACCTTTGCAGACAGGAATCAAGGCGATTGATTCCATGATTCCGATCGGTCGTGGACAGCGGGAATTGATCATCGGTGACCGCCAGACCGGAAAAACCGCGATTGCCATCGACACCATCATCAACCAAAAAGGTCAGAACGTTCATTGCTTCTATGTGGCCATCGGTCAGAAAAAATCCACCGTGGCTCAAGTGGTGGAGAAGCTGAAAAACGCCGGCGCTTTGGAATACACAACGATCATTGCGGCAACAGCCTCTGATCCTGCTCCCCTTCAATTCTTGGCGCCCTATGCGGGCTGTGCGATGGCGGAATACTTCCGTGACAACGGCAAGCACGCTTTGATTGTTTATGACGATTTGACCAAGCAAGCTCAGGCCTATCGTCAGTTGTCCTTGCTGCTTCGTCGTCCTCCGGGCCGTGAAGCTTATCCTGGAGACGTGTTCTATGTTCACTCCCGTTTGCTTGAGCGTGCGGCGAAGTTGAGCGACAAAATGGGCGGCGGATCTTTGACCGCTCTGCCGATCATTGAAACCCAAGCCGGTGACATTTCCGCTTACATCCCGACCAACGTGATCTCGATCACGGATGGTCAGATCTTTTTGGAATCCAGCCTTTTCCACAAAGGGATTCGTCCCGCGGTGGATGTGGGTAAGTCGGTTTCCCGGGTGGGTGGTGCCGCTCAGATCAAAGCGATGAAGCAGGTCGCGGGAACACTGAAGTTGGAATTGGCTCAGTTCCGCGAACTGGAAGCCTTCTCCGCTTTCGCTTCCGATTTGGATAAAGCGACTCAAGCTCAATTGGCGCGCGGAAAAAAATTGGTGGAGATCCTGAAGCAAGGTCAATACCAACCTTACAGAGTGGAAATGCAAACCGCCGTGATCTGGGCCGCGACAAACGGTTATTTGGACGACGTGAGCGATAAAGACGTTCAACGTTTTGAGCGCGAATTGACGGATTTCCTCAGTTCGAAGTACGGCTCGATTCTTTCCAAGATCGCCGAAGAAAAGAAAATCGGAGACGACACGAAGGAGTCTTTAAAGTCCGCACTGACTGAATTCAAAGCTGTTTTTAAAGCGTAAAAGAAAAGGGCGAAAGCGCACATGGCAAACTTAAAAGACATTCGATCGCGGATTGGGAGTGTGAAGAACACTCAGCAGATCACGCGCGCAATGAAAATGGTCTCGGCGGCGAAATTGCGTCGGGCCCAGCAAAACATTGTGAACCTGCGTCCTTATGCCAAGGAAATTTTAAAAGTGATCGCGGATATATCCATCACTCAACGAGTGAGTCATCCTCTGTTGAACCCGGTGGAAAATCCAAAGAATGTTTTGTTGGTGGTGATCACCAGTGACCGCGGTCTTTGCGGCGGATTTAATGCCAACATCAATAAATTCGCCATGAACTATTATTTGGAAAACAAATCCAAATACCAAAAAATGGACATTCTTTCCGTGGGACGCAAAGCTTCCGATTTCTTTAAGAAACGGCACGTGCACCCCACCCGCACGATCCTTAACTTGGCCCGTGAGATTTCCTATGACATGGCCGCCGACGTGGCAAAAGAGCTGATGGAGAACTTCACCAAAGGTCATTACG
>Ga0182744_1001518_pt1 | contig 20178 bp, 15 predicted proteins | sample eDN3rd30CKraftMG_FD_128525 | JGI IMG/M metagenome (GOLD analysis project Ga0182744, IMG submission 128525) | Enriched Miracle-Growth compost microbial communities from Emeryville, California, USA - eDNA 3rd pass 30_C Kraft MG (version 2) (version 2) ...
CTACACCCACGGTGGCGACAAGCAGCCGGGTGATGCCGAGGGCGACAACTTCGGTGAGTTCAATGGCGCGCGCAACGGGTTCCGGGCGTACTGGCTGCGGGACGATTTCCACGGTAATTCGCTGGGCCGGTCCGCGTCGGATCGTCGGTGAGCGCAACCATGTCAGCGTCAGATCAAGGGGGTCTTATGAATCGTGAAGCGACTCGGCAGCCCGGTGGCGCGGCCATCGCGCGGCCTGCGATTGGCGCGGCAGTAGCGCTGGCGTTGTTGGGTGCGGGTAGTGCTGGCGCGGCACCGCTGCAGGAAGGCGGCAGTGCGGTACGCAACGGCAACATCGGCTACGTGCTGACCCACAAGGTCTGGTCCGTGTACGAGACCGAGGGCGCCAAGACCGAATGTCCGCAGGGCTTCAACGACGGCCCGCGCGAGCAGTTCAAGCAGCTGTACGGCGACGGCAAGAAACGCTCCATCGTCGAGACAGCCTTGAAGCGCGAAGGCAAGCAGTGGCACCCCTCGACCACTCCGGAGCCGTTCAAGTTCAAGGAGGCCCAGGGCAACACTTCCTATGGCCTGAATCTCGACGGCAAGGTGGGTCCCAACGACTTCAACAGCCCGGACGGCGAGAAGGGCATCGACAACCAGCTGTACCGCGTGATCGGCTGCATCGGCAACTACCGCACGATGGGCACCATCAATCACTTCGAGCAGCTGTTCATGCGCAGCTACAACGACGCCCGCGTCGTGATCGAGCTGAGCGGCGTGGACGACCTGGTCAACGACAACGACGTCACGGTGCATTTCTACCGTGGCGGCGATCAGCTGCTGCAGGATGCGACCGGCGAAGGCTTCATCCCCGGCGGCACGCAGAACATCGATATGCGCTGGGGCAAGCAGTTCATCTCGCAGGCCAAGGGCAAGATCGTCGACGGCGTGCTCACCACCGAGCCGATCGACACCATCCGCATCCCCTGGGTCTCGACCTTCGGCACCAGCGCCTATCACGTGTTCCGCGGTTTCCGTCTGAACCTCAAGGTGAGCGAGACGGGCGCTGAAGGCTTGATGGCCGGCTATACCGACATCGCCGCTTTCATCCACCAGCTGAACACCTCGTGGTCGACGCATCACCAGAGCTACGGCCAGCTGTCCTCGCCGTCGGAATATCGCGCGATGCGTCGTCTGGCGGACGGCTATCCCGATCCGAAGACCGGCGAGAACACCGCGATCTCCAGCTCCGTCAGCGTCAAGTTCGTGCAGGTGTTCGTGCAGCACCCGGAAGACCAGGTGGTCACGGCGAAGCAGTGAAGTAACCAGGCCGCCGATCCGTTCATTGCGAATGGATCGGCGGCATTGCATGCGGTGACGGCACCGTATGTGGCGGTGATACGACACCGGGACGCCCTGTCTTGGGTGTCCCGTGCCTGCATGTATTGCACGCATTTAAGGGCTCTCACCGCTCAGTCTTTCCCGCAGCCCGGCACGTCGCACAGAAACTAATCCCCGGTTCGCGCTGCGCTGAAACAATCATGCGCAAAGGCAGTCCGCCGATGCGCATTTGGCAAGAAAAGACCGCCATCGGCTGGCTAGACTTTTTGCTGCACGAGGCAGTCACACGCATCTTGTGAGGGGGAGTTGAATGCTGGATTCCAGACGCCGGGCCGATAACCGCGCGCTGCTGGTTGAAGAGTCCGAGCCGCGCGCGCTCGAGCTGCGGATTCCCGAAGCTCCTGCCCGTCCGGGCGAGCCGGTCGACTTCAGCAAGCTGAACCTTTCCGATCCGGGCGCGGTGCGCCGGCCGGAGGTCGATGCACCAGCCGAATCGATGCGCGATCTGGCGTACTCGCTGATCCGCGTGCTGGACGACAAGGGCGAAGCAGTCGGCCCGTGGGCACCCGAAGTTCCGGTCGCGACACTCAAGGCGGGCTTGCGCGCCATGATGCTCACGCGCGCCTACGACGATCGCATGTATCGTGCGCAGCGCCAGGGCAAGACGTCGTTCTACATCAAGTGCACCGGCGAGGAAGCGATTGCGGTCGCGCAGGCGCTGGCGCTGGATGGCGGCGACATGTGCTTCCCGAGCTATCGGCAGCAGGGCCTGCTGATCGCCCGCAACTATCCGCTGCTGAAGATGATGGGGCAGGTCTATTCCAATACGCTCGACCCGCTCAAGGGCCGGCAGATGCCCATCATGTACTCCAGCCGCGAATACGGCTTCTTCACCGTGTCGGGCAACCTCGGCACGCAGATCATCCAGGCGGTGGGCTGGGCGATGGGCTCGGCGTTGCGCGGCGATACCAAGATTGCCGCCAGCTGGATCGGCGATGGCACCACGGCGGAAGGCGACTTCCACTATGCGCTGACGTTCGCATCCGTGTACCGCGCGCCGGTGATTCTGAACGTCGTCAACAACCAGTGGGCCATTTCCTCGTTCCAGGGAATCGCCGGCGGCGACCAGGCACCGTTTGCAGCGCGTGGCGTCGGCTACGGCCTGCCGTCACTGCGCGTCGACGGCAATGACTTCCTCGCTGTGTATGCGGCGACCCAATGGGCCGCGCAGCGCGCACGCTCCAATCACGGCGCCACGCTGATCGAGCTGTTCACGTATCGCGCCGAAGGTCATTCGACCAGCGACGATCCGACCCGCTATCGCGCCGCCGACGAGGCCAGCAAGTGGCCGCTGGGCGATCCGATCCTGCGTTTGAAGCAGTATCTGATCAAGCGCGGCGAGTGGACCGAGGAGCAGCACGAAGCACAGCAGAACGAAGTGACGCAGGAAGTCCGTACGGTGCAGCGCGAAGCCGAGGCGAGCGGCGTGCACGGTGCGAACAACACGCACAGCCCCAAGACGATGTTCGAAGACGTCTTCAAAGAGATGGACTGGCGCCTGCGTCGGCAACGACAGGAAGCGGGTTTCTAACTCATGCCGACGATGAACATGATCCAGGCCGTGAACTCGGCCATGTCAGTAATGCTTGCGCGCGACCCGAACGTGGTCGTGTTCGGCGAGGACGTGGGCTATTTCGGCGGCGTGTTCCGCGCCACCGAAGGCTTGCAGAAAACCTACGGCAAGACGCGTTGCTTCGACACGCCGATCGCAGAAGGCGGCATCGTCGGTGCAGCCATCGGCATGAGCGCCTATGGCATGCGGCCGGTGGTGGAGATCCAGTTCGCGGATTACATCTACCCCGCGTTCGACCAGATCGTCTCCGAAGCCGCTCGCATCCGCTATCGCTCCGCCGGTGAGTTCTCGGTGCCGATGACGATACGCACGCCCTACGGCGGCGGCATCTTCGGCGGCCAGACGCACAGCCAGAGCCCGGAAGGCCTGTTCACGCACGTGGCCGGTCTGAAGGTGGTGGTCCCCTCGACGCCGTACGATGCCAAGGGGCTGCTGATCAGCGCCATCGAGGACGACGATCCGGTGATCTTCCTGGAGCCCAAGCGGCTCTACACCGGCCCGTTCGAAGGCCATACCGAAGGCGCGGTCAAGCCCTGGTCGGTGCATCCGGCCAGCGAGGTGCCCGAAGACCATTACCGGATTCCGCTCGGCCAGGCCTCCGTGGTGCGCGAAGGCGAAGACGTGACGGTGCTGGCGTATGGAACGATGGTGCACGTGGCGCTCGCGGCCGCGCGCGACAGCGGCATCAACGCCGAAGTGATCGACCTGCGCACCCTGGTGCCGCTGGATATCGAGACCATCGTGCGCTCCGTCAACAAGACGGGCCGCTGCGTCGTGGTGCACGAGGCGACCCGCACTTCCGGCTACGGCGCCGAGCTCACCACGTTGGTGCAGCAACAGTGCTTCTTCGACCTGGAAGCGCCGATCGAACGCGTTACCGGCTACGACATCCCGTATCCGCACGCTTTCGAGTGGCAGTACTTTCCGGGCCCGGCGCGCGTCGCCGAGGCGCTGCGCCGAAGTCTGGCAGGTTGATTCAAAGAGATTGATTCAGAGGCTGATTCATGGGGCAGTACAGTTTCAAACTTCCCGACGTCGGTGAAGGCACTGCGGAAGCGGAGATCTCCGACTGGCGCGTCAAGGTAGGCGACCGGGTCGAGGAAGATCAGCCGCTGGTCGACGTGATGACCGACAAGGCGACGGTGGAGCTGACTTCGCCGGTTGCCGGCGTCGTGCGCAGCATCGCCGGCAAGCCCGGCCACATGGCCGCCGTGGGCTCGGTGCTGGTGGTGCTCGATACCGATGGCGCCGACGAAGGTGCTGCTGCTCCGGCAGCGGAAGCTGCACCGCCCCCGGCCGCACCTGCGCCGCAGCCACAAGCTGCCGCAGCACCTGCACCTGCATCCGCACCGCAGCCGCCCAAGTCGCAGCCTGCGGCCGCGAGCGAGAAAGCTGCGCCGGCGGCTCCTGTAGCGCCTGCTGTGAAGTCGACTGCAGCCGTCCGTGCTCGCGCCGCTGCTTCTCCGGCCGTGCGCCGCAGAGCTGAAGAATTGGGCGTCAAGCTGCAGTTCGTTCCGGGCTCGGGCCCGGCCGGCAGAGTCAGCCATGCCGACCTGGATGCGTATCTCGCCAACGAGCCTGCTGCGCCGAGCGCGGGTACAGCTGCTGGTTCTGGCTACGCGAAGCGTTCGGGCGTGGAGGACGTTCCGGTCATCGGCCTGCGTCGGCAGATTGCCGAGCGCATGCAGATGGCCAAGCGCCAGATCCCGCACTTCTCCTACGTCGAAGAAGTGGACGTGACCGAGCTCGAGAAGCTGCGTGCGCATCTGAATGCCACCAAGAAGCCCGAGCAGCCGAAGCTGACGGTGCTGCCGTTCATCATGCGCGCACTGGCGCGCTTGTTGCCGGAGTACCCGCAGATGAATGCGACCTACGACGACGAAGCCAACATCGTGCATCGGCACGGGCCCGTGCATCTCGGCATTGCGACGCAGACGCCGCGTGGACTGATGGTTGCCGTCGTGCGCCATGCGGAAGCACGCGATCTGTGGGACAGCGCCAACGAAGTGAGCCGCCTGGCGAAGGCGGCGCGCGAAGGCAAAGCGACGCGCGAGGAGCTCACGGGATCGACCATCACCCTCACCAGTCTCGGGCCGCTCGGCGGCATCGTGACCACGCCGGTGATCAATCGTCCCGAGGTGGCCATCATCGGACCCAACAAGATCGTCGAGCGCATCGTGGTGCGTGACGGCCAGGGCGTGGTGCGCAAGATGATGAACCTGTCCTCGTCCTTCGATCATCGGGTCGTCGACGGCGCCGACGCCGCCGAATTCATTCAACGGATGCGTGCGTTGCTCGAGCATCCTGCGACGCTGTTCATCTGAGACAGCCTCGCCCATAGGGATTGTTGATACATGACTAAGGCGATCAAGACACGGCTGCTGGTAGTCGGCGGCGGACCGGGCGGCTACGTGACGGCGATCCGCGCCGGCCAGCTCGGCCTGGACGTGACGCTGGTGGAAGCGGACCGGCTGGGCGGTACCTGCCTGATCCGCGGCTGCATTCCATCCAAGGCGCTGATCCACGCTGCTGCCAAGTTCGAGAGCGTGCGCGAAGCGGCGAGCGGTGAAGGCACGCTCGGCATTTCCATCAAGGGCACGCCGAAGCTGAACCTGGCCGAGACCGTGCGCTGGAAGGAAACCATCGTCAAACGCCTGAACGAAGGCGTTGCGGGCCTGCTGCGGCGTGCGAAGGTGAAAGTGGTTGCCGGCTGGGCGCGCTTCTCCGATGCCAAGACCTGCGTGGTCGAAACGGCGGAAGGGCCGGTCACGATCACGGCCGAGCACGTGGTTCTCGCCAACGGCTCCGAGCCGGTGGAGCTGCCGAATCTGCCGTTCGGCGGACCGATCGTTTCCTCGACCGAAGCCCTGTCGCTGCAGGAGCTGCCGCGCAAGCTGGCGGTGGTGGGCGCGGGCTATATCGGTCTGGAGCTCGGCTCGGCGTTCCGCAAGTTCGGTAGCGAAGTCACCGTGATCGAAGCGCAGGATCGCATCCTGCCGCTCTATGACGCGCCGTTGGTGAAGCCCGTGGCGCGCTGGCTGGATCGTGCCGGCGTAACCGTGCACCTGGGCGCCAAGGTCAAGAGCTTCAAGTCCGGCGTGGTCACGGCCGAGGACGCGAGCGGCAAGCTGCTCGAAGTCAAAGCCGACACCGTGCTGGTCACCGTCGGCCGCCGCCCGCGTACGCAGGGCTGGGGTCTGGAATCGATGGGCGTGGACATGGACGGCCGCTTCGTGCGCGTCGATGACCAGTGCCGTACCTCGATGAAGAATGTCTGGGCGATCGGCGACCTGGTCGGCGAGCCGATGCTGGAGCACAAGGCAGCCGCGCAGGGCGAGATGGTGGCGGAGATCATCGCCGGCCATCGTCGGCGCTTCGCTCCGGTGGCAATCCCGGCGGTGTGCTTCACCGAGCCGGAGATCGTCAGCGTCGGATTGTCGCCCGCCGAAGCCGCGCAGGCCGGCGAGGAAGTGACGATCGGACAGTTCCCGTACGCCGCCAACGGCCGTGCGCTTTCGATGGAAGCCGGCGAGAACGGCGGCTTCGTGCGCGTGCTGGTCCGCAAGAGCGATCACCGCATCCTGGGCATCCAGGCGGTCGGCTCGCATGTTTCGGAGCTCTCCGGCGAATTCGCGCTGGCCCTGGAGATGGGCGCGACGCTCGAGGACATCGCCGGCGTCATCCACGCTCATCCGACCTTGTCCGAAGCCTTCTTCGAGGCTTCCCTGCACGGTCTGGGGCACGCCATCCACATATAACAACAAAGTGAGCGCAGCACATGGCAGGCGCCGGTCTCGACAAGATCGATCACAAGATTCTGGCGGCCCTGCAGGAGGATGCCTCCCGTTCGGCCGCGGAGATCGCCGAGGCGGTGGGCCTGTCGCAGTCTCCTTGCTGGCGCCGCATCCAGCGGCTGCGCGATGACGGCTACATCCTCAAGATCGTAGCGCTGCTCGACCGCAACAAGCTGGCGCTGCGCTCGCAGCTGTTCGTGCAGGTGAAGGTGACGCGGCACGACCTGGTGAGCCTGGAGGAGTTCTCCAAGGCCATCCAGGAGTTCCCCGAGGTAATGGAGTGCCACGTGGTGCTGGGCGTGTTCGACTTCCTGTTGCGCGTGGTCACCAAGGACATGGACGCCTACGAGAAGTTCTACTTCGAGAAGCTGTCGCGCGTGCCGAACATCCGCGAGGTCAATTCGTTCGTCGCGGCTTCCGAGATCAAGGCGACCACCGCGCTGCCGATCCGGCGCTGAGACAGGCGCCGTACGGCCGCGTACGCGCGGTCTACTTCAATTCGATCTCGATGAAGCTGAACTCGAAGTCGTTCACGTTCACGACGTTGTGGGCGACGCCGGTGAGGCGCGCGTAGGAAACACCCGCCTGGAGCTGGACGTCGCGCGTTCCTGTGGGCTCCTCCAGTCGAAGCGTTCCGGTGGTCAGGGGCACGACCACGTAATCGAGCGCATGCACGTGATGTCCGGTCTGCGCGCCTGGCGCGAAGCGCCATTCGGTGACGATGACGCGTTCGTTGTCGATCTGGACGTTGCCAGTGGCCTGCACGACGTGACTCACGGCGACGGCTCCCGCTTCAGGCAGTCATCTGCGCCTGGGCGCGACGCTGGCCGCAGGCGTTGTGGGTGGATTCACTGTAAATCCTGAGAACTTCCCGTGCCAGCTGAATGAGCTGGTCGGTGCAATATTCATAGGCATCGTTGCGCACCGTGATCGACACGGTCAGTGAGCCGTGCTTCTCGAACATCCGCAGCTCGCCTTTGTCCGCATCGAGCTGGGCGCGTTCCTTCGCCACGTTGGCGCAGGTCGGCCGCAGAAAGCCGCGGACCTCGCGCAGCAGTTCCGACGGCAGGCTGGTCGACAGCAGCGAGGGAATGCTCACGGCACCGGCATCGAAATCCAGCACGAAACGGTGGATGCAGTCGTGGTGCCAGTGGATGCGATGCGTGATGCGTCCCACGCGGGCCTTCCCCAGTTCGAGATCGCGGAACGTGCGCTGCTCCAGCATCTGTTCCAGCGTGCCGTTCACGCGGCGCGTCAGCGTCGAGCGCTGAGTGCGGCTCACGTCGGGCGTTTCGGTCATCGACATTATTTGCATGATTCAATCGGCTGCGTGAGGTGCTTCTTCTTCAGGCCGTAATCAACCCAACGGCTGCACGCCGTGATTTGTTTCCACCGTCGGGTTTGCGCGGCTGCGCGGCATGAGTCATCTCCGCTGCGCAGTCTCAGGCAGGCTGCGTGACGTGTTTGACTTCCAGGTAGGCATCCAGCCCCCACGGTCCGAGCTCGCGGCCGATGCCGCTGCGCTTGAAGCCGCCCCAGGAAGTTTCGGGGAACACCACCTGCAGGCTGTTGATCCAGATGTGCCCGGCTTCCAGCGCCTGTGCCACACGTTCGGCGCGCGCCGCATCGCCAGTGATGATGCCGGCGGCGAGTCCGAAATCGCTGTCGTTGGCGAGCGCGATGGCTTCTTCCTCGGTGGTGAACGTGCGCACGCACAGCACCGGGCCGAAGATTTCTTCACGCCACAGCGGGCTCGTGGTGGGCACGTCCACGAAGATGGTCGGCTCCACGAAATAGCCGCGATCGAAGCCGCTGGCGCGCTTGCCGCCGGTGAGCAGCGTCAATCCTTCCGCGATGCCGCGCTCGATGTAGCCCAGCACCGTCTTGAGCTGGGCAGCACTGGTGAGCGGGCCCATCGTCACGCCGTCGGTGAAGGCGTCTCCCAGCTTGAGAGCTTCAGCGGCCGTCTTGAGCTTTTGCAGCAGCTGCGGCGCGACGCCTGCCTGAACCAGCAGACGCGAGGTCGCCGAGCACATCTGGCCGCAGTTGAAGAAGATGCCGCCGAGGATCCACTCCACGGCTGGCTCGACGTCGGCATCGTCGAATACCAGCATCGGCGACTTGCCGCCCAGCTCCAGGCTGACGCTCTTGATCTGCTGCGCGGCGGTCTGCATCACGCGCTCGCCGATCCGGTTGCTGCCGGTGAAGGAGATCTTGTCGATATCCGGATGCTGGACCAGCACCTGGCCGACTTCCGAGCCGGTGCCGTTGACGATATTCAACACGCCGTTCGGCAGCTGCACGGCCTGCGCGATGGCGCCCAGCTCCAGTTCCACCAGCGGCGTCACGTCGGAAGGCTTGAGCACCACGGTGCAGCCGGCCGCGAGCGCCGGCGCCACTTTCCATGCGGTGGTGACGAACGGAAAATTCCACGGCACGATCAAGCCGACGACGCCAGCGGGGTCGAGTCGCGTAGTGGACGTAAAGCCTTCTGCAGCCAGTGCGACCCGCGCGCCCTGCCGTTGGTCCAGTTGCTCGGCCAGCGTGGCGTAGTACTCGTAGGTGGCGGCGGCATCGCTGATATCGATGCGTGCTTCGAACAATGGCTTGCCGTTGTTGAGCGAGGACAGCGCTGCCAGTTCTTCCTCACGCGAGCGGATGGCGCCGGCGATGGCGCGAAGATATTTTGCGCGCTCCGCGCCGGTGGTCTTGCGCCACTGATTGAAAGCGGCCCGAGCCGCGCTCACGGCCCGGTCGACATCCTCGCGGCTGCCGGCAGCGACCTCGGCAATGCGTTCTTCTTTGGCCGGATTGATGACCGGCAGCGTGGCACCGAGGATCGGGCTGGCCCATTGGCCGTCGATGAAAAGTCGGTCGTGCATGACATTCACCTGTTTTCTGGAGTCGACGGCCGGGGCGCTACGGATGCGCGATCGTGCGCCCGCTCACCGTCGGTGAGCGGATGAATCAAGCGGCCAGGAAGCTCGAGTCCTCGAGCACTTCGATCAGCGTCGGGCGTTCGGCACCGGCCGCTGCCTGCAGCAGCTCGTGCAGATGCTCGAGGCTGCGGGCGCGCCCGGCGTTGCAGCCGAAGCCCTTGGCCAGCACCTGGAAGTCCGGCGTGAAGATGTCGACGCCGACCGGTTCGATGGAGCGGTTCTGCATGTAGCGTTTGATCTCGCCGTAGCCGCTGTTGTTCCACAGCAGCACGATGATGGGCGCATGTGCTTCGACCGCCGAGGCCAGCTCGGACAGCGTGAACTGGCTGCCGCCATCGCCGATCAGTGCCACCACCGGCCGCCCAGGAGCGGCGAGCTTGGCGCCGATCGCGGCAGGCAGGGCATATCCCAAGGTGCCGTAACCGGTAGCCGAGTTGAACCAGGAGCGCGAATGGTTGGACTCGAACAGGTGATTGCCCGAATACACCGGCTGCGTCGAGTCGCCAGCGACGATGACCTCCGGCAGTGCGCTTTGCATCGTGTCCAGCACGCGCTGTTGCGCCTTGAAGGCTGGCGGCCATTCTGCTGCCAGGCGCGCACGCACTTCGGCGGCGCGCTGTGCCCCCGGGCTTTGCGCGGACGAGTCCTTGCGTTTGGTCAACGCTGCCAGCAGGGCGCCCATGGCCATTGCGGCGTCGCTGACGATCGCCACGTCGGCAGGGAAGTTGCGATTGAGCTGTGCGGCTTCGATGTCGACACGGATCAGCGGACTGTCGATACGGAACTGGCCGTCGAAGACCACGTCGTAGTCGGTCTCGCCCAGCTCGGTACCGATCGCCAGTACTACGTCAGCCTGTGCGACCAGTTCGCGCACCGGCACCAGCGACTGATTGGAGCCGAGTGACAGCGGATGATCTTTCGGCATCACGCCCTTGGCGTTGATGGTGCAGGCGTAAGGCGCGTCCAGCGCTTCGATCAGGGCAAGCGCTTCGGCACCGGCATCGGCCGTGCCGCCGCCCAGCAGCACCACCGGTCGCTGCGCGCCGTCCAGTAATTGAGCGGCACGCTGGATGGCAGTGGGGCAGGGCGCCGGACGGCTGGGCGGCGCGCCCAGCTTGCGTCGAACGTGATCGGCCGGCGCGACGATGACGTCGAGCGGAATCTCGATGTGCACTGGCCGCGGCCGCTCACTGGCGAAAACTGCGAACGCCCGCGACAGCACCGCGGGCAATTCGTCGGGGCGCATCAGCGTATGGCTGAACGCGGTCAGGCCGGAGACCAGATTGCGCTGCGAAGGCATTTCGTGCAGCCGCCCGCCGCCGAGGCCCAGCTCGTGAGTCCGGTTGACGCTGGAGATCACCAGCATCGGAACCGAGTCGGCATAGGCCTGGCCCATCGCGGTCGCGATGTTGGTCATGCCCGGACCGGTGACGATGAAGCACACGCCCGGCTTGCCGCTGACGCGCGCGTAACCGTCGGCCATGAAACCCGCGCCTTGTTCATGACGCGGCGTGATGTGTCTGATCCGGGTGGCCGGCAGGCCGCGGTACAGCTCCACGGTGTGGACGCCCGGGATACCGAACACGGTATCCACGCCGAATGCTTCCAGCAGCTGAACCAGCAGCTCTCCGCAGGTCAACATAGGCATCTTCAGTCTTTGCGCCGGCCGATGGACGGGCTGAAGACCATCAGGCTCAGGATCTCGAACAGCATCTGCGCTCCCGCCTGCGCAGTGTTGGTCGTTGCGTCGTACTGCGGTGCGACTTCCACGACATCGCCGCCCACCACGTTCAATCCCTTCAGACCACGCAGCAGCTGCAACGCTTCGCGCGTGCTCAGGCCGCCGATCTCCGGCGTGCCGGTGCCGGGCGCAAACGCAGGATCCAGTCCGTCGACATCGAAGGTCACGTATACCGGCCCGTCGCCCACGACTTCGCGTGCCTTGGCGATCACCGCTTCGCAGCCCATGCGGGCGAAGTCTTCGATGTGGACCACCGTCATGCCGGAATCCCGTGAGAACTCCCACAGATATTCGGAGGCGCCACGGATGCCGATCTGGATGCAGCGCTTCGGATCGAGCACGCCGTCCAGCACGGCGTAACGGAACGGACCGCCGTGATGGAATTTCGAGCCGTCGTATTCGCCGCCCGTATCGCAGTGCGCATCGATATGCACCATGCCCACGGGCTGCTTGGCGCCGAGCGCGCGCAGGATGGAGAGAGTGATCGAATGATCGCCGCCGACCGACAGCGGCGCGACGCCGGCACCGACGATGCGCGAGAAGTACTGTTGGATGTCCTGATGACAGCTTTCCAGCGAGTAGCGGCTGCGAAACGGCACATCGCCGACGTCAGCCACTTTCAGATCGCCGACCGGCATGCAGTCCAGATCGTGGTTGTAAGGTCCGATGCGCTCGATGGTGCGCAGCGCGCGCGGCCCGAAGCGGGCGCCGGTGCGATTGCTGACGCCGAGATCCATCGGAACGCCGACCAGTGCGACCTGCAGTCCCGCGAAGTTTTCGGCGGCAGCGTTGGGAAGATGCGGTGCCGACAGCAATGTGGTTTCGCCCGAATACGGTGCGCTGCGCGTGCCGCCATTGAAGAGGCGGTCCACGATACGCTGGAAGCGTGGGTCGAACGTGCCGCCGTCCTGTCCGCCGCTGTACTTGGCGCGCAGCCGCTTCAGATTGTCTTGATCCATCGTCCTCTACCTCTGCTCGAAACGGGCTCCTGCCGCTGAATGAGCCGTTGATCAGTTGCTGTTAATCAATCAATGGGCTGTCGAAAAGATCCGCCAGCAGGCCGGTTTGCGACGGCCTGTCGAAAGCAGCAGGCCCGCCGTGGCGGGCGCCGCCGGCGAACGCTTCAGGCCCAGCTCGAAGGCACGTCGCTTTCGAGCGCCGCTGGACGCGACGAACGCAGGCTCACGATCACGTAACTCACCAGGCCCACGGCCAGGCTGTAATAGATCGGAGTATTGGCGTCGATGCCGTCCTTCCACATGAAGGCTGCTGCGGTGAGGCAGCCCAGGATCATGGCCGTCATGGCACCGGCCGGCGTGGCGCGCTTCCAGAAGATGGCGCCGATCAGCGGGATCAGCATGCCGCCTACCAGCAAGTTGTAGGCGAGCGTCAGCGCACTCAGCACGTCGCTGACGGCGAGCGCCACGAACAGCACCACGATGCCGGAGACCAGCGCGCACAGACGGTTGATTCCGAGGCTCGAAGGCTTGCCGCCGCGCAACTTTGGCAACAGGTCCTCGCTCAGCGTGCTGGACGCGGCCAGCAGGCCGGCGCTGGCGGTCGACATCATGGCGGCCATCGCCGCGGTGATGACGAGGCTGCGGATGCCATCCGGCAGTGCCGTCTGAATGATCGCGGCGAAGGCGTTGTTGACGTCATCGAGATTCGGCAGCAGCACTCGCGCGCACATGCCGATCAATGCACAGGCCAGGCCGTAGATCACGCAGTAGATGCCTGCTGCGCTGCCGGCATAGCGGGCAACGCTGTCGTTGCGCGCCGTGAATACACGCTGCCAGATGTCCTGGCCGATCAACACGCCGAAGGTGTAGATCAGTATGTAGGTGATGATGGTGTCGGTGCCGATGCTGGTGAAGCTGAAGGAGCTGGCCGGCAGCTTCGCCACCAGTTCGTCCCAGCCGCCGGCGCGATGCAGCGAGATCGGCAGCAGCAACAGCAGCAGGCCGATGGTCTTGATGACGAACTGCACCACGTCGGTGAGCGTCAGCGCCCACATGCCGCCGACGGTCGAGTAGGCCACTACCAGGCCGCCGCTCAGCAGGATGGAAACGGCGAACGGCAGATCCAGGAATACCTGCAGCACCGTGCCGATGCCGAGGGTGGAGACCACGCCGATCATGAGCGCGTAGGCGAACATGATGACGGCGCTGACCTGGCGGGTGATCGGGTTGTAGCGGCGCTCCAGCACCTGCGTGACGGTGAAGATGCGCAGCTTGAGCAGCGGCTTGGCCAGGAACAGGTTCAGGATGATGATGCCGGCGCCGATGGTGGCGCACAGCCAGAAGCCCGAAATACCGTGCACGTAGCCCAGACGCACCGTGCCGATGGTGGAGGCGCCGCCGAGCACCGTGGCGGCCATCGTGCTCATGTACATGCCGGGACCGAGGTTGCGTCCGGCCACCAGGAAGTCCTCCTGGTTCTTGGAGCGGCGCATGCCGATCCAGCCCAGGCCCAGCATTCCTGCGGCGTACAGCACCATGACCAGGATATCCAACGACATTCGATGCTCCCCTCTCTCGTTCGCGCTCTATCTAATAGGCTTCGCAGGTCGTCGCAGCAGCGATAGTGCTGTCCGCGCATCAAAAATCATCCGGCGGCTTCCATGACGGGGGGCATTTGGCCCGCTGTCCGATTCGCTTGCCTTATTGCAATCTGCCGAAAACATATCACCCCGGAATCCGCCGCCGAGCGGGGCCGTTGCCGCGATACCCTGAAACAGCGGGGCGAGGCGCGAGGCGGAACGGCTCCAGCTTGCAATTTATTTATACTGACCTAGTATATCTGCATATTAGAAGATATTTTCGCTTTTTCATCCTCAATTTATTTATTCATGGGCCGAGAGTCGCATCTTTCTGGATGATGCGGGTTTGTCGGCACATGCCAGAACTACAAATCGCAGGAAGCGTTGCAGGGTGGTGTACGTATGAGAAGTTCGCTCCAAGCGACCGCCGGCACCTGCCGGGTGCCACAGCGCCAACCTGGTATCGAGGCGAGGTGGTATTCGATCGCGGTTGTTTCCATTGCATTGGCGCTGGGCAGCTGTTCTTCGGGTGAGCCGCCGGGGGGCGCTTCTTCCAAGAACCTGCGTCTGATGACTGCGCAGCAGTACACCAATTCGCTGGCGACGGTCTTCGGTGAAGACATCGCTGACAGCGTTCCTGCCCCGCTCCCGCCTACGCCGCGCACCGACGGGCTGCTGTCCTCGGGCGCTTCCAGCGTCGGGGTGAACTCCGATCAGTTGGGCCAGCTGCAGCAGGCTGCGGTGGCGGTTGCCGCGCAAGTGATCGATGCTGAGCACCGCGAGTACCTGGTGAATTGCACGCCTGCCGATGCCAAGAAGCGCGACGATGCGTGCGCCGAATCCTTCCTGCAGAAGACTGGCCGCCTGCTGTATCGCCGGCCGCTGGAGCCTGCTCTGCTCAAGCAACTCACGGCTGATGCCGGTGAGGCCGCGGACCAGCTGGAGGACTTCTACGCGGGCCTCGCCAGCGCTCTGGAAGGCATGCTGGTGAGCTATGAGTTCCTGTTCATTGGCGACGAGACGGAAGCGGGTAAGCACGGGGATATCATCCCGCTGGATGCCTACTCGCTGGCCTCGAGGCTGAGTTTCTTCCTGTGGAATTCGGGTCCCGACGATTTCGTTCTGGATGCGGCCGCCAGCGGCGACATCCTTTCCGAGCGCGGGCGTGCCAAGGTCGTGAACTACATGCTGGACAGTCCGTATCTGGAGAAGGGCATGCGCGCCTTCTTCGACGACTGGATGGAGTTCAATCGCTTCGATAGCCTGGCCAAGGATGCAATGGAGTACCCCATGGTCAGCGGCGTGACGCTGGCCGACGCCCGTGAGCAGACTCTGCGCACCGTGATCGACCATCTCCTGGTGAAGGAGCTGGACTATCGCGACCTGTTCACCACCCGCACTACTTTCGTGTCGCGTCACCTGGCGCTGATCTATGGCGTGCCGACCAAGGGCGATGAGTGGATGGAATATGAGTTCCCTCAAGACAGCCCCCGCGAGGGCCTGCTGACACATGTGAGCTTCCTGGCGACCCATGCACATCCGGCGCGCAGTTCGCCGACCTTGCGTGGCAAGGCGCTACGCGAAGTGTTCCTGTGTCAGCACGTGCCGCCGGCGCCGCCGAACGTGGACTTTTCCAAACTGAACGATGCGCCGCCGGATTCCACCGCGCGCGAGCGCCTGGACATTCATGCGACCAATCCCTCGTGTGCGGGCTGCCACAAGATCATGGATCCGATGGGGCTGGCGTTGGAGAACTTTGACGGTGCGGGCCTGTACCGCGAAACCGAGAAGGGTGGTTCGGCCATCGACACCTCGGGTAGCCTCGATGGCGTGGCATTCAATGACATCCACGGCCTGAACACCGCGCTGCGCAATCATCCCAACCTGCCTTCCTGCCTGGTGAGCCGTCTGTACTCCTACGGCGTGGGCGCGGTGGGGTCGAAGCGCGATGACAAGGCCACGCTGGAATTCATGACCGATCGGTTCGTCAAGGCGGACTATCGGCTGAAGGCGGCGCTGAAGACGATTGCACTGAGCGATGCCTTTGCCAATGTCAGATCGCAGAACACGGTCAGCACGGCGGGTACTGCAACACCATCGACGACGCAGAACCGCAGCTAGTCTGCATTGGCCGTTTGAAGTTGGATCCTACTTAGGTGAGCAGCTGAGGTAGAACATGAGCAAGCTGAGCAGGCGCCGCGTGCTGCGGGGTATGTTGGGGGGCTGTGCGGTATCCGTTACCTTGCCGCTGCTGAATTGTTTCCTGAATGACAATGGCGCGGCGTTTGCCGATGGCGCGCCCATTCCGCTGCGCTTCGGTACCTGGCAGTGGGGCCTGGGGATGAACGAGGCGATCTTCGTGCCGAAGAAGACCGGCGCGAACTTCGATCTGCCGCTGGAGATCCAGGCGCTCAAGCCGATCCAGCAGCACATCAACATGTTCACCAATTTCATGGCGTTCAAAGACGCGGCTCCCAACCTGTGCCATCACACTGGCTGGGTGATCCTGCGCTCGGGCATGGCGCCAGTCACCAAGGCTACGCTGCCCGGTGAGAGCATCGACAGCACCATTGCCAAGAAGATCGGCAATACCACTCGCATCCGTAACTTGAGTGCGACTGCGACCGGTGACATTCGCGACAGTTACAGCTACGAAGGCGGCAATCAGGTCAACACCCCCGAGTTCTCGCCGGTACGCATGTACCAACGGTTGTTCGCTGGCGACTTCCTGGACCCCAATGCGACTGCGTTCAAGCCCGATCCGCGCGTAATGGTGCGCAAGAGCGTGCTGTCCAGCGTTGCGGACGAGCGCCGTGCGCTGAACAAGCAACTGGGTGCCGAGGATCGTACTCGTCTGGATCAATATTTTTCCGCGGTACGTGACCTGGAACGCCGCTTCGACATGCAGTTGACCCGCCCCGACCCGCGTCCGGCTTGTGTGCTGCCCGGCGAACCCGCACCGCTGCCGGTGGGTGTGGAAGCCACGCTGCTGTCCAAGCGCCATCGCATGATGACCGATCTGATGCTGATGGCGGTGGCCTGCGACCAGACTCGCGTGTTCAACATGTTCACCTCTGCGCCGTTCGCCTCGACCACCAAGCCGGGCTACAACTTGCCGCATCACACGGCTACTCACGAGGAAGCCATCGACGAGGGCCTGCATTGTCAGCCGAATTGCTCCTGGTACACGCGTCGAGCGATGGAGGAATGGGCGTACTTCGTCGGTGCCATGGCCAAGATCAAGGAGGGTGATGGCACGTTGCTGGACAATTCTCTGGTGTATGCCACTACAGATCAGTCGCTGGCCAAGACTCACGACATCGAAGGCATCCCGATGTTCACCGCCGGCAGAGCGGGGGGACGGCTGAAGACCGGTCTGCATATCAGCGGCGAACGCACACCGAATACCCGTCTGGGCTATACGTTGCTACGCGTCATGGGGGTGGACACCGCCGCCTGGGGTACCCAAAGCAACAATACCTCCAAGGAGATCGGCGAGATCCTTGCTTAGGCAGTCGTGAGTGACTGCCCGCGCAGGGCGATGCGGATTCCGAACCGCCGATGGCCAATGTACATGCCTCTATCAAGCGGCAGTGGAGAGGAAGTTTGTGCGTTCAAGTGATTCCTTCATGAAACATCGATGCCTGTCTGGGGCCGTCGGGATAGTGGTTGCGCTGGGTTGCCTGGCAACCGGTGCACCAGCCTGGGCGCAGAAAAGCGATGCCGGTCAGCTGGCCGAGGAATATCGCAGCGTGCTGATGCCGCCGGGTTTTCGCATCGAGAAGACCGAACTGGACGGGCCGGTGTTTGCCGATCCGGAAGGCCGCACCATCTACAAATGGCCACTGATTCAGCAGCGCAGCGGCCAGGCCGGTGAGGTGAAGGGCGCGATCAACTGCTATGGCGAGAAGGCCACGGTGACTACGGGTAACATGAGCCCGTATCCGCCGGGACTGTTGCTGCCCGATCTCGCCAACCGCCCTGCTTGTACTGACCTGTGGAAGCCGGTGCCGGTCGCCGATGGCGCCGAGGAAATCGGCGAGTGGACCATCCTGCAGCGCAAGGATGGCCTGCGGCAATGGGCCTATCAGGAGCAAGCGCTGTACACCTCGGTGCGCGATCGCGGCCCTGGCGATGTGATTTCCGGCGGTACCCGCCGCAGCGATGGTCTGGATTCCCCGGCATTCCGCATGCCGATTCAGCCGCCGCCACAGATTCCTCCAGGCTTCGATATCAAGACGACCGTCAACGGCAGATTGCTGGTAACGGACAAGGGCTTCTCGGTGTACACCTACAAAAAGGACACCGCACAGAAGGCAGCCTGCGACGGCCCGTGCCTGCGTGACTGGCAACCGGTGTTGGCGCCGCTGGGCGTCAATGCGCGGGGCAACTGGACGCTGCTGCAACGGGCGCCTGGCGTGCGGCAATGGGTGTTCCACGGCAAGCCGCTGTACACCTATAAGAAGGACTCAGACACCTGGAGCGTACGCGGCGGCGACGTGCCCGACTGGAGCAATGTCTATACCCAGCTGGCGCCGCCACCTCCGAGCGAGTTTACGGTGCAGGACACCCTCCAGGGGCAGGTCCTGGCTGATGCCAAGGGCAAGACGGTGTATGTCTACAAGTGCACCGACGATGCCGCCGACCAACTCAGCTGCGATTTTCCCGGCGACACGCTGGTATATCGCAATGCCGTGTGCGGCGGGGGTAGCCGCAGCGCGTGCTTGGAACTGTGGCCCTATGTGCAGGCCTCTGCCGATGCCAAAAATACCAGCAAGACCTGGACGGTCGAGTACATCGATCCGATGACGGGTGCTTATGCCAAGGCCGGCGACGCCGGCGCGCTGCGCGTCTGGGCCTATCTCGGCCGGCCGCTTTACACCTATGCGCGCGACAAGCGGCCTGGTGATGTATTCGGTGACGGTGAGGGCGAGGCGCGTGGTCGTCGCAATGGACACAAGGCCTTCTGGCTGCGTGATGACTACTTCAGCAACACGCTATGAAAGAAGAAGAGAGCTAAGAGACTAAAGGGGGCAGCATGAAACGATCCTTTTTTCATTCCAGCTTTGCGACCGCCGCTCACAGCGCCGTGGCTGCCTGCGTCGCCGGCTGCTTGCTGGCATCCAGCGCCATGGCGCAGGGCGTGGATACTGCCCCGCCGAATGGCACCGTCGGCTATGTCCTGACCAATCTGTTCTGGTCCATCTACCAGAGTGAGGGTGGCAAGGAAGAGTGTCCACGCGGCTTCAACGAGGGTCCACGCGAGCAGTTCGAGCGCCTGTATCCGCAGGGGCGCGGAAAATACACGGTGGAAGACACCCAGCTGCTGCTAGAGGCGGAGACCTGGCATCCAGAGCGTATCGCCAACCCCATCGCCGCCAAGTTGCCTTTCCACGAGGTGCAGTCCAAGAAGGGTTATGGCCTGAACCTGGACGGCAAGGTCGGGGCCGAGGACTTTACCGATCCGGTGACGGGCGAACAGGGCATCGACAACGAAGCCTATCGAGTGCTCGGCTGCATCATCGGGTTTCGTGGCCCCGATGGCGTGGAATACATCTACCAGGATCGCGGCATCACCCAGGATGAGTTCAACCGCCAGCTGGTAGAACTGACCGACGTAGACAGCCTCGTAAACGACGATGACGTCACCGTGACCATTTATCGTGGCATGGATCGGTTGATGATGGATGCCACGGCCAAGGTCATCCTTCCGGGCGGCACTCAACGCATCGAATCACGCTGGGGCAGGCAGCTTGTGCGCCAGGTAAAGGGCAGGATCGTCGATGGCGTGCTGACGAGCGAGCCGCTGGATTACCTGATGATCCCGTGGGAGAACCTGGGCGTGCCCACGCACCAGCTGCTACGTGATTTTTCTTTGCGCATGAAGCTCACGCCCACTTCGGCACAAGGGCTGTACGGCGGCTATGCAGACGTGGACAACTGGTATCGCTATCTGATTCGTAACGATTCCACTCATCACCTGAGCAATGGGCAGATATCCGGCATCTCGCTGGTGCGCGCCGCCTATGCGCGTGCCGATGCCTATCCAGACGCCCAGACCGGCAAGAACACTGCCATCTCCGTGGCGCTGGATGCCAAGTGGACGCAGGTACACATCGTTCATCCCGAGGGTGAAGAGGCGAAGAATGCGCTGCGCGCCGAAGCCCGGGCCGAGCGCCTGGCTCACGGTAGTCCCGCCAGTACGTCTA
>Ga0182744_1001519_pt1 | contig 20176 bp, 19 predicted proteins | sample eDN3rd30CKraftMG_FD_128525 | JGI IMG/M metagenome (GOLD analysis project Ga0182744, IMG submission 128525) | Enriched Miracle-Growth compost microbial communities from Emeryville, California, USA - eDNA 3rd pass 30_C Kraft MG (version 2) (version 2) ...
CCAGCGAGTTGGAGGCGATGAAGTGCGGGTTGTAGTAGGTGCCTTCCGGAACCTGAACACCCTCAGGCGCTTCTTCGTAACCCGTCAGCAGGCTGTAGATGTAGTCCGGTCCACCTTCGGCATACTGCGTGAAGATGTCGAAGACGAAGGTCGGGAAGCCGCGCTCGTAGGTGCGAGCCTTGGCCAGCACCGAGAAGTCCGGCGGCACGGTGCCGCCATTGGCGGCGCGCGCCGCGTTGTCGTTGGGGAACGGGCTCGGGAAGCGGTCCGCCAGCCGGCCGGCGCGCTCGAACATGTCGCCGGAATCGTTGGGGCCGTCCTTGATCTGGTATTCGGCGGCGATCGCCTGCGCCTGGGCCGTCGTGTAGCCGAGGCCGCCCGCTTCCGCCAGGTTGCGGAACGACACCAGGCTCATCGCATGGCAGCTTGCGCAGACTTCCTTGTAGACCTTGAAGCCGCGCTGCAACTGCGCCTGATCGTATTTGCCGAACGGTCCGGAGAACGACCAGACTTGACGCGGCGGCTGCGGCGTCGCATGGGCGTCGTCGGCGGCGGCCGGCGCGGCGGCGGTGAGCGATAAAGCGGCGGCGGCCGCGACAACGCAGAGCGTGCGATGGAATGTCATGACGCGCTCCTCAAACCTTGGCCGCCGGGGTCGGCGCCGGCGCGGGTGCGCCGATCGGCACGCCCTCTTTCAGCACCGATTCGGAGATCGAATTCGGTAGCGGCTTGGTCTTCTCGAAGATGCCGAGCAGCGGCAGGATGATGATGAAGTGAGCGAAGTAGTAGACGGTCAGCACCCGCGCCGCGAGCACATAGCCGCCTTCCGCCGGCTTGGCGCCGAGCCAGCCAAGCCCGATGCAGACGGCGAAGAACACCCAGAAGAACTGCCGGTAGAGCGGCCGGTAGCGCGCCGAACGCACCTTCGAGGTGTCGAGCCACGGCAGGAACGCCAGGATGATGATCGAGCCGAACAGCGCCAGCACGCCGAGCAGCTTGTTGGGGATGGCGCGCAGGATCGCGTAGAACGGCAGGTAATACCATTCCGGCACGATGTGCTGCGGCGTCACCGCCGGGTTGGCGGGGATGTAGTTGTCGGCATGGCCGAGATAGTTCGGCGTGTAGAACACGAACCACGCGAAGATCAGGCAGAACACGCCGATGAAGAAGCCGTCCTTGAGCGTCGCATAGGGCGTGAACGGCACGGTGTCCCGGTCGCCCTTCGGTTCGATGCCGGCCGGGTTGTTCTGGCCGGCGACGTGCAGCGCCCAGACGTGCAGCACGACCACGCCGGCGATCACGAAGGGCAGCAGATAGTGCAGCGAGAAGAAGCGGTTGAGGGTCGGGTTGCCGACCGCATAGCCGCCCCACAGCCAGGTCACCAGCGGCTCGCCGATGCCGGGGAAGGCGGAGAAGAAATTGGTGATGACGGTGGCGCCCCAGAAGCTCATCTGGCCCCACGGCAGCGTGTAGCCGAGAAAGCCGGTCGCCATCATCAGCAGATAGAGGATGACGCCGAGGATCCACAGCACCTCGCGCGGCGCCTTGTAGGAGCCGTAATACATGCCGCGGAACATGTGGATGTAGACGGCGATGAAGAACATCGAGGCGCCGTTGGAGTGCAGATAGCGCAGCAGCCAGCCGTAATTCACGTCGCGCATGATGGTTTCGACGGAATTGAAGGCCAGCGTCTCGTGCGGCGTATAGTGCATCGCCAGCACGATGCCGGTGACGATCTGCACCGCCAGCATGAACGACAGGATGCCGCCGAAAGTCCACCAGTAGTTCAGGTTGCGCGGCGTCGGATAGGCGATGAACGAGGAATGGACGAGCCCGCCGATCGGCAGGCGGCTCTCCATCCACTTCATGAATGCGCTCTGCGGCTGGTACGTCGAATGTCCGCTCATGCTCGAACCTTCAGGGTAAAACGAAAAAGGTGCGGATCAACCGATCCGGATCTTGCTATCGGATACGAATGCGTAAGGCGGCACCGCCAGATTGAGCGGCGCCGGACCCTGGCGGATGCGGCCGGAGGTGTCGTAGACGGAGCCGTGGCAGGGGCAGAAGAAGCCGTCATAGGCGCCCTGATGGGCGATCGGGATGCAGCCGAGATGCGTGCAGATGCCGATCAGCACCAGCCACTGGTCGTGACCTTCCTTGACCCGCGCCGAATCGGGCTGCGGGTCGGGCAGTTGGGCGACGTTGACGTTGCGCGCCTCGTCGATCTCTTTCTTGGTGCGGTGCGAGACGAAAATCGGCTTGCTGCGCCAGAACACCTTGATGACCTGCCCCTCGGCGATCGGGGCGAGATCGACCTCGATCGGCGCGCCGGCGGCGACCGTCGAAGCATCCGGATTCATCTGGGCGATCAGCGGCACGAGGGCGGCAGCAGCGCCGACGGCGGCAACCGCGCCGGTGGCGACGTAAAGGAAATCGCGGCGAGTGTGGCCCGCGGTAGACACGGATGTCACAGGTTTGACCCCCTGCTGATTTGAGGCCATCCGCGCAGCCCTGACATCCGGAAAACAGGGCCGGGAGCCCAGATTCTGCCGGCTCAGCGTCCCCACGAAACAGGTTTGAACAGGTTTCGCGGCGCGACGGATGGATCAACGGACCGCGCCCGCGAAACGCGGGTGCAGCAGTTGATAACGGTTCTATTGGCACCCTTGCGGTGCAAGAGCAAGCCGGTTATCCGCGCCATGCCCAAAAGTTGCATAACGGCCCGCACCGGACCGATTCTGGGCTGTTTCGCCGCAGCCGGAGCGGGTCGAAGCGCCGGCCGCCTCGGACAGTCCCGCGGGAGATCCATGCAGATCGCGCTCTACCAGCCGGATATCCCCCAGAATACCGGCACGATTCTCCGCCTGGCGGCCTGTTTCGGGGTGACCGCCCACATCATCGAGCCGGCCGGCTTCCCGGTGACCGACGCCGCCTTCCGCCGCGCCGGCATGGACTATCTCGACCGCGTCCAAATCGTGCGGCATATCAGCTGGCCGGTTTTCGCGGACTGGCGGCGCGCGAGCGGCGCGCGGCTGTTGCTGTTCACCACCGCCGCCAGCGAGCGCCATATCGATGCCGCCTATCGCCCGGACGACATATTATTGTTCGGGCGGGAATCGGCCGGCGTACCGGAGGCGGTGCATCAGGCGGCGGACCAGCGGCTGACGATCCCGATGCGGCCGGGTTTGCGCTCGCTCAACGTCGCCGTCGCGGTGGCGATGGCATTGGGGGAAGCCCTCAGGCAGACCGACGGCTTCCCGCGAGACTGAAAGCTTAAAGATGACCAGACCGGACACCATGAATCCAACGCCATGACCTCGCCGCTCCCCGATCCCGCCGTGCTCGACAGCCGCAAGACGACGGCGCGCGCCTGGTTCGAGACGTTGCGCGACGACATCTGCGCCGCCTTCGAAACGCTGGAGAACGACCTGCCGGCGACGGCGCCGCACGGCGAGCGCCCCGCCGGGCGCTTCGTGCGCACGCCCTGGCAGCGCACCGACCATACGGGACAGGACGGTGGCGGCGGCGTCATGTCGATGATGCACGGCCGGGTATTCGAGAAGGTCGGGGTCCACTGCTCGACCGTCCACGGGGAGTTCTCGCCGGAATTCCGCAAGGAGATTCCCGGCGCCGAGGCCGATCCGCGCTTCTGGGCCTCGGGCATCTCGCTGATCGCGCACCCGCACAATCCGAACGTGCCGGCGGTTCACATGAACACGCGCTTTGTCGTCACCGGCAAAGCCTGGTTCGGCGGCGGCGCCGACCTGACGCCGGTGCTCGACGCGCGCCGCACGCAGGAAGACCCCGATACGCTCGCCTTCCACGCGGCGATGCGCGCCGCCTGCGAGGCGCACGCGGCGGTCGCGCCGTACGACAAGTTCAAGGCGTGGTGCGACGACTATTTCTGGCTCAAGCACCGCAACGAGCCGCGCGGCGTCGGCGGCATCTTCTACGACTGGCTCGACAGCGGCTCGTGGGACGCCGATTTCGCCTTCACGCAGGAGGTCGGCCGCGCCTTCCGCGCCATCTATCCGCAACTCGTCAGCCGCAACGTGACGACGCCGTGGAGCGAGGCGCAGCGCGAGGAGCAACTCATCCGCCGCGGCCGCTATGTCGAATACAACCTGCTCTACGACCGCGGCACGATCTTCGGCCTGAAGACCGGCGGCAACGTCAATTCGATCCTCTCGTCGATGCCGCCGGTGGTGAAGTGGCCGTAGCGCTGTCGTGGTGATGGCGATCGTGCGCATCGGCGCTGCGGATATCGTGCAGCGCGCGGCGGAAGATCTGTAGCGACGACGACAGGAACAACAGCGCCATCGCCGCGGCGACGATCAGGTCCGGCCATTTCGTCGCCGTCAGCCAGACGGCAACCGCCGCCAGCATCACCGCGACATTGCCGATCGCGTCGTTGCGCGAGCACAGCCAGACGGAGCGCACATTGGCGTCGCCGTCCTTGTAGCGCATCAGGATCAGCACGCTCGCCAGATTGACGACAAGCGCCAGCACGCCGATGGCGCCCATCACCTCCGCCTGCGGCACGCCGAGCACCAAGACGTGATAGGCGGTCGAGCCTAAAACCCACAGCCCCATCAATGTGAGGCTCGCGCCCTTGGCGATCGCGGTCCAGGCGCGCACGCGGATGGCCGAGCCGATCACCGCGAGACTCAGGCCATAGGTCACTGCATCGGCGAAGAAATCGAGCGCGTCGGCCTGTAGCGCCTGCGAGCCCGCGAGCGCACCGGCGAACATCTCGACGAGGAACATGCCGCCGTTGAGCACGATCACCGCCCACAGACGGCGCCGGTAATCGGCCGACATGCCGTCGAAGACCGCGTCGTGATGATGAGAACAGCTCGCCGACATCTCGATCCCTCGGCACCTTTTTCGTTTGCTGCACCGAATATGGGATGCGGGGGCGACGTTATACAATCACAGGCAAGACGGAGTTTTTCGTAACAACATCACATCGATTCCAATCCGACCGGCGCATCATTGACCGCATTCCGCATTGCTGATCAAAATTGCCGAGCCCAACGACTGAAGGAATACGCCGTATGTTCCTCCGAGCCGGGATTGTTTTCGCCATCGCCGCTGTCCTCATGCCTCGCGTGGCATCGGCACAGGATTGGCCCACCCGCGGTGTCACCCTGGTGGTGCCGTTCGCCGCCGGCGGCGGCACCGACACCATCGCCCGCGTCATCGCCGAGAAGCTTGCCGCACGGCTCGGCCAGTCGGTCGTCGTCGAGAACAAGGCCGGCGCCGCGAGCGCGATCGGCACCGCCTATGTCGCCAAGGCGGCGCCCGACGGCTACACGCTGCTGATGACGACCAACAGCGCGCAGGTGATCCTGCCGTTCACCCAGCCCGCCGGCTCGCTCAACTACGATCCGGCGCGCGACTTCCGCCCGATCGGGCTCACCGCCATCCTGCCGAACATCCTGATCGTCAGTCCGAAAGTGCCGGCCGGCACGGTCGCCGAGTTCGTCGCCTACGCCAAGGCGCGACCCGGCCAGATGTCGTTCGCGTCGAGCGGCAACGGCACGATCACGCATCTGATCGGCGAACTGTTCAACGCCCGTGCCGGCATCGAGGCCGTGCATGTGCCCTACCGGACAGGGTTGCAGGCCGCCTCCGACACGATGGAGGGCCGCATCCACTACCAGTTCGACAACATCATCTGGTCGCTGCCGATGATCCGCGCCGGCCAGTTGCGCGGCCTCGCCATCACCACGCGCCAGCGCTCGCAACTCGCGCCGGATATCCCGACGGTGGCGGAATCCGGCATGCCCGACTTCGAGGGCATTTCCTGGCTCGGCCTCATCGCGCCGGCGCGGACGCCCGATCCGGTCATCGCCCGCCTGAACAAGGAACTCTCAGCGGTGATCGCCGATCCCGACACCGTCAAGAAGATGGCATCGGCCGGCGCCGAGCCACCCGCCACCCTCGGGCCAGACGGCTACCGCACGCTGCTCTCCGAGGACACCGCCCGCTGGAAGGCGATCTTCAACGAAGGAAAGATCAAGCTGAAATGAGTTTCCGGTCTCTCGTCGCCTCACAGCGCCCGCTGGTGCTGCCCGGCGCCTATGACGCGATCAGCGCAAAGCTGATCGAGCGCGCCGGCTTCAAGGCCTATTTCACCGGCGGCTTCCCGATGATCGGCGCGCGCTTCGGCCTGCCCGATATCGGGCTGGTGCAGCTCGGCGAAATCTCGCTCGCCGTGCGCGACGTGACGCAGGCATCGTCGCTGCCGTTCATGGTCGACGGCGACGACGGCTATGGCGACGTCAAGAATGTCGTCCATACGCTCAACACCTATGAGCGTCTCGGCGCCGGCGCGATCATGCTGGAAGACCAGGTGGCGCCGAAACGCTGCGGCCACATCGCCGGCAAGGATGTCGTCCCCGCCGAGACGATGGTGGCGAAGATCCGCGCCGCGGCGCAGAACCGCATGAACCCTGACACCTTTATCCTGGCGCGTACCGACGCCCGCGACGTGCACGGGCTCGACGAAGCCTACCGGCGCGCCGAACGCTATCTCGCGGCGGGCGCCGACGGCCTGTTCATCGAATCGCCGCACGATGTCGCCGAACTGGCGCAGATCGCCGGCAAGTTCGACGTACCGCAGATGGCCAATATGCTGGAAGGCGGGCGAACGCCGATCCTCACGCCCCAGGAACTCTCCGACATGGGTTTCCGGATGGCGGTCTACGGCATCTCGCTGCTGATGCACGCGGTCAAGACCATGCAGGACGTGCTCGCCAAGCTGGCGCGCGGCGACACCAGTTTCATCGGCGGGGGCATCGGCTTCGAGGACTACAAGACCCTCGTCGGTTTCGGCGACTGGGCAAAGATCGAGGACGAGTTTGCCGGGCGGACGTAACCGGCCGCAGCCGGCTTACGAGCCGCGCGCCGCGTGATCGGCGATGCCGGCGAGCGCGGCCCGATCGGCCGGAAAGCCGGCGGCGATCCAGGCACGCTCCGCCGCGGCGAGCGCCGCGCCGAGCGCCGGCCCGCGCGGAACGCCGCGCGCCAGAAAATCGGCGGCGCGCAGCGGAAACGCCGGCACGTTCCAGCGCTGCGGCAAGGCGGCGAAGGCGAGCCATGCCGGATCGTCGGGCGCGGCGCCGGCGCGCGCCCAGCCGATCAAAACGTGATCGGTGAAATTATCGACGCCGGCGCGATAGAGCGCCTCGCGCGCCCGCGCTTCGGGCGGGGGCGGCAACTGCTGCCACCAGCCCTCCGCCATCGCCGTCAGCCGGTCGAACTCGGCATTGGTGAGCCGCAGCCGCTCGCGCAGCCGCTCGGCGTCCTCGACGATCGTCACCGCCAGCGCGCCGAGCCGGCGGACCGGATCGGGCGCGAGCGCCAGCGCCTGTTCGACGGCGACCAGCCGATCAAGATGCACCAGGTTGACGACGCCGCCGAGAAGCCGCGTCAGCAGGCCGGCATCGGTCATCGCGGTGGCGGCGGCAAGCGCCCCCGGCGCGGCCAGGAGCTTGACGAGTTCGGCGCGCACCCGCTCGCGCGACAGGCGTTCGAGCCCGTCGCGGCCGGCGACGCAGGCGGCAAGCCCGGCCGGATCGAGCGGCCCCCGCCCATAGGCGGCGTGGAAGCGGAAGAAGCGCAGGATGCGCAGGTAGTCCTCGGCGATGCGCTGGCCCGGCTCGCCGATGAAGCGCACGCGCCGCGCCGCGATATCGGCAAGCCCACCGACCGGATCGTGCACCGTGCCGTCGCGCGACAGGCTCAACGCGTTGATGGTGAAGTCGCGCCGCGCCGCATCCGCCGCCCAGTCGCGCCCGAAGACCACCCGCGCGTGCCGGCCGAACGTCTCGACGTCCTCACGCAAAGTCGTCACCTCGAACGGCGCACCGTCGACGACCACCGTCAGCGTGCCATGTGCGATGCCGGTCGGCACCACCTTGAAGCCCTGCGCCTCGACGCGGCGGATCACCTCCTCCGGCAGCGCCGTCGTCGCGATGTCGATGTCGCCGATCGGCGCGCCGATGAGCGCGTTGCGCACCGCGCCGCCGATGACGCGCGCCTCCTCGCCGTCGCCGTCGAGCGCGTCAAAGAGACGCGGCAATGCTCCCGCGCGCAGCCACGGCGCTTCCGCCAGGCTTGCTGCGCGGTCGGCCGTCATCGCAACGTGCCCGGCACGAACCGGCCGTGCTCGTCGACATGCGCCGGGACATATTCGTTGCCGACCGGCGCGCCGGTGTAATTGGCGAAGTAGAGAAAGCTGCCGAGCATCAGCAGCAGCGCCGCGATGGTGAGCCAGGCGACGCGCGACCACGGCCAGTTCTCGACCGTCAGGATCTTTGCCTTGGTGGCGAACAGGAACACCGCATAGAGAATGAATGGAATGAGAAACAGAAATACTTCGGTCAAAACAGGACGAATCATGGGCCGTAAATCCGATCGTGCAAATTCTTCAGGATGCCAGCGGTAACGCCCCAGATGTTGCGCTCGCCGAACGGCACCGCATAGACCGTGCGCGTCATGCCGCGCCACTCGCGGCTGACGGTGCGCCGGTTCTCCGGCTGCATCAGGAAGGCGAGCGGCACCTCGAACACGCCGTCGACCTCGCCGGCATTGAGCGTCAACGCGAAATCCGGCCGCACGCGCGCCAGCGTCGGCACGATGCGATAGCCGAGCGTCGTCATGTAGAGGTCGAGATAGCCGAGCGGCTCGACGAGACGCCGGTTCAGGCCGATCTCCTCCTCCGCCTCGCGCAGCGCCGCCGCCAGCGGATCGGCGTCGCCGGGGTCGATCTTGCCGCCGGGAAAGGAGATCTGGCCCGGATGGTCCGGCAGATGCTGGGCGCGCTGCGTGAACAGCACCGTCGGCTCCGGCCGGTCGACCACCGGCACCAGCACCGCCGCCGGCCGGATCGGCCGCACCATCGCCATCTCCGCCATCACCGGGTCGATGTCGTGGTCGCCGCGTACCGGGATCACGGCGGGGTCGGTGAGCCCGACCGGCACGTCGAGCGTCAGCCGCCCGTGGGCGCGGGTAAAGAAGTCCCGCGCCGGGGAGTCCCCCGATGGGTCGGTCGCGCTCGACATAGTCGTCATGGTTCCGATCCTGCGAGACCCTTGAGACCGTCGGCCTCAGCCATCGGGAAGAATGCACCAGCGGAGGCGACGCCGAACATCCGCCGTCCGTCGATGTCGCGCTCCTCCCCGCGCGCCACCAGATCGTAGAACAGCGCCCGCGTCACCTTCGCCCACAGCCCGCGGCGCACATGCAGATAGGGCTTGAGCCCGCCGGTCGCGGTTTCCGGCTCGAAGCGCAGCGCATGGTCGGCATCGCAGGCGACCCAGTCGTCGACATTGGTGCGGAACCGGAGCGTGCCGGCGGCCTCACGCATCTCCACCGCCAGGAACGGCGCATCGTCGACCGTGATGCCGACCTTCTCGACCGGCGTCACCAGGAAATACCGCTCGCCCTCGCGCTTGAGCACCGAGGCGAACAGGCGCACCAGCGCCGGCCGGCCGATCGGCGTTTTCATGTAAAACCAGGTGCCGTCCGTGGCGATCCGCATGTCGATATCGCCGCAAAACGGCGGATTCCACAGATGGACGGGCGGCAACCCGCGCGATTCGCGGGGCAGCCCGCCAATCAGCGTATCGAGCCCCGCCTGCCCTTCCTTCGCCATTGTTCACCTATGCAATTCACCCGCCGGACGGCCCTGTTCGCATCTTCGTGATTCAAGCCCGCGCGGCGGCAGGATAGCGTAAGCTGTCGCGGAACACGCAGCGGTCCCTCTTTAACCGGATACGCCGGCAGAGTGGTAACGGGCGGCGACGATACGGACGACGGCGGCAAACGACAAGCAAGCCGCCACAGGCGACAGTCAAGCGGCGACAGTCAAGCGGCGACGGACAAGCGCGACAGGCGCGCGATAGACAAGCGATACGGGAGCCATCATGGCGGCGACAGGCGAAAAGCTCGAAGACATGATCGTGCGGCAGGCGGAAGCGACCGCCGCGCATATCCGCGCCGCCAGAGATGCCATCGGCTCGGTGATCTTCGGTCAGGACGAGGTGGTGGAGCGCGCGCTCATCACCATCCTCTCCGGCGGCCACGCGCTGCTGGTCGGCGTGCCCGGCCTCGCCAAGACCAAGCTCGTCGAGACCATGGGCGCGGCGCTCGGCCTCGACGCGCGCCGCATCCAGTTCACCCCCGACCTGATGCCCTCCGACATCCTCGGCACCGAGGTGCTGGAGGAAAGCAGCGCCGGCGAGCGCAGCTTCCGCTTCATCGCCGGGCCGGTGTTCGCGCAACTGCTGATGGCCGACGAGATCAACCGCGCCTCGCCGCGCACGCAATCGGCGCTGTTGCAGGCGATGCAGGAGCAGCACGTTACCGTCGCCGGCGCGCGCCACGACCTGCCGAAGCCGTTCCATGTGCTGGCGACGCAGAACCCGCTGGAACAGGAAGGCACCTATCCGTTGCCGGAGGCGCAACTCGACCGCTTCCTGATGGAGATCAACGTCGATTATCCCGACGCGGCGGCGGAGCGGAAAATCCTGTTCGACACCACCGGCGCCGAAGAATCCACGGTCAAGCCGGCGATGAGCGCCGACGACCTGATGGCGGCGCAGCGTCTGGTGCGCCGTCTGCCGGTCGGCGAGAGCGTCGTCGATGCGATCCTCAAACTGGTGCGCTCGGCGCGACCGGGACCGGAAGCCGGCGACATCGGCCGGCTGATCTCCTGGGGACCGGGCCCGCGCGCCAGCCAGGCGCTGATGCTCGCCTGCCGCGCCCGCGCGCTGGTGCAGGGACGGCTGGCACCATCGGTCGACGACGTCGTGGCGCTGGCCGAGCCGGTGCTCAAGCACCGCATGGCGCTCTCCTTCGCCGCCCGCGCCGAAGGCCACACCGTCGTCGCGGTGATCGGCCAGTTGCAGGCGCGGATCGGCTGAGGGCATTCATATAGCGGACTTCAGATAACGGTCTTCATGGCGGCGCAGGCACAGCACAACGACAACGAGACGCGCGCGGTCACGCACGCGACCGGCGGCGGTCACGCGCTCGCCGACGCGATGCCGCGGCTGATGCTGGAAGCGCGCCGCGTCGCCGCCACCATCATCCACGGCCTGCACGGCCGCCGCCGCGCCGGCGCCGGCGAGAATTTCTGGCAGTTCCGCCGCTTCGTCTCCGGCGAGGCGGCGCACCGTATCGACTGGCGCCGCTCCGCCCGCGACGAGCACCTCTATGTGCGCGAGCGCGAATGGGAGGCGTCGCACACGATCTGGATCTGGGCCGACCGTTCGCCGTCGATGGATTTCGTCTCCCCGCTCGCGCGCGACAGCAAGCTCGAACGCGCGCTGGTGCTCGCCTTCGCGCTGGCCGACGTGCTGGTGCAGGGCGGCGAGCGCGTCGGCGTGCCCGGCCTGATGCGGCCGAGCGCCAGCCGCAACGTCATCGAGCGGATGGCGGAAGCGATGCTGCACGACGCCATGCCGCGCGCCAGCCTGCCGCCGGATTTCGCGCCCTCGCCGCTGTCGGAAGTCGTCATGCTGTCGGACCTGTGGTCGCCGCTCTCCGACACCGCGGCGACGATCGGGCGATTGTCGGCGAGCGGCGCGCACGGCCATCTCGTGCAGATCGTCGATCCGGCGGAAGAAAGCTTCCCCTATTCCGGCCGCGTCGAATTCGTCGAGCCGGAAGGGCTCGGCAGCATCACCGCCGGCCGCGCCGAGACCTGGCGCAACGACTATCAGGCGCTGCTGGCGCGGCATCGCGCCGGCCTGCGCGCCGAAACCACGCGCCGCGGCTTCAGCTTCATCGTTCACCGCACCGACCGCGGCGCCAGCGACCTGCTGCTCGCGCTGCACGCGCGCATCGGAGCGGGAATGCGGGCCGGCACGGCCGCCGGACAGACGGATACCGGTATCACCATGCCGGCCACCACGCTGATCGGTGCCGACGCAGCGCAGGCGGCATCATGATCGGTGGTCTGCCGCTCGGTTTCGCGCAGCCGCTGGTGCTGCTCGGCCTGTTGAGCTTGCCGGTCCTGTGGTGGCTGCTGCGGCTGGTGCCGCCGCGGCCGCGCCGCATCGCCTTCCCGCCGACGCGGCTATTGATGGACATCGCGCCGAAGGAGGAAACGCCGGCGCGCACGCCGTGGTGGCTGACGCTGCTGCGGCTGCTGCTTGCCGCGCTCATCATCTTCGCCGCCGCCGGGCCGCTGTGGAACCCGTCGATCGCGACCTCCGACCGATCCGCGCCGCTCGCCATCCTGATCGACGACGGCTGGCCCGCCGCCGCCACCTGGGATGCGCGGCTGCGCACCGCCGACGAACTGATCGGCCGCGCCGAGGCGGACAATCGCGGCGTCGCCATCGTGCCGCTGTCGGAGACGGCGCGCGACATCTCGCTGCAACCGGCGGGCGCGGCGCGCGTGCGGCTCAAACATCTCAAGCCGCAGCCCTATATGGTCGACCGCATGGCGGCGCTGGCGCCGTTCGGCCGCTTCCTCAATGCGGCGCCGACGACCGACGTGGTCTGGCTCACCGACGGGATCGACGCCGGCAACGGCCCCGGTTTCCTCGATGCGTTCCGCAAGACGCTGGGCGATCGCCGCATCACCGTGGTGAGCGGCGGCATCGCCGCGCCGCTGGCGCTTACCGGCGCCGACAACAACGCCAACGGCCTGACCGTGAAGGTGCTGCGCGGCGATGCCGCCACGGGTGCCGGCAACGGCGTCGTCCGCGCCGTCGATCTCAAGGGCCTGCCGCTCGGCGAGGCCGCCTACGCCTTCAAGAGCGGCGAGACGGAGACCGAGGCGACCTTCGACCTGCCGGTCGAGATCCGCAACGACGCGGCGCGGCTCGACATCGTCTCCGAACGCTCCGCCGGCGCCGTGCAACTGCTCGACAAGCGCTGGCGGCGGCGCACCGTCGGCGTCATCTCCGGCTCCTCCACCGATACCGCGCAGCCGCTGCTCGGCTCGACCTTCTATCTGTCGCGGGCGCTGTCGCCCTTCGCCGACGTGCGGCTGATGGACAATGCCGCGCCGTCGGCGGCGGTGACGCAGTTCCTGCAACAGAACCTGCCGCTCCTGGTGCTCGCCGACGTCGGCAAGGTCACCGGCGAGGCGCACGACAAGCTGGTGACATGGATCGACGAGGGCGGCGTGCTGGTGCGTTTCGCCGGCCCGCGGCTCGCCGCCGCCAGCGACGACGACCTGGTGCCGGTGATGCTGCGGCGGGGCGGCCGAATCCTTGGCGGCGCGATGAGCTGGGAGCAGCCGCAGCAGCTCGCGGCGTTTCCGGGCGAGAGCCCGTTCCATGGCATGGCGGTGCCGGACGACGTGAAAGTCACCCGGCAGGTATTGGCCGAGCCCGACGCGACGCTCAACGAGCGCACCTGGGCAACGCTCGGCGACGGCACGCCGCTGGTCACCGCCGTGCGGCGCGGCAAGGGCATGATCGTGCTGTTCCATGTCACCTCCGACACCCGCTGGTCCGACCTGCCGCTCTCCGGCACCTTCGTCGAGATGCTCAAGCGCATCGTCGCGCTCGCCGGCACCACGGCCGCGGCGGAAGGCGAAACCGCGCAGGCACAGGCGGCAGTGCCGCCGAGCCGCATCCTCGACGGCTTCGGCGTGTTCGTACCGCCGCCGCCGAATGCCCGCCCGGTGACCGCCGGCTTCACGGCGCGCGCCAGCGCCGACCACCCGCCCGGCTTCTACGGACCGCCGGAAGGGCTCGTCGCGGTCAACACCCTCGCCCCGGCGGAGCGGCTGACGCCGCTCGACCTGTCGGTGCTCAATGCGGCGCGCGAGCCCTATCGGCTGAGCGAACCGCAGGACCTGCGTGGGCCGGTGTTCCTCGCCGCGCTGGCGCTGTTGCTGATCGACGCGCTCGTCGTGCTGTGGCTCGCCGGCGGACTGACGCGCCTGCGCCCGCGCCGCGCCGCCACCGCCGCGCTCGTCGTCTTCGGCATCCTGCTGCTGATGCCGCCAACGGCGCAGGCTCAAGCACAGGCGCAGCCCCAGACCGGCGCTGCCAACGCCGCCGACGATTTCGCCATGCAGGCGACCAACCGCACGCGGCTTGCCTATATCGTCACCGGCGACGCCGACACCGACGCGGTGAGCAAAGCGGGCTTACAAGGACTGACGCTGTTCCTCGCCCAGCGCACCGCGCTCGAAGCCGGCGAGCCGATGGGCGTCGATCCGGCGCGCGACGAACTGGCGTTCTTCCCGGTGATCTACTGGCCGATCGCGCCGGGCGCCGCGAAACCCTCGCCGCAGGCGCTGACCCGCATCGACGCCTATATGAAGCAGGGCGGTACGGTGATCTTCGACACCCGCGACGCCGGCACGGCGATGCCGAACGATCCCGCCTCGCCCGGCACGGCGGCGCTGCGCGACATCCTCTCCTCGCTCGACATCCCCGAACTCGAGCCGGTGCCGCGCGACCATGTGCTGACCAAGACCTTCTTCCTGATGAAGGACTTCCCCGGCCGCTTCAGCGACGGCCAGCTCTGGGTCGAAGCCTTGCCGCGCGACCAGGACGAGGACGAAACGGAGCGCCCGGCGCGCGGTGGCGACGGCGTCTCGTCGATCCTCATCACCTCGAACGATTTCGCCGGCGCCTGGGCGATCCGGCCCGACGGCCAGCCGATGCTGCCGCTGTCGCCGGGCGAGCCGCGGCAGCGCGAATTCGCCTTCCGCGCCGGCGCCAACATCGTGATGTACGCGCTGACCGGCAACTACAAGGCCGATCAGGTGCATGTCCCGGCGCTGCTCGAACGGCTGGGGCAATAACCGATGATGAATTTCGGCATCGCCTTCGCCCCGCTGCTGCCGCCGGTGGTCCTGTGGACCGGCGCGGCGATCGCGCTCGCGATCGCGCTCCTGTTGCTGCTGGCGCGACCGCGCGGCGCGCTGCTGCGCATCCTGGCGCTGGCGCTGCTGCTGCTCGCGCTGACCAATCCGTCGTTCACGCGCGAGGACCGCGACCCGGTGCCCTCGGTCGCCGCGGTGATCGTCGATAAAAGCCCGAGCCAGAATTTCGGCGAGCGCAACCGGGAGACCGAGGCGGCGCGCGCCGACCTCGTCGAGCGGCTCAAGCAGATCCCCGGCCTCGACGTGCGCGTCGCCGAAGCCGCCCGCGCCGACGACGAGAGCGGCGGCGACAACGACGGCACGCGGCTCTTCTCCGCGCTCTCCGCGACGCTTGCCGACGTGCCGCCGGACCGCATCGCCGGCGCCATCCTGATCACCGACGGCCGCGTCCACGACATCCCGGCGGATGCCGCCGCGCTCGGCTTCAATGCGCCGCTGCACGCGCTGATCTCGGGGCGCGCCGACGAGCGCGACCGCCGCGTCGTGCTGGTGACGACGCCGCGCTTCGGCATCGTCGGCCAGTCGCAGACCATCGCCTTCCGCGTCGAGGACCAGGGAGGAACCGGCCCGACGCGCGTCGATATCCGCCGCGACGGCGAGACGCTGGAGAGCCGCGCCGTCACGCCCGGCCAGACGGTGCGCATCGACGTGCCGATCCCGCACGCCGGGCAGAACATCGTCGAGATCGACGCCTCGCCGCTTGCCGGCGAACTCACCACCGTCAACAACCGCGCCGTGGTGTCGATCGACGGCGTGCGCGACAAGCTGCGCGTGCTGCTGGTGTCGGGCGAGCCGCATGCCGGCGAGCGCACCTGGCGCAACCTGCTCAAGTCGGACGCTTCGGTCGATCTCGTCCACTTCACCATCCTGCGACCGCCGGAGAAGCAGGACGGCACGCCGATCAACGAATTGTCGCTGATCGCCTTCCCGACGCGCGAACTGTTCCAGCAGAAGATCAGCGAGTTCCAGCTCATCATCTTCGACCGCTATGCGCGGCAGGGCGTGCTGCCGACCGCCTATTTCGACAACATCGCCCATTACGTTCAGGCGGGCGGCGCGGTGCTGGTCGCCGCCGGCCCGGATTACGCGAGCCCGTCGAGCATCTGGCGCACGCCGCTCGACGCGATTCTGCCGGCTGAGCCGAACGGCAACGTCACCGAGGCGCCGTTCCGCGCCGGCCTCACCGACCTCGGCAAGCGCCACCCGGTGACGCGCGGGCTTGCCGGCGCGGAGGCCGACCCGCCGCACTGGAGCCGCTGGTTCCGCCTCGTCGATACGCGCGCGACGAGCGGCGTCAGCGTCATGCAGGGCCAGGGTGACAAGCCGCTGCTGGTGCTGGCGCGGCAGGAGGAAGGCCGCGTCGCGCTGCTGTTGTCCGATCACATCTGGCTGTGGGCGCGCGGCTACGAAGGCGGCGGGCCGCATCTCGATCTGCTGCGGCGCCTGTCGCACTGGCTGATGAAGCAGCCGGAGCTTGAGGAAGAGGCGCTGCGGCTGATCGCGCGTGGCCACACCCTTACCGTCGAGCGGCAGACCATGGCCGACAGTGTCGGCGAAGTGACGCTGACCTCCCCGTCGGGGCAGGAGCGCAAGCTGACGCTGACGGCGGCCGAGCCCGGCCTGTGGCGCGCCGGCGTCGAAACCGGCGAACTTGGTCTATGGCGCGCCAGCGACGGCACGCTGACCGCGCTGGTCAATGTCGGTCCCGCCAATCCGCGCGAATTCGCCGAGGTCACTTCGACCACGGATACGCTCAAGCCGCTCGCCGAGGCGACCGGCGGCGACGTCCGCCGCCTTGCCGATGCCGGCGTGCCGCGCGTCCTGGCGGTGCGCAGCAACGCCGTCTACAAGGGCGGCGACTGGATCGGCCTGAAGATGCGGCAGGCGAGCGTGGTGCGCGGCATCGGCGTGCTGCCGATCTTCGCCGGTTTCCTCGGCCTGCTGCTGTTGATCGGCTCGCTCGCGCTGACCTGGGCCCGCGAGGGCCGCTGACCCGCACGCGTGCCCCACTCCCCCGCATTGTCGGGCGCGTCCGCCTCGGCTATAGCGTTTTTAAGCGAAGTGGGCACCGCTTCGCGTGAAGAAAACGCGTCAAAACAAAACCAAAGAGCTTTGCTCTCGAACGGCGACGGCGCCGGAGACCGCAATGACCACACCTCACAAGATCACGCCGCTCGAACAGGCCCAGGTGCTCTCCGAGGCGCTGCCGCATATGCAGCGCTACGACGAGGCGACGATCGTCATCAAATACGGCGGCCACGCGATGGGCGACGAGGCGACCGCGCGCAACTTCGCCCGCGACATCGTGCTGCTCGAACAGACGGCAATCAATCCGGTCGTCGTCCACGGCGGCGGCCCGCAGATCCAGACCATGCTCGGCAAGCTCGGCATCAAGTCGGAATTTGCCGCCGGGCTGCGCATCACCGACGCGGCGACCGTCGAGATTGTCGAGATGGTGCTCGCCGGCTCGATCAACAAGCAGATCGTCGGCTACATCAACGCCGCCGGCGGCAAGGCGCTCGGCCTGTGCGGCAAGGACGGCAATATGGTGCTGGCGCGCAAGGTGACGCGCACCGTCGCCGACCCGGATTCCAACATCGAGAAGGTGATCGATCTCGGTTTCGTCGGCGAGCCGGACAAGGTCGACGTCTCGCTGCTCGAACAGGTGCTCGGCCGCGACATGATCCCGGTGCTGGCGCCGGTCGCGACCTCGGTCGACGGCGGCACCTTCAACGTCAACGCCGACACCTTCGCCGGGGCGATCGCCGGCGCGCTGAAGGCCAAGCGCCTGCTGCTGCTCACCGACGTGCCCGGCGTGCTCGACAAGTCGAAGACGTTGATCCCCGACATCTCCGTTGCCGATCTGCGCAAGCTGATCGCCAACGGCACCATCACCGGCGGCATGATCCCGAAGGTCGAGACCTGCATCTACGCGCTCGACGCCGGCGTCGAAGGCGTCGTCATCATGGACGGCAAGGTACCGCATGCGGTGCTGGTCGAACTCCTGACCGACCACGGCGCTGGCACGCTGATCCACAAGTGAGGCGCTCATGACGGCGCCTCTCGCCCCGGCCACGCTGCATAATTTCGACCACGTCGAGACCTGGGTATTCGATCTCGACAACACGCTCTATCCGCATCACCTCAACCTCTGGCAGCAGGTCGATGCGCGCATCCGCGAATATGTCTCGGCCTATCTGCACGTCTCGCCGGAGGAGGCGTTCCGGGTGCAGAAGGACTATTACCGCCGCTACGGCACGACGATGCGCGGGCTGATCGCCGAGCACGGCATGGCGCCGGGCGACTATCTCGATTTCGTCCACCGCATCGACCATTCGCCGCTCAAGCCCGATCCGGCGCTCGGCGATGCGCTGGAGAAGCTGCCCGGCCGCAAGCTGATCTTCACCAACGGTACGCGCCGCCACGCCGAGAACGTCATCAAGAGGCTGGAAATCGACGCGCGTTTCGAGGACGTGTTCGACATCGTCGCCGGCGATCTGGAGCCGAAGCCCTCGCAATTGAGTTACGAGCGCTTCCTCGCCCGCCACGGCGTCGATGCGGCGAAGGCGGCGATGTTCGAGGACCTGGCGCGCAACCTCGAAGTGCCGCACGCACTCGGCATGACCACGGTGCTGGTGGTACCGCAGGGCGAGCGGGTGGTGCTGCGAGAGGCGTGGGAGCTGGCGGGTCACGACGACCCGCATATCGACCACCGCACCGACGACCTCACCGCGTTCCTCGAACGGATCGCCGGCGCCCGCGCGGCATAGACGATGCGGCACAGGGCGGCCGGCAGGGTGTCCGGCTTGACTCCGTCCGGGCGCGCCTCGACAACAGCGCTGCCTTTCTTCTCAAAGACAAACCGAGAGTTTGCCAGCACCATGCCGACCGTCAAATCGCCGAAAACCGTTCAGCATCTTGCCAAAACCATCGACGACGCCTTCGACAAGCGCGAGACGATCAGCCCGAAGACCCGTGGCCCCGTGCGCAAGGCGGTGGAGACCGCGCTCGATCTGCTCGACAGCGGCACCGCCCGCGTCGCCGAGCGGCAGGCCGACGGATCGTGGACGGTCAACCAGTGGCTGAAAAAGGCGGTGCTGCTGTCGTTCCGCCTCAACGACATGGGCGTCATCGCCGGCGGGCCGGGCAAGGCGGTGTGGTGGGACAAGGTCGATTCCAAAATGAAGGGCTGGACGGCGGCGAAATTCCGCAAGGCCGGTTTCCGCGCGGTGCCCGGCGCCATCGTCCGCCGCGCCGCGCATATCGCGCCCGGCGTCGTGCTGATGCCCTCCTTCGTCAATCTCGGCGCCTATGTCGATAGCGGCACGATGATCGACACCTGGGCGACGGTCGGCTCCTGCGCCCAGATCGGCAGGAACTGCCATATCTCCGGCGGCGCCGGCATCGGCGGCGTGCTGGAGCCGCTCCAGGCCGGGCCGGTCATCGTCGAGGACAACTGTTTCATCGGCGCGCGCTCGGAAGTTGCCGAAGGGGTGATCGTCCGCGAGGGCTCGGTGCTATCGATGGGCGTCTATCTCGGCGCCTCGACCAAGATCGTCGATCGCGCCACCGGCACCATTCATATGGGCGAGGTGCCGCCCTATTCCGTCGTCGTGCCGGGGACGCTGCCGGGCAAGGCCGGCGGACCGGGCCTCTATTGCGCGGTGATCGTCAAGCGCACCGACGAAAAGACCCGCGCCAAGACCTCGATCAACGAATTGCTGCGCGACTGAGCGTTAGCGGCCGGGACACGGTGCCTCAGCGGAATGGGCCGAACCAGCATGGATTTGCACCGCCTGTTCTTCAGCTTCGAGGGCCGCATCAGCCGCCAGCCCTACTGGCTCGGCTTCGGCCTGCTGGTGGCGGCGGCGCTCGTCTGCTGGACGGTCATCATCGCGCTCGGCGGCGACGAGCGCATGGTGGCGATCGTCGAGCTTGCCTTGATCTATCCGGAATGCGCGCTGGTGCTCAAGCGCGCCAATGACCGCGAGACGCCGCTGACACCGATCGTGGTCTATTTCCTGCTGGAATTCATCCTCAGCAGTCTGACCGTGCTGGGCGTCACCGGTCCGACCGAGACGGCCGGCGGCCTGTTCTGGATCGTTTTCCTTCCCTGGCTCGCGGTCGGGGTGTATCTGCTGGTCGAACTCGGGTTCCGCCGCGGCGTCCCCGGTCCCAATCGATTCGGTCCCGATCCGCTGCAATGACAAGTGACCCGATGCCCGCCGATCCCGTCGCCATCACCCGCGATCTCGTCCGCTGCCCGTCGGTGACGCCGGCGGAGGGCGGCGCGCTCGCCTATCTGGA
>Ga0182744_1001520_pt1 | contig 20167 bp, 15 predicted proteins | sample eDN3rd30CKraftMG_FD_128525 | JGI IMG/M metagenome (GOLD analysis project Ga0182744, IMG submission 128525) | Enriched Miracle-Growth compost microbial communities from Emeryville, California, USA - eDNA 3rd pass 30_C Kraft MG (version 2) (version 2) ...
CACACCGTCGTTTCGACGGGTCGGTTCCGGCCCGCCAGACGGCAGCTCTGGCATGGGCTCGACGGCGACCGTAGAGAACGCGGCGGCCGGTTCCTTGTCGGGGTCGGTGGTGCGGGTGAGGATCACGGTCAGGTGCGTGATGGCCAGCAGCACGACGGGCGGCACCGCTGCGACCGAGGCCGCAAGCATCCTGGGAACGTCGGCGTCTGCGGCTACGACGGCGTGAATGGCGTTCGCCGTCACCGACACGAGCGCGCCGCCGACCAGCAGCGCCCACGGATACCAGGCCGAGCGCTGCCCTGCGAGGGCGACGACGGCGACGGTGGAGACGACGATGATGCCGTCCACGATCAGCGGCCACGCCCACGCCTGCCCCGCCCCGATCCCGGAGCGAGCGGCCAGATCGGCCAGCGACGTGAAGGACAGCCAGAACGCCCCGGCGGCGATGAACACCGTCCCCGCGACCGCCGTCATAGCGGCCCAGCGCCGCCCCTGCTGTTCGCGCATCACAGCCCTGCCCTCCCGAAAGCTGCGGACGGTGGGCTTGTCGTGCGACCGAACCACCGACCCGCACTCTGGGCTCGGCCGTCTGGCGTGGCCTCGGGTGGGGGTTGGGTGGCTCGGTAGGCGGAGCGGACGGTCGTGGTGATCTCGCGATCGCCCAGACCCGCCGAGTGTGCCGCAGCGCCCAGAGCGTCGAGTGCGTCGGCGGGCGAGACGCCGTTCTCGGCGAGGCGGCAGGCGGCCCAGAACAGGCTTCGGTTCCGCTCGCCCTCACCTCGCCCGGCGACCCACGCCGCCAGCCGCTCAGAATCCACGACCATCGAGGTGCCGTTGCTTGGACGTGGTGGAGCGCTGGGGCGGGGGTCGAGGAAATCCCGCAGACGGGCCGCGTCGATGGTGCCGACCGAGTGTGTGGCGATGTCGGCGACCTCGTAGCGGCGGACGTGGCCGTCGATGATGCGTCGGGAGGGCGGAGCGATGATGTAGCCGCCGTCGCCTCGGAAATCGACACCAGCGGTGGCTGCCTGCCACGACCGCTGCTCGCCGCCTGGTGTCGCCGGGAAGTACACGTGCGTGCCACCGGTGGGGGTGCGCACCAGCAGACCCGCTCCATCGACGAGCCCCGCGTCGGTGGCACGCTGGTACGCCGCGCGACCGTCCTGGTCGCCGTGGACATCGACATCGACGACGACCACGCCCGATGCCGCGCCCGTCGGGATGCCGATATTCGCATCCGGTGTGCGCGACCACCACCCCGCCACTTGCTCCGGGGCGGTGCTCGCGTCGAGGAACCCGCGGCGAGTCAGCGGACGCTTCCCCTCGACCAGGCATGGGAACACGGGCACGCCAGCCGCCGCGAGGCTCCGCGCCGCGAACGCCAGGCTCGGCGAACCATCCACGCGGATGAGCGCCGCCAGGACATCGAAGAGCTCGGGCATCACAGCCCCCGCCCTGCTAGCTCGGGCACCGGGGCAACACGCGGGCGATCCACCTCCACCGCAGGCGCTGCCGTGCGGGAGGTGCGCGGACTGGGGGTGTCGCGGTCGAGGCCGGGCGGGGTGCCGTCGCCGACCTGGAGCGTGTCGAGCTGGTCGAGGATCGCCAGCGCGGTCTTCCGCACCCGTTCGCCGGTGGCCTGCACCACCTGGACGGGCTCTTGGCCGTCCACGCGGGCGGCCCAGGTCGAGACGTACGGGATCGTGTACCCGGCAGTGTCCATGCCGTGCGCCGCACCGATCATCAGCGCGACGGACTCGGCTTCGACCTCGCGGATGCCGCGATGCTGCCGCGCCTCCTCATCGTCGGGATCGTGCATCAGCACATGCGCCAGCTCGTGCGCGAGCGTCTTGACCTGCGCAGCAGGGTCCATGTTCTCCCGCACCGCGACCGTGCGCGCCTCGTAATCGGTCATGCCGTTCGCGCCGGAGATCATCCCCTCGTGCGGCACCCGCAGCACCTCGAACCCCGCGCCGCGAATCTGCCCGGCCAGCCCCTCCCACAGCCCCGAGGGTGCTTCGCCTTCGAGCAGCGTCGGCGTGGGCGGCATCGGCAGTGGCTCGCCGTCGGTCTGTGAGGCATCCCACACGTAGGCCGGCCGCACTCCGACCATCCGCGAGCGCACCACCTCGTTGACCTTCTGCTTCTCGCGCGGCCCCAAGCGGCGCCAGGAGTTCGGATCGGCAGGATGGGAGGACGCGAACCGGCCCGTCACCGGCGCGAAGATCAAGTAGCCCGGCTGACCCTTCATCACCTGCCGCCCAAGCCCTTGCCACTGCCGGTACCCGGCAACCAGAGTCGGGAACGGTTCAGGCACCCGGCCTGCCTCGAACGCGGCCTCGTGCTGCACCCAGATCAGCATCGTGTTGTTGAACGACCGCGACCGGAACCGTGCCGCGAAGGCGAGCGCTTGCCGCCAGTCATCACCCGAGACCAGCGACTCGACCGCGCCAGTCAGCTTCTCGTGCAGCTCGTCGAGCTTCGCCTCTCGCGCCGCGCGGGCGTCCTCGTTCGATGCCATGCTCCGGCCTCCTCTTCGGCGGGCCGCGCCAAGGTTGCGCGCGGCGGTACACCTGGCAGGTAGGCGCAAACACCCGCGCCCGGACCGTGAGCTGGACATCGTTCACCTCCTTGAGGCAGCCCGAGCCGAGACCGGGACACCGACGTTGAGCATGCTCAAATGGTCTCGGAGTCCTGTTCTAACACCGACCGTTGAGCATGCGCAAGCCTTGATTTGTGCATGCTCAACGAGTACGGTTGAGCATGCACAACCACCCCTTGGGTGGACTACATCGATGCCTTGCCCGTCGCGAAGGGAAGGAGGTCAGCGTCATGACCGAAGACGAGAGCCAGGCTGCGGCCGAAGACCTCGCCAAGCGTCTACGCCTCCTGATGGACGTCGCCGTCGCCGAGTCCGGCACGGAGCCGACCTACTCGCAGATCGCCGACTACCTCCATGAACGAGGCACCAACTTGTCGCGGTCGCGCTGGACGTACATGATCAACGGCCACCGCTACGTCCAAGACCCCGCCGTGTTCGAGGGGCTCGCGGAGTTCTTCGACGTGGACGCCGCGTTCCTGCTCGGTGAGGGTGGTGCCGCCACCCCCGAGAAGGTCTCTGCGCAACTTGATCTCGTTCGGTCCATGCGTGCCGCGAAGGTGAAGTCCTACGCAGCCCGTACCCTCGGCGACATCTCGCCGAAAGCACTCCACGCCATCACCAAGTTCCTGGATGAGGAAATGACACCAACGTCTGAGCACTGACGGGTGTCGCGCAAGGCGAAGCCGATACCGGTCGCTGCTCCCCACTGAGAGGGGCGAACCGTGAATACCGAACAGACCGTATCGGCGGCCGTGGCGGGCCTTCAGCTCGGTGATACCTTCACCTTCGACGAGCTCCTCCGCTCTGTCCAGGACCAGCGGCACCGCAGGCTTCGGATCATTGAGCTGGCTGATCTCGATACCCACGACGGCCTCTGCGCGCTTTGGCTGGCAACCGATACCGATGATCTCGTGCTCCACGCCCGCACTGACTCGACACTCCACCGACAGCAGTTCATCCTCCACGAACTCGCCCACATGATCCTCGGCCACTGCGAAGGCGATGACTGCACCGTCGACGAGGCGCTGCTGCCCAACATCCCGCCCTACACCCGAGGACGCCTCCTCCGGCGGCAAGACCTTGACAGCGAAACCGAGATCGTCGCCGAGTCCCTCGCCGACAAGCTCGCCGCCGGCATCCGAGGATCAGTGTTCGCGGAGTCGGCATTCTCGGAGATATTCGGATGATCCAGATGCTCGTCGCGACGCTCATGTGGGCGCTCGTGGCGAGCCTGCTTATCTTCCGCCGCAAACGCACCGACAGAAGCATCACCTACGCCGCCTTCACCATTGCCGTCGCGATGACGCTGAATGTCGATGGCATCTACACGGTCGTCGATCCGCTCCTCGGCGGCACGAACATCGCGACGCTGATCGCGGACGCTCTCCTTATGGTCGGGCTCTTCTTCCTCGGGCGGGGCGTCATGAAGACCGGCGAGTACCGGCCCAGGCTCGTCCGCGGCGCCGTGAGCGCGCCCGTCCTGCTCGTCGCGCTACTCGCGATCACCGCATCGTTCCTGTTCATCGATCGCAGCACCACCACGACACGATTCATGAGCGATCTCGGCGCGCAACCCGCAGCAGCGGTCTACTCGATCATCAACTTCAGTTACGGAGCGCTCGTCATCGCAACGATGCTCGTCCTCGCCGCGCGGCAGTATCAGCACAGCGTCGGTATCCAGCGCCTCCCCGCCGCGTTGCTCAGCCTGGGATCGGCGTTCGGCGTCGCCCTCTGCCTCGCCGTGGTCGTCATGGACATCGCCCACGCCACCGGCCACCTCGACCTCATGCACGTAGTCCAGGCCGCCTACGATCCGCTCTCCATCCTCACCTTCCTGTTCCTCTGCGCCGGGTTCGCCGCGCAACCCGCTGTCCGTCGCGCCCAGCACCGCTCCCGGCGTCGGCAGACGATCACGTTGATGGCGCAGCTGGAGCCACTCTGGCTCCGAGCGACGCGCGCACGGCCCGGCCTGAGCCAGGCCGACTCCCTCGCCGCTAATAGCGAAGACCCCGAAGGGCACCTCCATCGGATGATCGTCGAAATCCGGGACGCGATGATCGACCCCCGCATCACCTTCGACATCAGCACCGACGACCGCGACCTACTCGAACGCGCCGAGAGCCACCTCGTCCGAAGCGACACCGTCGTCGCAACGACCTTGCCCGTTCCCAACGTCGAGGAGCGTGAATCGTGATCGGCCGCATCGCTCTCGGCGGGGGGATCGCGGCAGCAGCGGCTGCCGGAGTCGGGTGGATCATCGCGCGCCGGCTCACCGCACCCGTCGGTCCACGCGCCTTCGACCTCACCATCCGAGGCGTCGAGCACGACGACAACGGCGACCTGATAGTGCTCGACCGAACCGAGCAGACCACAGCGCCCGGAATCTACAACCTCTGGTTCGAGAACGGAGGCTGGACGCAGCTCTCCGCAGAGATCGTCGATCGCGGACCGACTCGCGTCGCTCGCAAGATCACCGGCGCTGCACCGGGTCTCACCCCGAAGGTCGGCGACCGTGCCTCGTGGAGCGGCTTTTACTACGCCACCTCAGCCGATGCCGAACTCCACGCCCACGACATCACCATCACCACTCCGGCAGGACCATGCCCGGCCTGGCGCATCGACGGCGACCCTTCGACCTGGGCCATCCATATCCACGGCCTCGGCAGCACCCGCGCCGGCACCCTCCGCGGCGTCCTCGCCGCAACCGAACTCGGCTACACCTCCCTCGTCGTCAGCTACCGCAACACGACGGAAGTGCCACGAGCCGACACCGGCTGCTCAACCCTCGGCGATACGGAGATGACCGACGTTGACGAAGCCATCGGATACGCCGTCCGACGCGGTGCTCGCCAGATCGTGATCTTCGGCTGGTCGATGGGTGCGGCCATCGCCCTCCAGCTCGCCGACCACCCGCGACACGATGGACTGATCGCCGCGCTCGTCCTCGACTCACCAGTCCTCAACTGGACCGAAGTCATCAAGGCCAACTGCGTCCGTAGCGGACTGCCCGCAGCAGCCGGCCACCTCGCGATCCCGTGGCTCACCGTCACCCCGCTGGCACGTGCAGTCGGGTTGTCGGGCCGCATCCCCCTTCGCTCCTTCGACTGGACCGCACGATCAGCAGACCTCACGACGCCGACCCTGATCCTCCACGGCACACGAGACGACTCCGTGCCGATCCGGCTCTCACAAGCACTCCGACACGACCGCCCGGACCTCGTCGGGCTGGAGACCTTCGACGCCGACCACACGCTCTGCTGGAACACCGACCCCGACCGCTGGCAGAAGGCAGTGACCACGTGGCTCCGTTCGCGTGTCGCACGCTGATCGGCCGACCGGAGCCAACGCTCTCGGCACCCGTCCTCGTCCGGCCACACCCAGAGAAACCCAACTCAAGCCGTACCTCCATCGGTATCATCGTGAGTGTCGGCCTGCCTGGGCCATTGAGCGAGGGAGCACCAACGTGGCTGAGCCGTGGCTGTCCGCAGACGACATTGCCGCCCACCTCGGGGTCACCAAAGACACTGTTTACACCTGGATCGCCGAGAAGACCATGCCCGCCCACAAGGTCGGACGCCTCTGGAAGTTCCAAGCCAGCGAGATCGACGACTGGGTGCGTGCGGGAGCGGCGGCCAGCGACGACGAGACCGCTCAGCAGCCCACGCGAATGTCAGCGGTCGCTCCTACGATCGTGACAGCGAGTACGGGAAGGGGAGACGATGACGCTGAGTGAAGCCCAGCGCTTGGTGAAGTCGAAGCAGCGCGTTGCGGATCACGGCGAGGTGTTCACGCCGGGGTGGATGGTCGAGGACATGCTCGATCTCGTCAAGCACGAGTCTGAGCGGATCGACTCTCGCGTGCTTGAGCCCGCTTGCGGCTCGGGGAACTTCCTTGTCCCGGTTCTGGCCCGCAAGCTCGTGACCGTCCAGCTTCGCCACGGCAAAAGCGACTTCGAGAAGCATCACTACGCGCTGTTCGCGCTGATGTGCACCTACGGCATTGAGCTCCTCGGTGACAACGCCGAGGAGTGCCGGGACAATCTTGCCGAGGTGTTCAACACGTTCTTGGATATCGGCAGCGATGACCCGTGGGCGCGAGCGGCACGCGCGGTTCTAGCCGTGAACATCGTCCAGGGCGATGCCTTGACTATGACCGTGCCCGGCGGTCATCCGATTACCTTTCCTGAGTGGGGCTACCTCGGCAAGGGGAAGTTCCAGAGGCGGGACTTCCGCTACGACGATCTCACTCAGCGCGCCTCGTACGAGGGGACACTGTTCGGCGAACTCGACGACGACGACCTGTTCGTTCCCGCGCAAACCTATCCGACGATGACCTTCAGCCAGATCGCGGAGGCCGCCGCGTGAGCCTTGCACCTTTCACTCTCCGAGGGCACAACCCGGATGTCTTGACCTGCATCGCGAACCTGTCCAACGACGAGGTCTTCACCCCGCCAGAGTTCGCGAACCAGATGCTCGATACGCTCACAACCGCATGGGCAGACGCCAACGACGGCGCAGACATCTGGGCCAACCCCGATGTCACGTTCCTCGATCCGTTCACCAAGTCCGGCGTGTTCCTCCGCGAGATCGTCCGTCGACTCACCGACGGACTGGTCCTGGCAATCCCCGAACTCGACCAACGCGTCGATCACATCCTCACCCATCAGGTGTTCGGCATCGGGATCACCCAGCTCACTGCGCTGCTTGCGCGCCGTAGCGTCTACTGCTCGAAGTTCGCCAACGGCCCGCACTCGATCGCCAAGTCATTCACGACCGAGGACGGCAATATCTGGTTCGAGCGCACCGAGCACACCTGGGGCGGCGGGAAACGAGAGTTCCGATCCGATCCGCTGACCAGCGAAGAAGTCATCGTCCATACCAACCGCAAGTGCATCTACTGCGGAGCGGGCGAGGACGACTACGCCCGTGGTGACGACCTTGAGACTCACGCCTACGCCTTCATCCACACCGACGACATCAAAGCTCGCATCGCGGAGCTGTTCGGAGACAACATGCAGTTCGACGTCATCATTGGCAATCCGCCCTATCAGTTGGATGACGGAGGGGCTGGTTCCAGCGCGCAGCCGATTTACAACAGGTTTGTGGAATCTGCGAAGTCGCTCGATCCGCGCTACCTGTCACTTGTGATACCCGCTCGATGGTACGCGGGCGGGAAAGGTCTTAATGAGTTTCGGCAGGAGATGCTGACCGATTCGAGGCTCTCCGTCATCCACGATTACCCAGACACTAACGACGTTTTCCCTGGCCTCAACGTCCGCGGTGGCATCATGTACTTTCTCTGGGAAAGGGATCGCCGCGGCCATGTCACCGTTACGAACCATATGGGCAACACGGATTTCGGGTCTACGGCCCGGCCTCTGCTGGAACCAGGTTTGGACACGTTCATTCGCTTCGGCACTGCTGTTGACATTCTTGCCAAGGTCATCCAAGTAGAAACGGGGCAGGATCACGACCTGGCTCTGCCCGGGTCAAAATCCTTCGCTACATTGGTCTCGGCGCGGAAGCCGTTCGGGCTACCGACCAATTTCGCTGACTTCTCGTCGAAGCCTACGGATCGTCGAGCGATCGAACTACGCCGATTCGGCGCGGCGGGATATGTCTCGGAACAGCAGCTGGTGGAGAACGCGCAGTGGGCGAACCAATGGAAACTGTTTGTCCCGTACGCCAGCCCTGGAAGCGACGACTATCCGCACCTCGTTCTGTCGAACCCGCTTGTGGGTGGCCCCGGAACAGCCTGCACCGAAACCTACCTCGTGGTTGGTCCTTTCAGCAGTGAGCGCGAGTGCCTCAACGCACGCTCCTATATGAGGACGCAGTTGTTTCGGTTCCTCGTCCTCGCGCTGCGTGCTTCCCAGCACGTGACTCAGCGTGTCTACCGGCTGGTGCCGCAACTCGATTTCTCAGTCCCTTGGGATGACCAAGCACTCTACGCGCGCTATCAGATTTCGGACGAAGAGATCGCGCTCATCGACATGTTGGTCAAGCCGGTTGCGTGGGAAGACTAGCTGTGGTTGCGAACGAGTTGGACTCCATCAATCGCATGAGTCGACTGTTTCCTGAGAAACCCGAATCAAGGCTGCGCATCTACGCGTGGTCGCCGAACGATCCGCCAGCCGGATACGCAGGCCTCCTCAAGGTGGGTCAGACGACGAAGGCGGACGTGAACGAGCGCATCCGCGAGTCGCAGGGGCAGATGCAGCAGGCCTATACGCTGCACATTGATGAACTCGCCGAACGTGGCGACGGGTCAGTGTTCCGTGACTCGGATGTGCGCCAACGTCTGATCGACAAGGGTTTCGAGAATCCGACTTTCGGCTCAGCACGAGAGTGGATGCGCTGCAAGCCGGATGATGTGCGCACGGCGATCACAGAGCTTCGCACCGGCGTGAAACTTAGCGGCACCCATCATGAGACGTTCCCGATGCGCCCGGAGCAGGCCAGCGCCGTGAACAAGGCTGAGGCCTACTACGAGTCGATCTGGTCCGAGGATTCCCAGGCGGTGCCGCGGTTCCTGTGGAACGCCAAGATGCGCTTCGGAAAGACTTTCGCCTCCTATCAGCTCGCGAAGCGACTCGGCGCCAAACGCATCCTCGTGGTGACCTTCAAGCCTGCGGTGGAGGATGCCTGGCAGACCGACTTGGAGTCGCACGCTGACTTCGACGGTTGGCAGTACCTCTCCTCGGCTACCGGGGGTAGCCCGGACGATGCCGACAAGGCGAGGCCGCTGGTCTATTTCGGATCGTTCCAGGACCTGCTTGGGCGAGACCGGAAGACCGGGCTGATCAAAGCGAAGAACGAGTGGGTTCACACCACCAACTGGGACCTCGTCATCTTCGACGAGTACCACTTCGGTGCCTGGCGAGAGTCCGCCAAGGAGCTGTTCGAGGGCGAGGAAGAGAAGGTCAAGCAGAAGGAACTGGCCGCCGAGTACAACGACGGTCTGGTGGCCTTCGACGAGGAGCTCGACGAGCTTGGCAACGACGAGGACGACTTCCTGCCGATCACAACCCGCGCCTACTTGTACCTGTCGGGCACGCCGTTCAAGGCGCTGGCGACTGGCGAGTTCATCGAGGAGCAAATCTTCAATTGGACCTATACCGACGAGCAGCGGGCCAAGGCCGGGTACGCCGTCGCGCATCCGGACGCGTGGAACCCGTACGGGGCACTCCCGGAGATGCGCCTGTTCACCTACCAGATGCCGGACGAGTTGATCGCCGTCGCGAACCAGGGCGAGTTCGACGAGTTCGACTTGGGCGAGTTCTTCGAGGCAAAGGGCATCGGCACGGACGCCGAGTTCACCCACAAGACCGATGTGCAGAAGTGGCTCGATCTCATCCGCGGTGCTCACCTGCCCACGCAGGTTGACGCGATGCGGATGGGCACCCGTCCGCCTTTCCCGTATTCCGATGTCCGGCTCCTTCCATACCTGCAGCACTCGTTCTGGTTCCTGCCCAATGTGGCTGCCTGCCAAGCGATGGCCAACCTGCTCGCGGAGAAGCACAACGTGTTCTGGCACGACTACAAGGTTCTCGTCGTCGCTGGTGCCGGCGCAGGCATCGGCCTGGATGCCCTCCCACCGGTGCGAGCGGCGATCGGCGACGGACACGACACGAAGACGATCACGCTGTCGTGCGGCAAGCTCACCACGGGCGTCACCGTCAAGCAGTGGTCTTCGATCCTGATGCTGCGCAACCTCAACTCGCCCGAGACCTACTTCCAGGCGGCGTTCCGTGTGCAGTCCCCGTGGTCGATCAAGAACCCCGACGGGGACGACCCGAGCGCCGAAGCCGTGCTCAAGCCGGTGTGCTTCGTGTTCGACTTCGCACCCACTCGGGCGCTGCGTCAGATCGCCGACTACGGTGCGGGCCTGTCGCCGGAGACGCCGAACCCGGAGCAGGCCGTGGAGGAGCTCGTGAAGTTCCTTCCCGTGTTGGCCTACGACGGGTCGAACATGACCCAGGTCGATGCCGGGGGCATCCTCGACATCGCCATGTCCGGGACCTCGGCGACCCTCCTGGCCCGTAAGTGGGAGTCCGCGATCCTCGTCAACGTCGACAACGACACCCTGCGCAAGATCATGAACAACCCCGACGCCCTCAACGCCGTCATGAACATCGAAGGATTCCGCGCGCTCGGCAACGACATCTTTGAGACTGTCGTGAACAAGAGCGACGCCGTGAAGAATGCGAAGAAGGAGAAGGGCGACGACATCACCCCGGCGGAGAAGAAGGAGCTCACAGCGGAGGAGAAGGAGTATAAGTCCAAGCGGAAGCAGATTCAGGAGAAGCTCGTCAAGTTCGCCACCCGCATCCCGGCGTTCATGTACCTCACCGACTTCCGCGAGAACACCCTCCAGGACGTCATTACCAAACTCGAACCCGGACTGTTCCGCACCGTCACCGGCCTGACCGTCGAGGACTTCCACCTCCTCGTGAACCTCGGCGTCTTCAACGCCACCCACATGAACCAGGCCGTCTTCGCCTTCCGCCGCTACGAGGACTCCTCGCTGTCTTACACCGGCATCGAGTCCCACCAGGGGCTGCGGCACTACGGCCTCTACGACACCGTGGTGGCCATAGATGACGACGCCATCGCCTAACCACCTGCCAGCCCGACCGAGAGAATCCGCATGTCGTTCCAGACCCCGCGCAGCATCGAGGAGATGCTGACCGCTATCCATAAGCGCGAGTACCTGATGCCGGCGATCCAGCGCGAGTTCGTGTGGGGTGCCGATCAGATCACCAAGCTCGTCGACAGCCTCATGCGTGGCTACCCCGTCGGGTCCTTCCTGCTCTGGGACGTCAAGCCCGAGACTGCGCAGTCGTACACGTTCTACGAGTTCCTGACGAACTACCACGAGCGCGACAACCCCTACGCGGACAAGGCAACGGTTCCCTCGGGGAGTGGCACGACGGCGGTGCTCGATGGCCAACAGCGGCTCACCTCGCTGAACATCGCGCTGTACGGCAGCTTCGCGGAGAAGAAGAAGTACGCGTGGTGGAACAGCGCCGACGCATTCCCAGTCAAGCGCCTCTATCTCAACCTCGTCGACGAGCCCGACGACGAGGAGCTCGGCACCAAGTACGACCTGCGGTTCCTCACCGAACGGGAGGCCTCCCCGGCGGACGGTGAGGCCGACAAGTGGTTCCGGGTCGGCGCGGTCCTCGATCTCACCAACGCTGGCCCGGCGATCATGCGGGAGCTGGAGCAACGGGGTATCGCCGGATCGGCTGACGCGTTCCAGCGGCTCTACGATCTGTACGAGGCGGTGCGGGTTCTCAAGCCGATGAACTACTTCCTGGTCACCGATCAGGACGCCGACAAGGTGCTCGAAATTTTCGTCCGCGTCAACAGCGGCGGCACCACGCTCTCCTACTCTGACCTTCTGCTGTCGATGGCGACGAATCAGTGGCAGGAGCTGGATGCTCGTGAGGAAGTCCGTTCGCTGGTCTCGGAGATCAACAGCAACGCTGGGCGTCAGTTCTCGTTCACCAAGGATGTGGTGCTGAAGACCGCGGGGACTGCTGCACGGATAAGTGACACCTCACTTTGTGGTGCCGTGAGGCGCTACTGGAAGGAGGTCTACTATGCCCGCACCCCACCCCAAGGAATTCCGAGACGATGTCGTGGCCGTCGCCCGTCGCGGCGAGGCTGCGCTCAGGCAGACCGCGGAGGAGTTCGGGATCTTGCGATCCCTGCGAGGTGTGAATCTCGGTCATGGCACGGTCCGTGGGCCAAGGTTCACGCCTCGCTCTCGTTCGGAGCACTTGTCTCGGGCGACCCCTAACCTTGATCAATGAGCGAGCCCACCTACCGCACTCCGGACACCTACCACGTCCGCAAGACGTCGATCGGGCTCAAGCGCAAGTACCGGATCACCGCAGACGACGGGACCGGCCGCCCGGGTGCGCTGCTGGGCTACGCGGAGAAGCAGCTCAAGGCCGCGGACGAGATCGTGATCTACCGCGACGAGGCACGCGGTGAACGCCTCGCGACGGTCCGGGAGAGCAGCGCCGGTCTCCTCGCCTCCCTGAAGGGGTACGAGGTCTTCGACCCCACGGGGTCACGCCTCGGGTCGTTCGGGCTGCTCGCGAGGAAGTCCGCGCAGCGCACGACGTGGGAGCTCGAGCAACCCTCCCTGGGCCGCCGGCTCACGGGAACCGAACGCAGCCTCGCGACGGCGCGCGCGACGTGCGATCGGGCTGCTGGGCGACACCGCGGGCGAGATCGTCAACGCGGTGATCAAGTACCACTTCGACTTCGTCGGGGTCGACGGTGAGCGCATGCTCAGCATCGAGAAGCCCAAGGTGCTCGACGACTGGTACCGGCTCACCGTCTTCGACGACGCGCTCGACCGCACCCTGCTCTTCGCACTGGTGGTCACCATGGAGGCAAGGCAGCGCGGCTGACGGCTCCGCACGCGACCGGACGACGATCGGGCTCCCCCACGACCTCGCGGTCGCCGGGGAGCCCGATCGTGTGCTCAGGGGGTTCGCTCCCCCGTCGCTGCTGCGTCTTGTTGGCCCTACTTCTTCTTGGCCTTCGCCTTCTTCGCCTTGACCGTCTTCACGGCAGACGTCGTCGGGAGCAGGTTCTTGGTGTCGGACGGCGTCAGCACCGCACTCACGCTGATCGAGGCCTTCTTGGTGTACTTCTTGGCGATCGTGACCTTGACGCTGGCCTGGCCACGGACGCTCACCTTCTTGACCGTCTTCTTGCCGACCTTCACGGCCACCGTCCCGGTGGCGCGCTGGCCGCCGGGGAGCGTGCCGAGCTTCACCGTCACCTTGGCAGCCTTGCCGCGCTGGTACTTCGCCGCGGACACCGTGACCTTCGAGACCGCCGCCTTCACGACGACCACGTGGACCGTAGCCGACGTCGAGGTGGTGCCGACCAGGGTGGCGCGCACCGGGTGCGTGCCGGCGGTGAGCCCCTTGACGGTCAGCGAGGCCTTGGACCCGACGATGGTCGCCGTGCCCAGCGAACGCGTGCCGTCGAAGAGCTGGACGGTCCCGCTCGTGCCGACGGGCACCTGGGCGGTGAGCACGGTGCTCTGGCCGTAGCCGAGGAGCGCCGGGGTGGCCGACAGCGTCACCTGGACGCCGGTGCCGCCGCCGGACAGCGCGGTCACGGTGATCGGCCGCGACACCTGAGCGCCCGACTGCGCACCGTTCAGCGACAGCGTGGCGCTGCCTGCAGCGGACGGTGCCGCGATCGAGCCGGTCACCGTGCCGGTGGCGCTCGCGTACAGCTCCAGGCTGGCCGTCCCGAGGGTCACGGCGACCGGCTCGGACTCGCCGAAGCCCGTGGCCGTGAAGGTGACCTGGGAACCGGCCGCCACGCTGCTCGGTGCGGTGAGGACCGGGGCCCACACCGCGGCGGTGACGACGAGCGACCCGGCGACGGCGGCACCCGAGTCGGCGCCGACGAGCTGCAGCCCGTAGGTCCCGACAGCGGTGAGCCTGGGGACCGTGGCGGTCACCGTGACGCTGCCCGTGGCGTCCGCCGTCCCGGTGGCGATCGTGCGGTCGCCGAGGCGCACGGTGACGGCCTCGCCCGCGGCGAGGTGCGCTCCGTGCACGGCGACGGTCCCGCCCGCGGCCACGGTCGTGGCGCTGGCGGACTGGGTCGGCAGCGCGGCAGGCGCCACCGTGGTGTCCTGCGCGATCGCGAGCACCCGCCGGTTGTCGCTCGACGAGCCGGTGAGCGTCACCGAGGCGATCGTGCGTCCCGCGGGCGCCGAGTACGGTGCGGTCGCGTAGACGTAGGCGCCGGGGTTGGTGCTGGCGCCCTGACCGTTGCGGTGGTTGGTCCACACGACCTTGAGGTTCGTCCCGTACGGGGCCAGGTTGCCCGTGGTCTTGTCCCCCGTGCTCGTCGGGAGGACCCAGTCCCCGTAGGTCAGGTCCGCCGTGGCCGTCTGACCGTTGTCGAGCGTGACGGTGGCGGTGCCCGACGTGGCCGCCGCGCGCGCGGCTCCCAGGAACGAGATCTTCGTCGGAGCACCCTGCAGCACGATCGTCTGGCCGTTCGGGACGACCGCGTCGGCCAGCCCCTCGGAGACGACCGGCAGCACTGCGGTCAACCCGCCGAGCGCCGACTGACCGGAGACCTGCTGCAGGTCGACGGCGCTACCCGAGACGAGACCGCCGGCGTCGAGCAGGTTGCGCTCGTAGCTGGCCGTGCCGTCGAACGACCCGGCGTCCGCCGCGGTCGGGGACGTCGCCTGGAGGCTCGTGGCCGCGAGGAACCCGCCGGCGCGCGCCACCCGGACCGTCACGTCGGTCGTGGCGACCTCGTGGTCGCCGGTCAGCACCCGCACCGGGAACGTGTAGTCCCCGTCGCTCACCGACGAGCCGACGCCCACCCGCAGCGACTGGACCGCGTGACCGCGGGAGTCGAAGCCGGTCGGACCCGTGGTGGTGACCGTGAAGCCGGCCGGTGCGCCGGTGAGGTCGAGACGGTAGGTGGCAGACGTCGCGGTGACGCGCTGCACCGCGAGGTCGAGCGTGCCGCTGGCGCCGGGGGCCACGGTGATCGGGTCGCCGTAGGCGATCGTGGTGCTCGACCCGTCGGCGAACGACGGCGGCGCGTCGGCCGCGGCGGTGCCCCAGTCGGTCGCCGTGGCGGACATCGTGAAGTCGAGCGTGGTGTCGTGGTCCTGCCAGCCGTCGGGGACGGCGGTGCTCGTCTGCGCGACGCCGTCGACCGAGAGCCCGGCGATGTAGCGCTCGCCGGTCGCGCCCGGCGCGTTGATGGTCAGCGTGTGCCCGCTGCCCAACGAGACCTGCACCTTCTCGAAGCTGGGCGCGTTCACGGTGAGGACGTCGGTGCCCGGCGTGGCCGGGTAGACGCCGAGGGCGGCCCACACGTACCAGGAGGACGTGGCGCCGAGGTCGTCGTTGCCCGGCTCGGCCCCGTCACGCCCGGTGCCGAACAGCTGCGTGCGCATGTCCTCGACGACCTCCTGGGTGCGCCACGGGCGGCCCAGGTAGTTGTAGATCCACGGGGTGGCGAAGTTGGGCTCGTTGCCCAGCCACATGTGGGGCGAGTTCGCGCCCACGTTGTAGCCACCCGCCATGAAGGTGTCCAGGCGCGCAGCCGTGACGTCACGGCCACCGAGCACGGTGGCGAGCCCCGCGATGTTCTGCGGCGCCAGCCAGAGGTACTGCTCGGAGACGGCCTCGTCGAAGCCGTACTGCCCGTAGGTGTCCCGCGACCCGATGTGGCCGAAGTCGTTCTTCTCCTGGTTGCAGTCAGCCCCGACCGGGAACCGGCCGGCGTAGTCGCGGGGCGAGAGGCACCCGGTCAACGGGTTGATGTGGTTCTCCCAGTAGTTGGACCGGTCGGCGAAGGTCTGTGCGACGTCGGACGGCACGTCGGCCGGGGTCCCCTGCGCACCCAGCGCCTGCGCGAAGCGGCTGACGGCGAAGTCGTCGATCGAGTACTCCTGGGCGATGGACGCGCCCGCGACGGAGTGGTCGGTCTGGAAGTCCGCCGTCTGCGGGGCGTACTTGCGGGCGGTGTAGTCCTTGGCGCCCGAGCGCGTGGCCTTGCGGATGTTGCCGTTCTGGTTGTCCGCCCCGCTGGAGGGCACGCCGGCGTCGTCGCCGAGCGCGACCTCGTACATCCAGTGCAGGGCACGGTCCGTCGCGAAGTCGTCGGCGCCGAAGGCGTGGAGCTGTGCGATGGACACGGAGGCGTTGTCACCCGACATCTGACCGGTGGACTGGTTGGCGATCGACCAGCGGGGGAACCGTCCCCACTGGTCGGCGAACAGGACGTAGGTCTGCGCGATGTCGCTCGCGACCTTCGGCTCGAGCGTCGCGGCGAGCGGAGCCCAGGAACGGTACGTGTCCCAGTCGGAGAAGTTGGCGTAGACGTGGTCCTGGCTCAGCCCGTAGGTCGCGTTGGACTGGGCGATCTTGTGGATCGTCGCGGGGACCTCGGTGCCGGTCGCTCCCGCGGCCAGATAGTTGAACGCCTCGAAGCCCGGGTAGCGACCGTCGACGTCGTCCAGCAGGTTGGGGTGCAGGAACGTGCGGTACAGCGAGTGGTAGAAGGTACCGATGTCACGCTGCGACGCCGAGTCGGAGACCTTGATCTTGCCCAGCAGCGCGTTCCAGCGGTCGTAGGTGCTCTGCCGGACGCCGTCGAAGGCCGCCTGGTAGCTCGGGTAGGGCGTGGTGCCCGGGGCAGCGTAGTCCGGCGTCGGGACCTCGGTGGCGAGGTTGGCGGCGGACCCGCCCACCTTGTTGGTCGGGTCCGCGGACCACTGGGCGAGGTCGCCGTTGCCGACGAAGGACATGGCGATCTTCATGCGAACGGTCGTGGTGCCCGGCGCGAAGCGGACGTAGCCGCCGGCCTTCTGCACACCGGCGTACTGGGCGTCGGTCGTGTCTGTGCCGACCACCTTGTTGGTGATCGTCCCGGCACCTTCGTCCCAGGCTCCGTACGCGGTGAAGGGCTGCTCGAAGGTCGCCGTGAACGCCACGCGGTACTGGTTGTCCGGGGTCGCGCCGCAGAAGCCCTTGCTCACCGCCCACCCGGAGATGGTCTTGTTGTTCGGGTTGACGTTGAAGGAGCTCTTGATGGCGTCCTTGTTGTTCATCCGCCCCGAGCGGATCGTCACCGCAGGCGTGGTTCCCGCGGGGAACGTGAACTCCGCGACACCGGAGCGGTCGGTCGCCGTGATCCGCGCACCGACCGTCTTGCCGGCGTTGTCCGTGGTGTCCATCGACAGGTAGCCGATCTCACCGTGCTCGGTCGACGGGACGATCGTGCTCGTCTTGCTCCACGGCGAGCTGCTCGTCGGGTCGATCGTGGTGGGCAGCACCGGGAAGTTCCCGAAGGCGGTGCAGCCCTGCGAGGCGAAGTTGAGCGCGAAGCCCTGCAGCCCCGTGCTGCCGTTGCGGTAGCCCGTGCCGTTGTTCCCGTTCGCCGGGGAGAACTGCATCATCCCGAAGGGTGCGGCCGGGCCGGGGAAGTCGTTGATCGTCCCGGCGACGGACCCGCCGGAACCGGTGCCCGTGAAGGTGTCGACGTACGAGGCCGGGTCGGACACGTAGCCGGGGGCGGCCTGCGCGGCGGGCGCGCCGACGAGGCCCGCCGCCACGAGCGCGCCCGCGGCGACGACGGCGGCCAGCGCCCGGGACCGGGCGGGACGTGGGTGGCGCGTCATGGACGAGCTCCTAGCGGTGGTGGAGTGAGGGGAGCGGCGCGAGAGAGCCTTCATGGGTCAGCGCACCACCTTTCCGGTCTTGGCGGAGGTGACGGTCTTCGTCGTGTAGCCCGTGGCCTTGATGGTCACGCGCACGGTCAGCCGCTTGCCGAGGTACTTCTTGGCGACCTTGAGAGTCGTCTTCTTGCCGGCGCTGCCCGCGACCGCCTTGCCGTTCGCGTACCAGCGATAGCTGCGCCTCACGGAGCTGCCTGGTGCCTTCGCCGTGCCGGGGACCGCCCGCAGCGTGGTGCCCACGCGGACCTTGCCGCTCTTGACGGCCTTCTTCTTCGCGGTGATCTTCGGCTTCGCGGCCGAGACCACCCCCTGCTGCACGACCCCCGCCGTCACGACCTGCACGACGGGCTGGCGGCCCGTGGCGCTCGCCGTGACCTTGACGGACACGATCGCGCCGAGGTCCTTGGACGTCGGGCGGTAGGTGCGCGCCGTGGCACCCGGGACGACGGACGCACCGCGCAGCCACTGGTAGGTGACCGTGGCACCGGCCGGCGAGAACGCGCCTGGTGCGGCGGTGAGAGTCGCGCCTACCCGTGCCGCGCCCGCCACCGTGGCGGCCCGCGAGATCGCGACGAGAGGGCTGGGCTGGGTGGGACCGGTCGGGCCCGTCGGGAACGGCGAGACGCCAGCAGCGAGCACCGGGACAGAAGCGGTCGTCGTCAGGACGAGGGAAGTGTAGCCCTCCTTGGCCACCGTGACGCGCGCCGCGATCGCCTTGCCGACCTGGGCCGCCGTGGGAACGAAGGTGGTCCCCGACTGGCCGGGCACGACCACGCCGTCGGCGAGCCACGCGATGCTCGTGCCGACGGCGGTGGGAGTCTCGTCCGCCGTCGCGTACTGCCCGGCGGAGACGACGAGGGTGTCACCGACCCGCGCGAGGCCCGCGAGCGCGGGGGCTGCCGTCGCGGAGAGCGTCCCGGGCTCGACGAGGACGGCGTCGGACGTCGTCGTGCCGGTGGGCGCATAGCCGGGAGAGCTGCCGCGCACGCCGTAGGTCAGGTGCTTGCCGACCCAGGAGGCCGGCACGAGGACCTGGGTGTGGGTGCTGGCGTCGAGCGGGGCGCCGTCGACCGCCCACGTGGCCACGACGGTCTGCGGCACGTTGGATCCCCAGACGACCGAGGGCGAGACGACGTCTCCGACCTTCACCGTGCTGGGCAGCGTGACCGTGGCGTCGACGCCCGCGGACGCCGTCGCGTGAGACGTGTCCGCGTCCGAGGCGATCGCGAAGATGTGGATCTTCGGCTCGTTCGGCAGCGTGATCGAGTCGAGCGCACCGGTGAGCGGGACGGTGCTCGAGGCGAAGATCGTGCAGGTCGCGGTGTCACCGTAACGAGCCTTGCGGGCGGCGACCTTGGTGTTGCTCGCGTTGCCGTCCGAGCACCAGTCCGCGGGAGCCATCTGCACGGTGCTCGTGGTGCCGCCCTGGTAGGTCAGGGTGAAGGAGGTGCTGGCCGGGATGCTGCTCGCGTTGTGAGCCGTCCACACGAACGCGATCTTCGTGGCGGCGTGCGCGGAGGCGGACCCGAGCGCGACGGAGGTGTCGATGGTCTGGCCGGCAGCCTCGATGTTGTCGAGGTACGGCCCGACCGTCCCCCCTGCCGTCTGGTACTTGAGGGTGGCGTCGCCGGGGACCGCCACCTCGGACCCGACCACGAGGCCACCCGACTCCACGCCGCCGGCGTTGAGGTTGGCGCGGTGGAAGCCCTTGCCGCCGTCGAGGTTGGGCGCGTCGCCGGAGGCGTCGGAGCCGATGCCCTTGTTGTTGAAGTAGTAGTCGAGCCAACTGTGGCTCACGGGCGGGAGGGTTGCCGCGCTCACGCTCGCGGCCGCCACGAGGCCAGGGCCTGTGCCGATCGCGAGCGCCGCCGCGATGGCGCCCACGCGTGCCAGGCGGGTGCGCCGGGCATGCGTTCTGGTCGGGTCGGTCGTCGTCAAGGGAGGTCTCCGTCCACGTCGGTGTGGTGCCGTTCCGCGAGCGTCGGCGCTCACGGTCTGACAGCGTTGTCAGGAGACTACCAGCGCGCACCGCACGTGAGAAGACGCCGGACAGACGTCACGAAGACGTCACGAAGGCTTCACCCAGAGGCCGCTCAGCACGGCCTGCCCACGGCCGGCCAGCCAGCCAGCCGAGGAGCCTCAGCGAGCCAGCCGGCGGGAGATCGCGTCGACGAAACGCGCCGCGGCGTTCTCGTCGTTCTCGAAGAACAGCGTGGGCTCCACAAGCTCGAGCTCGAGCAGGTGCGGCACGTCCTCGTCGTCGGGCAGCATGTCGATGCGCGCGTAGGTGAGGTCGGTCACCGAGAC
>Ga0182744_1001521_pt1 | contig 20147 bp, 16 predicted proteins | sample eDN3rd30CKraftMG_FD_128525 | JGI IMG/M metagenome (GOLD analysis project Ga0182744, IMG submission 128525) | Enriched Miracle-Growth compost microbial communities from Emeryville, California, USA - eDNA 3rd pass 30_C Kraft MG (version 2) (version 2) ...
CGATCATCGCGCCCCATTCGGGCAGCGGCGGCTGCGCGCCGAGCCCGAGGAAGCCGAGGCCGGCGGCGGTGAGGATGATGCCGGCCATGTCGAGCGTCACCCGCACGATCAGCGAGGACAGACACAGCGGCATGATATGGCGGAAAATGATGCGCAGAGGCGAAGCGCCCATCAGTTCGACGGCCTTGATGAAATCCGAGTTGCGCACCGTCAGCGTCTCGGCCCGCGCGATGCGCGCATAGGGCGGCCAGGAGGTGATGGCGATGGCGATCACCGCGTTCTCGATGCCGGGACCGAGCGCTGCGACGAAGGCCAGCGCCAGGATCAGCTTCGGGAAGGCGAGGAAGATGTCGGTGATGCGCATCAGGACCGTATCCACCCAGCCGCCGGCATAGCCCGCGACGGTGCCGACCAGGAGGCCGATGGGGGCGGCGATGATGGCGACCAGCACCACCACATAAAGCGTCCAGCGCGAGCCGTAGAGGATGCGCGATAAAATATCGCGGCCGAGGTCGTCGGTGCCGAGCCAGTGCTTTTCGCCCGGCGGCAACAGCCGCGAGCCGGCGAGGTCGCCCACGGTCGGCGAATAGGGCGCGATGGTGCCGGCCAGCGCCGCGATCACGATCAGCGCCAGGATGATCAGCAGGCCGACCAGCGCCATCCGGTTAGCCGAAAAGCGCCGCCAGGCGACGTAGGCCCGCCCGAGCCGAGCCTGCAGGCGCGAGGCCGGCCGCTCGGACAGGAGCCATTCGCGGCGGGAGAGGGGGCCGGAGACGCTCATTGGCGCACCCCCGAGCGGCAAGCTTCATGCCCGGTCTGACCTCCACCCCTAACCCCTCCCCCCAAGGGGGAGGGGGATTCCAGCTCGACCAGTTGCAAGCGGGGCGCTGACATTTTCGGTAGGACGCTACCAGATTTCCCTCCCCCTTGTGGGGAGGGGCCAGGGGTGGGGGTCGCCTTGCCGGAAAATCTCCTCATGCCGTCTTCGTCCTCGGGTCGAGCAGCCGGTAGAGCAGGTCGGACAAAAGGTTGATGGCGATGAAGACGGAGCCGATGACGATGGTGCCGCCGAGCACCGCGTTCATGTCGGCGTTCTGCAGGGAATCGGTGATGTAGAGGCCGATGCCCGGCCAGGCGAACACCGTTTCGGTCAGCACCGAGCCCTCGAGCAGCCCGGCATAGGAAAGCGCGATGACCGTGATCAGCGGCACGGCGGCGTTGCGCAGTGCGTGCGCCCAGATCACCCGCGTTTCCGACAGGCCCTTGGCGCGCGCCGCCACGATGTATTCCTGCGCCATCTCGTTGAGCATGAAGGAGCGCGTCATGCGGCTGATATAGGCGAGCGAGAAATAGCCGAGCAGCGCCGCCGGCAGGATGATGTGGCGAAAGGCGTCGGCGAACACGTCCCATTGTCCCTGCCAGGCCGAATCCAGCAGGTAGAAGCCCGTGACCGGCGTGAACGTATACTGGTAGACCACGTCAAGCCGGCCGGGATAGGCGACCCATTGCAGCTTGGCGTAGAACAGCACCAGCCCGAGCAGGCCGAGCCAGAAGATCGGCACCGAATAGCCGATCAGGCCGATCACCCGCACCACCTGGTCGATCAGGCTGCCTCGCTTCACGGCGGCGAGCACGCCGAGCGGCACGCCCACCAGCGTCCCGATCAGCGTGCCGACGGTGGCAAGCTCGATGGTGGCGGGGAAAACGCGCTTGATGTCGGCCATCACCGGGTTGGTGGTCAGCACCGAGGTGCCGAAGTCGCCTGACAGCGCGCTTTTGACATAGACGTAGAACTGCTCGATCAGCGGCAGGTCGAGGCCCATTTCGCGCCGCGTCCGGGCGATGACATCGGCATTGGCGCGGTCGCCGAGCACCGCCAGCACCGGATCGATCGGGATGACGCGGCCGATGAAGAAGGTGACCGCGAGCAGTCCGAGATAGGTCGTCACCGCGACCAGCACGAAGCGGCCGACAGCCGACGCGATCGCGAGGCCGCGGGCGGCGCCGCCGGGCGCCGCCGTTCCGGTTTCGGTTGCGCTCACGCGCCGCCCTCCGGTCTATTCCTTCGAGATCTGGCCGACGAAGTTGGTGTCGAAACTCGGTCCGAGCTTGAAGCCCTGCAGGTTCTTGCGGATCGCCGCCACTTCGATCTGCTGGTAGATGATGGCGAAGGGGCTGGTGTCGAGCACTTCCTTCTGCAGGTTGCGGTACATTTCGGCGCGCTTGGCCGAATCTTTCTCAAGCAGCGCGGCCTCGGTCTGCTTGCTCAGTTCCGGAATGTCCCAGGCATTGCGCCAGGCCAGCGTCGCCACCTTGCCGGTGTCGGCGTTGTCGGGGTTAGAGGCAAAGGTCTGGGCGTTGGAGTTCGGATCGAAATAGTCCTGGCCCCACTGGCCGATATAGATGTCGTGGTTGCGGGCGCGGTACTTGGTCAGCGTCTGCTTGCCGTCGCCGGGAATGATCTCGACCTTGACGCCGGCCTCGCCGGCCGTCTGCTGGAAGGATTCGGCGATTCCGGTCACCGGCTGGGTGTTGCGCACGTCCATCGTGACGGAGAAGCCGTCCTTCAGCCCGGCCTTTTCCAAAAGTTCCTTGGCCTTGGCCACGTCGAGCTTGAACGGGTTCTCGTCCAGTTCGCCGAGCACGCCCTTGGGCAGGAAGGTCTGGTGGATCTCGCCGATGCCCTTGATCAGCGTGGCGCCGATGGCGTCGTAGTCGATCAGGTATTTGATGGCCTGCCGCACTTCCGGCTTGGCCAGCTTCTCGTTCTTCTGGTTCAGGCTGATGTAGTAGACCGTGCCCTTGGGGGCGCTGGTGGTGACGATGTTCTCGTTGGTCGAAACCGCCTTGAGATCGTTCGGCTCCAGGTTGCGGGCGACGTCGATGTCGCCGGCCTCCAGCGCCAGGCGCTGGCCGGAGCTTTCCTTCATGTGGCGATAGATGACGCGGGCAAGCTTGGCCTTGTCGCCGTAGTAGCTGTCGTTGCGGTCCATGACGACGGCTTCGTTGGCGCGCCACTCACGCAGCGTGAAGGCGCCGGACCCCGCCGAATGGGTCTTCAGCCATTCGTTGCCGAAATCGTTGTCGTATTTGTAGTCGTCGCTCGGCGTCACCGTCTTCAGGTGCTCGGACACCAGCTTCTTGTCGACCACCGAGCCGACCGTCGCCGACAGGCAGTTGAGCACGAAGCTCGGCGCATAGGGCTTGTCGACGGTGAAGACGAAGGTCGTGTCGTCGGCGGCCTTGGCCTTTTCCGTCACGTTGTCGGCGTTGAGGCCGAACTGGGTGAGGATGAAGGCCGGGCTCTTGTCGAGCTTGACCACGCGCTCGAACGACCAGGCGACGTCGGCGGCGGTCAGCGGGTTGCCGGAGGCGAACTTGACGCCGGGCCGGAGCTTGAACGTATAGGTCAGGCCGTCGTCGGAAATCGTCCAGCTTTCGGCGAGGTCCGGCTTGACCTTGGAGGTGTCGGCGAGATCGAGGCGCACCAGCAGGTCATAGGTGTTGCCGGTCACTTCCGCGGTGGAAAGCTCGAACGCCTCCGCCGGGTCGACCGAGATGATGTCGTCGATGGCGAAGCCTTCGACCAAGGTGTCGGCGGGCGTCGCCGCATAGGCGCCGGCCGGCGCGCCGGCGGCCAGCAGCGCGGTCAGGGCAGCGCCTGCAAACCAGAAACGTGTGCGCGGAGCGATCTTTCCCATCATCATTTCATCGGTTCCCTTTTGTTGTCTTCATTCTAGCGACAAAGGATTCCTCGACCATAACGGGAGGCTTTTTGTCCCGCAATCGGCTTTTCAGGCATGGGTTTCGGCAAGGGCGAACCGGTTCGCCGCCGTTGCGGCCATCGCCTCGGCAAGGTCCATGTTCCAGTGCGAGCGGCAATAGGCGCGGAAATCGAAGCAGGGCAGGCCGGGGCAGACCTCGAACTCGATGAGGTGCACGGTGTCGTCGGCCTCGATGCGGAAATCCAGCGAAAAGCAGTCGCGCAGGCCGAGCGTCTGCATCAGCGTGCCGGCGATCCGGCGGATTTTCTCGTCCGCCCGACGTTGCGTGGCGGCAACGGGAGCAAGCTGCGGCTCCTGGTAGAAGCCACCGGCCTTCGCCGCTTCGCCGGTTTCGCCGTAAAGCGCGAGGCTGTCGTCCATGGTCTGGAAATCGCCGCCGGAATCGACGAAGGCGATGCCGAGCGCCTCGACGCCGGTGTCGGGCCGGAGGCCGAGGAAACTGGCCCGCGCATTGCGCCCCAACACATAGGGTTGAACCACCGCGTCATCGCGATAGGCGGAAAAGATGCGGCGGCTGAGCGTCAGCGCCTCGGCGAGCGTCCGGCAGGGCGAATCCGCCCAGATGCCGATCTTGGCGCCCAGCCGGTTCGGCTTGACGAACCAGCCGGCTGCCGAGCCCGGCGGCTCGACCAGCCAGTGGCCGTTGCGGGCGAGCCCTGCCGGCGGCACCGGCAAGCCCGCTGCCGCCAGCACCGCGCCGGCACGGAACTTGTCCTGGCACAGAGCGAACAGGGAATCGTCGCTGCCGATGGTGCGAAGGCCGTTCAGCCGGGCGAGCGCGGGTGCAGCACCGCCGCGGAAATAGGCGATGCCATCGGTGAGCGTCCATACCAGCGTCGCCTGCGGGTCGCGCCCGCTCAGCGCCAGTGCCGCGTCGTCCAGCGCGACGGGCTCGAAGGCGATGCCGTGCCGCTCGCAGGCGGTGGCGAGCGCGTCGAACTCGCGCGCCGGGTCGGTGGACTGGGCGAGGTAGGAGGCGATCTCGGCGGCGCGCTCCGGCGTGTAGCCATCGGCCAGAAGCCGGTCGAAGCAGGCCTTTTCCGGCTCGAAGACGAGGATGAGGCGGGGCTTGGCGGCGGTCATGTCACGGTGCTCCGAACGTCGCATCCCAGGCGCTGACGGCAGCATGGGCGCGCGCCGCCACCTCGGCGACGCCCATGCCCGGCTTGAACAGGCTGGAACCGAGGCCGAACACCGAGACGCCGGCCGCCTTGTAGCCGGCAAAATCCTTGTCGGAGACGCCGCCGACCGCACCGACCAGCGTGCCGGCCGGCAGCACCGCGCGCATTGCCGCGATGCCGGCGGGGCCGAGCACGCTTGCCGGGAAGAATTTCAGCGCCGAGGCGCCGAGGCGGATCGCCTGGAAGGCTTCCGTGGGGGTAAAGACGCCGGGCATGGTCACCATGCCGTAGGTCGCGGCGCGGCGCATGACCTCGGCGTCGATGTTGGGGCTGACCAGCAACTTGCCGCCGGCGTGGTGCAGGGCATCGACATCGGCGGGCGTCAGCACCGTGCCGGCGCCGACGAGGGCGCTCGGCGGCAAGGCGGCCTTGATGGCCGTGATCGAGGCAAACGGATCGGGCGAGTTGAGCGGCACCTCGATCGCTTCGATGCCGGCCTCGAACACGGCCTGCCCGATCGCCACCGCTTCCTCCGGCTTGAGGCCCCGCAGGATGGCGACGAGGCCGCGCCGAAGTTTTGGGAAGGGAGCGGTCTGGGTCATGCGGAAGGTTCCGTGGTGGCGATCATGCCGTTCTCGCGCGCGGCCGAAAACAGGCCGGCGCGCACGGCCTGTTCCGCATCCACCAGCCGGAAGGGAAGCCCGGCAAGGTCGAGTGCGCATTGGTAGAGCAGGCCGAGCGCCCCGGCGGCGATCAGCGTGATCGCCCCGTCCGGTCGCCCGTAGCGGCGCTGAGCCGAGGCGATTTCCGCGCCGATCAGCAGGCCGGAAAGGGTCGCGGCGGCATCAGTGGGTGCGAGGCCCTGCAACAGACCGGCGGCGCGGATCGAAAACAGCCTTGCGGTGATATCGCCACTCTCGGCCAGTGCTGAGGTACAGGATTGCCGGAAGCAGGCGTTGTCCGCGCCGACCGGGGCGGGCGTTTCGCCGAGCGAATGGCGCAGGATGGAATGCGTGGCCAAAAGCGAAAACAGTTCGCCGGTCGGCCAGGTGCCGAAGCCGGCAACCGCGCCGTCCGTGATCTCGACCCATTTCGAATGCGTGCCAGGCATGCAGGCCAGATGCCGCCCCTCGGCCGGCAGGCCGGCGCCGGCAAGCTGGGTTTCCTCGCCGCGCATGACGTCCGGCGCATCCGTTCGCCGTTGCGCCAGGCCCGGCACGATGCGGATGTCGCGCCGCTCGCCCGGCACGTGCGCCGCGCCCTTGAGGATGGCGTCGATGCGCGCGGGCGTGTCGACATAGGGCGCCTCGACCCAGCCCTGCCGCGAGCCGACCATGCCGCAGGCGACGACCGGCAGCGTTTCGGGCGCCTCAAGGGCCGCTAGGTGGCTTTCGAGAACGGCGGAAAAGCCGGCCTCCCGCGCGCTGGTCAGGCCGTCGTCGCCACGCCGCCCGGCAACCACCGCGCCGGCGGCGTCAAGCAGCCACAGCCGCAGCCGGGTCGTGCCCCAGTCTACGGCGGCGATGACCGGTTGCTGCCTCACAACAGGCCGCCGTCGACGATCAGCGTCTGCGCCGTCAGCATCGCCGAGGCGTCGGAGGCCAGGAACAGGCAGGGACCGACCATGTCGTCGGCCACCATCATCTTCGGGATCGCCTGGCGGGCGATATGGGCGTCGAGCTTGTCCTGCGTCACCCACAGGTCGCGCTGGCGCTCGGTGATGACCCAGCCGGGCGCGACCGCGTTGACGCGGATGCCGTCCTTGCCGTAGCGGCCGGCAAGGCCCTTGGTCAGGCCGATGATGCCGGCTTTCGCGGCGGTATAGGCGGGCATGTCGCCGATGTTGAGCATGAAGGAGGTGGAGGTGAAATTGACGATGGAGCCGCCGCCGGCCTTGCGCATGCCCTCCACCACCGCCTGGATGGTGAAGAAATGCGGCCGCAGGTTGATCGACAGGTTGGCGTCCCAGGCCTCCGGCGTAAGGTCCTCGGCGGCGTGGCGGTCGTCGCGGGCGGCGTTGTTGACCAGCACCGTGACCGGCCCGTGCGCCGCCGCGGCCTTGTCGACGGCGGAGCGCAGCGCGCCGATGTCGGTGAGGTCGGCCTTGAGATAGAGCGGCCGGTTTCCGGTCGTGGCGTCGATCTCCTCGCACAGCGCCTGGCTCGCCCTTTCGGCGATATCGATGAAGGCCACCTGCGCGCCTTGCCGGGCGAAGCCTTCCGTCAGCCTGGCGCCGATGCCGGAGCCGCCGCCGGTGATGAGCACCGAGGCGCCTTCGAGGTCGGCAAAGCGTGCGGATGGCATCATCGGTCTTCTCCCTCTCTGGCGGCAGGGGTGGGCCCGGCAAGGGCCCGAGCGCCCGACCGGCCCGGCGCTGCATCCTATCGGGCCGCGACCGGCGGGCAAGGGGAAAAAGAGCGGTCGAGCCGCTTATGTCTGACAAAAGCGTGTCGCGTTGCCGGGGTGCGGCTGGACGTCAGATGGCGCGGGTGCGCTGCGCGCCGCGAAAGGAATCGCGCAAATAGCCGAGCGTGGCGGTGGCGTCGGCCGGCCTGCCGAACAGGAAGCCCTGTCCGCCGCCGCAGCCGAACTGGACCAGCCGGTCGGCCTGCGCCTCGTGCTCGATCCCTTCCGCGACGACATCCATGCCGAGCCCTTCGCACATCGCCAGGATGGCGCGGATGATGTGTTCGGACGGACGGTCCTCGAGGATGGTGGAAACGAAGGCGCGGTCGATCTTGAGCTTATCGAAATGGAACTCGCGCAGCCGCCCCAGCGAGGACTGCCCGGTGCCGAAATCGTCGAGCGAGACCCTTATGCCGACACGGCGCAGGTCCTCGACGATCTTTTCCGCCGAGGCGGGGTCGTTCATCAGGCCGGTTTCGGTGATCTCGATTTCCAGCCGGCGCGGATCGAAGCCGGTGCGGTCGAGGATCGACAGGATATGCAGCCCGGTATTCTGGTCGACCAGTTGCGACGGCGACAGGTTGAAGGACAAGAACAGGTCCTGCGGCCAGTTCCGGGCGGCTTCCGTGGCCTTGCGCAAAAGAAGCTGCGACATCGGCCCGATGATGCCGCGCTCCTCGGCGATGGGGATGAAGACGACGGGCGACACCGAGCCGAGGTCGCGGTCGGTCCAGCGCGCCAGCGTCTCGAAGCCGATGACGCGCCGGCTGCCGAGGTCGACGATGGGCTGGAAATGCGGCTCCACCTCGCCGGCCGCAACAGCAAGGCGCAGCGCCTGTTCGATGCGGGTGACGCGCTTGGCCGCCTCTTCCATCTCGCGGGTATAGACCACGACCTTGCCGCGGCCGGAACGCTTGGCGTGGTAGAGCGCGGTCTCGGCCTTGTTGACGAGGATGTCGGTGGTTTCGTCGCCGGAATAGAACAGCGAGCAGCCGACCGAGGCCGACAGCCGGGCGGTGCGTTCGCCGACGTCATAGGGCGCCGAGAGGATCTCGATCAGCATGCGCGCCTTGGCGGTGGCCACCTCCTCGCTGAACACCAGCGGATAGAGGAAGGCGAATTCGTCGGCGCCGATGCGGCAGACCGTCGAATGACGATCCATCGAGGCTTTAAGGCGCATCGCCACCTGGGCCAGGATATCGTCGCCGGCCTTGTGGCCGAAAAGGTCGTTGATCGGCTTGAAGCCGTCGAGGTCGAGTATGCCGACCGCGAACGGGGCCGGGTCGTCGGACCGGTCGTCGATCAGGCGTTCCACCTTGTCGAAAAAGCGCCGATGGTTGCCGAGCCCTGTAAGGGGGTCGGTAAAGGCCAGATCCGTGTTTTCCCTGTCCGCCTGACCGGTGCCAAACAACGTTTGCATCGGCGTCCCTGTTTTTGTTCGTATTTATTCCGACAATAGCGGCAAACCCTTTAGGAAACGTATCTCACCGGAGCGCGGGTCGTGCGGCATCTTTCGCCGGCTATCGGGCGCGTCAAGGCGGGCCTGGAAAGGCCCCGGCCGGGTGTCGATGCCCGGACGTTCAGCGGGAAAGGGTGGTGGAGCGAACCGCGCCGACAAGGATCTGCTGGCTGTCGCGGATCGAAACCCAGCGGCCGGTATTGTCGATCGCCTGCCGCTTCAGGAAGCGGTAGCCGGTCTGGTCCCACGGGCGGACCTGGTCGCTCAGATTGTCGAGCACGTAGTCGCCCTTGCTGGTGCGCACCGTCAGCACCGCGTGCCCTTCGCCGTCGGGCTTGCGCACCACGGTGATCAGCAGGTTCGCCAGCGAAATGCCGAGCTGGCTCAGCCGGCGGCGCTTTTCCAGGACGTAGTCCTCGCAATCGCCGACGCCCTTGTCGGGATAGGCCCAGACTTCGTCCTTGCCGTAGATATCCAGGTCGCTCATCGGCTCGACGGCGGCGTTGACCGCCGTGGTGACGGTCGTCAGCTGTTGCCACAGCGCGGCGCTCATCGTCGCCGGGTTGAGGTCGGCCGGGCGGATGGAGCACTCGCCCTTATGCGTCCTGCAGAAGTCGTAATGGCCGATCGGCTGCGAGGTCAGCCCCCCGGTCGTCATCGCGCTGGCGGCGACGGCGGGCGCCGCCCACCATCCGGACAGCGCCAGCGCGACAACCGCGCCATTCCGCAATTTCTGCAGCACCGGTGAGGAAACCATCGTCCCCGCTCGCCCCTGTTTGTTAACGAAACGTTAAAGGCGATTAACAGTGCGTGTCAATTACGCGAACAGGCGTATTGTTGGCATGGTTACTCACAGGCGCGTGACAGCGACTATTGTGCAACACAGCCGGGACGGGCGGGGAGGCGCTGAAGAGCGTTTGCCGGTGAGGGCCTCAGGCGCGGACCTTGGCGGCGCGTTCGGAAGTGGCCTTGGCGGAGGTGGCCTTGACGTCGATCTTGCCCTGCCGGCCATAGGTGCCGATGAAGTCGACGATCCGCGGCACGATTTCCGAGCGGAAGCGCGAACCGTTGAAGACGCCGTAATGGCCGACGGCCGGCTGCATGTAGTGCGCCTTCATGTCGGCCGGCAGGTTGACGCACAGGTCGTGCGCCGCCTTGGTCTGGCCAAGGCCCGAAATGTCGTCGTTCTCGCCTTCGACCGTGAACAGCGCGACGTTGCGGATCGCCGACGGGTCGACGGGAACGCCGCGATGGGTCATCTCGCCCTTGGGCAGGGCGTGGCGGACGAACACGGTGTCGACCGTCTGCAGGTAGAACTCGGCGGTCAGGTCCATCACCGCCAGGTATTCGTCGTAGAACTCGCGGTGCTTGGCGGCGCTGTCGCCGTCGTTCTTCACCAGGTTCTCGAAGAACTTCCTGTGCGCGGCGATATGGCGGTCGAGATTCATGCCGATGAAGCCGTAGAGTTGCAGGAAGCCCGGATAGACGGCGCGCCCGAAGCCGGCGGCCGGCCACGGCGCCTGCATGATGACGTTCTGGCGGAACCAGTCGCTGCCCTTCTCCTCGGCCAGGACGTCCACCGCCGTCGGGCTGCGGCGGGTATCGATCGGGCCGCCCATCAGCGTCATCGTGGCGGGCGCGAGGCGGTCGCCTTTCGCCTCCATCAGCGCTACCGCCGCCAGCACCGGCACCGAGGGCTGGCACACCGCCATCACATGGGTGTCGGGGCCCAGCGCATGCAGCATCTCGATGACGTAGTCGATATAGTCGTCGAGGTCGAAGCGGCCGGCCGAGGCCGGCACGTCACGGGCATTGACCCAGTCGGTGATATGCACTTCCGCGTAGGGCAGCATCGCCTCGACCGTGCCGCGCAGCAGCGTGGCGTGATGGCCCGACATCGGCGCCACGATCAGCAGCTTCGGGTCGGGCCGGCGGCCGGCGGGAACCGCGCGCTCGAAATGGATGAGGTTGCAGAACGGCCGCGACCAGACGGTCTTTTCCGCCACCGGCACCGTCTTCCAGTCCACGACCGTGCTGTCGAGGCCGAAACTCGGCTTGTCGTAGTGGCGCGTCATGCGCTCGAACAACTCGGCGCCGGCAGCCACCGTCCTGCCGAACGACGTATGCGCCAAGGGATTGAAGGGATTGGTGTAGAACAGCCGCGTCACGTCCGCATAGATGCGGGCAGGCCAAAGGGCGGCGTTGTTCATTTCATAAAGCTGGTAGAGCATGGAAAACTCCGCTGCTGCCTGCGACCGAAAAGCGACGACGCAGTGCCGAGCCTTCAATGTCCCACAGCGAAGTTAATGATAATTTGGTGCGATGCAATACGGTATCGGGCCGCAAACCGCCCGATACTTTAGTCCAACTTGTTGAAAACCCGGCCTGAACCGGGGCCGGTGGCTAAGGGCCTTGGCGTGGTGCAGCGCAAGGTGGCCGCTGCGGCGCGAAATTGGCTATGCCGTCTGCCGTGGCGTGGCGGCTACAGGCGCGCCATGCAGATCGAGGTGTGGCCGGACTGGACGAAGCCCAGTTCGCGCGCGGCGCCCTTGGAAAGGTCGAGCACGCGCCCGCGGATGAACGGACCACGGTCGTTGATGCGCACGACGACGCTTTTGCCGTTGTTTTTATTGGTGACTTTGACCTTGGTGCCAAAGGGCAGCGAGCGATGCGCGGCGGTCAGGGCGGAAGGATTCATGCGTTCGCCGGAGGCTGTCTTGGAATGCAGCGCGTACCAGGAGGCGCGGCCGCATTGGGCGAGTGCAGGGGAAGCGGAGGCGGCGACCATCAAGCCAGCCGCGGCGGTCGCCGCGATAAGCGCGGCCCGGTTCGATTTCTTCATGCGGTAGGAAAAGCTCCGTTGTCAGATGGAGATCGTTAACGGGGCGAATGAGGCATGAAATGTGGCCGGCATCCGGCAGTTCCATGGCGGACAGACACGTTTGGAGTCGCAAGGAAACAGTTTGTCAGAGTCGTTTTACCGAATGTTAAGGAATAATTTCACATCGGCCGGGTCGCGCGGGAAAAGCCGAGAGTCGAATGGACGAACAGGCCTCAGTATAGCGGCAGCATAACGAGCCCTGGATTGAGCCTTCGATCGGCCGCAATAGCGTTGCTCGCGATTATGCTGTCGCGAGGGTTCGTATTCCTTGCCTGAAGACAAATGGCATTGCCGCAGTCCGCCACGCGCGGGCCGCACCGCCACGCGCGGGGCCGCGCCCCGCGTGTCGCGGCGTCGAATGGCGATGGGATTGTGATGGAAAAGAAAAAGCCCCGTAACCTGCTGGGGTTACGGGGCTTTTCTTTGAATTGGTGCCCAGAAGAGGACTCGAACCTCCACGCCTCGCGGCACACGGACCTGAACCGTGCGCGTCTACCAATTCCGCCATCTGGGCTGGTGCGCGCTCATCTAAGCGGGCAAACGGGCGGTGTCAACGCGCTTTTTATCGGCGGCGCCGCTAAAAGCGCTTGGCCGTGCAATACCGGCTCAATCGGCCAGCACTTCCTTGGATGCCACCGTCGAATCGGCGTTGAGCGTATAGACGATCGGCACGCCGGTCCCGAGCTCCAGGTTGACGATCTCTTCGCCGGACGCCCCATCGAGCGCCATGATCAGCGCCCGGAGCGAATTGCCGTGGGCGGCGACCAGCACCGTCCCGCCGCGCAGGACATGCGGTTGCAGCTCGTGCAGGTAATAGGGCCAGACGCGCGCGCCGGTGTCCTTCAGGCTCTCGCCGCCGGGCGGCGGCACGTCGTAGGAGCGGCGCCAGATGTGGACCTGCTCCTCGCCCCACTTCTGGCGCGCGTCGTCCTTGTTGAGGCCGGAAAGGTCGCCATAGTCGCGCTCGTTCAGCGCCTGGTTGCGAATGGTCTCCAGGTCGCCCTGGCCCACGGCGTCGAGAATATGCTGGCAGGTCACCTGCGCCCGCTTCAGTGCGGACGTGAAGGCGATGTCGAACTTCAGCCCGCGCGCCTTCAGTTTCTGTCCCGCTGCCTTGGCCTCGGCATGGCCCTGTTCGGTCAGGTCGACGTCGCGCCAGCCGGTGAACAGGTTCTTCAGGTTCCATTCGCTCTGGCCGTGGCGCACGAGCACGAGGGTACGAGACATTTTTTCTCCCTTCGGTGATGGTCTGTTCGGATCAGCCGAGCCCGAGCACGTCGCGCATCGAATAGAGGCCGGGCTTGCGGCCATTGGCCCATAGCGCCGCCTTGACCGCGCCGCGCGCGAAGATGGCGCGCTCGTCGGCCTGGTGGGCGAGCGTGATGCGCTCGCCGGCGCCGGCCAGGATCACGGAATGCTCGCCGACGACGGAGCCGCCGCGCAGCGTGGCAAAGCCGATCGCGCCGGTTTCGCGCGCCCCGGTATGGCCGTCGCGCACCCGCACGCTGTTGGCGTCGAGGTCGATCTCGCGGCCCGCGGCGGCGGCCTGCCCGAGCAGCAGCGCGGTCCCGGACGGGGCATCGACCTTGTGGCGATGGTGCATCTCGAGAATCTCGATGTCGAAATCCTCGGCGGGCAGCGCCCGCGCCGCCTGCTCCACCAGCGCGGCGAGCAGGTTGACGCCGAGGCTCATATTGCCGGACTTGACGATGGTGGCATGGCGCGCGGCGGCAGCGATTCTTGCATCGTCCTCGGCCGAGCAGCCGGTGGTGCCGATGACATGGACGATGCGGGCCTGCGCGGCATAGCCGGAAAACTCGACGCTGGAAGACGGCGTGGTGAAGTCGAGGACTCCGTCGCCCTTGGCGAACGCCGGCAGCGGGTCGTCGCCGATCAGGATGCCGTTGGCGCCGAGGCCGGCGAGCTCCCCGGCATCCTTGCCGAGATCGGGCGAGCCGGCGCGCTCGATGGCTGCCGACAGCTTTGCCCCGGGGGTTTCGGCGATCGAGCGGATCAGAGTCCGGCCCATGCGGCCGGCGGCCCCGACCACGACCAGGTTCATTGCGCTCATCGCTCTGCCTCCGCTGTGGTGGTCTCGCTCTCCGCCGCTTCGGTGGCCGGGCCGGCGGCGTCGATCAGGCCGAGACCGTCGGCGCCCTGCAACCGGTAGAAGCGGGCATAGACGCTGTGCGGGTCGGCCAGCAGCGAGGCGTGGGTCCCCATCTCGGCGACCCGGCCGTTCTCCAGCACGACGATGCGGTCGGCATTGATGACCGTCGACAGCCGGTGGGCGATGACGATGGTGGTGCGCCCGACGGTCGCGTCGGTCAGCGCCTGCTGCACGCGCGCTTCCGATTCGTTGTCGAGTGAGGAGGTCGCTTCGTCGAGGAGCAGGATCGGCGCCTGCCGCACGATGGCGCGGGCGATCGACACGCGCTGGCGCTGGCCGCCGGAAAGCGTCGCCCCGTTCTCGCCGACCGGCGTGTCGTAGCCCAGCGGCTGCTGGCGGATGAAATCGTCGGCCGCGGCGAGCCTCGCCGCCTCCTCGATCTCGGCGTCGGTGGCGTCGAGGCGGCCGTAGCGGATGTTGTCGCGGATCGAGCCTTCGAACAGGTAGGGCTGCTGCGACACATAGGCGATCGACTGGCGCAGCGAGCGCTTCGTCACCTTGGAGATGTCCTGCCCGTCGATCTCGATGGCGCCGCCGCCGATGTCGTAGAAGCGCTGCAGCAGCGCCACCAGCGTCGACTTGCCGGCGCCCGAGGCGCCGACGATGGCCGTGGTCTTGCCGGCCTCGGCGGTGAAGCTCAGTCCGTGCAGGACCGGGATGTCGGGGGAATAGGCGAAGGAGACGTTGTCGAAGCGGACCTCGCCCTTGCCGACCTTGATGGCGGATGCGCCGGGCGCGTCGCCCTGCTGCGGCGTGAGGTCCAGCAGTTCATAGATCATGCGCGCGTTGACCAGCGAACGCTCCATGCCGACCTGCACGCGCGCCAGCCGGCGGGCCGGGTCGTAGGCGAGGAGCAGGGCGGTGATGAAGGAAAACACCGCGCCTGGCGGCTGGCCGGTGGTGTTGGAGCGATAGCCGGCATAGCCGATCACGCCGGCGACCACGAGGCCGGCCAGGATTTCGGCGATGGGGTTCAGCCGCTCGGAAACGCGGGCGATGCGGTTGGCCTTCTGCTCGGCGCCGTCGATGAGCCCGCTGATGCGGCGCGCCAGGACTTCCTCCATGGTGAAGGCCTTGACGATGGCGATGCCCTGCGTCGCCTCCTGCATGGCGCCGATCAGGTGCGAATTGATCTGGACGGATTCGCGCGTCGCGCGCCGCAGCCGGCGCATCAGGTAGACGACCGCGTAGACGAGCGGCGGCCCGATCAGCAGCGACATCACCGACAGGAGCGGGTCCTGCATCACCATCACCGCGACCAGGCCGATCAGCGACACCGCGTCGCGGGCCACCGAGGTCAGCGTCATGCCGAGCAGGTCGCGGATGCCGCTGACGTTCTGGTTGATCTGGGCGGCAAGCCGGCCCGAGCGCGTGTCGTTGAAGAAGCCGACGCCGAGCTTCATCAGGTGGTCGAAAATGCGGCGCTGGTAGCGGGCGACCAGGTTGTTGCCGATCTTGGCGAGCGTCACCGCCTGCCCATAGGTGGCGATCCCGCGGATGACGAAGGCCGCCATGATGGTCACGCAGATCAGCACGATCAGGTCGCCGCGCTGCTTGTAGAAGATCTGGTCGATCACGTCGCGCATGATCCACGCGGTGAAGGCGGTGGTGGCCGCCACCGCTACCAGGCAGACGATGGCGAGAACGTAGTGCCAGACATATTCGCGGCCGTTCTCGGCGAGGATGCGATGGATCACCGCCAGCACCTCCGCCGGCGGGGCTCCCTTCGGGTTTCCGGTCTTTTGGCTCAACGGGCCGTTCCATTGATTGTTTGACGGCGCTTGGTGGCAAGCGCCTCGATCGGTGCTCCTCATAGCGGCATGAGGGCGGCTTGCCTATGGAAACTTCACGGCCAGGGCTTCTGCCAGCGCCGGCCCCGGGTTTCCACTCCGAACAGCGAGGGCGTCCGGGCGAAGGCGGCGAGGCCGGCAAGGGCGGCCAGCGGCTGGGTGATGACATAGACCGGCAGGGTGCGCATCAGCGCGCTGTGCGGGGCCTTGTCCTCGAAGGCGGCGCGGAAACCGCCTTCCTTCAGGGCCGGCAGGATTTTCTGCACGATGCCGCCGGTGAGGAAGACGCCGCCGCGGCTCATGAACACCAGCGCCAGGTCGCCGGCGGTGCGCCCGAGGCAGGTGGTGAAGATCGACAGCGCCTCCTGCGCGACCGGGTCGGACTTTTCCAGCGCGGCGGCGGTGATTTCGGCCGGCCGGGCAAGCGGCGCCGGCTTGCCGTCGGCGGCCGCGACCGCCCGGTAGACGTTGACGAGGCCGCGCCCGCAAAGAATCTGTTCGCCCGAAATCCGGCCCTCGATGGTCTCGATATGCGGGAAAACCTCGAAATCGCGCGGCGAGCGCGGGCCGATGTCCATGTGCCCGCCTTCGCCCGGAATCGGCAGCCAGCGGCCCAATGCGTAGATGAGGCCGGCGACGCCGAGCCCGGTTCCGGGGCCGAGCACCACGCGCCCGGCGTTCGGCTCGGGCGTGCCGCCGCCGATCTTTTCCATCTGCTCCTCGCCGAGGGCGGCGACGGCGAGCGCCTGCGCCTCGAAATCGTTGAGCACGACGATGTCGCTCAGGCCGAGATCGGCGAGCATCTGCTTCGGCTTGACGACCCACGGGCAGTTGGTGAGCGGGATTTCGTCGCTCTCGACCGGACCGGCGACCGCCAGCACCGCCGAGTTCGGCTGCACCGAGGAACGGTCGAGGACCGCCGCCTGGATCGCGTCGTCGATGGTGGCGAAATCGGCGGTCTGCACGATGACGGGCTCGGAAGCTTCCGAATTCGAGTCGAGCACGACCGAAAAGCGCGCATTGGTGCCGCCGATATCGCCGATAAGGATCGGAAACCGCAAAGGCGTGTCGTCGTGGCTCCTGTCCGGCATCTCGTGTCCCGATCGCTGCGATTGCAGATGCTCTAGGCAGAATCGAAGCGGGGCGCAACGGCGGAAGTGCGGCGGCGAGGTCGAAAAAACCGGAAGAATGCCCGCCATAAATCGATTGAAGGCCACTGGCGGGCCGGATCGGCAGGCGAACCCGGCCGCTACTTTCCCGGTCGGGGGAAGGGCAGCGGAATGCCGGATTCCGGGGTCGGCGCGAATGCGCTGGCGCCGAAGGGCACCGGGTCGCTCGAGGCGACGGCCGCCCGGACCGTGTTCGAGGGCGTGGCGGCGATGACGGTCGTGCCGCCGCGCGGATAGGTTACGGCGGCCTCCGAAACCGGGTTAGGCGCGGCAAGCACCGCCCGGCAGGCCTTGGGCAGGCTGGCCATGGTCATGACGTCGCGGGCCTTCGGCGCGTCGGGGTTCTTGTTGGGGCGCCATGGCTCCTCGGTGAACCACCAGGCCAGTGGCTTGCCGCAGCCGTCGTCGTTAGGCGTCGCTTCCTGCCGTTTGCAATCCGGCGAGCCGGGCTGGCAGCCGATACGGACGTGGAAATGATAGTCGTGGCCCCAGAACGGCCGGATCTTGTGCAGCCAGGAGCGGTCGCCGGTCACCGTGTCGCAGAGCTTCTTCTTGATGCCGGGATTGACTAGGATGCGCTCGACTTCCGGATAGCTGGCCGCCAGCTTGAGCAGCCGCATATGGGCAGGCGTCCACAGATTGTTCTTCACCAGATGGGTCTTTTCATTGACCAGCGACACCGCGCTCATGTTTTCGCGCTCGCTGGGCGAAAGGCGACGGTCGGGCATCGGCGTGAACCAGATATCGGCGTCGAGGCCGATCTGGTGCGAGGCGTGGCCGGTCAGCATCGGCCCACCGCGCGGCTGCGAGATATCGCCGAGCAGCAGGCCCGGCCAGCCGATCGAAACGGCGTCGCGCGACAGTTTTTCGATGAGCGCGATCATCGCCGGATGGCCCCAGCGGCGGTTGCGCGAAAGCCGCATCGCCTGCCAGGTCGGGCCGTCGGTGGCGATCGCCACGCCGCCGGCGAAGCAGCCCTTGGAGTAGAAGCCGATGGATTGCGGCGCGGCGACGGCCGGCAGCCTTTCGGCGCCAAAGAGGTCCTTGGCGAGTTCGGCGGCGCCGGCGGGCGCGCCGGAAAGCCCGAAGGAGGTTGCCGCGGCCAGTATTACCGCCGCCCAGCGTTTGCGAGGAAAGAAGGAGAAAAATTTCATCGTCGAGTATCCAGCTTGCCGCGCCCCCAACTTGCCCGACCCATAAGTTGCCCCGACCTTGGGCCGAGATGGTTATCCAAGTCTTAACGACAGCGCCATCTTTATTCGTTTTCCCACGAGCCGTCGGCCCACATCCGGTCGAGCGCCGACCGGTAGTCCGGAAAGGAAAACCGGTAGCCGGCCTGCTTGATGGCCTGGTTGGAGACGCGCTTGTTCTCGGCATAGAAGGAGCGCGCCATCGGCGACAACTGGGCCGTTTCGAACGGGATTTCGGGCGGCGGCTCGACGCCCATCAGGCGCGCCGCATAAGTCACCAGGTCCTGCGGCGGGCACGGGAAATCGTCGGTGACGTTGAAGACGCCGCCGCGTCCGCTGTCGGCAAGATGCTTCAGTACCCCGGCGATATCGTCGCGGTGGATGCGGTTGAACACCTGCCCCGGCTTGATTAGACGCTTGGCGGTGCCGTTGCGGAGGTTGACGAAGGCATTGCGCCCCGGCCCGTAGATGCCCGAAAGCCGGAGCACGGCGACGGGCCGGCCGATCCGGAGGCCGAGCGCCAGCCATGCCTGTTCTGCCTCCGCCCTCATCGCCGAGCGATTGGACAGCGGGCGGCATTCCCCGGTCTCGTCGACCCAGCCGCCGCCGCGGTCGCCGTAGACGCCGACGGTGGACAGGTAGCCGATCCAGCGTAGCGCCGGCATTTTTTCCGCGATGAAGTCGCGGGCGGCGGAGAGCACGGGATCGCCGGCCTCGCCCGGCGCGATTGAAACGACGAGATGAGTGGTGTGCGTAAGCGCCGCCTCGATCTCGCCGGTCAGCATTCCGCCAAACGGCAGCGGCGTGATGCCTGCCCGGCGCAGCGCCTCGAATTTTTCCGCCGACCGGGTGGTGCCGAAAACGGTGTCGCTTCCCGGAGATGCCTTCGCGAAAGCCTTGCCGGAATAGCCGGCGCCGAAAATGAAGATATTTTTCTCGCTGTTCATGCCGGTATCTCCGCTTCGGCCGCGTGCAGGGGAGCCAGCCACTCGGCGCGCACGTCCTCGTCGCCCTCGCGAGAGAGCATTTCCGCCGCGAGGGCGGTGAATTCACCATCCGGCAGAAGCCGCGACAACGCCCAGGCCGCGGCCCCGCGCACCAGCGGCGAGGGATCGTCGATCAGGGCGTGCACCGGCACGGCGAGCGAAGGCTGGTCCGAATTGCCGGCGGCGATCAGTACGTTGCGCAGGAAACGGTCGCGGCCGATGCGCTTGACCGGCGAGCCGGAAAAGAAGGTGCGGAACGTCGCATCGTCGAGAAGCAGCAGCTCCGCCAGCGGGGGATCGCGAAGGTCCTCGCGCGCCGCAAGCTTGGCCTCCCGCGCGGTGTGGGCGAACTTGTTCCACGGGCAGGCCGCCAGGCAGTCGTCGCAGCCGTAGATGTGGTTGCCGATGGCCCGCCGGAATTCGAGCGGGATCGGCCCCTTGTTCTCGATGGTGAGGTAGGAGATGCAGCGCCGCGCATCGAGCTTATAGGGCGCGGGAAAGGCGTTGGTCGGACAGGCGTCGAGGCAGGCGCGGCAGGAACCGCAATGGTCGGCCTCGGGCGTGCCGGGCACGAGTTCGGCGGTGGTGAAGATGGTGCCGAGGAACAGCCAGGAGCCGTGCTGCCGGCTGACCAGGTTGGTGTGCTTGCCCTGCCAGCCGAGGCCGGCGGCGCCGGCCAGCGGCTTTTCCATGACGGGTGCGGTGTCGACGAACACTTTTACGTCGCCGCCGACCCGGGCGACGATCTTGCCGGCGATTTCCTTCAGCCTCCCCTTCATCACGTCGTGGTAGTCGCGGTTGCGCGCATAGACGGAGATGGCGCCGCTTGCCTTGCGCGAAAGGATGTCGCGCGGATCGTGGTCGGGCGCGTAGTTCATCGCCAGGACGATGATCGAGCGGACTTCCGGCCACAACGTCGACGGGCTCGAGCGGCGCTCCAGCGTCTCGGCGATCCAGCCCATGGAGCCGTGGAACCCGGCTTCCACGAAGGCGGCGAGCCGGGCTGGCGCCTGCGGGATCGCGTCCGGGGTCGTGACCGCGACGGCATCGAAACCGGCGGCCGCGGCCTCGCGGTCGATCAGTGCGCGCAGCCTGGCTGGATCAGAAGTCGAGGTCCGCATAATGCGATACCGGGGTAAGGCCGCGTACCCGGTCGGCGAGCAGCGGCCGGAACGAGGGGCGCGACTTGA
>Ga0182744_1001523_pt1 | contig 20126 bp, 21 predicted proteins | sample eDN3rd30CKraftMG_FD_128525 | JGI IMG/M metagenome (GOLD analysis project Ga0182744, IMG submission 128525) | Enriched Miracle-Growth compost microbial communities from Emeryville, California, USA - eDNA 3rd pass 30_C Kraft MG (version 2) (version 2) ...
AAACACTCGATAGGTTAGGTTGTTTAGACAGAAGGATAAAACCATTGTAAATTAAACAGCAAAATTTAAGATGATACTCACCATTTTTTCCTAAATACCACATTTACTATAGATTTAGAATGGTGATAAAAAAGCTTTATTCCCAAAAGAGGCTGTCCCAAAAGTATAAATTGGGACAGCCTCTTTTATTAGTTTTATAAAGCACACACAAACAAGAGAGCTGATGGGCATTTGAACTGACCTATTAAAAATAGACAACGAAAAAGCACCGATTAAGCTGCCTGTTCCCTATTCATACTGCTGACAGGAAGCGAATGCGAACCTCATGCTTGCTACACTGGCACCTGCTGCCGGAAGGGTTTTTGTTTTTCCAACAGGGCTTAGTTCACTTCCGGTCTTGAAACGGTAGAAATAAACGGTATTTGCCTTCAGCCGCTCACTTCTACATTGACAGAATGTGCGAGGTTAGGTGATACATGTTCTGTTCTCGTTTGCTTACGTTGCGGAAATTTTCATCTGCTGCAAGCTCCCAATTGATTGGAATGACATGAGATATCATCTTTTAACGCCAAAGACAAAAGGCTCTGTCCGTACAATCAAGATTGATGAAATGCTTATCAGCAGGTTAAAGAGGCATCGGCTTAAACAAAATGAAATAAAATTAAAAAATAGACCTGTTTGCAAAGACAACGAGATTATTTTTACTCGAGAGGATGGGCATCCACAATTAAGAAAAGTTGTTAAGACCCGGCTTAAAAGACTTTTGAAAAAAGCAGAGATAGAAAAGAACATTACTCCACACTTCATAATTGATTGAAGCTGGAGTTGGCATTAAAGAAATACAAAAGCGGCTTAGACATACAGATTTTAAAACGACTATGAATATCTAAGCTTATATGACCGCAAATATGGAAGAAAAGGCCTCCCAACAGTTTAGCAAACTGATGAATGGCCTTCTCCTATAGTTAGCTTTTTGTCATAGGTTGTCGTGTTTTTTTTAAACGAGGACAAATCCGAGACAAGAAAAGCATATTATCATTTTAGACGTTGATATAACAAGGTTTTTAACCCCTTATTACATCATGCCGCCCCTAAGGTGAGAGTGTGTAAGATCGTTAACGATGTGTGCAAAAAGTGCGGTATATCAATGTTTTTTAAATTCTTACTGTAACATCTTTAACGAGAAATTACAGTTTTTCATTTGATTGCGTTAGCAAAATGTTAGCAATTTCAAGCAGATAGACTTTTACGGTTGTTCAAACATTCCACATGTGCTGAGTGTATTTGGCAATACATGAGATGCCTGGTGAGTTTACGCAATAATTAGCATATCTTCTAATTTCTTATATTTTTCTTCTTTTATATTCCAATAACTAATCAGTTCGTTTGGTTTAAAACCAGGTATTACTTTTCTAATTTGACTATAACTAATTACTGGTCCATCCTCTCTAGAAAGGCACTACTTTATATCTTTTGATTCTTTGGAAGAATAATTTCAAAATATGTTCCTACTCCAACTTTGCTTTGCACTTTTACTTTGCCATTATGCTTATCAATAATCCATTTTGCAATTGCAAGCCCAAGACCAGCTCCCGCTTCTTCAGTTCTGGATTTGTCCACTTGAAAAAATCGATCAAATATTTTGGGTATATTCTCTTCCTCGATACCGATGCCATTATCTTGTACTTTTATCAAAACGGAATGAGAGGTCTGGGAACAAAAAATTAAAATTTTTCCGCCCTCTTTCGTATACTTCATAGCATTATCTATTAAAATGACCATTAATTGATGGATTCTCTCTTTGTCTCCTATAAGAAAGACAGAAGATGGGGCATCTAATACAAGTTCTTTTTCTTGATATAAAGCTATTTCTGAGTAATGTTCGATTAAGTCCTTCAATAATTGACTTAATAAAAACTCTTTCTTTTTCATTTCTAGCTGATCTGAATCAGAACGCGCCAATGTAAGCAAATTGGCAACCAGCTTTGACAATCGTCGCGCCTCTTTTGATATGACAGATATGTCTATTGCCTTATCTTGTATAGTAGAAGTCGGGGAACGCCATAATAGATCTGTCTTAGTCTGGATAACAGCTAAAGGTGTTCTTAATTCGTGAGAAGCGTCTGATACAAACTGCTGTTGCTTTTGCCATGCATTTTTAATCGGAACGAGCGCCCTTCCAGCCAAAAAGAATCCCGCACCAACCGCACACACACTTCCAATACTGGAACCGATAACTAAAATTAATAGCAATGTCTGAAGCATGTCTTTTTCGGAGGTAATGTTTCTAGTAAATTGCACCGTTATTACTCCAAAATTTGGATGGTACGCCTTTATTGCGATAGTTCTAAAGTAGAACCCCTCTGCTTCTGTTTCTTGAAGCATTTCAAACTTTTTAGGGCGAAATTTTGATTCATTGTCGGCAAAAATTGTTCCACCCTCATTTAAGGTAATCAATTCATTTTTTTCGTTCCAAACCAGTAAAACAATACGGGGGTCTCTAGGCCCACTCGGCAATCCATCCGGCTGTATCAGCGGTCTACGTTGTTCTGGATTAGCTACTCTTTCTACCGCCTCAAGCAAATCCTTGTTTACATCCCGATACAAACGCGACCCAGCATAAGAGTAAATAACACTTGCAAGAACTCCAATTAAAATAATGAAAACTAATGAATTTAAAATAGTGAGACGAATACGAGTCCGCTGGAACATAATTGTCTCTCCTATTGTTCTTTCAGCATATATCCAATGCCGCGTACCGTTTGAATGTCTTTATGATACCCGAACGCTTCCATCTTTTTGCGAAGATGATGGACAAATACTTCTACTATGCCAATTGTTGTATCGGAATCGAATCCCCATACTCGATCGTAAAGCTGTTCCTTCGTCAAAATGGCACCTTTGTTCTGAATCATAAATTCCAGCATTTCATACTGTTTTAACGTTAATTTTATAGGATAGCCATCTACTAAAATGGCTTTTTCTTTTCCATATAGTTCAATCCCTCGATATTGAATCGTTTGACTTGTCGTTAAACTGCCGCTCCTTCTCAATATTGCTCGAATACGTGCCAATAGTTCTGGTGCTTGAAAGGGCTTCGTCAGATAATCATCTCCTCCATAGTCCAACCCTCTGACCCGATCCCCTAGTGAATCTTTGGCAGTCAAAAACACAACAGGGGTTTCAATCTGTCCCCGGCGTATTTTTTGTATAACCTCAAATCCATCCATTTCCGGAAGCATAACATCAAGGACAATCAAATCATATATATTTTGCATGGCCATAAATAGCCCTTCTTCTCCATTTTCCGTACAGTCTACTTCAAATTCATCCGATAATATTTGCTTAATAGACTCAAGCAAGGCTATATTATCTTCGACTACTAAAATTCGCATCAGTATCACTCCTTTCCTTTATGGTAACAAAACAAAGCGATCGCTAAAAACGAATCGCCTAGTTTTAATTTACTTATTCATATCGTAGAGCTTGAATCGGGTCAAGCTTTGAAGCTTTATTCGCCGGAAACACACCGAATACAACGCCAACTAATAATGAAAAAACAAATGATAGCAGCATCACAGGTATAGAATAAACGGTGGCTGTTCCCGTTGCTAACGTAAATACGTGAGCACTGATGACCCCAATTCCTACTCCAATAAGCCCACCGAGTGAACTTAAGACAACGGCTTCAATAAGGAATTGAAGTAGAATATTTTTACGTTTTGCTCCAATTGCTTTTCTAATTCCGATTTCTTTTGTACGTTCTGAAACGGATACAAGCATAATGTTCATGATACCAATTCCCCCAACAATCAGAGAAATGGCAGCACTTCCACCTAACGTTAATGTCATCGTTTCATTCACGGATGATGCAGTTTCCATTAAATCTTGGGGACTTGATACACTATAACTATCGGCATCCCCCACAATGGAGTACATCGTTCTTTCAATCAGGATTGATAAGAGATCCATCATCTCTTCATTCTCTACCTTCACATAGGTCGTCCCAATATTTGTCGTAGAGGCTAAACGCTGTCCTGTGCTAAGCGGGACAAGAATCATATTATCTCCGCTTGATCCTAAGGAACTTCCAACGGATTCAAGAACCCCGACAACTTTGTAGGATGTTCCGTTTACCTTTACTGATTCACCAACCGGGTCGCCTAAACCGAATAAGGTTTGAGCTGTGTCTGAACCCAGTACGGCAATTTTCGAATGGTAATCATTATCCAAATCTGCAATGAAGCGTCCTGATTGCAGTTTTAAATCACGGACAGTTAAGTAGGATGAAGTTGTTCCAATCATGGACACTTGTGAGTTCGTTTTCCCGTTTTTCACCGTTACTCTTCCAGACACGGTTGGGGCGATTTCTTTAATCCCGTCGACAGCCTGAATCTGCTCAACATCCTCTTCTTTAAAGGTAACATCTGAACCGGTAACCGATAGCGTTAGTACATTTGTGCCCAGACTGCCAATTTGATCTTGGACTTCTTTTGTTGAGCCCTGTCCGATCGCAACCATGACGATCACTGAAGATACACCGATGATAATCCCCAGCATCGTTAGGAATGCTCTGATTTTATTGGATTTGATACTCTTCAACGCCATTTTGAGTGTCTGCAAACCATTCACCTCCATTCTCATAGAGTTGTCCATCATGAATACGAACAACACGGTTTGCTTTTTTGGCAACGTCTAAATCATGGGTAATGAGAATAATCGTATGTCCCTGACTATTTAATGAAGTCAAAATCCCCAAAATCTCCTTACTTGTTTTACTATCTAATGCACCAGTCGGTTCATCTGCTAGTAAAATCGGAGGATGGCCAACCAACGCCCGTGCAATGGCAACACGTTGCTGCTGACCGCCAGACAATTGAGAAGGCAGATGATGCGCTCTATCTGTCAAACCTACTTTTTCTAATGCCTCTAATGCCATTTCTCGTCGTTTCGCTGCTTTCATTCCGCGATAAATGAGCGGAAGCTCTACATTTTCAAATGCCGTTAGCTTCGCGATAAGATTGAAGTTTTGAAAGATAAAGCCAATTTTTTCATTTCGAATGGTTGCAAGTTGGGAACTCTTCATTTTTCCTATTTCTTCATTATCTAATAAATATTCACCCGAATCAGGTCGGTCTAAACATCCAATCATATTCATAAATGTTGATTTTCCTGATCCGGATGGACCAATGATAGAGATAAAATCACCCTTTTGGATATCAAGGGAAACACTTTGAAGAGCCAACACCGTTTCGCCGCCAAGTTCATACTCTTTCAGCATGTTTTTAATTTGAATAATCGGCTCATAAATCGTCATTAGTTTCCACCTCGTCCGCTTGATGGAGCACCGCCACCAAATGGGGCTCCTCCTCCATTTCTTCCTCCAGAGTCACCACTTGGGAAGCCGCCGCCAGGGAAGCCACCGCTTGGCATCATCATTCCTCCGCGCATAGAATTACCACTGGATTTTACAATTGGAATTTGAATAGTTTCTCCTTCTTTTAAACCACTTATAATTTCAACATACGTATCATTCGCAATACCCGTTTCTACTATTACTTTCTTTGTAGATTGTTTGGAATCGTCAGCAGTTTCAGGAACTACTACATATTTTTCATCTCCGCTTTTATATACGGCTTCTACCGGAACGTATATCGCGTCTTCTTTATTCTCTATTGTGATAGTTGCTTCTGTTGACATACCAATTTTTAAGTTTTTTGGATCAGTGATTTGGATTGCAACATCAAATGTAGACACTCCATTTGACGATGTTCCCACATTTGCTACACTCGTTACAGTTCCTTCGAATGTTTCTTCTTCAAATGCATTTGCGGTTATTTTTACTGCCTGTCCTACTTGGACTTTTGTAATATCTAACTCATCAACACTAATAGTTGTTTGCAATAAGCTGTAATTTATTATGTGTGCAATTATTCCCGACACTTGTACGGAATCGCCGCTTGCAACTGAAAGGCTTGTGATGGTGCCATCAACTGGAGCCTGTAAGATACTGCCATCTGTAAAGGTTACGAGTGTTTCACCTGCTTTGACAACATCGCCTTCTTTTACACTGACAGTATCCGCTGTTAAGCTACTGCCACCAGTAGTTCCCAAGCTAGCTGAACCATTATTATCCTCTCTCGTTAAAGGTGAAATGACCCCATTTCCATCTTCGATACGAAGAAGGATCGTTCCTTTTGAAGCTCCGCTGCCGCTTTCCACATTAACTGCTGTGATTTCTCCACTATTTGGAGCCTTAATAACATCACCATTTTTAAACGTTACAAGTGTTTCCCCTTTATATACGGCATCACCAGGTGCTACACTTACACTCTCAACAACAAGAATTGTATTTTCGGCTGTTACATCATAATCAGTTATGCCTGTAACCGAACCTGAACCACTCACGGCTACCTCTAATTTCCCTTTTTGTACTTGTGTTGTTTGTGCTGCAGCCGCAACATTTTGAGTTTGGTCTTTTTTCCCTAAAAGGAACCAAGCACTTGCTCCTCCTATTACAACAATAATCGCTGAAATTATTATCCACTTTTTCAACTTTCTATCTCCTTCCTATCATTGAGTTTGACCTGATTGACCTTGACCAGGCTGGAATTGGCCATTACCCGGGAACATCTGACCGTTCCCTCTTGGTCCCATTTCTGAAAAATTAGGGCTTGTACTTTGTTTATAAACTAAGTATCCTACCCCAATAGCTGCACACGTACTTATCACCAAATTTACGATGAGTAAAATTTTTATTAAATTTTGTTTAGCTTGTTCCATTTTTGTTCCTCCTTGTTTAATGTTGATAAGCTCATTATAAAATTCGTTCCTTAACTTTTCCTTAAGAGTTCAACTTTAGATGTCAAATTAATGTAACCTTTCTTAATGGATTGATCACGAAGAGATTCTCAAAGTTGTACTTTAGAAAATAAGGTCAGATAACTAACTATCAACGTATGCCAACTTTTGGATAAGTCAAAAAGACAGGGATACATTAACATTGAACATAAAAAAAGAGGCTTTTCAAAAGTTGGATAACTAATGAAAAACCTCTTTTATTTTTTGGATTATGTTAGCAAATCACTCAAACACCCTTATAAATCAAGGGGTTAAGCATTCATTACATCATGCCGCCCATTCCACCCATGCCGCCCATGTCAGGCATAGCTGGTGCAGCTGGTTCTGGCTTGTCAGCAACAACTGCTTCAGTTGTTAAGAACATAGCCGCTACAGATGCAGCGTTTTGAAGTGCAGAACGTGTAACCTTAGTTGGGTCAACGATTCCAGCTTCGATCATGTTTACCCACTCACCGCTAGCAGCGTTGAAGCCTGTTCCAACTTCTTCGCGCTTTAAGCGGTCAACGATAACAGATCCTTCAAGACCAGCATTGTGAGCGATTGTACGAACTGGCTCTTCAATTGCACGTAATACGATGTTTACACCAGTTTGGATATCGCCTTCAGCTTGAATTTCAGCTACTTTGTTGTATACGTTAAGAAGGGCAACACCACCACCGGATACGATACCTTCTTCAACCGCAGCACGAGTTGCGTTTAAAGCATCCTCAATACGAAGCTTGCGCTCTTTTAATTCAGTTTCAGTTGCAGCACCAACTTTGATTACCGCAACACCGCCAGCTAATTTAGCTAGACGCTCTTGTAATTTTTCACGGTCAAATTCAGAAGTAGTTTCTTCTAATTGAACACGGATTTGGTTTACACGAGAAGCGATTGCAGCAGTATCTCCTGCACCTTCAACGATTGTAGTATTTTCTTTTGTAACAACGATCTTAGAAGCGCGTCCTAAAGATGCGATTGTTGCAGTTTTCAATTCACGGCCAAGCTCTTCAGTGATAACTTCACCGCCAGTTAATGCAGCGATATCTTCAAGCATTGCCTTACGACGGTCACCAAAGCCAGGAGCTTTAACAGCAACTGCATTGAATGTTCCGCGAAGTTTGTTTAATACTAAAGTAGAAAGTGCTTCACCTTCGATATCTTCAGCAATTAATAACAATGGCTTGCTTTGTTGAACAACTTGCTCAAGAACAGGAAGGATTTCCTGGATGCTTGAGATTTTCTTGTCAGTAATTAACACATATGGATTTTCTAATACAGCTTCCATTTTGTCTGTGTTTGTTACCATGTAAGCAGATGTGTATCCACGGTCAAATTGCATACCTTCTACTACATCTAACTCAGTTGTGAAGCCTTTAGATTCTTCGATAGTGATAACACCATCGTTACCAACGCGCTCCATAGCCTCAGCAATTAATTGACCTACTTCTTTATCATCAGAAGAAATAGCAGCAACTTGTGCAATAGACTCTTTGCCTTCAATTGGCTTAGAAATAGCTTTTAATCCTTCAACCGCTACGCCAACTGCTTTTTCAATACCCTTACGGATACCCATTGGGTTTGCACCAGCAGTTACGTTCTTTAGGCCTTCACGAATCATCGCTTGAGCAAGAACAGTTGCAGTTGTTGTACCGTCACCAGCAACATCGTTTGTTTTGCTAGCAACTTCAGCAACTAGTTTTGCACCCATGTTTTCGAATGCATCTTCTAATTCGATTTCTTTTGCGATTGTTACACCATCATTTGTGATAAGTGGTGAACCAAATTTCTTTTCTAGAACCACGTTACGTCCTTTTGGTCCAAGAGTAACTTTTACTGCATCTGCAAGTGCATCAACACCACGAAGCATAGAGCGACGTGCTTCTTCACTAAATTTAATTTCTTTAGCCATGTTCAAAAAACCTCCTCGTATTTTTTAAACTCTCATTATTTTTTTAAAAAATCCTTATTGTCCAACTACGGCAAGGATATCGTTTTCGCGTAAAATTAAATATTCATTTCCTTCAAACTTCACTTCTGTACCAGAGTATTTTGAGAAGATAATACGATCGCCTACAGAAACTTCAAGAGCAACACGTTCGCCACTTTCAAGCACTCGACCTGTACCTACGGCAACAACTTTTCCTTCTTGAGGCTTTTCCTTAGCAGAGTCTGGTAACACGATACCGCTTGCAGTTTTTTCTTCTGATTCAACAAGCTCAATGACAATACGATCACCTAGTGGTCTTAACAAATCAAACAACCTCCTCAAATAGATATGTAATTCTGACTTATTAGCACTCTCTTAACTTGAGTGCTAACACAATTATTATCATAATAAATGCTTATAAAATTTGCAAGTATCAAGCTAACTTTTTTAAAATTTTTTACAACCTTACAAGTATGGTGTTTACCCGCAAGAATATACATAGTCTTTAAAGATAATCTTTAAAATTGAAACAACCTTACTTTTATTAGTAGAATGGAGAATAGGTTAGAATATATATGAAGGCATCTTAAAGGAGAAAAACAATTTGAAAAGAGAATATTGGATTATTTTGATTGTCTATATTGCAATGCAGCTATCAAGCCTAATCGGAATTCCCGGGCTGATGTTTCTCTTTGGATATTTAGGGCTGAATCAAGGACTAGTTGTTCCCTATTGGTTAATTTTCAGCTTTACTCTTGCATTAGTTATTATTCTTTTCCTACTAAGAAAGGAAATGAAGAAACCAGGACTGAATGAAAGAGGCAGTTCCTTTGGGTATTCTGTCACCTGGGCTGTATTTGGTGTTTTCCTGGCACTATTTTCCCAATCACTAGCCGGTAATATAGAAAGGCTTATTGGCATTGAAATGGGCTCAGAAAACACTCAGCAAATACTAAACATCATTGAATCCCTTCCACTTGCAATGGTAGTAAGCTCGGTCATCGGCCCGATATTAGAGGAAATTGTCTTCCGGAAGATTATTTTCGGTACTCTTCATAAACGAATTAACTTCTTTTTCTCAGCGCTTATTAGCTCTGTCATTTTTGCCTTAGCTCATATGGAGCCGGAGCATATACTACTCTACTCAGCGATGGGCTTCACATTTGCTTTTCTTTATGTAAAAACCAAACATATCCTTGTGCCGATTTTTGCTCATGTTGCCATGAATACATTAGTTGTCGCCACACAGTCAATTTATCGAGATGATATTGAAAGAATCATACGTGAGGCTGAGGGTATTCAAAACTTTATCGGAGGCTTTTTATGAGACGTTCACCCTTGTTTTCCGGATTTATTTATATTTTGCTTGGTTGTTTATTTACCTATTTTGCTGTCGAGGATGTCACGCAAAATGGCTGGGGTTTCTTCAGTTACCTGCTCGTTATACTAGCCACATTTGATTTTGGCTCTGGCTTAAGAATTATCTTCTTTTACTTTAGATATAAAGATAAAATTAAAAAGCCGTGAAAAAAGGGCCTTTTCACTGGCCCTTTCACTATAGCTTTGTTTTTGATTTTATCGTTGAATGTTTATCCTGAGTTAGATCGATGGTGTACTCAACACTTCCGATTATGCAGCCTTCCCCAATCCTTACCTTTTTTCCGCGAACGATATCGGCTGTTGTATTTTCTAAAAATATCTCATCGCCTTCGATTACTTTCACACTAAGTGTCCCCGTCTCTTTTCCAAATGGCAGGAACGAGTTCTTCTTCTTAACATTTATATATCCCCCGCCAATTTCCTCAGCAGAACTTTGCCCAAAGCGCAGGGAAACTTTTATCTTATCCGCATTAAGCAAACCCTTGAATTCAAAAGCTCCTGACGATTCGAAGGTCTCAAACTCAGCATCACCGTTGACTGAGATACTTCCTTTTACATTTGCACCTTCACCCATTAAATGTTCTTCCACTTCGAGTGTCCCAAGAATTTTCATTTTCTTCAATGCTGCTTTGCCGCCAACTTCCATTGTGCCCATAATCAGCATTTCATCACATTCAATGTTCCCCTTTACCTCTGCCTCTCCAAATACTTTAAGTGATTCCGTCTTAACATTTTCCAAGGCCTCACTAGTTCCAAAGATATGAATGGAAGAACATTCTACATCACTATTAATCGTACCATCGCCCCGAATACTAATTTTATCGTATTGACCGCCAGGATAAGTGCCAGACCCATTTATCGTAAGATTTTGACCTTTTGTCATTTCGCTTCCCCCTTACACCTTTCGAATTTCCCTTACTACTGTATTTTCAGCCATCAATAATTCCCCTGAATGTTCAACAACGTCAATAACACAGTTAGGACCTATTGAGACATGATTTCCTCGAACAATACCTGCCTTAGTATTTTCTATCTCAATCTTATCGCCTTCGATTAACTCTGTTTCTAACTGAGTTGGAATGAATCCTTTAAAAAGCCCTAGAAGGGAGGACTTTTGCTTAATGAGGATCGTTTGCCCGCCAATTTCTTTTGCCTTACAATTTGCAAATATTGTAATGTCTACTAAATCCGCATTTAATAACCCGCCTATAGTAAATTGTGATTCTGCTTTAATCACTTCCGCTTCACAATCTTCTTCTACTGTAATCCTGCCTCTTAGGTTTAACTCATCGCTTTTAATTTTCCCGCCTACATAGGCTTTTCCTGCAATTTTCAACTTTTTTACGAATAGATTATTGGCCACCTTTGCACTGCCATCAATTGATAGATATTGACTTTCGATACTGCCATTAACCTTCCCATTTCCACTTATCTTTGCTGATTGTGCAACAACATTTCCATTAATGGTTCCTGTCCCATTGCATTCAAACTTTTCACAATCGATATCACTATTTACCGTTCCTTTTCCATTTACAATGACCTGATAGAATTGTCCTCCATTGGATGACCCAAAACCATTAATGATTAAGTCTCCCCTCTTTTTCGTTTCCATTGTTTAGTCTCCTTTATCCTAATTTCGTTTTGATTTCTTCCATACAAGACACTAACGAAACATGAGCTGCTATTTTTGTCCCCTTATCAAAATAGACTCCTTCGTTATTGACCAATAATAAGCAGCTAGAAAGTCCCAGCTTCCTTGTGACCAGCAAATCTGCATTTTTTTGCTTTACTTGGTCCCTGTTGTCCATTAACACCTGTAAAAGCATTTTAGCTTCGTCTAGATTAATTTCACCTGATTGAAGCAGCTTTTCTAGAACAAAAACCTCAAGCAGCCTTGAGAAATGAAATTGATGTTTTCCCTTTTCATTTTCAAGATAAAACTCCATGACTGACTTTGAAACAATGTTACGACGAATTACTTCATCTGCCTCAAGCTGTAAATCACTAATATTTGGAGAAAACATATCTGCTAACTCATCTAGAGAAAGATTCTCTTTCATCGTTTGTATTTTATTTATTCTTTCTAAAATTTTTTCTTTAGGAAAAAAGGTTTCCTGTCCTGTAAATGTTGATTTCCTTATAAACCAGTCTTCAGGAATAAGGTCTTTACGTTTCCATCTATATAGCTGGCCATAAGAGATTCCTGCCAAGTCCAACAAGTCCTTTTTTGAAATTAACTCCTCGTTCATTGTGATAACCCCTTTCTAAAACCAATGTAACATAACACTGTTACACAAGTAAAGATTTCAATTCTTTTTTTATCCGACAAAAAAAGACCTTTTCACTTTTTCGGGTGAGAAGGTCTTTTACTTTATTCTTCGGTTTCCTCTGTTGGATAGTGTTTCAGGAAGTAAATAAGTGATTGTAATTCGACAGCCAAGTCAATATGATGGACGCGAATGGATGACGGCACATTTAATCTGGCAGGAGTGAAATTTAATATCGCCTTAATATTGGACTTTACAAGTCTATCAGTAATAACCTGTGCTACGGGAGCAGGAACGGTAAGAATGGCAACATGAATATCATCTTTGCCTAATACGTTCTCTAATTCATCCAAATGAAATACCGGTACATCACGAATTGTGGTCCCCATTTTATCCGGATCCACGTCAAAGGCACATTCAATTTTTGTATTATTATTCTTTAAAAAATTGTAATTTAAAAATGCCGTACCAAGATTACCTACTCCGATTAAAGCAACCTTTGTTAATTCATCTTGGTCTAGTGTTTTCCGAAAGAAGGTTAATAAATAATTGACATTATAGCCATAACCCTTTTTTCCCAGTGCCCCAAAATAAGAAAAATCCCTGCGAATGGTCGCCGAATCTACCTTCACGGCTTCACTTAATTCTGCGGAAGACACCCTCTGTTTACCGGAAGAATGCAGATTCTTTAAAAATCGATAATATAAGGGCAGCCGTTTTGCTGTCGCTTGTGGTATTTTCATTGTCTCATTGCTCATATTCTCCCACCCCCTATAAATTGTTAATTTATCTAACCTGTTCCGTCCTATGGAAATCTCCATTTTTTCCGCCGGTTTTTTCAACCAAATAGGTCTTTCCGATAACCATGCCTTTATCGACTGCCTTACACATATCATAGACAGTTAGTGCACAAGCGGAAGCAGCTGTTAGCGCTTCCATTTCAACACCTGTATGTCCTTTTGTTTTTACAGCAGCGGCAATATTTAATGTATAAGCAGTATCATTTTCTTTTTCCCAAGAGAAGGTTATATTTACTCCTGTTAGAGGAATCGGATGGCACATAGGGATTAGATCCCAGGTTTTCTTTGCCCCCATAACACCAGCTACTTGAGCTACAGCAAGAACATCGCCTTTTTTCATTTCATTATTTGTTATTTTCTCGTATATTTCGTTACTAACACTTATGCTGGAATGAGCTATTGCCGTACGGGCTGTTTCTGGCTTGTCACTGACGTCCACCATTTTTGCTCTTCCTTCTTCGTTAAAATGAGTAAATTCAGACATAAATATAATCCTCCCACAAAATAATACACTATTTTTCTCAATTTGTCTGTGAAACTTTGAACTAATGATAAAAAAATTTACATTTTTTTCTTTCAGGATATTCTCTTATTTTCCCCAATGCGGGACACTTTATTGCCGACTTTGTTGGAATAAGGTACACTTATTTTAGTAATAGAGGTGAAAACAATGATATTATTACAGGTTAATCAACTAGCAAAATACTATGGTGCAGACCTTATTTTATCGAATATAAAACTAGATTTACAAACACGGGACCGCGTGGCTCTTGTGGGGCGTAACGGCGCAGGGAAATCGACACTGCTTAAGATAATTGCCGGTCATCTTTCACATGATGGCGGAGAAATTATCAAACCAAAAGGAGTTAGTATTGGCTATCTAGCTCAAAATACCGGATTAGAATCCAATTTGTCGATTTGGGATGAAATGTTAACTGTTTTCGATTCATTAAGAAGTATGGAATCCTCACTACGACAATTAGAAACTGCAATGTCGGATCCATCTGCTATGGAGAATACGAGCAGCTACAATCGTATTTTAAAAGAATATGATCAATTACAAGTAAAATTTAAAGAACAAGGCGGGTATCAGTATGAAGCGGATATTCGCTCCATCCTTCATGGATTAAATTTTTCTAATAGCTCCTTAATGATATCCAGCTTAAGCGGTGGTCAGAAAACGCGCCTGGCATTAGGCAAACTGCTTTTAACGAAGCCTGATATTCTGATTTTGGATGAACCTACAAACCATCTTGATATTGATACCCTTACATGGCTTGAGCAATATCTTCAAGGTTATGATGGAGCCATCTTAATCGTATCCCATGATCGATACTTTCTAGATAAAGTCGTTACACAGGTCTATGAAGTTTCACGGAAGCAAATTCAAAAATTCATTGGAAATTACAGTTCTTACCTAGACCAAAAGGCTGCAAATTATGAGCGAGATTTGAAGCTATATGAAAAGCAGCAGCAAGAAGTCGCTGATCTTCAAGATTTTATCCAGCGTAACCTCGCACGTGCTTCAACAACCAAACGTGCTCAAAGCCGGCGTAAAAAGCTTGAGAAAATGGACTTGATGGACCGGCCGCTAGGAGACGAAAAATCGGCCACCTTCTCTTTTGAAATAGAGAAACAAACCGGAAATGACGTTCTGGCTGTCGATTCACTTGCAGTTGGTTATAATGGACAGAAGGTTTCAGAAACGATTTCTTTCAGGGCCTATCGCGGTGAAAGTATTGCTTTAGTTGGCCCTAACGGAATTGGGAAATCTACTCTCCTTAAAACCATTATTAATAAACTTCCTGCCTTGGCTGGTACGATTCATTATGGTGCAAATCTAGCAATCGGCTACTACGATCAGGAGCAGGCAGAATTGACCTCTAATAAGAGAGTCCTTAATGAACTATGGGATGAATGGCCATTAAAAAGCGAAAAGGAAATCCGGACAGTCTTAGGTAACTTCCTGTTTTCTGGTGATGATGTATTAAAAATTGTTTCTACATTAAGTGGCGGCGAAAAAGCAAGACTGGCACTTGCTAAATTAATGCTAGAGAAAGCAAATGTTTTAATATTGGACGAGCCTACAAATCATCTTGACCTAGATAGCAAGGAAGTTCTTGAAAATGCCTTAGTGGACTACCCTGGTACGATTCTTTTTGTCTCACATGATCGCTACTTTATTAACAGAATTGCGACAAAGGTATTAGAGCTGAGCGCAAAGGGCAGTTCTGAGTACCTTGGGGACTATGACTATTATCTAGAGAAAAAGCTTGAAGAGGAAGAACTAAAGGCGTTAGAAGCGGCATCTCTTAATAAGAAACAAACTCAAGCTGAAGTACAGGAGCGTACAACCTATCATCAGGACAAAGAAAGTAAAAAGCTCGAACGGCAGCGAAAAAGAAAATTAGAAGAAATTGAAATGAGGATAGAAGAACTAGAAGCCCTTACGCAAGAATATGAGGAAAAGCTTTGTGAGCCTGAAATTTTTCAGGACCATGAGAAGGTTCTTGAAATTAATTTACTCAATGAAAAAGCAAAGACTGAACTTGAACAATTAATGGATGAGTGGGCAGAATTAGCAGATTAATTCAAAGGGCTTGGATACAGATATCCAAGCCCTTTTTTCTACTTTATTGGAATTCTTAAGGTATCTGTTTTTGATCCATCTTTTGCTGAATACACAAAGAGCTCAAATGATACTTCATCTTTTTCTAATAACTCCTTATCAATGCTTATTTCAAAGCTCCCCCATGCAGGTGCACCATCTGTTTGATAATGGTTTTCTAGTAAAGTCTCACTTCCAGAAATCACTGCATATTGAAATACACCTTCAAACACCCTCGCCTTTCCCTTCACGGTTATATCACCGTTCGTTTTCGAAACAACGACTTCCTTGAAAACTTCATTTTCGTACTGTTTTTTATCTTCCTCTTCTTGATTATTACCATTATCAATTACATCTGGTTTCTTATCATCTGTCGAAATATTAATATCTAAACTGCAGCCAGTCAACCCAAAAAAGAGAACCATGAAAATCCCTAATAAGAACTTCCTTTTCATTCATATCCCTCCCTTTTTAATTACTATATTCGTTGAGTAATAAAATTCACCTTAAGTAGGACTCTACATTTTCCCTTAAAAACCGACAAAATCCGAGGAAAACCCTTCGACTTATTTCCCCAAATACCTTTTCCACAACTTTATACACATATAAAGTCTTATTTCTATAACCTTATTTATACTTTTCCACATTATCCACAAAAAAACCTTCACTTATCCACATTGTCCACAAAATAAGTGTGACTTACCCACATTATTCTCTTAATACACAATTTCCGAAAAAAGTTATCCACAAAAAATGGTATGATTACACACAACAAAGTTGGAATATCTCACTAATAACTTTATTGTTACCCAATTTCCTTTGCCTTCCCTTTTCGGTAACAATCAATCCATGATTGTTTCCCAACTTCCTTCGCCTCCCCTTATTCGGTCACTATCCATCCATGATTGTTTCCCAATTTCCTTCGCCTCCCCTTTTTCGGTCATTATCCATCCATGATTGTTTCCCAATTTCCTTCGTCTTCCCTTTTTCGGTCACAATCCGTAAAGAAAATAATCGAGCCATTAAGAAAGTCTCATCCCTCAACAAAAAAAGCCCTTCTTATCCAGAAGGACTTTAAAACTAATTGTATAATTCAATATCTAACCCAGGGTTCGCATTTAATGAAAGGTCTGCTCGTATTCCTTTTTCAAACATAATACTTCCTGCAGCTGCAATCATTGCCGCGTTATCTGTGCACAGATTTAAAGGTGGTATGACTAATTCAATTTCGCTCTTTTCTGAAAAGACCTTTTCAAGTGTTCTTCTTAGACCTTTATTTGCAGCAACACCACCTGCCAAAAGCACTTGCTTAACCTTGTATTCATCTGTTGCCTTTATTGTCTTTTTCACTAATACCTCAATGACACTTTCCTGAAAGCTCGCTGCCAAATCTTCTGGGGCTATGGTTTCACCCCGTTGTTCAGCATTATGAACCGTATTAATAACCGCAGACTTTAAGCCGCTGAAGCTAAAATCATACGATCCTTCTTCTAACCAAGCTCTTGGCAAATCAAGTGTATCCCTGCCATCTTGCGCAAGCCGATCGATATGCGGCCCACCTGGATATGGCAGTTTCAAGGTTCTCGCTACCTTATCATACGCTTCACCAGCAGCGTCATCTCTTGTTTCACCGATGACTTCAAAATGACCCTGTTCTTTCATATAAACTAACTCTGTATGCCCTCCTGATACGACTAAAGAGAGGAGCGGGAAGGTTAGCTCTGTTACTAGCCGGTTTGCATAAATATGTCCTGCAATATGATGAACAGGAACAAGTGGAATGCTATGTGCAAATGCAAGTGCTTTTGCAGCATTCACTCCAATTAACAATGCACCAACTAAACCAGGACCTTCTGTTACTGCTATGGCATCCAAGTCTGAAAGCGTTAGGTTTGCCTCCTTTAAAGCCTCTTCAATGATAACCGTGATTTGTTCAACATGATGCCGGGAAGCAATTTCAGGTACTACTCCGCCAAAACGTTTATGACTTTCAATTTGCGAGGCCACCACATTGGCTGCAATTTCTCTGCCATTCTTGATAATAGCAACCGCTGTTTCATCACAGCTTGTTTCAATTCCCATAATCCACTGATCTTTTATCATATATTCACCCACATTACTAATGCATCTTCCTGGTTATCAGTATAATAATTTTTCCGAATGCCGCCATTTTGAAATCCTAACTTACGGTAAAGAGATTGTGCTACATGATTCGTTACCCGTACTTCAAGAGTCATACTCCTAGCACCCATATCCTTAGCAACGGTCATCATCTTACGAAGAAGTGCTTCTCCTAGTTTTTTGCCTCTATAGGAAGGAAGTATGGCCACATTTGTTATATGGGCTTCATCAATCACTACCCAGGCACCACAATAACCAATAATCTTCTGATCTTCTTCAAGGACGATATAAACGGCAAATTTATTATTATAAATCTCATTGTAAAAAGCTTCTCTGCTCCATGGTGTAGCGAAAGAGGCATGTTCCACCTCTAAAATTTGATCGATATCCTCTTCCTTCATATAACGAAAAACATAAGAATCTACCATAACTCTTTAATCCTATCCTTTTATAGTTTTTCCATTTGCCTCTAACCATTTCGCCTCAGCCTCTGCTAAACGGATATAATTAGGAACAAAGGAATGGATGTCTTCCCCCTGTTTATCTCTGCCTAATAATGCAAGCTCCGCTGGACGAGGATTATGCTCTGTAATGGCAGCAAACTTTGCCTGGGAGCCTAGTGCAGCTTCTAATACATTACGATGGAGCGGCAAGTCATTCCCAACAAATAAAATCGGCTTCTTTATTTCTTCTTTTAATGTGGCTGCCCAATCTGCTGATAAAACCAAACGGTCCTCTTTAGCAATCGTCAAATCTCCGCTTTGGTACTGATAGAGCCCTGTATAGACCTGTCCTCTTCTTGCATCAACTAAAGGTGCAATATAACCATCAAAATACCTTCCTACCCCAGCCGCGATCACCTCTAGACTAGAAATTCCAACCAATGGAATCTTTAACGACCAAGCCATTGTTTTGGCAATCGTAACCCCAATTCTTACTCCTGTATATGATCCAGGACCTTTAGCAACTACTATTTTAGTCAGCTGTGCTGGGATTCTTTCACAATCCTTCATTAATGTCTCAATGGCAGGCATGATACGAATAGAATGGTTCTTCTTTAAATTCGTAATATATTCGCCAAGTACCTGATTATCCTCAATAAGCGCAACTCCTAATGGATAATTAGAAGTATCAATCGCTAATATGGTCATTTAGAAAAATCTCCTTACATAATTGCTCATATCTTGTCCCTTTTGGGACGAACACAATTTTTCTTTTTTCTGATCCCTCATGATATAAGTAGATGGTTAACGTTTCTGTTGGCAGCTGCTCCTCAATTAAATGAGCCCATTCTACAACACTTACGCCATCCCCTTCAAAGTATTCATCAAATCCTAAATCCTCATAGGAATCGGCAACTCGATATACATCCATATGATACAGCGGCAGCCTCCCATGGTACTCTTTTATGATGGTAAAGGTTGGACTATTAACAGTTTTCTTAATGTCTAGTCCTTTTGCCAACCCTTTAGTGAAGGTGGTTTTACCCGCACCTAAGTCTCCCTCTAGACAGATCACATCTCCAGGTTGTAACAATTCTGCAAGGCTCGCAGCAAGCTGGAACGTTTCAGCAGGGTCTATCGTATTCTTTTCATACTGTTTCATCTAATCACCTTTTACTATTCAATAGCTATCGCTATCTACATTCTACCTTATTTTTGAAAAAAAAAACCTTAGGATAGCTCCTAAGGATGTCCATTCACTATGTATTTTACCTAATCTCCATCATTTAAGCAAAAAAGGCATAAAAAAAACGAAACACAGTTTCGTAATTTAAAAATATAATGGCGGTCTGGACGGGACTCGAACCCGCGACCTCCTGCGTGACAGGCAGGCATTCTAACCAACTGAACTACCAGACCAAAGTATTTTCAAGTAGTTCTCTCGAAAATAACTTAATAATTGCGGGGACAGGATTTGAACCTGCGACCTTCGGGTTATGAGCCCGACGAGCTACCAGACTGCTCCACCCCGCGACAGTAAAAATGACTCTTCAAGTGCACTAATATATTATATGTTAAAACAAATAAAATATCCACACTTTTTTAAAAAATTAATACAGCCTGGCAACGTCCTACTCTCACAGGAACTTTCGTTCCAACTACCATCGGCGCTGAGAAGCTTAACTTCCGTGTTCGGTATGGGAACGGGTGTGACCTTCTCGCCATTATTACCAGACT
>Ga0182744_1001526_pt1 | contig 20109 bp, 22 predicted proteins | sample eDN3rd30CKraftMG_FD_128525 | JGI IMG/M metagenome (GOLD analysis project Ga0182744, IMG submission 128525) | Enriched Miracle-Growth compost microbial communities from Emeryville, California, USA - eDNA 3rd pass 30_C Kraft MG (version 2) (version 2) ...
CACCTATGGGCTGTCAAACAGGATATTATTTGGTGGTCAGTGGTGAGCCGACAGTTGAAGAAATTATTGACCTTCTTGAAGCAACAATGAAGAGTGCAGTAGAGATAACGGAGATTCCAGCTGCAAATGAAAGACAATGCGGACAGGCAAAGCTTCATGATTTAGAGGGAGCAAAACGTTTAATGCGTTTTTGGCTAGAACAGGATAAAGAAGACTTAAAACAAGTATTTGCTTAAACCCCTAGAGCCACAAAGCCCTTAAGTGGTGAAGCTAGATTAAAAAAATTCCTATTCGGTTGAATAGGAATTTTTTATGGCCTTTTCTCGTTATCCTCATTTTGGTCGTTATTTAAATAAGGATTTTCGTCAAGAGAATCTACTGTATGTTTAAATGAATAGGCTTTTGAAGTTGTAATAACAGCAAGCAATAATACCACAATGATGATAATAATACTTACTACAAATATTGTATACATTTTTTCTCCTCCCTTCCCCCTTTATTTTAGCACGGTTTTACACCTTTTTTAACAAAAAAAGAAACTGCTTGATGCAGTTCCTTTGGTTTGAAATCTGCTCCAGCACCTGTCAAGGCGCTGGAGATTTTTAGTTGGTATGTAATAATCAATGGATATTTCTTGGATAGTAAGTATGGGTACGCTGTTGTCCGTATTCTTCTTGGGCAAACTTTCCTTTTAAACTTTCAATTAAATAAAGACCCATTAAATCATATAGTTCTTGTTTATCCATCTCTTTAATTAAATGGAGAAGGTCCTCATGTGACATTTCTTCTAAGAAGGCGAATGCTAACATATCAATGTCCTCTTCATCACCCGTCAGCTTGTCTCGATACATCTGAAATAATTCATCGACTAACCTCATTTTCGTTCACCTCCAAAGAATTTTTTAAAAATTTTTTCCTTACTTATTCAATTCCCTTAATGATGAAAAATATCCTCTAAGGCAGAAGCAAAAATCTAAAAAATGTCCAAAAAGCATTTTCTTAATATTATGACAATTATACATCATTCAGTTCTAAAAAATGAGTCGAAATATGAAAAAGAATAAAATTTATTTGATTGTGGGAAATTTTAAATAATATAAATAAGGGGATGACAAAATGGATGAGCAAAAAAAGACCTATTATATAGACGTTGGGCATGGGGAAATATCACAAAGTTCAACAGCCTCTACTTGGAGTTTTAAAATTCAAGCAAATGATGAGGAAATAACACAGCTAAGAGAGCTATTTGATCAGAATTACTCCACAGAATGGAAAAACTTTTTCAGAGCCCATGTTCCGTATGTTCAATATCATCATGACCGTGAAAACGACTCATATGACAGTACTACCCAGCAAGTATATGGGATGATATACAACCTAGGAGATGAGGAAGCTAAAAACCATATAAGGTCAATGAATATATTACCTAATCAAGGTTGAAAGAAGCGGGAAATCCTATTTAGAGGATTTTCCGTTTTTTTCGATTATAATGAATGCAACAAGGGTCCTAAGGGAGAGTAGGTTATGAAAGTCTTCTTTGATAAACGCGGCAACAAAGTGGAACTGTCACTCACAACCAATGCATTCCAGCAGTCAGTAAAGCATGTCCTAGTTATTTGTCAGTATAAAGGTGCTTGGTTCTTAACAAATCATAAAGTTCGCGGTCTGGAATTTCCAGGAGGGAAAGTGGAGGAAGGTGAGTCACTAAAAGAGGCGGCTTGCCGAGAGGTTTATGAAGAAACGGGCGCCATACTGGATGAAATAGTACAGATCGCCGAATACAGAGTTACAGAAGAAAATGAAACCTTTGTAAAGGCCGTTTTTTGGGGCAAAATAAATGAGGTAAGTGATTCAGCCAATTACCATGAAACAAATGGACCTGTAGAGGTTCTAGGAGATATTTTGCAATTACGGTTTGGTAATGAGTACAGTTTTATTATGAAAGATGAAGTGATTTCAGTATGTATTCAATATATTAAAGAACTCAATAAAAAGAATAGCGACAAATAATATATAAGCCGCTATTCCTTGATAAGTTTTTTCTCTAATAGTTCTACAAGCTGGTACATAATGGTAGCAACAACAGCAATCACCAGCAGAGATAAAAAGACAAGTGTGAAATTAAATACTTGGAAGCCATAAATAATCATATAACCCAGTCCTCTAGAGGAAACAAGGAATTCACCAACAATAACACCAACCCATGATAAACCAACATTTACCTTTAAGGTTGAAATAATAGTTGGAAAGCTGGCAGGCAGAATGGCTTCTTTAAAACACTGAAAGCGATTTGCACCGAAAGTTTGAAGTACTTTTAAATAGTTAGGGTCTACTTCTTTAAAGGACGTATAAACGACGATGGTGGTAATAATCACGGAAATAATCGCACCCATTGCAATGATGGATGAATATCCTGGCCCAAGAGCAACGATTAAAATTGGCCCTAATGCAACCTTAGGCATAGCATTTAAGATGACAAGATAGGGGTCAATAATTTTTGACAGCATTGGTGACCACCATAGCAGTGCTGCTAATACAGTACCAAGTAAGGTTCCTAATATAAATCCAAAAACTGTTTCTGTTAAGGTGACTCCAAGATTGGAAAGTAGGGTCCCATCATGGAATTTCTCTAAAAATAAACTCCAAATCTTAGATGGGGAACTGAACAGCAGTGGGTCAATCCAACGCTGCTGACTGGATACTTCCCAGCCTGAGAAAAAGACTATGAATATGACCACCTGATAAAAACGAACCCATCTTCTTTCTATGCTTAGCGAATGTAAATAATTTTTATGGAGGAGGTTCACATTATTCTTTCCTTGACTCAAGTGACTCCAACTCCTTCCATATCGTTTGGAAAATAGTAGAAAAGGCTTCATGGTTTCTTGCGTTAAAAGGCGACAATCTTTTTAGTTCATCAGGCATTTGAAATACCTTATGAATCCTTCCCGGGCTTGGTGAAAAGAGTACAACACTGTCACTCATTGCAATGGCTTCTCCAATATCATGCGTTACAAGGATGGCTGTTTTTCCAAACTCGTCAAGCGTTTTCGACACTAGGTCTTCGAGCTTTAACTTGGTCTGATAATCTAAAGCAGAAAAGGGTTCATCCAGCATTAGCAGTTTAGGTTCAGTGGCTAGGGTCCTAACCAACGCTGCACGCTGACGCATGCCGCCTGAGAGCTGTTTCGGCAGCTGCTTCTCTATACCGCTTAGGCCTATTTGTTTTAACAAGTCTAAAGCTGCTCTTTTTGTTTCATCATTTAATTGATTTGATAATTTTAAACCGAGGAGGATATTTTCCTCTATCGTTTTCCAAGGAAAAAGGTAATCCTGCTGAAGCATATAGCCTATTTGATTTTTTACTCCTGATAAGGGTTTGTTTTCAAGTAAAATTGTTCCATGTGTAGGCTTTATCAGCCCGGCAATGATGGAAAGTAATGTTGTTTTCCCACAGCCGCTAGGGCCGAGGAAGGAAACAAATTCTCCTTCCTCAACTTGCAAGGTAATCTCGGAGAGGGCCGTGGTTGCAGAGGCTTTAGTGAAATAAGTGTGATGAACATCCTTGATAGCTAAAAAACTCATTTGGACGGCCTCCCAAATTTTATTATTCTTCTTTTACTTTTTCAGCTATTTCAGTATTAACTAGTGTTTTATGATCAACCACTTCTGGGAGCTCACCGGCTTCATCCATGATATCCTGAAGATTGTTCCATTCATCAACATCTAGGATTGGGTCAGTTGCAAATGATCCTTGCTCTTTGTAACGGTCTACCACTGTACTGATGAGTTCAACATCAGTATCGGGGAAAAAGGTTTGAATTGCCTCCGCTACTTCTTCAGAGCTATGTGTTTCAACCCATTGCTGTGCCTTGTATATCGCTCTTGTAAACTTTTCTACGATGTCTTTGTTTTCTTTCATGTAGCTATTTTTAGTCATAAAAGTTGTATAAGGGACATGCCCTGATTCAGTTCCAAAGGAAGCAATAATATGTCCTTTTCCTTCCTGTTCAAAGATGCTGGCTTGCGGTTCGAATAATTGAACGAAATCCCCTGTTCCGGAAGCAAAAGCACTGGGAATGTTAGCAAAGTCTATATTTTGAATAAGGTTTAAATCCTGATGCGGATCAATGCCATGTTTCTTTAGAACAAATTCTCCAACCATTTGCGGCATACCGCCAGTACGCTGCCCTAAGAACGTTGACCCCTTTAGTAAATCCCATGAGAAATTATCAATTTTTTCTCTAGATACAAGGAAAGTACCATCTGTTTGTGTTAATTGGGCAAAGTTTATGACTGGGTCATTCGAATCCTGAGCGTAGACATAAATTGAAGTTTCAGACCCTACTAGTGCAATGTCGGCACCGCCGGATAATAGAGCAGTCATGGTTTTATCACCGCCAAAGGCTGTAGTCAGTTCAACATCTAAGCCTTCTTCCTCGAAAAATCCTTTTGCGATAGCAACATATTCCGGAGCATAGAAGATGGAACGGGTAACTTCTACTAAACGCACCTTTTCGATTTTCTCTGTATCGTTTTTGTCAGTACCGTTACAAGCCGCAATGGAAAACATTAGAATCACAATCAGAAAGGATGATAAACCGAATTTGAACCATTTTTTCATATTTAAACCTCCTTTAAATACAGCAATATCTGGGCTATTGGCCTACCATATCGTATGAATGAGAAAAAAATGTGTGAATGCCTAGTTACATAAAATTTTTAAGATGAAAATGGAAGGGTGAAATTTAGGTGTATAAACAAAATGAACTAATCATAGAGGCTCACCGTTTTCCCTCACCCAATCCTAGTGTGGAATTATGGGAAATAACCTATCTATCCAATGGATTGAGGGTAAAAGGGATGCTTGCAGAACCGAAAAGTAAAGAGGTCTATGACGGCTTTTTATACTTGCGGGGAGGCATAAAGAATGTTGGAAAAGTAAGACCTGCACGGATTGCACAATTTGCCTCTGAGGGATTCATTGTATTTGCCCCTTACTACCGGGGAAATCAAGGGGGAGAGGGGAATGAAGATTTTGCCGGAGAGGATAGACTGGATGCTTTTGCTGCTTTTGAGCTTTTAAAAACTATATCAAGGGTGAGAGATATCCATGTATTTGGGTTTTCCCGTGGCGGGGTGATGGCATTGATGACAGGTCTGCAATTTCCTGAGACAGCCTCGGTTGTTACGTGGGGCGGGGTGTCAGACATGTTCCTAACATATGAAGAAAGAAAAGACTTGCGGAAAATGATGAAGAGGGTAATAGGTGGTACTCCCGGCAAGTACCCGGAAAGATATCAAGAGCGAACTCCACTCTATGAGCTTGAAAGTCTTGCTTCCCCAGTGCTTATCATCCATGGGGTAAATGACACGAATGTGTCAGTTGAGCATGCCTATCGGCTTGAGCGCAGACTTAGGTCATTAGATAAGCCGGTGGACTCCTGGTATTTTGATGAGTATACTCACTACTTTCCTCCTGCAGTAAACAGAAAAATTGTGAAGGATTTATGCCAGTGGATGAAAAATCAGCACAAAAGATGATAAAATAATGGTAAGTCCAAATGCTAAAGGAGCGAAATACTATGGGTATGCCCTTTGAGTTAAATACGTTGATTGTCACAAAAGGCAGAGAGAAGAGAGTAGAAGAAAACCTTTTCCAATTAGAAAAAGAAGGCTATAGACTTTATCCAATTGATATTCCTATTGATGTTAGAAAAACACTTGAAAGCGATACAAGCGGGTCAGCTGTGATTAAAAAAGTTGAATGGCAAAACAGAAATACGCTGATATCCTACCAATTAATTTCATTAAATTCTACGAATTAAAAAATTGCCCTTATCATATCGATAAGGGCTTTCATTTTAAGCGATGGGTCCGCCTTTTTCTTCTATATCTGCAGAGATATTCGTGAACTTTTTAAAGTTTTCACGGAATTTGTCTGCTAATTCTTTTGCTTTTGTTTCATAAGCCTGTGGGTCTGCCCATGTTTTGCTTGGCTGCAAGACCTCATCAGGGACACCGGCAATGTGGAGCGGAATATTGAGACCAAAAATATCATCTTTAACTGTTTCAACTAGGTTCAGTTCTCCTTCTAATGCAGCCTGTACCATAGCCCTTGTGTAGGATAGCTTCATACGACTGCCAATTCCGTATTCTCCGCCTGTCCAACCAGTATTCACTAAAAAGACATTCGCATTATGCTCAAGAATTTTCTCACCCAGCATTTCAGCATAACGTGTTGCAGGTAAAGGAAGGAATGGCGCACCGAAACATGTAGAGAATGTCGCTTCAGGAGATGTAACTCCACGTTCTGTTCCTGCTAATTTTGAAGTATAGCCACTTAAGAAATGATACATGGCTTGTTCCTTTGTTAACTTTGAAATGGGGGGCAGTACGCCAAAGGCATCAGCTGTTAAAAATACGATGGTATTCGGATGGCCTGCAATGCTTGGCTTAACAATATTATCAATTGCATCTATTGGATAGGCTGCCCGTGTATTTTCAGTAAGGGAAGCATCGTCATAGTCAGCAATTCGGGTATCTGGATTAAGGACAACATTTTCTAGTACAGAACCAAAACAAATAGCATCGAAGATTTGTGGTTCTTTTTCACGGGATAAATTAATGGTTTTTGCGTAGCAGCCACCTTCAATATTGAAGACCCCGTTAGATGACCAGCCATGCTCATCATCACCAATTAAACGACGTTTTGGATCGGCAGATAGAGTAGTTTTTCCTGTACCAGAAAGGCCGAAGAATAGAGCCACATCACCTTCTACACCGATGTTAGCAGAACAATGCATAGAGAAAATATTATTTTCAGGCAATAAGAAATTCATAATGGAGAAAATAGATTTTTTCATTTCACCTGCATATTCAGTTCCGCCAATTAAAATGGTACGCTTTTCGAATGAAATAATGATAAAAGTTTCTGATTTTGTTCCATCAATAACCGGGTCTGCCTTGAAATTTGGAGCAGCGATTACTGTAAACCCGGCTTTATGTGTAAGTAGCTCTTCATCACTAGGACGAATAAATAATTGATGAGCAAATAAATTATGCCAAGCGTATTCATTCACAATTTGAATCGGAAGCTGCGTCTTTTTATCTGCACCTGCAAAACCTTTAAACACAAAAATCTCATCTTTTTCTTTTAAGTATTCTAAAACTTTATGATAGAGATTATTAAAAACATCTTCGGAAATCGGCTGATTTAAATTGCCCCAATCGATTTTATCCTTAATAGAGTCTTCCATAACAATAAACTTATCTTGTGGAGACCGGCCGGTATATTTACCCGTATTTACACTTATAGCGCCTGTAGAGGTTAATTTCCCTTCATTTCTAAATAAGACTTTTTCCACTAACTGTGGAACTGACAATTGAATGTGCACATGACTTTCTTCCAGCAATTGGCTTAATTCATTTGGTACATGTACTGAATTCATCAGAGGGACCTTCCTTTTCAAGTTTTTAATATTCAATATATTTACAAATAGTATAACACATTCAATTGAATAGTCTATACTATTTAATGAATTTAGGTTGTATTCCTTACTTTAAAATAAAAATGGAAAAGTTTAATAGGTTTATCCTTAATTTGCTAAAAAATTCATTGACATTGCTCGACAAGTTCAAGTATGATACTAATTTGAACGGATACTCTCTTATCCTGAGCTGGTGGAGGGACAGGCCCTATGAAACCCAGCAACCTGCTTCATGAGAAGACCATTTAAATCTAGTGTTGGTGGTCCTAATCTCGAGTGCGAAGGTGCTAATCTGACGCAAGGCTTTGACCTTGAACGATAAGAGCGAAAGGCCCGAAAACAACCTTTCCTCATGTGGTAAGGTTTTTTGTTTTGTATAAGACCTTTTATTTAAGAGTTGTTAATAAAAATCCTTTGTTTATTTCATACTAAGGGAATGAGTACCGTATCAATGTCAGTGGTTCAAGAAGTATTCCTGTAACCTTCATATGAACCTTGATTTATCTTATAATATAGGAGGAATTCAGATGTCAAGAAACGCGCGTTTGTTCACTTCTGAATCAGTAACTGAAGGTCATCCTGATAAGATGTGTGACCAAATTTCTGATTCCATTTTAGATGCTATTTTAGCAAAGGATGCTAATGCCCGAGTTGCTGCTGAAACATCAGTGACAACTGGACTCGTGTTAGTTGCTGGCGAAATCACCACATCCACTTATGTGGACATTCCTAAAATTGTTCGTGAAACAATTAAAGGTATTGGCTACAATCGTGCAAAATATGGCTTTGATTCCGAGACTTGCGGTGTTATCACCTCTATTGGTGAACAGTCACCGGACATTGCGATGGGGGTCGATCAGGCGCTTGAAGCACGTGAAGGTCAAATGTCTGATGAAGAAATTGAAGCAATTGGTGCAGGAGACCAAGGGTTAATGTTTGGTTTTGCATGTAATGAAACGAAAGAACTAATGCCTCTTCCTATTTCTTTAGCACACAAACTTGCACGTCGTTTGACAGAGGTTCGTAAAGAGGAACTTCTTCCTTATCTGCGTCCTGATGGAAAGACACAAGTAACGGTAGAATACGATGAGAACGACAAACCTGTTCGTATCGATACAATTGTTATTTCAACACAACATCATCCTGAAATCTCTTTAGAGCAAATTCAGCGTAATGTGAAAGAATATGTCATTAATCCAGTGGTTCCAGCAGAACTTATTGATGAAAATACTAAGTATTTCATTAACCCTACTGGCCGTTTCGTAATTGGCGGACCACAAGGGGATGCTGGTTTAACAGGACGTAAAATTATTGTAGATACGTATGGAGGTTATGCTCGTCATGGCGGAGGAGCATTCTCTGGTAAAGATCCAACAAAAGTGGACCGTTCTGCAGCCTATGCAGCTCGTTATGTTGCAAAGAATATCGTAGCAGCCGGACTTGCTGATAAGGTTGAAGTCCAGCTTGCCTATGCAATTGGAGTAGCAAAGCCGGTTTCAATTTCTGTTGATACGTTTGGTACTGGTAAAGTAAACGAAGATATATTAGTTGATCTTGTAAGTGCAAACTTTGATCTTCGCCCAGCTGGAATCATAAATATGTTAAATCTACGCCGCCCAATCTACAAACAAACAGCTGCCTATGGTCATTTTGGCCGTACAGATGTGGATCTTCCTTGGGAACGTACCGATAAAGCAGATATTTTACGTCAACAAGCTAAAATTTAGGCAAAAAAAAGCAAGGGGAGTTGCATTATATGTAACTCTCTTTTTCATTTAGTCGTCTAAGTTTAGGGCAATGTGTTTAGGTGAAAACTATTTATACCTGAATTTTCCTACCTTTCACACTGACATTTTTCTAAAAATAGTGGTAGGATAGAGAGTGTGTTTTTTAGATTGGATATTTAGATTGGAGTAGGTGACGTACATAATGTGTGGGTTTATTGGTTGTGTACACGACAAGGAACAAAACTATCGTGATGAACAAAAACAACTATTCAAAAATATGAACGATATTATTACCCATCGTGGACCAGATGATGATGGTTTTTATTATGATGACCATATTCAATTTGGTTTTCGCCGGTTAAGTATTATCGATATCGAATGCGGCCATCAGCCGTTAACATATGAAAATGAACGATATTGGATTATTTTTAACGGTGAGGTTTATAACTACGTAGAACTTCGTGAAGAGCTACTTAAAGAGGGCTTGGAATTTGCTACAAATTCAGATACTGAAGTTATTATTGCCCTTTACAGTCATTTAAAAGAAAAAGCTGTAGAAAAACTTCGTGGTATGTTTGCCTTTACCATCTGGGATAAACAAGAACAAACTTTATTTGGTGCAAGGGATCCATTTGGGATTAAACCATACTTTTATTTTGTAGATGGAGAGAGAACTTTCTTTGCTTCCGAGAAAAAGAGTATTCTTCTAGCCTTAGAAAATGATGTATTAGACTATGACTCACTACAGTATTATATGACTTATCAGTTTGTACCTGAGCCAAATACGATGTCTAAAGGTATTCATAAGTTAGAGCCTGGTCATTATTTTACAAAAAAAGTCGGCTCGCCAATGGAAATCAAAAAATATTGGAAAGCGCATTTCAATCCGATACAAAAACCAGAGTCAGAGTTTATTAAAGAAATACAAGATGTGTTAATTGATTCAGTAAAAATGCATATGAGAAGTGATGTTCCAGTTGGTTCTTTCCTTTCTGGCGGAATCGATTCTTCGATAATTGCATCCATTGCGAAGCAATTTCACCCAGCTATTAAGACGTTTTCAGTAGGTTTCGAGCAAAATGGTTTTAGTGAAATTGATGTTGCAAAAGAAACTGCTGATAAACTCGGGGTAGAAAATATCAGCTATGTGATTACACCGCAGGAATACATGAATGAACTGCCAAAAATCATTTGGCACTTGGATGACCCTCTTGCTGACCCAGCTGCGATTCCATTGTACTTTGTGGCTCGAGAAGCAAGAAAGCACGTAACAGTTGTTCTTTCTGGTGAAGGTGCTGATGAATTATTTGGCGGCTACAATATTTATCGAGAGCCACAGGATTTAGAAATGTTTAATAAAATCCCAAGAGCAGGAAAAGTTCTGCTAAAAGGGATTGCAAACATGATGCCTGAGGGAATGAAGGGTAAAAGCTTCATTGAGCGTGGTGTAACTCCTATGGAGGAACGCTATATTGGCAATGCTAAGATGTTCACTGAAGAAGAAAAAAGAGAATTACTTTCTGTCTATCGTGAAGGCTTGCATTACACCGATATCACAAAACCGCTCTATACAGAAGCAAAAGGCTTTGACCCTGTAGACACTATGCAATACATTGATATTCATACATGGATGCGTGGAGATATACTCTTAAAGGCAGATAAAATGACGATGGCTCATTCCTTAGAACTTCGTGTTCCATTTTTGGATAAAGAAGTGTTTGAGACAGCTTCAAAAATTCCTACTAGCTTGAAAACAGCTAATGGGACAACCAAGTATATATTACGGAAAGCTGCGGAAGGAATTGTTCCCGAGCATGTATTAAGTCGTAAGAAACTTGGATTTCCGGTGCCAATTCGTCATTGGCTGAAGAATGAAATGAATGAGTGGGCAAAAACGATTATTCGCGAAAGTAACACTGATCATTTAATTAATAAAAATTATGTCCTAAATCTTCTTGAAGATCACTGCCAAGGAAAAGCTGATAACAGCCGTAAAATTTGGACCGTTCTAATTTTTATGATTTGGCACCAAGTGTATGTAGAAGGCAAATACTCCTTTTCAGGACAAAAAGTACTGCAGCCAATGAAACATTAAGAGTAGATAGAAAGCACCCATAAAAATTTTATGGGTGCTTTAACTATTATTTTTGTAATGACTTATAATATTGGGCTTTTTCTGCATATTGTGTATAAATTCTGTTTATTTCACTAATGTCATGTTCATTTAATTCTCTAATAACTTTTGCCGGTCTGCCAAATGCTAAGGTATTAGGTGGTATTTTTTTGCCTTGCGGTACAAGACTGCCAGCACCGATAAAAGCCCCTTCCCCAATTTCGGCCTGGTCAAGAACGATTGAGCCCATACCGATTAATGCTCTTTTTCGAATAATACAGCTGTGGAGGATTACCTGATGACCAATAGTTACTTCGTCTTCTAAAATCAATGGATTATTTGGGCTTTGGTGCAGAACAGAGTTGTCTTGAATATTAACTTTTTTTCCGATAACAGTAGGCGCGACATCTCCTCTAATAACAGTGTTAAACCAAACACTTGATTCCTCACCTATTTCAACATCACCGGTAATAGTTGTAAAATCTGCAATGAAAGCAGAGTCAGCTATTTTTGGGTATTTACCATTGTATGGATAAATCATATTTGTCGCTCCTTTTTGACTGAAATGGATATTCACTTTAATATTATACTAAATAGAATATTTTTCTAGGGGGAAAAGCTATGTGGAAGTGGGAAGCAGAGGGGGAAGCGAAGGCTGTAATCGTGATGGTTCATGGTGCGATGGAACATCACAGGCGTTATGGCTGGCTCATTGAAATGTGGCGCAGGTCTGGATTTCATGTCGTCATGGGTGATCTTCCTGGACAAGGCATGACAACAAGATCCCGCAGAGGACATATTGATTCCTTTGATGAGTACTTAATAGAAGTAAAAGATTGGATTAAAGCAGCTTATCGTTATGAACTGCCTGTTTTTTTATTCGGGCATAGTATGGGGGGCTTAATAGCTATTCGGCTGTTGCAGGAAGAAAAAATGGACTTGGCTGGAGTCATTCTGTCTTCTCCATGCCTCGGGCTTATACATAGGCCATCCAAATTTTTAGATTTACTATCACACGGAATTAATCTTGTGTTTCCTTCTTTACGAATGAACTCTGGCATAACCGTTGAGATGGCTACTAGAAACGAAGATGTAATTGAGGCTGATGCAGGGGATACCCTTTATATAGCTAAAGTTTCTGTCAGGTGGTATCGGGAATTAGCTGGAGCCATGAAAGAAGCATTCCTAACTATTCAAGACACAAAGGATGTCCCAATGCTTGTTATGCAGGCTGGTGATGATAAGATTGTTAATAAGGTACCGGTTAAGGAATGGTTTAACCATGCACCACTATCAGAAAAAAGATATAAAGAATGGCCGAGGCTTTATCATGAAATTTTTAATGAACCCGAACGGGATGATATATTTGAGTATGCGAAAGATTTTGTTATCAGTCAATTAAAAGCAATAGGATATATTGTTTAAGAAAGGAAAGATGTTCTCTCTATGATGCCTATCAGACTTATGTCGAATGTATATCGCCGAATTATTCCAGCTGTCCATCAAGAACTAAGTTTTTGGAGATCCCGAGCAGAAAGTATCCCTAATAAGGAGCTTAGAACGCAGGCACTGGCTAGTATCGAGCATAAAACGTTCCACTGTGAAGGCGGAGGGATTCTTGCTCTTTCCGCGAATGGTGAGTATAAAAAAGCAGTGAAATTTATCGTAGCTTATCAAACCATTAGTGATTACTTAGATAATCTTTGTGATCGGAGTACTTCGCTTGATCCGAAGGATTTTGAAGCCCTGCACGAATCCATGCGCGATGCCCTGACACTAGCTAGTGAATCTAAAAATTATTATCGGTTTCGTAAGGACCAGAACGATGGAGGCTATTTAAATGATTTAGCAGAAACATGCAGATCTGTTTTGCAAGAAGTGGAACATTATCCATTGATAAAGGATTACTTGTTGGAGCTCTGCGAATATTACTGCAGTTTACAAATACACAAGCATGTTATTCAAGAAGAACGTGTACCACGCCTTGAAAAATGGTTTGAAGACCATCAAAGTAATCTGCCTAAAATGGAATGGTATGAGTTTTCTGCTTGCTCTGGTTCTACATTGGGGATATTCTGTCTTATCTCGTATGCAATGAGAGAGGATTTTTCTGCCGAAGATGCAGAAAATATTCGTAAAGGATATTTTCCTTATATACAGGGGCTTCATATATTATTAGATTATTTTATCGACCAAGAAGAAGATCGTGAAGGCGGCGACTTGAATTTCTGTTTCTATTATGAAAATCCTGAAACACTTTTCAACCGTTTAAAACATTTTGTCAGTGAAGCAGACAAACATACAGAATTCCTGCCTCATAAAAAATTCCACCAGCTAATTAATAGAGGCTTACTAGGGATTTATTTATCGGATGGTAAGGTTCGTAAACAAAAAAATATCCGAAAATTAGCTAAAGGAATTATTAAGACCGGTGGTATCGTCAGTTATTTCTTCTATATTAATGGATTAGCCTACCGGTCCGTACAGAAATGGATTCCCTCATTGTTTACAAGACTTTCGTAAAAATAAAGAAAAAACCAGGCTGAGCAAAGCAGCCTGGTTTACCTTTTCTCAATTGCAATGATAAAAGGGGGATTATTTTGCTGGTTGATAAATCGATATTGAAGGACATGAGCCTTCTTCTGGTCGATTTCCTGACAATACGTCAATAAAGCGTCCCGTTCAACTGCACCTTCAACATGGCCATGGTAAATAACAAGAATGATTATTCCCTCTGGAACCATAATCTCAAGTAATTGTTGTAGTGCAGCAATGGTAGTTTCCGGTTTTGTCACGATGGTTTTATCACTGCCAGGCAAGTATCCTAAGTTAAAAATAGCGGCAGTTACCTTCCCATGGTGTTCAACAGGGATTAACTGTGAAAGCTGTTCATGTCCAGCGTGAAAGATGGTAACTCGATTTTCGAACCCATGTTGTTTTAACCGTTCTGAACTTGACTGAATGGCATCCTCTTGTACGTCAAATCCATACACTCTTCCATTTTCACCAACAAGATCTGCAAGAAAAAGTGTATCATGACCATTACCTAAAGTAGCGTCAACCACTACAGTACCACTAATAACGGCCTTTTCAAGTAACTTCTTCGTAAAAGGAAGTATTCGCTCTAGCTTCATGGTTAATTCCTCACAGCGCTCTTTTGATAAAATTTACCTTGATAGCTGTTTCTTCTTTTTAACTCTGCATCAATGGAATTAAGTACTTCCCACTTATTGACACTCCACATTGGTCCTACCATTAAATCAATCGGACCATCACCCGTAATTCGATGAACAATCATTTCCGGTGGTAAAATTTCTAATTGATCACATACTAAATTGACATAATCCTCTTGAGAAAGGAATTCGAGCATTCCTTTTTCATACTGTTTAACCATCGGAGTTCCTTTTAGTAAGTGAAGCAAATGGATTTTGATTCCTTGGACATCAAGTTTAGCCACTTCTCTTGCTGTTTCCATCATCATTTCATACGATTCAAGCGGTAAACCATTGATGATGTGGGAGCAAATGCGGATTCCGTGTTTTCTAAGCTTATTTACACCTTCCACATAACATTGAAAATCATGTGCACGATTGATTAATAACGCAGTACGTTCATGCACTGTTTGCAAGCCAAGTTCTACCCACAAGTATGTTCTCTCGTTTAATTCCGCTAGGTATTCAACGACGTCATCAGGAAGGCAGTCTGGACGAGTCGCAATCGATAATCCAACAACACCCTCTTGTTTAAGGACCTTCTCGAATTTTTCACGAAGAACCTCGACCGGTGCATGCGTATTTGTATAGGCTTGAAAGTAGGCCATGTACTTGCCATCTTTCCATTTTGTATGCATCTTTTCCTTGATTTCAAGGAATTGTACTTCCAAATCATCTGCTCGGTCACCGGCAAAATCACCAGAACCAGCCGCGCTGCAAAAAGTACAGCCGCCATGTGCAACCGTGCCATCACGGTTTGGGCAATCGAAGCCGCCGTCTAGAGCTACTTTAAAAACTTTATGGCCAAATTGCTGGCGAAGATGATAATTCCATGTATGATAATGTTTATCGTCAGTAGCATATGGAAAAGGGTTGGTCTGAGTCAATTCAGAAACCTCCTTTTTATTTTTAACATAACTATCATTTTAACATGAATAGAAGGGCTTATCCATTTGTAATAAATGTATATGATCTAGCTCCGGCGCCTAGGGGCTCGGGTCATAAGCCAATCCGGCAGGAAGGTTAAAGAGCGTAACCTGCCTGCCGGCTCGTCATATGCCTGTCGCCCCTGGACAAGGCGCCTCCCCTTTTCTAATTTGGCAGTAATTATCAATCGTAAGTTGTAATAGGAAAAGGGAGAGAGAACAAAATAAGAGATGAAGCCTGTGCTTCAGGAGATTCGGATTGAATTCCTGTCACCAAAAAGAAGGGGGTCCTTAGATGGCTACACGTGCTTCAATGGACGCATTAATACAGCAGTGTGAGGATACAATTCGCTATGCGAAAGAACAGTTTGAAACAAGCAGCCTTCAAGAGCATTACAATAATGATGACTATACCAAGGCCTTACAGGATCTTGAACAAACTTATCAAGATATAGCCAAAATGGCCCATAGTGCGAATTCCCAGCAGCGGGATCAACTCCATCGTATGAGATTACAAATACAGCAGCTACAAAATACCATGATTTTAGAAGGGCAGACTTACACAGGAGGAAACCTAACTTGAAAAAACGTTCGAAAAAAAATAACCCAGAACAAAAGACAAGAAATGGAAACAACAATCAAGATCTCGAGTTAGGTCAGGATGTAGACCTTGTAAAACAAGCAAAAAAGAAATATGAAAAATCAGGCGGACAGCCAGTCAAATCAAAATTTCACCAAGAAAAAAATCAATCTTCATAATACACATAATTGGCCTTCAACATTCGTTGAAGGTCTTTTTATATTAAAAAGCCTAATACCACCATGAAAATAAGGTAAAATTCCAGTTCACAAATTAGAAATAACTCAAAATGTATTTGTGATTTTGGTCACAGAATGAGTTTGGTCATCGTGGGATAAATAAAGTATAAACATTTCTCTAACAGAGAAAAAAGCCGACAAATATTGTGAATTTATTCACAAAAAATACGCGTTTTGAAAGGAAGTAAGAACGAATGAAGAAATCACTGCTTTATATAAATATTTTCTTATGTTTACTGCTGCTATTAAATCCTTCCATTACAGCCGGAAAAGTAAATCAAAACATCTTACTAATGGAAGAACTTTCAATAAAAGTCATGCCCGAATTTGCTTACCATCCAAATGACGTGAAAAAAGAAAATCCCCCATTATTAATTGGCTATCAAGGAACCATGCGTAACAAATCGGAACAGCCACAAAGAGGGCAGATTGAAATTCCTCTTCCTGTGGATGATAAAAACTTCAGAATTGGCTATGTTGCGGATTATTCAAGCGACTTATCGAAGGTGCATGAAATAGAGTACATACTAGATCAAGAAAAAGGAACAATTTCCTGGACAACGAGTGAAGAAATAAAGCCCAATGATGCTTATAAATTCGTTATTGAATTTTATACAGATACCATAAAAGTTGAAAAAGAAAAGAAAACCGTTTCATACCAATTTAAAAGCTTTACGGATATTGGCCTATTCAATGTTTCGTTCATTGAGCCCCTAGAAGCAATAAAAGTCGTACTTGAACCAGCAATTGAGAAGAAAAGTACTCATGCTGATGAAGAAGGAGTTCACTCCTATTTCTTTCAAGGATTAAAAGCCGGAGAAGAAAAAAGCTTTACTCTTTCATTTGAACGTGAAGAAACAACCCCTACATTCGAGTTGATGGAGAAACAAGAACAACAACAGCTTGACACTTTGGATAGTGAAAAGAGTCCGGCTATTTTTTCAATTGCAGCAGTTAGTGGAATAGGTTTAATGGCTGCAGGTGCATTTGCCTTTTTAATGAAAAGAAAACGAGAAAAGAGATAGCTTGCAAGACATTCCATTTGGCAATAAAGTACACACGTACTTTATTCAATAAATTAGAGAGAAGATATGGGAGGTGAAAGAATGTTAAAAAGAGGGATAAAAAAATTGCTAGCAATTGATAAAAGGGTACTAATTTTAGGTGCTCTAATCGCCGGCGTACTCTTTTCATTCGGGACAGTTAAAACGATGGCTTACTTAGATTCACCAGGTTTTTGTCAAAACTGTCATACAATGAAGTCTGTGTATACGTCATTTGTGGATTCAACTCATGCAGAATTGCAGTGTAACGACTGCCATTTACCACACGAGAGTGAGGTTGGAAAGTTATTTTTCAAAGGTCGCGCTGGGATGACACATATTTTTTATAACACCTTGGGTACTGAGGATATTCCTGACAGAATTTATGCGACAACTCGAACCTTGAGAGTCATAAATAAAAACTGCGCAGAGTGTCATAAGAGCACAGTGGATAATGTCTCACATGATGCTAAAGAAAATTGCATGTCATGTCACCAAACCGTGCCGCATGGAAGCGATTTTAAAGATGACAGTTACCATCAGCCGCCTAAGTCTGGTGAGCTATTAAAAAATAAGGGAGGATTTTAAGAATGAATAGGTTCCGTTATGGGGCATACCTCCTTCTACTAGTATTTGTTCTTATCATTACTGGCTGCAGCAGCTCCAGTGATAGTGCAGGTGAAAAAAGTGCAAGTGCTAAGGAAGCGAAGGGTACAACTGGCCTTTCTAAAGACGAAATAAGCAATGAGGCCTTTAAAGAGTTATTTCCACTTCAATATAATAGCTATATGAAAAATGAAAAAATGGAAGATACCAAATACAATGGATCCGTAAAACGGAGCAAATACGATCCTGATAAAGAACCATTACTTCCTGTACTATTTAATGGTTATGGATTTGCTACTGAATATAATGAAGACCGCGGTCATGTATATGCATTGGAAGATGTAAGGGATATTAAAAGAATTACCGATAAGTCTGTTGGTTCTTGTTATACATGTAAATCGACAGCAGTTCCGCAAATGATTGAAGAAATGGGCGACGAATATTGGGGCGCAAACTTTAATCAAGAAATTTGGCCAAAAGGGGAAGCAATGGGACACTCACCAATTGGATGTTCTGACTGCCATGATCCCGAAACAATGGACTTACGTGTTACACGTCCAAGCTTTTACAAGGCGTTAGAAGCTCAAGGAATTGATACTTCTAATCCAACCAAAAACGATATGCGCAGCTATGTTTGCGGCCAGTGCCACGTTGAGTACCACTTTGCGGCAGATAACAGCGAAGTAACCTTCCCGTGGGATAATGGTTTCAAGCCTGAAGATATGTATGAATACTATAACACCATTGCTAAAGAAAATGGCTTTGAGAAAGACTGGGTTCACAACATTTCAGGAGCACCAATGTTAAAAGCACAGCACCCTGAATATGAAACACATGCCAGCGGTACACACGGTAAGGCGAATGTGTCTTGTGCAGACTGTCATATGCCTTACGAGCGTGTAGATGGAAAAAGAAAAATCACTTCACACTATTGGACTTCACCGCTTAAAACAATGGATACCTCTTGCGGTCAATGTCATGGTGATAGAGATTTAGACAAATTAAAAGATCGTGTGATTGAAATCCAAGATGCAAACGTAAGTGCATTACATGAGGCACAGGATATTTCAACCACGGCGCACTATTATATTAACAAGATGATTACGTCTGGAGTAAGCCAAGATAAGATTAAGCAAGCTCAAGAATTTGTACGTAAAGGTCAATGGTTCTGGGATATTATTGCAGCCGAAAATTCTTCAGGCTTCCACAATCCACAAGGTTCAATGGATTCATTAAGAGAGTCAGTTGTACAATCCAACAATGCCATTCGCCTTGCAACAGAGGAGCTAGTGAAAAAAGGTGTCAGCATCGAGGAGCTAAATTCAGAAATTGAAAAAGCAAAGAGTGCAGTTAAAGCTGAAACTGTAAATGAAAAGAAAAAGGATCACGCCTTAAATAGCTACTTCCCTGCACAACAGCCGGTTGTGCCTGCTGTAAAAAAATAGACCCTTTCAATCATCTTCCTAATTCGTCCCGCTAAGAAGGATTAAGAGATGTTTGGAAAGAGTCAAAACGTTGAAGAAAACACTGTTTCTATTTGTGGAACAGTGTTTTCTGTTGTTATTGTGAATAATTTGCGTCTCGTTGTCAATAAAACTTATTTAGTATTGGTCTAAAACGGAGGGGAATTAAATATTTTATAAGGAAAATCCTTATGAAATAGGTGAGGCTCATGTACATTGTCCACTTTTTTGAGAATAAAGTAGAGATATTGAATCAACTTCTTGGAAACATTCCAGCACTTGGCGAACCGATTTCGATTAAAGGTCGTAAAGGAAAAGTCACTGGTGTTAATCAGGTTGATGACAAGCATGTCCATGTAGAGATTACAGTAGAAAAGGTAGCCGTAAAAAAACCGACAGCCGCCGACCTAGCAAAGAAGAAAAAGAGATAATGACCAAAGACCTTTTTTATAAAGGGCTTTTTTTTTGTAGATGCGGCTTTTGATCCCTTGGATTGTTAGGGGGTGGAATCCGATATGGTACCTGATGCCCGTGAAGCAGGAAAAAGGGGTAAGGCGGGAACTAGGAGAGGCGTCTGATGCCCGTGAAGTAGGAAAAAGGGGTAATGCGGGAACTAGGAGAGGAGTCTGATTCCCGTGAAGGAGGAAAAAGGGGGAAGGCGGGAACCAGGAGAAGCATCTGATGCCCGTGAAGCAGGAAAAAGGGGTAAG
>Ga0182744_1001527_pt1 | contig 20101 bp, 39 predicted proteins | sample eDN3rd30CKraftMG_FD_128525 | JGI IMG/M metagenome (GOLD analysis project Ga0182744, IMG submission 128525) | Enriched Miracle-Growth compost microbial communities from Emeryville, California, USA - eDNA 3rd pass 30_C Kraft MG (version 2) (version 2) ...
CGGCGCTTCGAGCGCGACCGGCGACCGCGGCGCTTCGAGCGCGACCGGCGACTGCGGCGCTTCGAGCGCGACCGGCGACCGCGGCGCTTCGAGCGCGACCGGCACGGGTTGCGTCGCAATGTCGATCGGCTTCAGCGCCCGCGCGATGGGCACAGCATCAAACGCAATCGTGCTCGTCAAGCGGAACGACGACGGCTCGATTCGCCACATTCGAGCAGCGGTCGTCGGTGAGCAGGGCGTCGAAGCAGGAAAGTGGTACTCACTCGACGCAGACGGGAACTTCGTTGAGGTCGCAGCGCCATGAGCGCGCTTCCGAACTGGTCGTTCTCGTCACTGGCGATCTACGAGCAATGCCCGTATCGCTTCAAGCTGGCGAAGATCGACCGCCTGCCTGAGCCGCCGCGTCCGCCGGACAACCCGCTCGAACGCGGCAACCGCGAACACAAGCGATACGAAGACTTCGTCAAGGGCGACGTCAGCGCGCTCAACGATTGCGAAGCGCGTAGCGCACAGGCGTTCGTTCCACTGCTGCAACACGCGCAGTCGCTCTACGCCGACGGCCTCGTTTCGATCGAGGAAAACTGGCTGTTCGACCGCGACTGGAACGTCTGCGATCGCAGCGACGTATGGCTGTGGTCGAAGCTCGACATGAATGTGCGCGACGAAGCGAACTGCACGTCGGTCGTCGTCGACTACAAGACGGGCAAGAGCTTGTACAAGGCCATCGAACACGTCCAGCAGATGCAGCTCTACGCCGCGGCGACCGCGCTACGCCAGGAGTGGGCCGACCAGATCGTCGTCGAGCTTTGGTACGTCGACGAAGGCCACGTCAAGCAACAAATCTTCCCGCGCGAACAGGCGTTGTCCTACGTCGGCCGGTTCGATGCACGCGCGCAACGTATCTACGCGGATCGGCTTTTTAGACCGAACCCGAACAGAGTCACATGCCGCTATTGCCCGTACTCGCCGCGCGGCACCGGCGCGTGCCCAGTGGGAGTTTAAAAAAAATGAAAACCGCGAAATCGTTCGTTAACGAGGCAACCGTATGACAACCGTTGATGCCGCTATCGTCGCGATCGCTAGCTTCTCGCTTGGCGTGTGCGGCATGTCTGCGTTCGCGCGGTGCGTAGTACGCCGCATGGCGGCAGATTACGAGTACATGCGCGAGAGTCGCAATCGCTGGCGCGCGATGACTATCGAGTGGTTGCGCGCAACCGGAAACGCCCAATACGCCGACGAGATCGAGGCGCTGTCGAAATGACTCGCCTGGCGCGCAACGAGTGGACGCGCGTCGCGGCGCTGTGCATCGCGACGGACCGCCCCGACCCGATCGACGACAAACTCGTCGCGAAGGGACTCGTTATGCGCGGCGATGGGCGCTACGGCGCGTACACCAGCGTGACCAAGGCTGGACGCGAGCTATTCATGGCGCAGCCCATCGAACGCCGCATCGAACTCGAAGCTGCTTGCATCGAAGCGCAGATTGCGCCGACGACACAGCGGCTGGGACAGGATCTGAGCAAGAAGCTCAGTAGAGGCTCAAGGGCAGCCTCGACGGAAGTGGTCGCCGCCGAAAAGGGCGACCGGCTTTTCACCGCCGGCGGCGCGGTCGTTCACTCGACCTCCCCTCCCCTTTGCGACGGTGCGGCTGCGCCGCCGGCGACCTCGCAAAGCCCGCGTAGCCGTGGCGCGGTGGACCGTCTCCCGAGCGGTCCGGTTTCCTTTCCGAAGCGCGCTGCTTCGGATCCACGGCGCCAGCGCAAAGCAAGCGGTACAGGTTCGATCCAACCTGCTCCTTCCGCGTCTATCACGCCCCCAACGCGGCCGCTGAAAGCGGGGGCGACCACTTTTTCTGCTTCGAGCCCGCCTCCCCCCAGAAGGCAACAGCAACGCTCGGAGCAAGACCGGCAGCTCCCGACGCCGGCACGCCGTGAGGCCGTCAAAAGCGCGAACGAAGGCCGCGCATCGGGCCCGACACCAAACGCCGTGCGCGTCGTCACCGGCGCGAAGGCGACCTACTACCCGCTCAGCATGTGGGACCAACTTCATGGTACGAAGCAGCGCGTCACGACAAGCAACAAGTTCTACCGGTCCTACCCCGTGGCCACATCAACAGCAGACGATCGAGTTTTTCCGTAGCCGCGCGCGCGGGCTCGATTTCTCGGATCCTGGCGTCGGCAAAACGCGCGCACACATCGAGGTGTACGCCGCGCGCGCCAACCGCAAACGGTGCCTGGTCGTATGCCCGAAGACGCTCATGCGCAGCGCATGGGCCGCGGACATCGAGAAGTTCGCACCGCAGTTGACGTACTCGATCGCGTCGGCCGAACAACGCGAGGACGCGTTCCAGCTCGCGACCGACGTCGTGATTCTCAACACCGACGGCGTGAAGTGGCTGGAGTCGAAGGCAGGGCGCAAGTACCTCAAGGACTTCGATCATCTGATCGTCGACGAAGGAACCGCGTTCAAGCACGCCTCGTCGCAGCGCACGAAGGCGATGATGAAGCTGCGGTCGGCGTTCACGCATCGCTACCTGCTGACCGGAACGCCAAACCCGAACAGCGTCACCGAGCTGTGGGCACCGACGCTGATCGTCGACGACGGCCAGCGCCTCGGAACGTCGTTCAGCCGGTTCCGCAACTCAACGCAGGTACCTGAGCAGATCGGCCCCGGCATCAACCACATCCGGTGGGTCGATCAACCAGGTATCGCCGCGGCGGTCGACGTGCTCATCAGCGACATCACGATCCGCCACGCGTTTGAAGACGTGATGACACACGTGCCGGCGAATCACCGCGACACGAAGCGTTTCACGCTCAACAAGAAGACCAAGGCGATCTACGACAAGCTCGAACACGAAGCTGTGGTCGCGCTGCAGGAGAATGTTGTCAGCGCGGTGCATGCAGCCTCGCTGCGTACCAAGCTCCTGCAGGTCGCGAGCGGCGCGGTATACGCCGGAGACGAGGACGGCAAGTACGAAGTCGTTGACCGCCAACGCTACGACCTGATCGCCGATCTCGTCGACGAGCGCGATCACAGCGTCGTGTTCTTCAACTGGCGCCACCAGCGCGATGAGCTGGCAGCGACGTTCGACAAGCGCAGCGTTTCGTTCGCCGTCATCGACGGCTCGGTGCCGCAGCGCGAACGCGACCGCATCGTTGCCGACTACCAGGACGGTAAGTACCAGACGTTGCTCCTGCATCCGCGCACCGGCGCGCACGGCCTCACGCTCACACGCGGCACGACCACGATCATCGCCTCGCCGATCTACGAGGCCGACCTGCTCAAGCAGGCGGTCCACCGCGTCTATCGCGGCGATCAGAAGAAAACCACGAACACGATCCTCGTCTGCGCGAGCGACACCGTCGAAGAGAAGGTGTACGCGAAGCTCTTCGACAAGGAAGCGCGGATGACAGACCTCCTCGATCTGCTGGAGACGAAGGCATGAACGACGCTGTCGAGAACATGACGACCGCCGAGCTGTACGACGAATGCAATCGCATCGCCGATGCGTGGGACGCGCACAAACTGCGGGGTGCCGCGATTCAAGAAGCATCGGACGCCGCCGCCAACGAAGTCAAACGGCGCTTCGGACCGCCTGAACGTCGTGAACCGCGCATCGAGTCGGGCTACCTGTTCTGGCTGACACCGTTCGGCAATATCGAGCGTCGTGCGATCTCCGAAATGGAGAGCGCGACATGACGACCGACGCGCTCATACAAAAAGGCGTTGTCGTCGGCGCGCTCGTTCTGATGCTGGTTTTTACGCGGCGCATATACCGAGAAGGCGTTTTTGAGGCCGACGGGCTCGTAGAGCGATTCTTGTGGCTCATGCAGTCGCTGGTCGCCAGCACCGCGATGGTGTTCATGTTGTTTATGGCGGTCATCGGCATCGCAGCCGTTGCCGCGTTCCTGCTCACATGAGCACTTCGCCCTACGACCGCATGATGGCGAAGGTCGAGAAGACGCTCGACTGCTGGCTGTTCAACGGCGCGCTCGACCGCAACGGTCACGGCGTCGTGCGCGTGAAGGTCGATGGGAAATGGACCACGCGCAAAGCGCATCAGGTCGCCTACACACACCACAAGGGCACGCTGCCAGATGGTTTGGTCGTGCGCCACACCTGCGACGTTCGCAACTGCGTAAACCCGGATCACCTTGAGCCAGGCACGCAGCGCGAAAACGTCGGCGACATCATCGCCCGCCACCGCGGGCGCAACCAATACGGGCCTTGGGTCGGGAAAGCAGCTGTTGCGGCTGAAACCGAAGAGTGTCCGTTCTGACAGGAGAAGGGTTATGGGCCTCGACATGTATCTCGCCCGCAAGATCCACATTGCTAATTATGAGCATGATCCGGTGGGGCAAGTTCTCAGTAAAGCAATCATGGACGCGCTCGGTGTCAAGAACCAAGACGCCTATAAAGACGGAACTCTGGAGGTCACCTTGCCAGCTGCGTACTGGCGCAAGGCGAACGCGATTCATGCGTGGTTCGTCAAGAACGTGCAGGACGGTGAAGACGATTGCCGTGAGTACGACGTCGACAAATCGCAGCTCACTACGCTTCGTGATACGTGCGCAGATGTTCTTGCCGGAAAACTTGCGCCTGAAGCCGTGCTACCGGCGCAAGAAGGTTACTTCTTTGGCACGTACGAGTACGGCGATTGGTATCGCCAAGGGCTGCAAGACACCATTGATCAGCTTGATACAGCGCTTGCCAATCCAGTCACTGACAGCGACTACTTCGCTTACCGAGCGAGCTGGTAGGCGCCATGTCCGCGCAGCTCACTGTCTGGACGACGCCGTCCAGCTACTTCGGCTTCAACCCCGTCGGGCACATCCTCGTCGCTGCCAAGCACCGCGAGAGCAGCGTGCTCGATAAGAGCAACTTCGACGTGGCGCGGCAACGGCTTTCGAACGCTACGAATGCGCCGATCGCTGCGCTCGAAGACATCGCAAAAGATGGGCCGTTCAGCCGTTACAACCCGGACACAACACCGCTTGTCTACACCTGGGTCGCGTCGTGCAGTCTTGTCGGTTGGATCGAGTACCTGATGCTCCGCCCATGCCGCGAAGCGCGCGAGGCGATCGCGGAAGCGCGACGTATCGCCGCTGCCATCGCGAGATACCCAGTGCTCAGCGATGACGATTACAGCGAACGCCAATACGAAGGCGCGCTCAGCTATTGGGAACGTGAACCGCTACGTTTCCGAATCGACATGTGCCGCGAGAACGGAGAGTCGATCTTCGCAGCCCGCCACGACTCACCGCCCGACCGCGTGTTTGGCTGGCTGACAAGCGAGGTGTTCGCGTGATCAAGATCGACAAAAAGGGCGCCGTGTTCCGCGCTTTTGACGCCACCGGAGAACTCGCCACGATCCGCGACCGTCGACTCGACAAAGAAGCGGCTGGCCGATGGGAAGTGTCATGGCGCAGCGGGCGCATCGACTGGCACAACACCTATCGCGAAGCACGCGCGAATGTACTCAAGGGGAGCAAGGCATGAAACGCAAAGTTTCGGAACTGGAAGGCGCTGCGCTCGATTGGGCGGTGGCGAAGGCTGAGGGCTACATAGACAGCTACAACTCGTGGCTGCATGAAGCAACGGTCGCAGACGTTCGTGATTCAGGGGGCTACCACCCATCGGTGTGGTGGAGTTCGGCTGGCCCCATCATCGAGCGAGAGAGAATTAGTGTGAACTTCGATGATGGCGGCATTCCCGATTGGTATGGCTTCTATCCGAATGGTTCTTCGGAAACTTACGGCCCCACGCCCCTCGTCGCGGCCATGCGCTGCTACGTCGCCAGCAAGCTCGGCAACGAGATCGACGTGCCGGATGAACTGGCATGAGCGCGCAACCGGAAGAAGGCTGGTACTGCCCTGCATGCGGCAGCACGCGCATCCGCGCTCCCGCAGAGGCCGAGTGGGACGACGTAAAAAAGCAGTTCGTCATTGCGGGCGTGCTCGACGGCAAGTGGTGCTCTAACTGCTTGGACGAGCCGGTGTGGGGAGTGACGCCTACATGAAAGCGAATCCGAAAGTCGTCGTGGTTGTCTCCGGCGGCGTTGTCGACGAATTGTTTGCCTCGCTGCCTGACACCGAGATCGACATCGAAGTCATCGACTGCGACGACCTCAAAGCCGAAGGCAAAAGCAGCGCAGACATTGAACTCCTCGTCGCGCAGGCGACGAACCATCTCTACATCGTGAGGTGAGCGATGCATAACGGCGGCTTGATTCGCCGCGTGAAATTCGCGGCGCGCGATAAGTACGCATGGCCCGGCGGTTATCCGTTGATGGTGCTCATGCACGACGGCGAAAGCATCTGCCCGGACTGCGCCAAGCACAACTTCCAGCTTATCGCGCGTAACACGCGGGACGGCGGCCCTGACCGCGATTGGCAGGCCAGCGACATTTACATCCATTACGAAGGACCGCCAGAGCGATGCGCTCATTGCGGTGAAGAAACGCCGTCTGCGTACGGCGATCCACACGAGCAGGACAACTGACATGGCACACGAAATCGCAACCGCGGCCGACGGCCGCGCATCCATCGCTTACATCAATGAAACGCCGTGGCATGGCCTCGGCCAACGTTTGACCGAAGGCGCGCCGCTCGAGTTCTGGCAGCAGGAAGCCGGACTCGACTGGACGGCAAAGCAGAGCCATGTGAGATTTTCGCGCACGTTCACCGGCATCACTGGTGAGGAAGAAACCGTGCTCGCCGGCAGCGACGACCACGTCGTGCTCTACCGCAGCGACACCGGTGGCGTGCTCAGCGTGGTCAGCCCGAAGTACCGGCCGGTGCAGCCCAGGCAGATCATCGAGTTCTACCGCGATCTCACCGAGCGCCACGGCTTCGTGCTCGAAACAGCGGGCGCGCTCAAGGACGGCAAAAAGGTTTGGGCGCTCGCGAACACGAAGCACGCGCTGCAGCTGCGCGGCAAGGACGAGGTGAAGGGTTACCTGCTGCTCGCCACGTCGTTCGACGGTAGCATGGCGACGCAGGCACGGTTCACGTCGATCCGTGTCGTATGCAACAACACGCTCACGCTCGCCGACAAGCAGGGCCGCGCCGAAGTCGTCGTCCCGCACTCGACGCAGTTCGATGCAAACAAGGTCAAGCTCGACCTCGGTATCGGCGATGCGTGGGAAGCGTTCCAGAAGAACGCCGAAACGATGAGCCGACGCATCGTCAGCCGCGACGAGTCCGTGCGCTTCTTCCTCGACGTGTACTACGGCCTCGATACCGACGAGAAGATCAAGGCGTTCCAGCAGGACGAGAAGAACAACAAGACCGTCGAGAAGTTCGTCGGCCGCATGCAGGAGTCGCTGTTCAACTCGCCCGGCGCGCACCTCGAATCCGCGAAAGGCATGTTGTGGGGCCTCGTGCAGGCCGTTACGCACGACGTCGACTTCCGTCTGCCGTCGCGTAGCCAGGAGAACCGTCTCAACAAGGCGTGGTTCGGATCCGGCGCCGCGATCAAACAGCGTGCGTGGAACAAGGCGCTGGGGATGGTGGCATGAAAATCCTCATCGTCATCAGCGGCGGCACGCTCGAATCCGTGTTCGCCGACACACCAGAAGTCGACGTCGAACTGTTCGATGTCGACAACGAACGATTCACGCATCCGACGCGCGACGCAGTGGACGCTGCGCTCGAAGCCAAATCGCGGCTTCTTTATCCGGTGTACTGGCCCATGCAATGCACTCCGCAGGATCGCGCTTCGGCGCGGCGGCTCGCTGACGTATTCGCAGACCGCGCGCTCAGCATGTTCGTCCACAGCAAGCAGCTTCCGAAGGCGCAGCGCAAAGGCGTGCTGCGGGAGTACGACCGACTCAGTGAAGCGGCGCGTTTACTCGACAAGATCGCAAAGGAAACCGCCGAATGAGCAACTTGCAAATAGCAGTTGAGTTGCTACGCAAAGTGCGTGATAGCGCGCCTGACGACGATACGACAGACGCCATCGACGCGTTCATCGAGCGTATGGAACAACCGATAGTCAAAGTCGCACGCGACGAAGACCCGGAGAACCCATTCACAGCTTGGGACTGCGAGCCGCCAATCATCGTGGCGTACCCCGACCACGGCCGTTTGCACATGCGCAGCTACGGTGTGCCTGACGAACTACCGCATCTCGATCGGATGGCTGTACTCAAACACTGGCGCGAGATGATCCAAGGTTTGGGCTACGCCCCAACGTTCGGCGGGCTGCGTCATCTTGCGCGCGATCGGTTCGACACGCCGTTGGACCGTTGTATCGCATACGCGCTTGCTGCTCATTACGACGATCTCGCCGAAAGCGACAAGTTGAGCATGCTCGCGGACGCTTACAGATGGCTCGGAATCCCGTGTCACCTGGGCTCCACGACCGGTTACGTCCAAGGCGACTACGCCGAAGTCCTCGTTGTTGCGACGCCGGAGTGGCAACAGCGGGTCGGCGCACCTGACGACTCGCTCGTCGCGCAATGCGAAGGCGCAGTCAAGCTCTATGGCTACTGGGCCTGGGGCGATGTGTGGGGCTACACGATCGAAACGCAAAGCGGCGAGTACATCGAATCGTGCTGGGGTTTCTACGGCGACGACCTGGAAACGACCGGCATGCTCGACGCTGTCGAGGCCAAGTACCACGACGCGCTGCGCCAAGCGTGGGAGCGCCGTTTCCAGTGAACCTCACCCAGTACGACCGCGATACGGCCAAGCGCTTGCGTGAGGTGTTCACCGAGCGCGGATTCAAGCTGCTCGATGGCACGAAGAAGATACGACAACACCAGCGTGCAGGTGCACTGCGCGAAGTCGATCGCTGCTACGAAGTAGCGCGGCTGCTGGGGAAACTGATCGGGGAGGATGAGTGATGCCGAATTTCCGAACCATCGCGCTCGACGAGACGCAGTTTTGGCGCGAGCTGCCCGCAGGCTGCGAGAAGGCGTTCGGTCTGTACCTTTTTTGCGAAGGCGAAGCGACGTACTGCTGCTCGCTGACGCCTTCAACGTGGTGTGAGTTCCTTGAACACGTATTCACCGGCGCCGATCCGGAAGACCCGTTCGTACAGGAGCATCAGCACATGGACTCCGGCTATAGCTGCTACATCAGGTTCCTCCGCAACATGGCAGCGCCGCATATTAGCCGCGACGTGGAGTGCGAAGACTGGGGCGCAGCGCGCGAGTATTTCCAGGCCAATGCCGTCGAACCCGCAATCTTGATGGAGCACGTGTGATGGCGCTTGTCGTGAAATGCCACAACTGCGGTAGCGAGGACATTGTGCTGTTGGAGCGCGTCACATGCCGAACGCCAATCCAATCGTGGAGGTATGACGAAGACCGCGTCTTGCAACACGAGTTCTCTGGCGGGACGGAAATCGACTGGAACAGCCAGCGTCCAGACGACGCGGAAACACCTTATGAATGTCTCGAGTGCGGAACAGAACTCGGCATTATCGGGCTTGAAGTCGAGGAGAACGAGGGATGAAAACTTACACCGTACGCTGGGAGATTGACGTCGACGCCGACTCGCCGGAAGCCGCAGCGCGACAAGCGCTCGAAATCCAGCGCGACCCTGAAAGCATCGCGACCGTATTCGAGGTATTCGGCTACGACAACTGGGTTCTTCTGCCTGCCGTGCGCATCGACTTGACCCCGGAAGCTGACGAATGAACGCCGACCCTCTCACCATCGCCTACATAGCGATCGGCGCGCGCGACATGCTGCGCGAAGCGCGCAAGGAGCAGCGCCACGGAGGTCCGTATGTCGACCTGAGTTCGTTCAATGGTGAACTCGGTCTCATAGACATGTGCGTCAAGCATGCCGCGCGACTCGACGAGCTGGCGGCGCAGAACGCCGAACAGTTTACCGGCGTGTTTGTGTACGACGTGGCGGAAGTGTTCGGCGCCGCCGTTGCACAGCGTCTGCTCAATGGCCTTGATCTGCCGATCGACGACTTGGCGAAGGATTTGATCGAGGAGGTGTGCAAATGACACCAGGGATGCTCAAAGAAGGCGAACCGCACCCGGCGGCCATCGACGCGCTCGACTACCTGCGTTCGCTCGGACCGGCGAGTTTGTCGATGTGTGTTGAAGCGTTCGCATCGGCGGCGCTCGCGGGCAACCGGATGGGCGAAATCTGCGGCGAGACACTTCGCCGCTTCCTGGCCGGCGAGCCGGTGTCGAATCGGTATGCGCTCGGGCTCGCATGGGTGGTGCGTGAACTGTATGAGGAGCGCGACGAATTGTGAAAACCTATTTCAACGGCGTCATCGCAGGTGAGCTGTGGATGGGCGGAGCGGCCGAGATCGAATTGCTCAAAGAGTTGAAGCCAGGGCGCCCGATCCGCGCGCGCATCGTCGAAATGCTGCGTAAACAAGGCGATTTACAACCAGGCACACATCATGTTGTACCTGGCTCTCTTGTCGAGTTTCGTATTCATCGCAACAACCGCGCTATTCAGCGCTTCGTAAGGCTCGCATGAAAAACCTCCTCAAGCAGCTCGGCCTCGACGCGATCGTCGGCTTGGACTGGGAAACGTATTACAGCAGCAAGGACTACTCGCTGCGGAAGATGGCGACGACGGATTACATTGTCGACGAGCGTTTCAAGGCGCACATGGTCAGCGTGCAGCGCCACGACGAGAAGAAGACTCGCGTGTTCTCGCCCGGCGAGTTCAAACGCTGGGCCAAGACCATCGACTGGAGGCGCACTGGGCTGCTCGCGCATCACACCGCCTTCGACGCGCTGATCGCCTCGCATCATTTCAACGTGAAGCCGGCGTTCTACCTCGACACGCTGTCGATGGCACGGCCCGTCATGCCCGTGCAGGTCGGTGGTTCGCTCAAAGCGGTGTGCGCCGCCTTCGGCCGCGCGTCGAAGAAGCGCGCGGCCGCGCTTGAGAACGTCGACGGTGTGCGCGACCTGACGCCGCAGCAGTACAAGCGTCTCGCCGCCTACGCCGGCGACGACATCGAAGATACCTGGTTCATCTTCAAGAAGCTCCTGCCGTACATCCCGCTGCACGAACTGCGGCTCATCGACCTCACGATCAAAATGTACGCGCAGCCAACGCTGCGCATTGACACCGATCGCGTGCGCGCTGTGCATGAAGGCGAAGTCGAAAAGAAAGCTGCGCTGCTCAAGCGTCTCAAACTCACGCCCGTCCAACTCAGCAGCAACCCGCAGTTCGCTGCGCTCCTCGAAGGCGAAGGCGTCGTCGTGCCGACGAAAGTCAGCAAACGCACCAGGAAAAAAGCGCCGGCGCTGTCGGTGCAAGACCTGGAGTTCAAAGCCCTCGCTAGACACCCGAAGAAACGCGTGCGCGATCTCATCGAAGCGCGCAAGGCGATCAAGTCAACGATCACCGAAACACGCAGCGAGCGCATGGCCGAACGGTCGGCGCTCGGCGCGGTGCCTGTGTATCTGAATTACTACGGCGCGAAGACCGGACGGTGGTCGGGCGCCGACAAAATGAACTGGCAGAACCTCACGCGCGGATCGGAGATGCGCAAAGCCATCCACGCGCCAGAAGGACACGTTTTGATCGTGGCTGACCAAGCGCAGATCGAAGCGCGTATCAACGCATGGTTCGCCGGGCAAGATGACGTCGTTGCGGCGTTCGCGAACAGGCAGGATGTCTACAAGCTCGCAGCGTCGAAAACCTACGGCAAGCCCGTCGAGCAGATTACAAAAGACGAGCGCTTTGTCGGCAAAGTGCAAACGCTCGCCCTCGGGTACCAGGCTGGCGGCGCGCGCTTCGCCGAAATGCTTCGCATCGGCGCCTTCGGTCCGCCGCTCGACGTATCCGACCAGCTCGCGAAAGATTGGGTTGCGGCGTGGCGACAGTCGAACAACCGCATCGTGTGGACATGGAAAGAAACCCAGAACCTCGTCAAGAGTGCGTTCATCGGCAGGCAACGCATCGAGCATGGCTGCGTCGCGTATGAGGGCGCCGGTTCGAACGGCTACATGCACCTGCCAGGCGGTATGACGATCCGCTATGACGGCGTCGACGTCGACGAGGAAGGCAACCTTTCTTACGTGACGGCGTACCGCAAAGGCCGCGACGGCCCGCGCATCGAGCGAACGAAGATTTACGGCGGGCTGCTGTGTATCGCGGAAGGGACGCTCGTGCTGACCAACCGCGGTTGGAAGCCTATAGAGCATGTCGCTGCAGCCGATCTGGTTCACGATGGGTTCGACTTCGTAGCGCACAGCGGCGTCGTTTTCAAAGGTGCGGACTTATGCGTAGAGATCGACGGCGTAGGCATGACCAAAGACCACGAGGTGCTTACGCATGAGGGATGGGTTGCTGCATTGGAAGAACCGAGACCTCTCCGGCCTTACCTTTGGGGCGCTGACTGCGCTCCGCCCAGCGGGTTCCGACGGAAAGAAGATGCGCTGGGTTTTTCGATGTCGTTGTGGGAACGAGACGACGAAAGTCGGCGCGGAGGTAACGAAAGCTGCGGCTCGCGGGCAGACACCGAACTGCGGCTGCCTAACGAAAGCTCTGCATTCGCGCCCGAAGACTCACGGGATGAGTCGGCACCCGGCATACGCGGTGTGGCGGGCGATGCACGATCGTTGCCGGTTGCCGACGCACCAAGCGTGGCGGAATTACGGAGCGCGCGGCATCGCCGTATGCAAAGCGTGGACGGAGTTCGAGATGTTCTGGCGAGACATGGGTCCGACGTACCGGCGGGGCCTGACGTTAGAGCGCCGGAACAACAACCGCGGTTATTCGAAAACGAACTGCTACTGGGCGACGTGGGCACAGCAAGTTCGGAACCGCCGCGTGTCGCTGGATGTGGATGTAGCAAAGATGGTGTCCGCGTCCGGCATCAGCGATTCGACAATACGTTATCGCATAGCGAACGGGTGGCCGGAAGCGATGTGGCTGATTCCGCCGCACGCGACGAAACGAGGCGCGTGTACGACATCGTCGACTGCGGGCCGAATAAAAGGTTCGTCGTTGCGGGGAAAGAAGGCCCGCTGATCGTGCACAACTGCGAAAACCGAACCCAGGCGCTCGCGCGCACGATTCTCGCCGGCCAGATGGTCGAGATGTCGCTTCGGCTGCCGAAAGCGCGGCTCGCCACCACTACACACGACGAAGTCGTGCTCGTCGTCAGAAACGCTCAGGCCGAGCGCGCCCTGCGAACGGTTGTCGAGATCATGACGACGCCGCCGGAATGGGCCGCGGGGCTTCCGTTCGGGGTCGATGCCAAAATCACCGAGATTTACGACAAGGGATAACCCTGTGACGCCCCAAGAGTTCGATTTAGTGCGCGAACTTCTCGAAGGCGCGGCAAAGGCCGCGTATATGCAAGGCCGAGAAGATTGCGAAGCCGGTAAACCGGCGGATATTCAACAACTTGCGCTAGGCCCAGGCGAGATGCTTTTGATTAAAAAAGAAATAAATAAAAGAACGAAAAAACGTTGACACGCCGAACGGAGGAATTAAAATGGCTGCAAATCTTGGCGCGTTGGCTGACGCTATTTATTCCAAAGGCGAAGAAGTCTCCCAAGCCAACGCCAAGGTCAAGGAACTGGAAACCGAAAAACGCGCACTTGAGGAGCGGTTGCTCAACGAAATGCGCGAAGCCGGCACGGACATCGTCCGCGGCGCGACGGTAACGGTTTCCATCTCCGAAACGGTTCGCCCCCAGCTCGCAGACTGGGGCGACTTCGAACGCTTCGTTCTGCGAAAGAAAGCCCTCCAGCTATTCGAGAGACGGATCTCCTCGAAAGCCTACAACGAACTCAAGGACTCGCAGGGCGGCAAGGCCGTGCCCGGCGTGACCGAGTTCGTACAGACCCGTCTGAACATTCGGCGCGTCGCATAGCTCCACGAGGGTTTCCCACATGGCACGTACCAAAGCAGTCGCCACGGTCGCTGGCGGCAAAGCCCTGTCGCAACTCGAACAGGAACTCAACAGCCAAGTCGCCGACCTCAAAGCCTCGATCGGCGCCCCCGCGGGCCGCGCGATCAAGGTCAAGCCGACCGGCGACTTCATCTCGCCCGAGGGCTTCGAACTCGGCAACGAAATCCAGGTCGTCGTCGTCGACTTCATCAGCAAGAACATGTTCTTCTCCGGTCCGTACGACCCGAACAATCCGGCGCCGCCCGACTGCTTCGCGATGAACCGCGTCATCGCCGAGATGGCGCCCGAGCCCGACGTGCCGAACGCGCAGGCCGATGCGTGCTCCGGCTGCCCGCTCAACCAATTCGGCAGCGGCCCTGGCGGCAAGAGCAAGGCATGCAAGAACACCCGCGAACTCGCGGTGTTGCTGCTCGATTCGAACAATCCGGATGCGCACAACGATCCTAGCGCGCCGCTCTACACGTTCAGCCTGTCGCCCACGATGCTGCGCTCGTTCGACGGCTTCGTCAGCACTGTCGCGCGCACGCTCAACCGGTTGCCGGTCGGTGCGATCGTCACGATGACTGCGCAGAACGTCGGCACGTATGCGTCGGTGTCGTTCGTCGATCCGGTGCCGAATCCTGCGTACGTTGCAAACGCAGGTCGTCGCGCGGAAGCCGCCGAGCTGCTCTCTCGCAAGCCCGACTTCACCCTGCGTCCGACGCCTGCACGCCGCCAGCCGGCTGCTCGTCGTCCTGCTGCCCCTGTTCGCGCCGCTGCCGGCGCGCGTCGTTAATCACCACGGAGACACAAGCCCATGTCGATGCAGTCCGCAATCACCAACGTCCAGCCCAAGAGCGCCGCGCCGGCAGCACCCAACCGCGGTCGCGGCCGTCAGCCCGTCGTTCTCAAGAACGGAAAGTTGCTCAGCGAGGCGCGCAGCGAAGCAAAGGCTGCGCTCGCCGCGTCGAAGACCGAGTACAAGGCAGCCAGCGCCACGCTCAAGGATGTGCAGCGCAACGAGAAGAAGCTCTCCGTTGCCAGCCTGAAAGCGTCTTCGGCGCTCGCCAAGACGACCGCGCAGACGAAGTGGCCGAGCAAGGACGTCCAGCGCGCCACGGTCGCCGCCGCGAAGCAGTCGGCGAAGGACGCAGCCGCTGCGCACAAGGCGGCGAGCAAGGCAGTGGCCGACGCCAACAAGGCCGTCGAGAAAGCGAAGACCGGCGTCACGAAGGCCGAGGCTGCGCAGCTCAAGGTCGAAGAATCGAAGCTCTCGGTGCACTGACATGACCGACCAAGCCATCGAGCAAGAGATTCAGACCAAAGGGCTCACCGCACCGCGCGTGACGCCAGCGGACATCGAGGCGTGTATCGCCAGCGAGTGGTATTTCACGGCGGCCGAGGCGACGCGTATCGCTGGATCGGAACCCCATCCGCTCGATCTTCTGACCTTTTGCGTACTCGTCCTCAAGAACGGTTTTACAGTCACTGGCGAGTCGGCGTGCGCAAGCCCGGAAAACTTCAACGCCGAGATCGGCCGCAAGATCGCGCGCCAGAACGCTGTCGCGAAAATCTGGCCGCTGCTCGGCTTCCGCTTGCGCGATCAGTTGAACGCCGCGCAGTAGTTCAGTTTTGCCGCGGGCAGGCGGCAACACCCGGCCCACGGCTGCTTCGGTAGCCGTGGGCTTTTTCTTTTTGGAGACATGCATGGGCATGCACATCGTTGTGAAGGGCAACCCTGTAGACGGGTTCACGTTCTTCGGCCCGTACAAGACACACGAACATGCAATGAGCGCCGGCGACTCGGTAGACACCGAGTGGTGGGCCGCGCCGCTCGAAGCACCGGAGGATTTCGAATGAAACTCTCAGCAGCGCAGTTCTTGCACGACACGGCCGAGCCCGCGCCCGTGGACGACCGCGAGCCGCAGACGCGGTTTCTTGAAATGGCCGAGGCAGAGCACATCGCCGAGTTCCACGACGAAATTCGGTCGCGCGCGCTTGAGATACAGGATGCGTCATACGAGCGCGATCGCGCGGAAGCGGAGGCCGGACTGTGAGCGAGACGATCTACAAGACGGAGGCGTTCAGCCTAGTCCATTGTTCCGAGTGCGGAGCCTCGTTCTGCCTCGCCGACGACTTCATAAAAAGACGACGATCGGACCGCAAAACGTTTTTCTGCCCGAACGGGCACTCCCAGTGGTACCCAGGCGAGACGGACAGTACCAAGGCGCAGCGCTTAGCTGGCGAGCTGGACATGGAACGTACTCGGCGCCGCGAGACGGAGAAACAGCTCGACTACGCACGGCGTACGCAGAAAGCGACGAGCACACGGCTCAAGAAAGTGAATCAGCGCGTCGCGCATGGCGTGTGCCCGTGTTGCACGCGGTCGTTCCAGAACCTCGCGAGGCACATGGAAACCAAGCATCCGGCGTTCGGGAAGGAGACGGGCAATGACTGAGGCCGCAGAAGTAGCTCGCAACATGTTGCCGAACGCGCCGCGCTTCGACTCGATCGACGCCGCACGCCGGTACGTCCGCCTGCGAATGCCGAGCGAAACAGAGACGATCGTGGACAACGTAGCGTTCGAGCTGTTCGAACTACGGGCGCAGGAGCACGCATGGACGCGCTGAGAAAAATCGAGATTTCGTTTCCTTGCGACGTCGAGCTACCGAACCCGCTCTACCGCGAGATGTTTGAGTGGCTCGAAAAAGTGTGCAGGCACTATGAAACAACGCACCCCGGCCGCGTGATGTGGCCCTTCGGGTTCGGCTCCAAGATCGTTGGGGGCTCCATCTACTTCGACGGACCGATGCAATTCGACGACTCGACACTCTCGGTCGAATGCGCGGAGCGCGAGGACTACGACCATGCGTGAGTCCGCGTTCCGCGAAGCGATCCGGCGCCGGCTGCCGAAGGCGCTGCACTGGCAGCCGACGACCGGCGGGCTGAACTCCAACGGCACGCCGGACACCTACGTCGACGGGCCGAAAAGCGACTTGTGGATCGAGTGGAAGACGCTTGATGCGATGCCGCGCAGCGATGTCGTGCGGGGCAGGTACAGCGGGCTGCAACGTGCGTGGATGACTCGGCGCCACGACTACTCGCATGGCCCGCGCGCGAATGTCGTGGGAATCGTCGGGCTCCCAAACAAAACCGCGGTCGTCCAGACGACGCCCGAAGAATGGCAGCGCGGCACGCCCGTGTCCGCGGCAATCAAATACGACGAGGTGGCAGCTTGGATATGCGCGTTCTGTGGCGTGTCTTACAAAGCGCGTTGACGATCGCGTTCCACGCGATGCTCATCGTGAACAACGTTCGGAGACCAAAACCGTGACGAGTAACCCGATCAAACTCTTTGCCGCGTTCGTCGCTTTTGTGGGGATCGCGGCCCTTATTTACAGGTGCGCAGCATGATCACCCAACCCGAATACATCCTCGTGCCGAGGGTGCCGACAGGCGAAATGCTGGATGCAGGAATCGATGCTCACATGGGGTTCGACAGTGAGCACCAGGTTGATGTCGTTTGGGCGGCCATGCTTGACACCGCGCCACAGCCCATCGAGCCGAGCATCTATTCGACGCCCGAGCAGAATAAGGAAGGCTACGAACTGCTGGCCGCTGCTCTACAGGCGCCAGCCTCACCTGCATTTGACATCGACGAGATCGTCAATCGTTTCTTGCGCTGGCCGCTACCTGACCACGTAAGTCCAGACGGTGAATACCCCGCGCGCAAGTGGCGCGAGAAGTGGGGATATCCGCTTAGCGGAACGAACCTGCTCGATGCCGTCGCTGCGCGTGCCATGTTCGATTTCTGCCTCGCTGATATGTCGCCACCCGCGCAGCTCCAGCGCGTCTTGGACGAGGCGTTTCGCGACGAAGAGCAAGCTACCGCCTCGGATTCCGCTGGAAACGGCGGTGAACAGACTCGCGCGAGTAGTGCGGGTGCGGGAGCGCCCTTGCCTGAATTGCCGGGGCCGCGCATGACAGTCGCGGGAGACGATCCCGATCGCGGGCATTGGTATACCGCCGACCAAATGCGCGAGTACGCGCTCGCTGCCATCGCCGCGCTACAGCAGCCGATCGGATGGCAGCCGATTGAGACGTGACACGGAAGAACTGCCGCTGACGCCGGAGTTCGCGGCCGCGCTGCTGCTAGGATCTGCTGCCCGGTACTACAAAGGCCGTAGCTCTCTGTTGTTTGCGGTGTACGATCGCGGTGAGAACTCCGAGCTGCACGCGCGGGTTCGCCGCGCGCTCGGTGTAGAGGATTGACCTATTTTTTAGCCCGGCACCGGGAGCGCCGGGCTCTGTCGTAGCTACTCGGACTGTTCTACCGCCGCGGCATGCCGCCGTGGTAGTTCTTCATGCCCGGCGCGGCGCCCTTCGACCGCGCGATCATGCCGATCACTCCCTGCGGAACACCGGCCGCCTGGAGCTGCGCTGCGCGCCCGCCGTGGCCGAGTTTGTTACTATGGCCTTTAAAGCTACCATTCTTTTTGGTGTTCATTTATGCGCGCCTCTGTAAATGTTGCCTGTGGATCTTGTGGCCGTGAGTTTCCAGTACATCCATATAGGTTAAGCGTCGGCCGCGGGAAATACTGCTCAAGTAAATGCCGCGCAAAGGGCGTAGGTCTGGCGATACAGAAAGACTTGGCCGACCAATTTTTCTATACCGAAGCCCCGAATGGTTGCTGGCTGTGGGCACGAGCGGTCGCGAAAAACGGGTACGGCGTTCTCAATGTGCGTGGGCGGAGTAGACGCGCGCACCGCGTTGCGTATGAGACGTTCGTCGGGCCTATCCCGCGCGGACTGGATGTCTGTCATCGGTGCGACGTTCGGCGTTGCGTAAACCCCGCACACCTTTTTATAGGGACGAGGAAAGACAATCTGCGTGATATGTCGGTAAAAGGCCGTGCTAGCGCGCCTGCAGCAAAGCTCACTCCAACGTCGGTTCGCGCGATACGCAGGATGCAGCAGAGCGACGTCCCGAACAGTCTCATCCGGCGTATGTATGGTGTCAGCGCGGCTACGCTCTCCGCTATAAGGAACGCGCGAACATGGAAACATGTCTACTAGCGCTTTCATGTCGTATACCCGAATGACTGGTCGTAGAGATCGTTGAGGCGCTGCGCGCCGGCGTTGGACGCGACGTACCGCGGGCGCAGGCCGAGCGCCTGGTTGTACTGCTGGTCGAGCGTACCTGCGTAGCCGCCAGTGTCGCGGCGCGCGAGGCCGAGCGTAGGAGCGCTGTCGAACGCGTCGACACGACGTTTGCGGCGCGGCATGCCAGCGCCGTAGTCGGTGTAGAGATCAGCCACCTTGCGCCTCCTTCAACGCCGCTTCGCCGGCCAAGGCGAAGTAATTCGCGCCGTCGACATAGTTATCCTTGTGCGGAGCGCCCTGCGAGGCGCGCATGAGTTTCAACATCACCATGAAACGCCAGCCTTGTTCCTCGGTGAGAGCCGTGCCTTCGAGCGCGTTGAACGCCGTGACGACTTTCGACATGCCGCGCTCGCCCGTCTTCTGCGCGTCGTACTGCTTGCCGCGCTGAACCAGGATGTCTTGGCCCTCAGCAAGCAGGTCCGCGGCGCTGGGCGTAGGCGATGGAGGCGACGTAAGCAAGAAGCCCTCGCTTTTCCGTTCGCGGTCCGCCACAACGGACTCCCATACTTTCGCAGATGTGTTGCGCGGTGAAGGCTGGGACATCGTGGCGTCCAGTTCCGCGCGCTGTGCGGGGCTCATATCATCAAGCTGCATGTTTCTGTTCTCCGTCGTTCCAGTGTTTGAACAACGCCTCGCCGGGCAGCGAGTCCTCGAACGCGCGTCCGGGGCGCACCGTGCCGCGCGCGGCGTTGAACAGCTCTCGGCCCTGTTGCGCGGTAGGACCCAGGAAACTTGTGCCCGGCAGGTTGCCGCGGTGGTGGTCGCCCAGCGCGTCGGCGCGGAACGCCATCTTCGGGCCAAGCAAGCCGGAGCGGTCGACTGCGTAGGTCGTCCAGTCCTCTGGTCCCCAGTTCTCACGCTGCGGGTTGCCGCCGGGGCCGTACTGGATCGCGCCCCGCAGCATCTCGGTCGCGACGATCACGGGCAGGTACATCATCGTCGGCAGCAGCACGCTGTTGTTGCCGTGCTTGACCTCGTTGACGATGCGCTTGCCGATCTGGTCCTGCAGCGCGTAGGCGAACCGCTTGTACTGCGTGACGAGGCCCATGTAGGGGTCGGCAAACCAAGAGGGCGCTTGCTGGCTCGTTGGCCGCAGC